>VFQQ010000758.1_pt1 | contig 55899 bp, 80 predicted proteins | sample 3512341 | NCBI WGS metagenome assembly VFQQ01 (sample SAMN10412373, study PRJNA504923) | tailings metagenome | isolation source: Relicate 2 Philex TSF1 revegetated site | place: Philippines: Tuba, Benguet | collected 2017-08-29 | reverse complement strand
GTGCCGGCCAGGGCTCTACTGTGGAGACATCCTGCCATGACAAGGCTGAGCGTCTGGAGGTGCCCAGCCTCCCCTGGGCGCTCGGACCGGTGTCCAACTCACGGGCGAGGCGGAGGGTGGCCGCTGCGTGGCTTCCGATGGCTTGTAAATGACAAGGGTTGGTAAATGGTCCGCCGTTTGATAGGTTTGGCGCACCCTCAGGCAGCCGGCATTCAATGGCGCTGCATGGGGCCCAGGAGCAGCAGTGCAGGGGCTTTGACGGCTATCAGTGGAACGTTGCAAGTCTCGGAAAGCGGCGACACGCCCCCAGCCTCCTGTAACGGCGCTCGGCAACTTGGGCACGACTGGCAGCAGCACCGGACCGGCATTCCGTTATATAAATTTGCGCATTCAGTCACAAGGTGCGTTTGGAGGGGCGCGTACACTGTGCAGCGCCCGCCAGCGCGCAAGCGCACTTGGAGCCGGCGTTGCAGACCTCCCTGCACGCTGTTCAGCCTGCAAAGCATTCACGGATGTATCCCATTCGCCGTGAGGCATGCATGCAATGCAGTGGCCTCACCCGCCGCCTGCCGCCGCCAGTGGCGCTGCCGCCGCCGCCGTCGCCGCCACAACACTCACCCCGCTCCACGGCCCTCTCCACTTGCAGAAAAGGGCTGCCTAGCGCACAAGCAACGCGGCAGCCATGGCAAAGGGCCTGCGCAGCAAGTCCAAGCGGCGCTTCCGCACGCTGAAGCGACAGGAAGTAGTCAAAGCGCCCGAACACCAGGCAGCAGAGGCGGCGACACAGGAGCAGCTGGCGGCAGTGCTGGCGGCGCCGCGGCCGAGCGCTGGTGATGGCGGCGAGGGCGCTGGCCCGGCAGCCATGGAGGGGCTGCAGCAGGGCGGCGGTGATGCCGCAATGGCGGTCGATGGCGAGGCCGGGTGAGGCAACCCTGCGAGCGCTGCCACAAATTTGCTGAACATGATTGAGTCTGCACTGCTGCCCTTATTTGCACAGCCTGTTCTGAGCAGGGTGCGTGCCAGAATTCACTGCAGCCTGCTGAGAGCTCGGCTGCAGCTGCCGCACAGCATGCACCCCGCAGAAGCTTACTTTGCATGACTAACACGTGTGTGACCTCTGCTCATGTGCCCAACATGCGTGCTTATTCCCTGCCCGTTTGGCAGGACCACCAGCACCAACCCCGCCAAGCTGCTGAAGAAGCTGCGCAAGCAGCGCATGGCGGCCACCAAGGGCATTGTGAAGGGGCAGAAGTGAGCAGAGGCTGGGGGCTAAGGCTTTGATGGCAATGCACCTGCTAGCAGCAGCGGCGGCGCTGTGTCTGCCCACCTGCCTGGCACGGAATCAGCTTGCCTACCCAGCTGCTGGGTCTCACTGCTGCCACTGCTGCTGCGCCCATGCTAACCCACTTGCGCAGGAAGCGGGCCAACCCTCTGGCAGGAGCAAACCAGGTAGGCAGGTGTATTCGCACCAATTGCCTGTGCTGTGCATGCTGTGCTGTGCACGTGCTTGCCATGCTGCCCGGTTGGTTCAAGGCGGAGGGATGCTCGTTTCCCCTGTGTGCTGTGCTGGCAGCTCAAACCTGCCCTTTCAATCCTGCCCATGCCTGTCTGCAGTTCCACAAGAAGCACAAGAAGAAGCGGTGACCAATTACAGAAGTGGTAATCAATCACCGCGAGTACGGCTGCAACCCTGCTGCCGCTGACGGCACGAAGTGCTGACGGCGCACGTCAGCCTGCGGTTGTCCGGCCTTCCTCTCTCTCTCCTGCTCTTCGTCCTGGCTGCTCCATGTTTCTCTTGCTGCCTTGTCGCAATTTGTTTTACTGCTCTGATGCTCATGTCCTGCATGTCCTCTACGGCATCTGTTCCGGCCGCTGCCCTTCTTGCAACAAAACACCCACGCATGATGACGACAGTTCACTGTAAACCCACCGTCACTGTCACCCGGGACCTGGCGGCGAAGTGTCTGCCAAATAAGTAGCTATTTGGCTGTGGGTGAGCTGTGCGCGAGGAAAGCCGCCTGTGCATGCCAGTCAGCTGCAGTGGCCTTTATGCTGTTGGCTCCTCCTTACACTTGCTTGAACTGGGGAGCACAGTTTCGGGCGTCACACAGGCAAAATCGCAGCGGGGCAGCCAACGATGCGCGGAAGGGGCGAGCTGGGAAAAGCAAGCGCTACATGGTACAAAAGAATGCTGGGACAGGCGGCACGCACGGGGCAGGTACACGGGGATGGTTCTAAGCGGCCAGCTGCTGCCTCAGTTGCTGGCCGGCACATCAAGCGCCGGTCAACAGCAGAGGGCGAGGGTCGATTTATGGGCTGCGGGGGTCTGACCCTACTTGCGGGCCGCTCAATCTCTGTCAATCGCTCACTGGCTGGCAGCGCTGCTGCTGGATGCACCCTTGGCTGCAAAGCCGTAGCTCTGCAGAGCGGGGGCAAGCGAGGCAGGTCAGGCGGTTGGTGTGCCAGGCGGAGGGAGTGTTGGTGGCATTCCGACCCAAACACTCTGACGAATCGGCTGCACAGATGCTTCGCCCTGCCAACCACCCCGCCCCATGCATTCAATCAGACGCCAGACATTTGCCCAGACTTGCAACACCTGTCCCCTCACCTCTGCCCAAGGCTGCACCGAGGCCCACCGCCGCATCTGGTTGAGCTGCACACACCTGCAGGCATGGGCCATGAGTCACAGGGCACACATCAAGTGACGAGCTGCTCTCCTTCGCTTCAGGCTGTAGCCACCGGTGAGCCGCTGCTCAGTAGCTGTGGTGGTGCATGCAAGCATCCGCAGGCAAGCTCAGCCAAGGAGTGCCTGCAAGAACCCAAAGCTCACGCATCGGAGAAGTGGCAGGCGAAGAGCAGGTAATTGCAGAGTGGTGGAGCACCGCCTGCTTGCCTAGTTTCAGGCCACAATTTAAACGAGGCAACACAGCTTCCAGACCCAAAGCTCACTCGTTGGAGAAGTGGCAGGGCGAAGAGCAGGCAGTTGCAGACAAGGACAGCAGGATGCCCGCGTTGGCGAAAATAAGCACACAACGGCACATTGTAAAAACCACTCACTCGTTGGAGAAGTGGCACGCGAACAGCAGGTAGTTGCGGGGCTGGATGGCCCATGCGAAGCGCATGAACAGCGCGGAGTAGACGCACCTGCGGGGTGGGGAAAACAGCACGGCAGGCAGGTAAGCAATTTGGAGCATGAGAAACGCTGATTGCCACTGGCTCACATCGGCATGTCATATCGTTCTGGTCTGACCACTGCCACAGCTTTCCTCCGCCACGCCACGGCCATGTTACGACCATCATGCCATGCCATTAGCCCGCTAAGCTGTCTACATCCCCAATGCAGCCGCCACAGCCGCGGCCATGCTGTGCCATAAGCATGCCAGGCCGTCCCACGGCCATGCTGTGTCACCAGCACAACCATGCCATGCCATTGCCGTGCCAACCTGCCGCTGACTGCCTCCGCATCAACGTTCGTATCCTCCTTCCCATGGCCATCCTCACACCCCCCATGCGCTCACATGGCTGCCGTCATGTTGCGGCTGATGGCCTCTCCCATGCCCTTGCAACCCCACATGCCCCCACTCTTCTCCCATCCGCTCCTGCCATCCCATGCCACCCCATGCGCTCACATGGCTGCCGTCATGTTGCGGCTGATCGCCTCAGGAGGCTTGGTCGCCGTGTCCATCAGGCCCTGTAATCAAGCGATGGAGAGGATTGAAGCGGTAGCAATGAGCGGCAAGCAATCGCTGATGCGAATTGCATGTGGCGGGCTGCCCTTGGCCTGGCATGCCGAACCCTTGCTGCATGCACGTCAGCATGCATGCGCAGCATCCAGATCCGTTGGGGCATGACATGACAACAGCAATCCAACCATAGAGCTGCTGCGTGTTACTGCCAGCGAATCTAAATTGCGCAACCAGCATTGGCAAGCATGCCCAGACCATGCCAGCATGAAATGGCCATGTCCGCCACACCCCAAACTCACCGCAATCACAAAGCCCCAGTTGGCCACAGGACCCTGCGGCGGCAGCAGTGGGAGTCATGCCATGAGCATCAAAACTATGATGTGCATGCCTAAAACCCTGTCTTTTTGCCATGCCGACTGACAACATCATTGCACAGCAGGCGTGAGCGCAGCCGCCGCCGCCGGCGGTGCCATGCCCCGCAAACAGGCCGCACCCAAAAGTGCGTGGTCTTGGGCCCGGTGGGGCTGTTCCACAGTGCCGTCAGGCGCGACCCCAGCGTCACGCTCTGCTTCGCTGCCGCCATACTGCTGCCCTTGCCGCCGCGCTACTGCTGTTGGGGAGGGTGGCGGCGCGACCTGCGGCGGCGGCGGCGGGAGCAGGACCCACAGTGTTCAGCTGGCCGGGAGCAGCGTGGCGATCTGCGGTGTGAGCGATACACAGGCGCGGGTGCAGGGGCCAGGGCGCTGCACAGCGCTGCAAGGAGGGTGGTCAAGGGTGCTCTGCACGTTGGGTGCCCCCAACGGCAGCCCTGGGCGATTGCTTACTGCTGCTCAAGCGCCGATCAGGGGATGCCGAGTGGCGTGGATGTCGGGGAGCGGGGCAGGGCTTCGGGCGGGGCTGGTAGGAGCGTGCGGGGGCCGCGGCAGGACTGATCTGAACTTACTGTAGCAACTGGCAGGCTGCACAAAGCATCGCTGAGCCTTGTGAGTCGAGGGCGGCGGCATGGGTGGAAATGCGGGTCGGCTGCACTCTCCTTGACGAATGCGGCACTTTGTGGACATCGGTACACATCTCAGAAGTCATCAAGCGACGCACAGCCCGCCAAAGCGCTCCCAGCGGCTGCCGGGAAGCGGCGCCGCGCGTACGGGTTGCCGGCCTTGCTGCCAGCAGCATCTGATATCCAAGGAGGACCATATCGATCGTCTGAGGCCACCCGGCAGCGCCCCAGCGCCCGCCAGCGTCGGCGGCAATGGTTCGCGCCGGTCGACATGGCCGTGCCACGGCGGCCAACATGCCGCTCGCTTACATCATGCTGACGCTGCTGGTCATCATCGTAGGTGCGCTCAAAGGCAGTGATTTGAGCTGGCCAAGTGGTTGCAGGCCTACCTGCAGCTGTGCCGCGGGCGTTCGCCGCCATGCCTGCTGCCCTCCCGCCGCCGCCTTGCATGCACCCACGTCGCACCCGCCTGCACCCATCTGCGCAGTGGGCTGGCTGGAGCTGCGGCGGTTTGAGGCGCACCTGGCGGAGCGAGCAGCCAAGGAGTGGGATGCTGAGCTGGCGCTTCACGAGGAGCAGGGCTACCCCTCGTTCAAAACGGCAAGTCGGAGCTGTTATGACTCTCAGAATCCATTTGGTAAAGAGACGTTGCGACCTCCATGGCCGACGGTTAACTGCTGTGCACATGCCCACAGGAACCAGCAGAAACATGGAGTGCTGTTGCCCATTACCCTTGCACGCCCACCCCGTAGGCCCTCAAATCTGGCCCCCAGAGCAGCTCCGCACTCTGTGCCGCCCTGCTCGAGGCGGCAGGCATTCTGCCAGACGCCCAAGGCCGGCGCATTGGTGTGGCAGGCCAGCGGACGCAAAATGGGGCGGCAGCAGAGGACGGGGAGGGCGACGCGGCAGGCACAGCGGGTGCAGCAGGCGCAGCAGCAGCGGTACGGTACCTCCACTCCCGGCGGCAGCTGTATGACGCCATGGAGGGTGCTCTGTTGGAGCGGGGACTGGCGCTAGGTGGGTGTGTGCACACAAGACGCGTACGCAGTTTGAGCAGTGCAGGGCCTGCACGTGCTGCTGGGCGCTTGGTCTGCTGCTGCACAGAGGCCCTGTGCTTGCATGCGGCAGCACCCACCATCTTGCAGCACCCACACCCTGCCCTGTCCCACCCTGCCCGTCCCACCATTCTGCACACCATCAGATGCAAGCAGCACGCAGGGCATGGGCCTTGGAGACATGTTTCGCCGCGAGGGCGGCCAGCTCAAGCCGGTGCTAAGGGAGCTCGAGGTGCCGGTTCGAGCGGTGGTGCTGCCGCTGGCAGATGCGCAGGCTGCTCGGTGAGGCACCGGCTTCCTCTTGAGTTGCTGCTTGGTCTGGGTAGCTGTTGGTGTAGCTGTGAGTGATTTGCAGATTTGTGGTCAGGTGAATGCTGTACAGCCGCCCCGCCTGCCTTAGATGGAGCTGCCTTGCATTCGTGCCTGCAGGATGCTGGAGGCGGCTGTTCGCAACCACCTGCTGCCGCTGCTGCCGCCGGGCGGGCTGTGGCAGCAGGACGCCGGGCTGTATCACTCCACCATTTATCATGCGTCCACACACCTGGTGGGTGCTGCTTGTCCTTGAGTTGGTGCTGCGCTTTGGTGGTTGTGGTTTGCGCTGCCTTGCATCATGCCCAGTCGCTGCTTCTGTGCCCACCCCCTCCCAATTTGTGCTCGCCGCCCCTGCTTTTGCCCTCCTCACGCCCAGTGCACTGCGTGCATGAGATCCCGCTGGCTCGCAATACCTTCGACACAGTACACATGTGCATGTGCACTGTGTGGCCGCCCACTGCACAGCTTGTCGCATGCTGCCCCCTGCAGGACCCTGTGCCCGCCACGCCCCCACAAGTAGACGCAGAGGAGGCAGCCATTCGGGCCGTGGGCGCAGCCGCATGCCCGCTGCACGTGGTGCTTGAGCGGGTGCTGGTGACGCCCGGGGGCGCCGTGCTCGCCTGCTGGCAGGTGGGTGGCGTGATGGGGCATTGTGTTTGGTGCAACGGCATGTGTGCTTGGGCATCTCCAGCACACAGCATCCTGCTGCTCTGAGAATGATCGTTCAAAGCTGGCCCGCTGTTCCATCCCTCGCCTGTTCCATCCCTCGCCTGTTCCATCCCTCGCCTGCTTCCAGGTGGCCGGTGGCACGGACGTTGCTGAGCTAAGGCGCCAGCTGGCCGCAGCATTGCCAGGCGCATCACATAAGCAGGTGGGAGGAAATGCAGGACAGCGTGTTGCATACGGCACTGGGCAGCTTGCAGGTGTGCAGGGCGGCAGCTTGCTGGCAGGCCGGTAGGCTGGCATTTGCGCTGCTGCTGCAGGAGCAGGCAGGCAAGCGCCGTGCATCTCCAGGGCATCGCGAAGCGGGTGAACAGCAAACCCCCATTGCTTGGCATCGTTTGGTCTTTCCCGATGCAGGTGGTCAGTGACGAAGCTATCCTGCACACCACCCTGGCCCGAATAGTGGCGCCGCCCCGCCTCGACGGCAGCAGCGGCGGCAGTGGTGATAGCACGCACCAGCAGGCACAGCAGCAGGGGCAGCGGCAGGGGCAGCGGCAGGGGGCGGCGGGAACAGACGCGGCGGCGGCAGCAGCAGGCGCAGCAGCAGCAGAGGAGGCGGCGGTGCTCCTAAAAGCAGCGGTGGATCAAATGACGCAAGAGCTTTGCGGGCTGCAGGCAGAACTGCCAGAGCTGTGGTGCGTGTCTGGAGGGCGGTTGTGTGTTGGCAATGCTGCCACATGTGTGGCTGCGGTGGGTGGTTGGCGACCCATTGCAGGGAGTGCTGGGAGTGCTCTACTTCCCATGCTATGGACCTGTAGGTAATGGCCAATTCATCTCCCTCTTGCCTTGCAGGTCTGCAGAGGAATACCACAAGGGCTGGCCAGCTTACGCTTCCTATCCATCATTTGATTAACGATTGCAACTTCCTGTCCTGCCTGCAGGTTTGCGGAGGAGTATCACAAGCTGGCTGACTTACGCATCCTATGGGTTCTTAATAAACGATTGCAACCTCCTGTCCTGTTTGCAGGTTTGCGGAGGAGTATCATAAGCTGGCCAAGTTGGGGCTCTTCTTTTTTGTTCATAACAATTCCATCTGTCTGTCCTGCCTGCAGGTTTGCGGAGGAATACCACAAGCTGGCCCTCGCCCTGGGTGGGCGCTACCGCAAGCGCACCGTGCCGCTGCAGTGCGCGGGGCAGGCGGCGGATCTGGCACAACAGCGGCGCATGCTGCTTTGACACGCTCGATAGCATCCCTTTGATTCCACGATTGCTTGCCTATCTGTTATTCCTTGGATCAGTTCTATTGGCTTTCTGCGTTAGTCCAAATTTTGACCTCCGCTCTCCGCGCAGCTGCCGCTGACTGTGTGGGGCAACAGTGAATCTTTGATCGATTCAATCTGCGCTAATAGAGGGGCGCTGGCTTTGCTTTGTGGAGTCCAGCCACTCCTGTTCCTCTCTACTGCACGACAGCTTTAGGTTTGCAGCTGCCGACCCGCCTTGGACCGGGCTTCCAGGCCATCGGCAGCTCCCACTGTTCCTAGAGGCCTGCAGGCAAGTATGCATTGAAGGGAAGAGCAGGCTTGCGCGCCGACGAGGCAGAGCAGCAGTGGGCGGCGGCGGCATGGGTCCGCCGCCGCCCCGCACACCTGCCACCGCTGCGGCTGCCCGCTGCCCCGCCTTCTGCGCAGGTCTCACAAGCTAACAGCGCAGTGATCCAGCACAATTAGCCATGGCAGAGCTGCCCAAGCGCCCCCGCATCTGCCTGGTGACGGGCGCCACCCGCGGCCTCGGTGCGCTGCCGCTGCCTTGCCTCTTGCCCTGGTGTTGCCACTTGCTATTACCTGATTGCAGCTCTGCGGCCGCCTGGTGACGCCGCCCGCGGCTTGGGTGAGCTGCCGCGCATCCAGCTTCTCTTGCTGGTGGCTCCGTGTGAAACGATGTCAATCCCAGGCGACTGAGCGGATGCTGTTTGGTTGCCACTCTTCACCCCTCCAGGCCAGGCCGTGGCGCTGTCCTATGCCCGCCAGGCTGCCCTCCAATCTTGGTCTACCCGCAAACTAGAGGCGCAGCCAAACGTTTGCTTCCCGGAAAGTTTCCTTCTCTGCAGGCAAGGCTGTGGCGCTGGCTTATGCCCGCCATGGCGCCCGCCTGGTGCTGGTGGGAGCCGAACCAGACAAGGCCGAGCTCGAAAAGGCGAGTGAACTTTGGCTGCAAGTTGGACATCTGAAGGGTCCCAAGTTGTGCGCCGCCTGGTGCTGGGCGCAGAGCGGGACATGGCCGTGGTCGGAAAGGTGAGTTGATTCTGCCGAGTGCCCCTTCGGCTTCCGCCGTAAACAGCAAGTACATCCACAACTGCCGCAAAATGCCCGGCCCGGCTGGATCTGAAACGCATTGTGGCTGAGTCATCTGCTTGTTCTCTTTCCGGTCTCGCCGCAGGTGGCTCACCTGTGTGCATCCATCGGCGCCCCCGGCTGCGACATGCACGCCTGCGACACCGCCAATGCCGAGCACCTGCAGTACCTGGCTGAAGTGCTGCTGAGCCGGCAGGTGGGCGCAACGCAGCATCCTTCAATCCCCCACAACAGGGCGGTGCATGCGTGCATGCTGACAGGTTTTCAAGTGGTGCAGCTCTGGTTTTTCACAACTCACAAGCAGCTTGTGCGGCCCATTTGCCAATGGGCCAGAAAGAGTCGCGTGTTGGCCATGTTTGCAGGGCCGGGTGGATGTGCTGGCCTTCATTCCAGACCAGGCCCAGGCCGGCGCTGACGACAAGTCCGCCGCAGATGGTGCGCTCAAGCAGGCCGTCCTGTGCTCTGGATGCGAAGGATGGATGCTGCTAGCGCTGCAATGCGCACTTGAGGCGGCACTTCCAGTGCAACATTGCACACCTTCAACATTATGCTCGCCATTAACGTTTCTTTTGTATTGCCCGCCCAGCAGGCGACCCTGGCATCTGGGAGCGCCAGCTGGAAGCCGGAGTGCTGGCCCCCATGCGCCTCACCGCCAGCCTGGCGCCCGACATGGCACAGCGCGGCAGGTGCGCATGCTGTGGTTGCACAGCATGGATTGCATCTGCGCCTCACCTCCAGCCTGGCGCCGGCACGGCGCAGCGCGGCCGGTGCGCTGCGTTTACACAGCATCCTGGCATGCACAGCGTGCAAGAGGCAATGGCGTGCTGACTGTTGCACAGATTGTTCTGCGGCAATCACCGCCGCCTGGTTGTCTGCCTGCCTGCATTGCCACTGCAGGGGAGCCATCATTGCTGCAGTCTGGGACCCAGCTGAGGCGGAGATGGCGGGCGGTGCGGGGGAGGCGGCTGCCAAGTGGGGGCTGGCCGGCTGGATGCACTCCTGCTACGAGGTGCGCCCTTCATTGTAGCGTACGTGACACTCGCAATCAGTGCACTGAAGCCAGGTAGAGTGGGGTGGTAGTGGCATCTGTTTTGCCTGCCACACGGCATGGTGGTACGGCAAGGCGGTGCTCCGAGCTTGTGTGCATGCCATCTGCTTGCCGCAGGCTCGCCCACCTGCAGCACCCATCCCTTTTCTTTGCCTTCCCTACCAATGCACAACAGAGGCTGCGCGGCCACGGCATCAGCACCACCCTGGTGAAAATCAAGGGTGGGCGGGAGGAGGCAGTTGCCGAGGCGGCCGAAGCCTTCCTGCTTCCCTTCCGAGTCTCCCCAAACTGCACCCCTGAAGAGCTGACTGTCGGGTCAGCCGAGGGCAGCGCAGCGGCGGCGGTCGTCAGCGAGGACGTTCAGCCGCTGCTTCCGGAGCCGTGGCAGCAGGCCAGCGCGGCGGATGGGGAGATGAAGGGCGCGTATGGAGGAGTGGTGGAAGCGACCGGGGCGCGCCTGCTGTCAGGTGGGTGGCGGGGAGTGCGCTGGAGGGCGGCTGGGCTTGTCAGGTGGGAGGCGGGGAGTGCGCTGGAGGGTGGCTGGGCTTGTCAGGTGGGAGGCGGGGAGTGCGCTGGAGGGTGGCTGCCCTCGTGATGTGTGGACCCGAGGCGGTTGGGGAGGGAGGCGGCTGAGCTATTTAAAGCAGGAGCAAGGAGGGCCTGCCTCATATTTTCCCTTCTGCGCAGGGCTGATGCTGCGCGACGCTGAGCCTGGAGAGATGGGCAAGGCCAAGTCGGACACACCTGGCACCGTGCTCACGCCCTGTGAGCCTGCTGCTTTCAAAATTTGTGCTGCCTCCCTGCCGCCGCCGCTGTTGCTGCTCCTTGTCGTCAGGCAATGATGCCTGGCCCCCCAAACACTGCAGTTGTGTGTTGTGAGCGTCTTGCTGCTGTTGCTGCTGCTGCTGCTCCCCCTGCTGCTGCTGCTGCTGCTGCCGCTGCTGCCCTCCATAGAGCACCCAACCCTGCTCAGCTGGAGCCGCAGGCTGGCCTCTTCCGTTCACCCACAAGGATGTCATGTTCGTTCAATGCTACCTTGCTATCCTGCAGCCAACCCCGCCCTGCTGGCCCGAGGCCGACCGCTTTTAAGCTCGTGTTCCTTTTCTCTCTCTAAAAGGTGCCTCCTGCCTGGTAATCATCTTTTGGTGCAGCCAACCCTGCTCTGCTGGAGCCTGAGGCCGACCACTTTTATGCACACGAGCCGCCGCGCACCCCGCAACTGCTGGTGCAGTGGTGCGCTGTTGTTGGGCAAAGTGCTACGCTGTGCTGTGCGTGCTGCGCTGTGCTGTGCTGTGCTGTGCTGTGCTGTGCAGTGCTGTGGTATGGCAAGCAGCTGACATTTTACAGTCTTGCTTCTAAGTCGCCGGAAATTGTGCAGTGTTGCTAAGAAGCAGCTTGACCTGCCCTTCCCGCTGCAGCCAGAAGCCGTTCAACGGAGAGACGCCGCATGCGCTGCTGGCCGGCGCCTTTGTCACCCCGGCAGAGATCCATTTTGTGCGCAACCACATGCCGCTGCCGCGCGGTTTGGACGCTGCAAAGCACAGGTGGGGCAACTGTTTGCAGGAAATTGAGTCGGCACGTTCACTGTATGCAGCAGCCTTCAGCTCATCATGGTTACTCTGAAGAGCCTGGCAGGTGGAGCGGAGTCGTGTCGCACAATCTGCCTGCCTGCAATTTCAGCCTGCAAGCTGCTTGAGCACGGGCCTGAACGAAGCGCACTGCTTCCACCTGCCGCAGCATCACGATTGAGGGGCCGGGCGTGGGCGCCACCACGCTCAGCCTGCACGACATCCGAACCAAGTTCCCCTCCCACACCTTCTGCTCCGTGCTGCAGTGGTAGGGACAGCTGCGCTGCGCTATCTGCTGCATTGCTTTGTAGTACCATGCCGGCGATGCCTGCTCCGTGCTGCAGTGGTAGGGACAGCTGCGCTGCGCTATCTGCTGCATTGCTTTGTAGTATCATGCCGGCGATGCCTGCTCAGTGCTGCAGTGGTGCGACTGCTACTCAGTGCTGCGTCTGCTGTGGTTGCCTGCCAATGATGCCCTGCTGTGCCATGGGTTTGGGACACCTCAGCTGAACCTCCGCAACGGGTAGCACGCTTGCTGTCTCAGCTGCACGCCTCTCAGCAGCTGTCAGCATTGCCTCAAAGCTGCATGCTGGCTGGCCTGCCCTGCCTCCCTGCAGCGCCGGCAACCGGCGGTCTGAGATGGCGGCTTACCGGCTGGTGGACGGGCGCGCTCCCTGGGTGAGCGTGGGCGGTTTGCTGTAGGCTGTACAGTCGCAGTTGACGCCTTGACTTGACTTGAAACGTGGAGTATACAGGCTGTGCAAGCAATTGACATTGTCTTGCTGCGCCCAAACCAACTGCCGCAGAACTCGGGAGGCATGGGCAACGCGCGCTGGACGGGCGCGCTGCTGCGCGATGTGCTCGCCTCCTTGTGGCCGCAGGTGCGCTAGTCTTTCACGCACTTGTGCATGCGGCAGCTGTGCATGCAGCTGTTTGTCCCTGCCGGGGAGTGCTGAACAGCCCTGCAAGTGCACCGTGGTGCTGCCGCAGCTATCAAGCTGTCGCTTCAACTCATCGGCCACGTGCAGGAGTTGGACGAGGGAAACTCCACTGACAATTGCATTGCATCTGTATTTCGAGGTGTCGCTTGCATAAAATCGCTGTTTGCAGGAGCTGGACGTCACAAACCCGCTCAACAACCGCGCGCGGCATGTCTGCTTCATCGGCTCCGACCAGCACGGCGGTAAGCGGCGATCAGCCGACTTGAATGTGATTTTGGTGTGCTGGCTTACCAACATGCAGTGCTTCCTGCAACTGTAACCCCATGCCTGCTTCATCGGCGCCAGCGCCGATCAGCACAGCGGGGAGCGGTTCTGCTCATCACTGCATGCTGAGCCTGCTGTGCCTGCTGTGCCTGCTGACCCTGACGAACCCATGAGTTTGTGCATCACGCCGTTGTGGCCACTGAGCAGCACACACCTCACCGCCCTCTTCACCTTGCTTCAACTCGATTTGCCAACCTTCCATTTGCAGAGACGGGCACGTACTACGAGGGCAGCATCCCGCTGGCCAAGGCGCTGGACCCGCTGTGAGTGGTCCTGTTCACACGTTGATGACTGCCGCTGTACTGCTGTACCGCTGTACCGCTGTTACACTGCTGTTGTGATGGATTGGGGCGCTGGACCCACTGTGAGTGGTGCTGCCTCCCCACTGGCTACCGCTGTTACGCTGTTTTGTGATGGAGTGGGGCGCTGTCCAGTGGACCCGCTGTGAGCCTGCTGGCGATCTGCTGTTGTTGAGCTAGACTCACACCTGTCTGTGGCCCGCCTTGCATCCGGCCCGTCTCCTGCCGTGCACACCTTGCAATCGCCCAATGCTGCGGCGGCAGTCCCTGCCCTGCTGAGGCTTGCTATGGTGTCATTTGACAGTGCCCCTGCTTGTGCACTGGAAACCTCCCTGCAGGGGCGACGTGCTGCTGGCCTACGAGATGAATGGCAAGGAGCTGCTGCCTTGAAACCGAACCTTGCCTTACCATTCACATTTCACTGCAGGGGCGACGTGCTGCTGGCCTACCAGATGAACGGCACGGAGCTGCTGCCCGACCACGGCTACCCGGTGCGACCTGGTGCAAGTGACTTTGTTTCTTCAGAGCATTGAATTGGACCCCGCATTGATGCTATCAGCGGCTCCTACTGAAATTGCCTGTAGGCAGTGCAGCGACACTGCTGCCCCTGCACCGCCGAGCCACTGCTGTTTGAGACCCCCTGGCCCTGCAGCTGCGCAATTATGCCTGGCTACGCAATGTGCAGGGGCTGCTGCCCCTGACCTGCTTACTGCGACTCCTCGCCCCGCCGCAGCTGCTCGTGATTGTGCCGGGCTGATGAAGTGGTTTGCTCATATGATGCATGCCGCGTCGCTACTCACTAGACTGAGTAGTTGCATTTTGTTGCTGCCCTGCTGCAGCTGCGCGTGATTGTGCCGGGCTGATGAAGTGGTTTGCTCATATGATGCATGCCGCGTCGCTACTCACTAGACTGAGTAGTTGCATTTTGTTGCTGCCCTGCTGCAGCTGCGCGTGATTGTGCCGGGCTGATGAAGTGGTTTGCTCATATGATGCATGCCGCGTCGCTACTCACTAGACTGAGTAGTTGCATTTTGTTGCTGCCCTGCTGCAGCTGCGCGTGATTGTGCCGGGCTACGTGGGTGCGCGCCAGGTCAAGTGGCTGTCCCGCATCGTGCTGAGCGAGAACGAAAGCGAGGTGCGCTCTTGTGCATTTTCGCTGTCTTGTATCAGCCCTGCGGTGTACAACAAACGCAACGCCTGGCTGTTTTGTGCATGTTGGAAGTGAGTCTGCATTGCTCTGGACTGGACCCTTTCGCAGGCTCGAGTCCTTTGAGATTGTATTGTAAGTTTGTAAAAACGCACGCTCTTCTGCAGGCGCCGTGGCAGAAGAAGGACTACAAGCTGCTGCCGCAGCAGGTGGTCGATCACGAGGGGGCGGAGGGGCCCCAGGGCTGGACCAGCATGCCGGCTGTGGAGGTGATGCCGGTGCAGGTGAGCTCGGCTCGTACCAGCAGTTTGCAAGTAGTTTGCAAGACTCTTGCCGGCGGCGGCAATGAGAACAGAGGCGCTGCCGGGAAGCGCTCCCCTGAATGGTGTTGCATGACAAGTTAAAATTTTCGTGCTATGCTGTTTCACTGCCCCGCAGAGCGCGATCCTGACCCCCGAAGCCGGCAGCGTGTTTCCTGCTGCCACCGCCAAAAGCATCAAGGTGGGGCGGCGGGCCCAGAGGTGTCTACCTGCAGGGCAAGCGGTGCAGGGCCACAGCAAAGGTTCTGTGGGTGGCATGCAGGTGCTGGCATGTGGACTGTGCGCCGCCGCTGCTTGAGGCTCTATGCTTGCTGCGCTACCTGCCATGCGAAAACTGCACCAGAGTGCATTGCAGAGTGGAGCAGAGCAGCTATTTGTTTTCTCGGGTCTCCCTGCCATTCCACTGCTGCTGCATGCTGCTTTTGACGCTGCGCTCGCCACTGCTCCACGAGGGCTTGCATTGCTGAAACGCAGGTGCGCGGCTATGCCTGGAGCGGCGGCGGCGTGCCCATCGCTCGAGTGGATGTGTCAGCGGGCGGCGGCAACTGGACGGTGGCACGCGTGACCGCGACAGAGACGCGGGTGAGGCACGCTGTTGCGGCTTAAGCACCGCACACACAGATGATTGGCTGGTGCTGGTAGCTGTGACGGCGACTGAGACGCGGGTGACAAAACACAGCATTCGGAGGAAGCTGCCGATTCTTGCAGCGGCTGCCTGCTTGGACTGGGCGCGCCTTGCGTGTTTTGGTCGCTGCCTGCGTGCATGCTAGCCCTGCGCTCTGCGCCCACTGCGCTGCCTGCGCCGCTGCGCTGCCTATACACTGCACTGCCTCCGTGCTGTGATGCGCTGTGCGCACGCTGTGCTCCGCCGCAGCCCAGCGGGCGCGTGTGGGCCTGGGTGCTGTGGGAGGCTGACGTGCCTGTTCCGGAGGAGAGCCGAAAGAAAGGTGTGGGGCGCTGGCTTGTTGCCTTGCTGTGGGGTTGAATTGCGGTGCCACCATCCGGGATGTGCCATCATGCCAGGCTGGCCGCCATGCCACCAACCATGTCACACATTTCCACGCGGGTGCTTGCCTGATAGCACAATACATTGCCATCTGTTTGCTCTGCAGCCGGACCACTGCGCATTGTGTGCAAGGCGATGGACGCGGCAAGCAACACGCAGGTGACTGGGCACTGCTGCTGCTGCTGCATTGCATGCCTGTGTGCATGGCGCACTCTGTTTTGTGCCTGTTGGGCGCGCACCTGACCATCTCATGCATATGCTTTGAAGCAGCTGTTCAGCACTGCCACCAGCTGCCCTGCTCTGCGCTTCTGATATCGTTCAGGGCCAATTCGACTGGCTTGTGATGCTGATCGGTTGCAAACCGCCTGCCGCTCCTGTGCAGCCCGAGAATGTTGCTTCAACGTGGAACTTCAGGCGAGTGTGGGTGCAGGTTCTAAAGCATTCTGAGCGCGCACAGAGCCTGAGCAGGGCAGTTTCCTGACTTGCGACGGCAATGCGTGCACATGCGCAGCGCCGCTCAATGGCTGCATCCTGGCGGGAACGAAAACAGACAACATGCCGCTGAGCAACTGCATGACTCACCGCCTCATTCTTTACTTCATTCCGCCATCCACTGCCAGGGGCCTCAACTGCAACTCCTGGGGCAACACAATCGTGCGGCTGGAGTGAGGCCGCTTGGCTGCGGGAGCATGCCGCGGCGGCGGGAGGTGGGAGGCACAGTCCTGCCAGTGGCATGCACAGTCTCCTGTCTGACTGTCTCTTCAAGGCGGCAGACGGCAGAGAGCGGCAGCTGCCGCGGCACCTGGTGTATAGTGCAGCTTCTATGCGAGGCAAGCAGGGCAGCAGCCAGCGGGCAGCTCGGCCGGGGCGGCGTTCTGCGCCTCAGCTGTGTGGCATGTATAGGCATGGCGCGGCAGTGTGTGCGAGGAAATCAAACCTGCCTGTGCAAGCTCTGTACCACTCCTGTTCATATTGCGAAGCAACCTTGAGCCCAGGGCACAGATGGCTACACTGCAGCACTCTGAGAGCACACAAGGCGACGGTCCAAGGGTTGGCTGTGCCGACGCATGGTGCCACCACTCGATGCGAACAGCTGCAACACCGGCAGCGTGCGGCGTGCTGCCACGTGCGCCGGCGCCCAGCTGGCGCCGCTGCCGGCAGCTGCAGGTGTGATTCCGGCCCTTCAGGCACCGATGGGTCACAGTCCGTGATCTTTTCAGCCAAATAAGCAGAGGTGTTGGCTTGGCGCGCGCCAGTTGGAAGCCCTACCCTGCCACACACGCGAGGCGCCAGGGATACGCAAGGTGCGTTCTGAGCCGAGAGCAGTGGGCATCGTCGCGCCGCCGCCGCCGGCCGCCCCCCTCCGCCGCCACGCCGCCGTACGCCGGCCGATCCCGTGGCGCTGCCGTTTGCAGCCTTCAATCCAGCCCACTGCCGACCACATGTGAGCCTTGTGTAACTCTGCATATATAGTAGTGACAGCCCGCTCCGCCCGAACCTCCTTGCAACTGCTGCAGGCAACTGCGGCCCCTGTCCCCAACGGGCCCATGTCAGATGCAGCCGCCCTGGTGCGGCAGCCGCGCAGCGGCAGCAGGGTGGCGCAGCTTCAAGCACTGCTCAGCCTCACAGATTTGGCCAGGAGCAGCCCCGAGGCCAGGCAGCAGGCAGTTGCAGCCGGAGGCGTAGCAGCCGTCTTGCAGCTGAGCGGACTGAGCAGTGGCGGTGTGCTGCAGGAGGCTGCAGCCCAAACGTTGCGTGCACTCAGCCTGCAGGCCAGCCCAGGTGTACTAGCCGCCTTTGTTGAGGCGCGGGCAGTCAGCACTCTTGTCAGCATGCTGCAGGGCAGCATGGGCAGCGGCAGGGAGGCAGTGCAAATGGGGGCCACAGCCGCGCTTTGGCAGCTGGCGCTATGCAACGGCGGCGCGGCGGCGGTTGCAGCTGCCGGTGCCATTGGGCCGTTCGTGCAGCTGCTGCTGGCCAGGCGGGGGCAGCCCCTCTCCCTGGCAGACATGGCTGCAGCAGGGGCTCTGTTGGAGGTGGCGGCTGTGGCGGGAGAGCAGCTGCAGCTGCAGCTGGCCATGGACGTCATTGAACAAGGGGGCCTGCCTGCGCTGCTGGCAGTGATCGAGCGGCGCAGCCCAGCATGCGCAGCAGGTGGCTTTGAGGAGGGAGCCCTCACATTTGCAGCCAGCGCAACGGGCTGGCTGGCTTGCCACGGCGGCAACTGTCAGGCGGCGGTGGTGGCAGCCGGCAGCGTGCACAGCCTCGCCAGCTTGCTCAGCCATGGCAGCTCAGCTGTGCAGCGGGCGGCGACTGATGCGCTGCGCATTGCGCTTCGGCGCTCCCCAGCGGCGGCAGCGGCTTTCGCAGAAGCACAGGGTGCCCCTGCTGCAGTCCAGCTGCTGCACAGCTCCGACTTGGAAGTTCGAGAGCATGTTACGGAGGCGCTGTGCAGTGCAGCATGTCACGATGCGACCTGCTGCGCAGCGATTTTGGCAGCTGGCGCCATGCAGCCGCTGGTGCAGCTGCTGCGCACGCCTGGCCGTGTAGCGCAGGCATGCGCAGCTGACACTCTGGGGAACTTGTGCGTTATGCAGCCTGAAGCAGCGGCGGCCGCAATCCAGCAGGCTGGCAGCGTTATGGAAGCTCTTGGGCAGATGGCAGCGGCCAGCGATGATGAGCAGTTGCGCAGGGCAGCCAGCCGAGCAATGCGCTGTGTCACCCGTGCTATGGAGACAGCTGCGCAGCAGCAGGCGGCCAGCAGTGGCAGCCAGCCTTCAGCCTCTGCAGACGGCACAGCCGCCACCAACAGCCAGGCAGCTGGGCCAGCTGACCATGGCGAGGCCGCAGCAAAGCCGGCCCGTGTGTGCGCCGCTCCCAGCTGCGGCGCCACAAGTGGCCTCAAGCGCTGCAGCGGCTGCCGTGCCGTGCGCTACTGCAGCGAGGCCTGCAGCCGTGCGCATTGGCGGGTGCACAAGGCAGAGTGCCGCCGCTACCAGGCGGAGCGGGCGGCAGCGGCAGCAGGAGAAGGGGCAGGAGAAGGGGAGGCGCCCACGGCATGACATGCTGCCGTGCTAGTGTGCGTTTTTTGTTGTGCAAGTTGTACAGTGAGCTTGTGCTGAGCGCTCATGGTCGTGTAATGCCCGCTGAATGAGGGGCTAGGCTGCCCTACTGTCTGTCGCCTCGCCCGCTCAGTCATGCCTCGCCTTCACAGTAAAACGGCCATGCACCGGGCTTGCATACATGGCATGGTATGCTTTACCCGGCCAAATGTCAGATCCTCCTGGAAAGTGGCAGGGAACTGCTGTTCAACTCTGCTTGTCCGTCAGGGAGCCCATTGGCATCGGCCGAGGCCTGGGCCGCCGCCCGGCTGGCGCCGATGCCATAGAGTGGCGCCAGCTGCCATCCATCGCTCCAATTCATCCTTTCATTAGTTGCATCTTTCAGGGTGTCAGCCAGCGGCTCGCTGCTCATAAGCGGCTTTGCTTGCGCCGACCTACGCTTCTGCGACTCCCGCGGCCCGCCCTGGCAGCTACAAGGCGTCAGGTGCGTGTCCACTTGCGGGTTTTGACACAGCCGCGACCCAGGCCCACAGCCGCCTGCCGCCGCCGCTGCTGCTGCCGCCCACCACATCCACTCCTCACCCCAGCGGCACCTCAGCCCTTTGCAGCCTTCTTCAATCTTGTTCAATGTTGCCACATCTCACCTCACTCAATCTTTCTGTACTGCCGCAGGCACCTGCGCCCATTGCCAGCAAGGCCCATGTCGGATGCAGCCACCCTGGTGCGGCGGCTGCGCAGCGGCAGCAGGCTGGCACAGCTACAGGCACTACGCAGCCTTGCTGGTCTCACCGCCAGCAGCCTTGGGGCCAGGCAGGAAGCAGTAGCAGCCGGAGCGGTTGCAGTCATCGTGCCGCTGATCCGGCGGAGCAGCGGCGGCGCGGTGCAGATTGCTGCAGCCCAAACGCTGCGCGTGCTGAGCCTCGAGGCTGATGCTGCCACACTGTCTGCGTTTGAGGAGGCAGGGGCGTAGCCCATCCTCGCCAGCATGCTTCAAGGCAGCCTTGACAGCGGCAACGCAGGCCTACAGCTGCCAGCTTCGGTCGCGCTCTTTCGGCTGATGGCATGCGACGGCGGCGCCGCGGCGGTTGCGGCTGGCGGTGCCATCCCACCACTGGTGCAGCTGCTGCTGGCCAGGCGGGGGCAGCCCATTGCTGAGGCAGACAGGGCTGCAGTCGGGGCTCTGCTGACCATTGCACAAGAGGTTGCAGAGCAGCATGCGTCAGCCGCCATTCAGCAGAGCGGCGCGCCTGCGCTGCTGGCGCTGATTGAGCGGCGCAGCACAGCGAGCGCAGCGGGGCAGATGGAGGAGCAGGCTCTCTTGTTTGCAGCCGCAGCTCTGCGTCATCTGGCTGGGCACGATGCAGAGTGCCAGGCAGCGGTGGTTGCAGCCGGCGGCGTGCGCGGCCTTGCCAGCCTGCTCAGCCAGGGCAGCACCGAACTGCTGTTGAAGCCTGCGATGGGCTGCGCACTGTGCTGAACCTCAATTTGGCGGCGAAAGCGGCGTTCGAAGCGGCACAGACCGCCCCTGCTGCGTTCCGCTTGCTGAGCAGCCCCAGCCAGGATGTGCAGAAGAACGCTGCTGGCTTGCTGGGCAACGCTGCGGGCGACCATGCAGCCAACAGCGCAGCGATTTTGGCAGCTGGCGCCATGCAGCCGCTGGTGCAGCTGCTGCGCACGCCCAACCACCCAGCCCATCAGTGGGCTGCCATCACTGTCGGCAACCTGTGCATCATGCAGCCTGAGGCAGCCGTCACAGCCATGCAGCCAGTGGGAGCCGCCCTGGATGCGCTGCGGCAGCTTGCAGCAGGCAGTGACCAAGAAAAGGTGCGGGAGGCGGCCGGCACAACAATTCAATTCATCGCCTATGCTGCGGAGCGGCAGGCAGCCAACAGCGGCGGCAGCCAGCCTTCCCCCAGCCCATCAAACAGCGCAGCTGCCGCCGACCGCGAGGCAGCTGGGCCTGCTGAACAGCCGGCTGCAGCAAGGCCAGCCCGCACCTGTGCTGCCCCTGGCTGCGGCACCACCCGCGGCCTGAGGCGCTGCGGCGGTTGCGGCACAGTGCGGTATTGCGGCGAGGCCTGCAGCCGTGCGCACTGGCGGGCGCACAAGGTCGAGTGCCGCCGCCTGCAGGCGGAGCGGGCAGCGGCAGCAGAGCGTGCAGTGGCGACAGTAGGAGAAGGGGCGGCGGAGGAGGTTAACGCATGAAGGAGCTGCTGTGTTTTCTTCTACCATGGCAGCTCGCACATTCGCTTTTGAGAAGCTATATAAGCCAGAGCTGGCGTCCCTGTGTAATGCTGCACCGCCCGCTCAGTGACGGCTCGCCAGCACTGTGGCACGTTGCGGCGCCGTCAAGGTTGGCTGCTGCAATGTGCTCGAGGTGCAGGTCTGATCCGCCATGCATCATGGTTCGCCGCTGTGATCTGATTCAACGCTGGAGTGAAAGGGCTGTTCAGGGCTGTTCAGCTCTGGGCTTTGTCCACCGCCGCGCCATGCGCCGCTGAGGGCGCTGGCGCCGCCGCCGCTTTGGCGCTGAGTGGCGCTCAGACTGGCGCCGTCTCACGCGTTGGCCGATCTGTCGCGATCCGAGACCTGCGGCTTCTGTCTAGTGCGCAGTCACAGGCCGACGAGCTCTTATTACGCCGGCTGGCTTCCTACGGCCGCGGGCTGAGCCTCGGCTCTTGGTGGTGGCGCACTGTGTCACTAGGAGGCCGGCAGGTGCGGCGCGATGCAAGGAGCGGCAAGGTTTGCGCGTCGCCGTCGACCGCCGCCGACCGCCTCCAATCCGCGCACTCCATTTTGGCCACCCTGCAGCCGGCTTGCTGCTGCCCACAACCCTCTAACTAAACCGCCTTGCTGTAGGCGCCTGCAGGCCCTGTCCCCGAGGGTCCATGTCGGAAGCAGCCGCCCTGGTGCGGCGGCTGCGGAGCGGCAGCAGGCTGGCGCAGCTGCAGGCACTGCGCAGCCTTGCTGCTTTGTCCAAGAGCAGCCCCGAGGCCAGCCAGGACGCCATTACGGCCGGCAGCGTTGCAGCCATCGTGCACCTTTTAAAGGGGATGAGCGGCAGCGGCGCTGTGCAGGAGGCTGCAGCTCAAGCGCTGTGTGCGCTGAGCCAGACTCCCAATGCTCCCACATTGGCTGCATTTGTGGAGGCGGGGGCAATAGCCACCATTGTTTGGCATGCTGAAAGGTAGCCTTGACAGCGACAGCGCGGCAGGGCAGCTCATGGCTGCAAACACGCTCTGGGAGCTCGCATCTTGTGAAGGCGGCAAAGCGGCACTTGCAGCAGGTGGCTCGGTCCGGCCGCTGGTGCAGCTGCTGCTGGCCTGGCGGGGGCAGCCCATCTCTGAGACAGACATGGCTGCAGCTGGGGCCCTGGGTGCCATGGCACAAGAGAATCCAGAGCTTGCATTGGAAGTCGTCAACCACGGCGGCGTGCCTGCGCTGCTGGCGCTGATTGAGCGGCGCAGCACAGCGAGCGCAGCAGCATCGGATGAGGAGCTAGCGCTACAGAATGCAGCTGGAACGATGAGCTGGCTTGCCTATCACGGCGGCGAGTGCCAGGCCGCGGTGGTTGCAGCTGGCAGCGTGCGCAGCCTTGCCAGCCTGCTCAGCAATGGCAATGCCACAGTGCAATATGCAGCTGCCGAAGCACTGCGTGGTATGCTCGGTGCGTGCCCAGCGGCAGCAGCGGCATTCGAAGAGGCTCAGGCCGCCCCTGCTGCAGTCCGCTTGCTGAGCAGCCCCAGCCAGCGTTTGCAGCAGCACGCTGCAGGTGTGCTGGGCAATGCAGCAGCCGACCATGCCGTCAACAGTGCAGCCATTTTGGCAGCTGGCGCTATGCAGCCGCTGGTGCAGCTGCTGCGCACACCCGGCCATTCAGGGCACAAGTGGGCAGCAGTAACTGTCGACAACCTGTGCCTAATGCAGCCTGAGGCAGCCGCAGCAGCCATCCAGCAAGCTGATGGCGTCCTGGATGCGCTTTGCCAGATTGCAGCAGGCAGTGGCGATAATCTGACACTGCAGGCAGCCGGCAAAGCAATGAAAAATGTTGCCTATGCCCTGGAGGTCGCCGCCAAGCAGCAGGCGGCCAGCGGCAGCAGCCAACATTCAGCACGCCCAGCAGACAGTGCAGCAGCCACAGACAGCGAGGCAGCCGGGCCTGCTGAACAGCCTGCAGCAAAGCCGGCCCGCATGTGCGCTGCCCCCGGCTGCGGCGCTACCCGCGGCCTCAAGCGCTGCGGCGGCTGCGGCACAGTGCGCTATTGCAGCGCCAATTGCAGCCGTGCGCACTGGCGGGAGCACAAGGCCGAGTGCCGCCGCTTGCAGGCGGAGCGGGCAGCGGCGGCGGCCGGGGCGGCGGAAGTGCCGAACGCTTGAAGTGCTGCCGTGCAGCTGTGTGTATCGGGTGTGTACAGTAAAGCTCTTGCTGTTGTTGCTTGTTGTTGTGATGCACTTTCAATGCCACGAATTCAAGTGTTGGTTCATGGCAGGCACAACGCAGCAGCGCACATCTTGACAGCACAGCTGCCGCCAGCTGCAGAGCGCAAAGGCTGGCCGCCCATCCAGCTTGTACATGTACCAACTCTGCCGCATGCATGCCTGCTCCAGGCATCCTGCATTCGTGAATCGGGCCATCAGTCTGCTGCGTTGGTGCTCCAGTCGTACGTTCGGAAAGCCAACTGGATTGCATCTGCTCCCAGGGAAGCCAGCAGCCCTCGCAGCTCGCCGGCCGGGCCTGCTTGCAGGGAAGAAATAGCGACAGTTGAAACAGGCTGAAGCAGGGGTGGTAGATGCGGGGGCAGCTGGCAGCTGGCGGTGCCATTTGAGTGCAGAGCTCTTGGCTTATGAGCAAGCCGAGCTCCAGGCCATTGATAGGCAGGTGAGCGGCTATCCCGCTTTGCTGTCAAGCCGTGTGCTGCTGGACGGCGCTGCAAGCAAGTGAGCAAGCAACAGCTCCCAAAGCTGGCCGTGGCCCCAGCTGCGGCCAACACCGCTCTGACAAGGTTGGCAAGCACCTGGCGGCAGGTGGGTGGCTAAAAACTCCAGCAGCTGCTTCGTGCCAAAGTCAACGCCGTACCTGCAATGCATGTGCGATCCAAGGGGCACTCATGAGGTTGCAAATGCACTGCAGCCTTCGTTGGGAGAGCCAGCAGCGGGAGGAGGAACGGCCAGGGAAGTGCGGGAAGACCATGGCCGCCTCAAGTTTGACCCCCTTATCACAGAAAGTGCAAAGAAGGTACACACTTTTACCAGCGCTCACCACTTGAATATCATTGACAGCTCCACCTGCCGCCGGCCGCTGTCCACTTGCACCTCGCCTGCATTGGGCAGTATCTCAGGTGTTTTGTCACAAGCCACAGCATGCCATTGTCCCCAGATGCACCGAATGCACAGCGCTGCCGGCGCTGTGCTGTGCCGTGCCGTGCCGTGCTTGCTGCTCGCATGCACACTCCCAGCACCAGCCATGCTACACAGCCCTGTACCGAAAAGTAAACTTGCCACACAGGGCTCCACCCATGCCTCACCAGCACAAAAGGCCTGGGCCGCAGCTTCCAGCCCAGCTTCCAGGCTGGCAGGCTTGAACACCCGAATGGGTGGGCAGGATGCGGCGCCGCAGTTGAGAGCAAAGTGGATGCGAGGGTCAGGTGGGTTCACCGCCAGGGCTGCTCGGGGGTCGCCTGGCCTGAAGGTGGGGCCCGCCCACTGGGGCTTGCCCAAAAGGGAGAACAAGCTGGCGGGGCTGCAGGCAGGAGGGGCATGGCAGGAGCTAGTGGGCAAGCAGGCGCAGGCAACAACTACCAAGCCGAACCTCTGCTGAGCAGTAAGCGTGTGCCAACACATGCAGCGCGCTGAACGCTTGATCATGATTCAGGCGCACCTGGGCTTGTTGCCGCGAAGCACTCCGTGCTCGATGTCATTGCTGCTGAAGCGCTGGCCGCCAATGAGGTAGGAAACGGAGTCAAACCAGCGCAGCCTGTGCGGGAGTGAGGAGCTGAGGCAGCACTGGATGCATCGTGCGTGACGCCCGTAAGCAGCGGTTGTGCCAGCCAGCTTGGTTGTCCACAACGTGCATCCCTCGGCCAGTGCAACACCCCCAGTGGTTGTGTTCGGCCTGCTCTGGCGGGGGCAAGCACACCCCTCAGCCAGTGCTACTTGCCAGCCAGCGCACCGCAGCGCACCTGCTAAGTGTGCCCTGAGCCGCACTAAACACCAGCAGCGCATGCATGACCTGGCAGAGGGCAATGAGCAGAGATCTGTTAGCCCGGCAGCACAGAGGGGCGCGGCTGGGAGGGAAAGGCGGGCTGTGCAAGTCCCTTGCATGCAAGCTCCTTGCATGCAGGCAACAGGAGATGAACCAACTGCAGGTGAGCGGTGCCGACCGCAGCACGGGTGAGCTGAACTCACCAGCACATTATATATGTTGATGAAGAGAGCCAGGCGCTGGTCCCGGCTGGATAGGCTAGACAGGTCGACCTGACGCAGAGGGGAAGAGTATGAGTTGTGTGAAGACCAGGTGTGCAGCAGAGGAGCGCAGCCAGCTGGCGTTGCCGCACCGGAGCAGCTCAGCTTGCTTGCTAGGGTATCATCCAATGACCTGACTGAATGACATGCAGTGCGCACCTTCTCCCTCCCGCCACCAGCAAAACCAACCAACGAATCCGAACCTTCTGAAGCTCCGCTGCAGCTGCCACAAACTGCTGCCACTCGGGGTCGGCTGTGAGGGCTGCATACCGCACACGCCGGCCATCGGCTGTCAGGTGGCGGTCGTATAAGCGCAATAGCGACTGGCGCAGGGATGCAGCCACCTGACATCAGGCCAGGAGAGGCGGGCAAGTCAAATGGAGACGAACGAGGCAACAGTGGTTCACTGCTGGAATTCTGCCACCTCAAACTCAAGCGTGCGGAAGGGGCAGATCAGCAGTTACAACTGCTGCACACCACTTGACCCCTCGCAGCCACCCAGCACCTCCCACACACCTGCTCAGCCGGGCGTGCGGGGCCAAACCAGGCATACTGGCCGTTGAGCGGCTGCGCCCACCGCCTTGGCGGCGGTACATCTGCAACCAGTCGTAGCTGCAGGTGTGGCCGCTGCTGCGCCAGCTGTAGCGACAGTGGGAGCTCAGCATCCCGGCTTCCCGCTGGCACAGCAACGGCAAGCAGCTGCGCTGCCTGCAGCTCGGCTAGGGCCGCTGCTGCGGCTTCTGGCGTGCATGCCTGCTGCTGCTGCACCCATTCCATCGCTTGCTGCAGCGAGAATGAGCGGTCCCTGCTGGCGCTTGCTAGTGCATTTCGGAGCTCCGTTGCCAGCTGCCGCAGGCTGCCACGCTCGCTGCCCACCTCTGCTGCTGCTGCTACTGCGTCATCTGCTGCTGCGCCCTGCGCTGCCCCCTTGCTCTGCAGGATCTGCTGCAGCTCCGCAGGCAGGGAGGTGCCAGATGCACCCTCCATCCTCCGCTGCATGCTTCCGTCTGCCAGGGCGGCCGTCAGCTCGGCGGCTCCCCCCAGCAGCTGCCCTCCCACAAACACGAGAGGCACGGTGGCGTGCCCAGTGACAGACTTGACTCGAGCCAGGACCTGCAAATATGTGGGCAAGTGCGGGTTATGTGCAGCCTCCAACAGTGGTGTCGGGAGCATGAAACACTGCCGTGCGGCCTGCGCAGCGGCCCCGCAGTGCAGCTGAAGCGGCAGGACGCCGGAAGCACTCCACAAGGCTTGCCTCAATTTGGTCGGTCAGCTCGTACTCTTCGAAGCACAGGCCCGCTTCCTGCAACAGGAGCTCGCATTTTCTGAATGGAATGGCAGGCATGCAATGCTGATCCCCATGCACACAGGCCGTCTAAGAGGAACTCGAGCCGCACTTCAGATGCTGTAGCAGGCTGCACTCCCACCGACTGTCTGCCACCCTGCGCACCTGCAGCGCCGCCTTGGCTTGCTTGCAGTGCGGGCAGCCCAGCGTCGTGATGAGTGCCACCCTGGCTGGTTCTTTTGCAGGCTCGCCTGCCTGGACAGCCGCGGCCTGCAGGTTGCAGGCAGCAGAAGGGGGGAACGCACAAGGAGGTGGGAGGCGAGGGGGCGCCACCTGATGAAGCACTTGCAGGGCCTGCGTTGAACATGCTGCACAGCTCAAGCTAGTATTGAAGGTTGCTGCGGCATCAGAGTCGTCAAACAGTAGCGCTCAGCACCGCGCAAGGAAGGCCGGACCTGCATGCCGCCGCTGGTGGCGGCAGCGCCGCTCGAAGGCGGTGGCAGCAGCGGGCAGCAGGGACTGCAACGGCTTCGTGTGCCGGGCTCCAGCTGATGTGATCACTTGCTACAACACGTCAGGGTGCAGCTGGAGGCACGAAACGTGCGGGAGAGCTGGGACGGTGGGAGACGAGCCTAGAGCCGCACGGCTAGCCCTGGCGTCTGAGCCGCGGAGCCTAAGCTCGATTGCGCACTGCTGAGCCATGTGGCGCCCGCGAGCATCCCTGACGGCCTGCATGGGCGCATGCAGGCGCAGCCAAGTGCCAAGGAGCAGCGATCGAGCGCTAGTCCCGCGTTGCCAGTCGCCCGATTGTACATCCATCCAGCCAGACCGCCGCCAAAGCGTGCCGCCTGCCTCTTGCAACCCAGGCAGCCCTTGCAGCAAACCCTGCGTTCTTCTAGGTGAGAGGCGGCTGCCGGGCGCGATGCAGGCATCCAGCAGCCGGTTGGGCGCCGGAAAAGGCGGCGCCGAGTCGGCCCGGCGCCCTGGCGCGAGCCACGGCCCTGGTGGACCCCCTGACAGTCCAATTGCTGTCCCACTCGCTCGTCCAAACCGCTGCACCGGCGCCACCGGCCGCCCTGCATCGCTGCTGCGCCGCCTGTGCCCCCGCCTGCCGCCCGCCCGCTCACTCTTGTTTGCTGCCCGCCGCTGTGTTTCACAGGCAGCAATGGCGGCGCGGCTGACGGCACTGTGGAGCAAGGCCCGCGCGGCGGCGGAGCCGGCGGTCAAGGTGGCCAGCAAGGAGGTTGCCAGCCGGTATGAGCAGATGATGGCGGCAAACGCGCAGGTGGGGTTTGGCAACAGCTCGGCAGGCGGGAGGCAGCCTGCACAGCTGGCCACCACCCTGTGCCGTGCTGCAGCTGCACAGCTGTTGCCTGCACCCCTTCGGCTTTTGCTTGCTGTCCTCACTGCTTGGCGTGCCTTGCCCCTGCGCCTGCCGTGCCTGCCACGCCGGTGCTTGCGTGCGGCGGGACAGGTCCCCATCGGCCCCGCGCTTCTGCTGTTGTAACCTGCTCCGCGCTTGCTCCGCTGTTCTGTTTGCCTGTGCAGTATGTTGTGAAGGACAAGGCGGCGGCCGACAAGCTGGCCAAGCAGCTCGTCTTCACGCAGCTCTCCAAGTGAGTGTGCATGTGCTGTTGTTTTGAAGTTTTTTTCGGGGCTCCTCTGCAAACAGCTGTGTGAGCAAGCGCTAGGGATGCCTGGTTTGTTAGGAATCTAGATTGATGGCTGCCAACGCATTGGCGCGTTGCTGCTGTCTGCTCACCTCTGCTGCTGGGGCTGGCGCTGCACGGTAATCGGTTGCAAGGCGCGCAATACATCCCCTTTGCAGGATTCTTGCCAAACTTAGTATGCGGCATGGTTCGCCACTTCCGTTGATTTGGTCTGCAAGTTCACAACCCTCCTCTGTTCCTCACGATTGCCCTGACGCAGGATCCCCGCCACCATTGCGGAGTGCAAGACTGAGTATGCGGCGCTGCGCAGCCGGCTGGCGGGCTGGCGGGAACTGCCCACCACCGAGGTGCGTCTAGTGAGGGGCGTCTTTGGTTATTGTGTGAATCAGATGCATGGCGACTAGTGCCTGGCAGAGGGTAGTTTTTTGTTGGCAGGTGGAATCGCCGCAAACTCGCAGCTGCACATGGCGCTGAACGCCGGCTTTGCCGCCGAGCGCTATGCTTTCTCCTCACACCCGGCCAGCCCAGCTTAGTCCCTCTGTGTTGCTCCAACTTCCCTGCAGATGGCGCTGTACGCCGGCTTTGCCGCCGAGGTCTACGCCTGGTTCTGCATCGGCGAGATTGTTGGCCGCGGCGGCTCGCTGACTGGCTACAGCGTGTGAAGAGCGCAACGCTGAGCTGGCTGTGCCGTGCACACTGTGCTAAGCTGGCACAGTATGCTGAGCTGGCTGGCACGCTCACCGGCTACAGCATGTGAAGCGGCTCGTGCTGAGCTGGCTGAGCTGGCTGTGCTGTGCACGCTGTGCTGGGCTGAGACCACAGCGTGCTGACATGCGGCAGCGTGACAGCCGGTGCCTGCGCAGTAACATGTGTGGCAGGCGCATGCCGCGCCCGCACTGCAGCCAGCCCAATGCTGCCAGCCACACAGCCAGCCCAACGCTCAAAACGCCAATGATACCCCCTAGATGCAGCTCCCCGCTTGTTGTGTGCTTCCGCTCCCTCTGTCCAAAACCGCGCTACTGTTCAGTTGCTCCCTTCGCCGCCCTAACACACCCAAACCTGCCTTGCAACCGGCTCTTGCGGAGCCCCTGGCAACCCCCCTTCTCCCTCGTTTGCGCCTGCCTTGTTCAGTGTAAAAAGTGCGGGCCGGTGCTACACTACAACAGAACATCTGAGGAGGCGGGGCACAAAAGGAGGCGTGCGCAACGGTGCGCTGCAAAACGGGGGCAGAGCTAGGGGGGTGACAGGGAAAAGGCGGCCGTGCAGTGGTTGGCGACGGCGGGAGGCAAAGAAGAAGGGGGTGAGGGCGGGGGGCAGAGGGGGGCCGCACAGAATTGCAGAGGGTGGGGTTCGGAGAGCGGGGGAGAGCAGTGGCGGCGAGTGGGGAGGGGCATCAACCACTGCAGCCGCTAGGCAGGGGACACTCACTTGTGTGGTGTGGTGGTACAGGCTGGATGCATTCACAAGGGCAAGGTGGGGCTAGCTATACAGGGATACAGGTGGGTGGAGAGGGTGCGTTGGGGGCGCGGCACGGCGCTGGCAGCAGGGTCGAGGGCAGGTCGAGCGCAGATGTGCGGGCGGCTCAGCCGCTGTGGTAGCCGCTGGGCGACTTCTCCTTGACAATGCGCGGCCGCCGCTTGGTGTTGCTAATGATGAGCGCCATGTCCTCCTGCGGGGTGGAACGAGGGGGCTGGAGGCGTGTGAGGCAGGGAGCTGGCAGTCGCCATGGCTGCGTGCCCGCAGATGGCGGCAACTGCAGGGTGGGGTGGAGGAGAGCCTGTCGGCCTTCCACGGCGGGCTGCAGGCCCCGCATCGGCTGCCGGGTGGGCCAGGCAAGCCGCACGAGCGAAAGAGCGCTTGTGCGGCGCGCTGCCATGCCGCCCTCACCCACGCGGCCTCCCCGCACCTCAATCTCCTGCTGGGTCAGGGTCAGGTTGTACCAGGGCCTCCTATCTGCGGCGCGGGGGCAGCTAGTGAGCGCAGTGAGCGGGGCGGGACGCATGGGCCTGTGCGAGCGCTGCCGCAGTCGGGAGGCGCTGCCACTCACAGGGCCACTCGGGGGCCGCGGAAGGGAAGGGAGGCATGCTGCCGCGGGGCTTGTGGCGCTGCCAGGAGGCGGGGGCGCAGGGCGGGCCGCTGTGCAGCCTTTGCGGGCGGAGCGTTGCTCAATTGCGAATCCGGTGTCGCTTGTGGTTCTACTGAGAGCGGCCCAGCTGCTTTTGGGCCTGCTGCTGCGCCGCAGCAGTGCAAGCGCGCATGAAGCGCCTCAGAGGCCCAGATCGCACCGTTGTTGCATGCATCTGGCACTGCAGATCGCTAATATTTAGCTGACGTGCTGTCGGCACGAACCGGTCAGGTGCGGCGACAACACAAGTGCTCTGAGCTGCAGGAGGGGCTCGGGCGTCGCGTGGGCGCTGCTCAGAGCATACACAGGTCTCGATGGCGAGCCCTGATGACCGCGCCGGCGATCTGCTCGACCGCCTGGCGGACTGCGGGTGCGCCGCCGCCGCCAGTGCCGCTGCCATTGCCGCGGGCCGTTTGCCGCTGTTGCCTGCCCCTGGGACTCAATGCTGCATCTGCTGGAAGAGCTGTTGCCTTCTGGTGGTGTTTGTACATGTCGCTATCATGGCGCTGGAAGAGCTGTTGCCTTCTGGTGGTGTTTGTACATGTCGCTATCATGGCCCCTTGCTCCTGCAAGCTGCTATGCCCAGCCCGGGGCCGTCCCTGCCCCACTGCGCCTGCTTCCGTCAACCTGCAAATGGACGCTCCCTGCCTGGCATCTGCTGACGAAAGGCGCTCCTCCTCCCTGTTCTGCACACAGCCTGGGGGACGGCATGAACGAAGACGACTTGCTGGGTGGTGGCACGCGCGAGCCGCTGCGCTCGTGCTGCGTCAAGCTGGCGGGCCGCCTGTGGGCCACCTGCCAGCACGCACCCGACTTTCAAGACTGCTTGAAGGAGCTGCAGGTGCGCCCTTTTAGGGGAGAATTTGAGTCCATGAGTGGGATGGCAGCATGGCGGGGCACGGGCCCAGGCGTGGTGTGCTGCGCCCGCCCGTTGCATGCACATGCGCTCTTCGTCGCCTGCCCTGTTGCATCACACATCCGGCAGGCCCTCAAGGCACTTGATACATTATTTGCTAAATTGCGAACGCTGCTGCCCTCTGCAGGGCGCGGTGGTGGCGCTTCGGGGAGCAGCAAACACCGAGGCAGCCTCAGCGGATGGTCGGTTGGACGGAGCACTGACCCGCCTGGCCAAGGCGCTAGACCCTGCTTTCCAAAGCGGCCGGCTAGAGGCGCTGGAGCTGCTCACAGCTGCACTGCAGGTGCGCAGCTGTGCCTATATGCGCAGCTGTGCCTATATGCGCAACTGTGTTTACAGCTGCATTTGGGAGGGCCCGACAGGTGGTGGTGCAGGCACCTGGCTTGGCAGCTGTCCAGCTGCAGATGACTGCACTGCCTGCGTCGGTCGATTCTGCACACTACCCCGCAACAGCAAAGTCCTCGCTTGCATACTCAGCTGAGCTTGCATATGACCCTCCTCTGTCCCTTGGTCCCATTGGCTCATCCACAGGCTGGTTCCATGCTGGCAGCCGCCGCCGCGGCAGACGCCGCAGCCGGCGGCGAGCAGATGGCGGATGCAGATGGTGCCGAGCAAATGGACACCAGCGACCCTCTGGCATATGAGCTGTCAGCTGCACTGCGGGCCATCGCCAGCCTGCTGCAGCTCGACGCAAGCGGGCCCTCGGCCGAAGCTATGGTGGCAGCGGTGCAGCGGCGAGTGGGCGAGCTGCTGGCCCAGCTGCCGGCAGGATTCTTCGAGCCGCTGCTGCCGCCGGGGTCGCTCAACGATGTGCAGGTGTGGGCGCTGGCTGGGGAGACTGATTGAAATGTCTCGGGGGGTACGATGTGCAGGTTGGCTGGGGCTTGCTGGAGTGTCTGTTGTGTGGCTGCACAATGTGCTGATGTTACAACCATGGCAGCACAACAGCTGCGGCAGCTGAGCGGACGTGGATGGTGTGCTGCGCTGCGCTGTGCTCTGCTATGTATGCTGCGCTGAGAGCATGTGCTGTGCCGTGCTACGGCATGCGCAGCAGCTCATTCACAAGCAACCTCCGCGACACCCTGCAGCTGGCCACGCCAGCGAGGTGGACACCGCCTTGCATCTGAGCCTTGGCACACCGGCGTCAACCCGTTTCCCACTTCTGCACTGCAGCTGGCCAAGCTGAGCGAAGTGGACACTGCCCTGCGCTCGGAGTATGCGCTGCTCAGGGCAACCATTGCAAGGCATTCGTCCACTCCTCCCTCTCTTGCAGCTGGCCAAGCTGAGCGAAGTGGACACTGCTCTGCATTCTGAGCCGAGGCACACTGACCTTCAACCCGTTTCCCGCCCCTCCACTGCAGCTGGCCAAGCTGAGCGAAGTGGACACCGCGCTGCGCGCTGAGTACGCCCTGCGCCGCCGCATGCTGATCGAGCGGGTCAAAGTCACGCTGCAGTCGTTCATGTGGAGCCCGCGCCTGGAGGCTAAGGTGGGGTTCTGGACGTTTCCCCCCCCGATTTTAACCTTTTGTTTCAGCAAACCAGGCTAGGCTGGCTGTGCGACAAGGACGGCGCGAAGCGGCGTACTATGCGCGGCCTGTTCAACCGTGCCTTATTGTGCCTTGATGTCCCAATCACTTCCTCGTGCAGGGCACCAAGGCCGAGGCGCAGGCGGTGGTGGATGCCGCATCACGGGCCATGACCGAAGCACCGCAGGTGGGTGCAGCTGCATTGCGGCACTGCCTGGCATTCCTGCGGTGCAGCAGTAGGCAGTGCGCTGCGGTTGTGAGCCAGGCCGCCTTAGCGTAATGTACAACAATTGATGCAGCCGGTCCCTGCTGTCCCTCCTTCCTCTTGTCCCCTCCTTACAGGTGGAGGTGCCCCACGTGTTCACCACCACGCTGGCAGACCTGCTGTCCATTCTGGAGAAGGCAACGAGCGGAGAAACGGGCATCCATGCATCGGGTGCGTGTGTCCGGGCGCTCAAGCCGCCTCCTGGCGTTGCACTGCTTTCAAGCAATCTCAGCATGCAGCGGCGGTGGCCTGTATGTGTCAACCGTTGACTCAGCATGCACCCTCATATGTGCCTGCAGTCAAGGGAGTGCTGATCGGGAAGGTGCCCGACCGCGGTGGCCGGCCAGAGGGGCGCAAGCGCGAGGCAGACATGCCCGAATGGAAAGCACGGCAGGTGAGACTCTTAGCTGCGTCTTGTTTGGGTGGTCGCAAGTTGCCCGTTTTTGAGCACGGTGGCTCTCGAGAGCATCTCAAAAGAGGCGAGCATGGCTGACCAGATCCTGGCGCTGGCATTGCCAGGCATCTGCACGCTAATCGCATTCCCTCTGCCCCTTGCCGCCCCCTCACAGGTCTCGCAAGGTGGCGGCGGCGGGCGGGGCGGCCGCCACGGGCACGGCGGCGGCGGGCGGCATGGCGGCGGCGGCGGGCGGGGCGGCGGTGGGCGCGGGCGGGGCGGCGGCGGCGGGCGGGGCAAGGAAAAGAAGAGCAACTTTGAAATGTTCGGCTCCGGGTAGATTGCTGCTTGTTGTTTCCTCAGCTAACAACGCCTGTGAGCTGTGTGCATCGGTCCGGCTTCCTGACTGCCGCTTTGAGAAACTGTGAGAGACTGAAAGCTGTGTGTGTGGGCCATGCGTGCTATGCAGACAAGTTCTGGTGCTGCAACAACTGCTTGTCTCTTGGGCTTTTGGAGCAGCCTGCATGGTGGACACCGCCTCTGCTTTCGCATGTTGGTTGTGCGCACAGTTAAAACTGCAGGTTGAACTAGCAAGGTTTGTGGGCAAGGTGGGCAGAGCAGATAAAATGGATGGCGGGCGCGCTACGCCGTCAAAAGAAAACACAGAGATAGATGAATCAAATGAAATTAGGATAGTGGTGCCTCGTACTGCGGTCCAGCCAGGTACTCTCCAGCCTCGCTTAAGGCCGGCATGCGCATCCCCAGCCTCACAAGTGGCCGGGGTTGCCCTGCTCCAGCATTCCTGCCAGCCCAGAAATGAGGAAGAGCGTGCTGGCCAGGACTTGACCATAAGCCATGAAGCCCACCCAGTTGGCCCACCTGTGAACACGGGAGCAGGCAGGGGGGCAGGGCAGTTTGAGCAGCGGCAGGGTTTAGGGTGCTAAAACTTGCAGCGCGGCAGCAAGAGCGGTGCCCCGGCGCAACAGACAGCGAGGGCGTATCGACATGCCAGTTAGCGGCGGCGGCGGCCAGCATCGTGCAGCCCCAATTGGACACGGCCAGCCCCTGCATGCACGCAGGCTGCACTGGTAGGCAGCAGGACTAGCGAACAACAGCACTCCACATGATGTGCACCAACATGCAGCTGATGCCCCAGGAGAATTGCAGCCATGCATAGTATTGAGCAAACCACTCCAAAGAGCACTGAGACTCACGTCATGGTGACAAACATGAAGCCAATGCCCAGGACCATGAAGCCCACGGCTCCGTGGAAAGCGCAGAACACTGCAGGTGGATGGCCAGGCGGCGGCAAGGCAGGAAGGTAAAGTGGGCAGTCGCTCTCGCTTGCAGGAAGGCGGGGAACAAGCATTCCCTTCTGCTTGCGGTGCAGCACTGTGCAGCGGGTGGTTTGGCGCCAGAGCAGTGCGCCAAACCACGCCAGCGCTGCTTGCAAGCAGCTCTGCCATGCGTCCACCCTCCCTCGCAGAGCGGCTGCCCTCTTACCTGCCACCCAGCTGATGCTGCGCAGGTCTTGCATGCTGGTGCACAGCACGCCCCGCCACCAGCTGCCCGTTTCCTCCATGCACGCCAGCAGTGAGGCCACTGCAGCAGCATGAGGAACGGTAACCGGATGGGACTGGTTCAGTTGTTGATGATTATGATGCTGGTACCGCCAGTGGCACCATGACCACCGCCGGTTGCAGCAGTGGATTAAACTGCAGCGCAGCACTGCATGCATCGCTGCAAGTTGCAAGTTGTTGCACGTCGCCACTTATGGGTGAACAGGAAGCCTAAAAAAGGAACCTACAACCAGCCTGGACTAACAACAGCACCAGCAGAACGCTTGCAAAAATGTAACGGCAAACACTCACGGGTGAACAGGATGCCTCCAAAGAAGAAACCCCAGCCAGCGCAAGCCAGCGACAAGAGAGCAAACTACAGAAGAGCACTCTACAAGTGGCTGCCACTCACGGGTGAACAGGAAGCCGCCAAAGAAGAAGCCCCAACCAGTGGTCCACATGAAGACGGGGTCGGACACCACTGTGGACATGGCGATCAGGTCCCCGGTAACTCCATACATGAACATCTGCAGCAGAGAAACGAAGTGGTGAGTTGCAGGGCGCAAGGGGGGTTCGAGTTACGGGCACCACTGCGGACACAGCGATCAGGTCTCCGGTAACTCGATACATGAAGGGTGCCCAAAAAATTGCAGCTAGTCAGGAGGTGTAGACGCCAAGTATGTGCAAATGTGCAGCCTTGAGTGCAAGCGCTTGGCAGAGACCAGGTTGAGCACGGGGTGTGTCTACACCCCTGTGCCATTCTCGGACTTGCAGCAGTAGCAGCGATGCCTGCTATTGTTCAGCAAACCAACAAAACAGCTCACCAGAATGCCCGCCACCTGCAGCACCGCCGCCCACCATGACACTGTGTGCATGTGGGCAGCGGTGGGCCAGAGGCGCAGCGGCGGCGGCCGCCCCAGCTTCTTCTCCCGCTGGCTGTAGTCCAGGTTGGTGCACTCCAAAATCTGTACGGGAAATGGAAAAGGGGCTGCTTTGGGGGCGCCGAAAGGGTATGTGAAACTCGCCCAGCTGGCTGTGCCGCTGGCTGTAGTCAGGGTTGGTGCACTCCAGAATCTGCGGGGGCATGGGTGGTGGTTTGGGTCGGCAGTTTGTGCCGCAGCATACCCTGGTTAGCCTTCACTGTGGCCCTGAGGTGATCCTGCTGTGCCCATTGCAAAGCCTATGCGCTATGCGACCATCACACCAGCAAGCATCGCATCTGCAGAAGACCGGCCCTGGATACAACTTGCAGAGGCAGGCGACGGCTCAACACAGGTGTGCTCTGTACAGCAAAAGACACAAGAACACACCTGGATGAGGCAGGCCGGGAAGAAGACAAAGTAGCAGGCGATGACAACAACACCACGCATGTTCAGCAACAGACCAGAAAGAGCAGCAGACGGACCAACACGCTCACCTGGATGAGGCAGGCCGGAAAGAAGACAAAGTAGCAGGCGATGACCTCCGGCCACGCCGACAGTCCGGCCGCCTTTGAAGAGATGCCGGGCGGCCAGACCTCGGGAGCTCCCACCGGCTTGGTCAGGCGAGCGATGCCGGTGATGAGGAACAGGAGGGAGCCGAGGGCGAAGAGGAAGCCCACCCACCTGCAAGGGCAGGGTGCGGTGCAGCGGCAGTGGAGAGCAGGCTCATACAGTGTGGCGCTTTGAACAGAGATCCCAGCCAGCTGCACTGAGGGCAATGCGGCCGCAATGAGCAGCAACATGGCATGGCGCCTAAAACAGACAGCCCCACCCAGTTGCGGTGCCGGCGCCCTTCTTGCATCGGCATCGGCACGTAACCACGTGCAGAGGGAGTTGAAAGCTGCACCCACCATCCCGGCTTGCGCCAGTGCCTCCAGGACAGGCTGCCGAACCAGTCGATGGCGGGCTGGGGGCCGATGATCTCATAGGGCTGCATTTAATGGAGAGAGTTAAAGGGACGATGGGGTGGGGATGTGAGACGTGTGCCAGGAGCATGCACTGTGCTTAGACGCAGCAATGCCCCATGCTGGCTGCGCACGTGCCGCTGGACGTGGTTCGATGCAGCCAAGTGGTAGTTGGCGCACCTGCAGCACCCGCTTGCGTGCGCGCCGCGCCACCCACACAAACGTCCGGCCTGCCGCGTCAACACCTGCACAGCATGGACAGCACGGTATGGCGGGTGGCATGAAGCTTGGGACTGAAGCGGCAACTCGGCAGGCAGGAAAGGGAGGACAGCTGGTGGGCAGCAACCCATGCACTGGGCACAGCACAGCACCCATCCGTGCAAAAAACTCACTCCCCTTAGCAGCCCACCCACCCGACACAGTGGCCAGCAGCAGCGGCTTGTGGCCTGTGCAGCTGATTGGGATGCCATGGAACTTCGCCACCTTCCTGCAAGTGGTTGGGGCAGGCGAGCGGGTAGTGTGCGGTATGTTGATAGGGGTCTCTATCAGTGTTGCCGAGCAGTTTATGTGCTGTGGAAGGAAGCAAGGCATATCATAATGGGCAGACACTGCTTCAGCGTTGTGCGGCCAGCAGGATAATGGGCAGCCCTGCACATGCGGCAGCCACCACGCAGCAAAGCACCGCCATCCCCGCACAAAGTGCAGGCAGCACATGCGCTCACTTGCAGTCTTGCGGCGCTTCCGGCAGCTGCGGGAACACGTCCTCCTCCCAGAAGTGCGCCCTGCTTAGCTCCCGCTGCATGCGTGGGGGTGAGCTGCCGCCGCTGCCGCCGCCGCCGCTGCCGCCACTGCCCGCCTCAACATCCTTGCACTTCGGCTCGTCGCTGCCTGCCGCCATTGCTTCTGCTGCGCACCCGTGGCGCTGGTTCTCGATTTGCGATGCCTGCCAGGGGAGTTGATGCAAATGGAGCCAGGATGGGGCAAGTTCAAAGGCGCCGGTACGCCGCCGCCGCGAGCGGCGGCGGTGGCCCCAGCCAAGCGCGGGAGCGGCGGGCACGACCGCACCCTGCTCACCCCCTAGCCGCAATGTGAGACGTGGGGAAGCTTCACCAAAGAGGGCTGCGAGGCGGTCGACGGGCCGCGCGCCAGCAGGGACTGAGTATGACCCGTTCGCCTCAGCTCTGCGACAAGACGGATTGTGGCTGCACAAACAGCTGGGGCGCGCAGCCCGTACCCATGTGCGCAGGGCCGCCGCCGCACCGCTGCCCAGCGTGATGCGTGCTGCCCTGCTGCTGCCTGGCCGGCCGCGGCCGCTCTTCCGTTGTACAGCCTGCTTGTTTCATGTTGTTGCCTATCATGGTGCAGTCAGTTGCGAGCAAAGGCATCGGGGCGTGCGTCAAGGCCTTGTCATGTGGGGACGTTGAGCGCAGAAAGGGAGCAAGAGCGGCAGCGAGTGGAAGCACAGCGGATGGAAATCGAAGTCTGCAAAGGCCAAAGCTACCTAGGGCGCCGCAGGGTGGCGCGTGGCGCTTGTTGTACAGCTGCCTAGACGGGGCTAAAGAGAGAGTGGTGGCTGCGCTGGGCGCCGATCCTGCTCATGCCTCAAACTCCGGGAACTCGATTCCCTCTGCACCGCAGGAGGCAGATAGGGGGAGGAGAGGTCGGTTGAACAGCAAGGCAGGGCAGGGCACCCAGCGCATTGTTGCTCGGCGTCGGCCCAGCACCCTTGGTCTGAGGCTTGAGCTCTTCACCCGCCGCATGGTCTTCGCTGTGCATGCAGCATGGCACCATTCTTGCCGTGCCCTGTAGCGCCCAACAGCACATCTGGTGCAAGGGCGAGCGGCGCCAGCTTGTAAATTGTGTTGACTCCGGCTCACCCGGCGCGTCCTCGCCCTCGCTGCCTTCGTCATCGGAACCGTCCTCCGCCAGCGTCTCCACCTCGTCGGCCTCCCACACAGCCAGCAGCTTCATCGTGAAGGCCGCCTGCTTGATGTCGAATATCCGCAGCAGCGCCGCCTGTGGGGAATGTGGGGGCGGGGAGGGCAAGCTAGGCTGGGTGGCCGCAGAACCACTAATTACGCAGCCCAAGCAACAGTTTTAGCGGGCGAAATCCCAGGGGCACGGGCAACGCAGCAGCTGGGCGGCCAGTGTGCTTCCCAACAGATGCCTGCACCATTTTACCGCCCGCACCAACAGATTGCGCCCTTCCGACCGGGCGCAGCAGCAGCCAACAAAAATGCCAAGCAATGGCAGCCAGGCATTTACCTGGTTGGGCTTCAGCTGCTTGCCCGCCTTGCAGACCTCAAAGTCGGCCACCAGCTCCACCACACCCTTGTTCAGCCTGAAAAGCGAAAGGTGAGCAGTTCAAAAGTTAAGGTATGTGTGCAGGCGGACGCCAGCAGGCAGCAGGCACCCCGCTGCACCAGATGCGACGCGCAGCAGCCACACCGCTCAAAAGGAGCAGCGATGAGGTGCTTCTGCTGCCCTGTTGGCACAGCATGAATCCCCCCAGCTCCTCCTCACTTGGTGGGCAGGCCGTGCTGCCGCAGCGTGGGCTCTAGCGTGTGTGCTAGAGGCTCGCCGTACAGCGTGAGCGGCCCCGCTTGCAAGCTGCAAGGGAAAAAGCGCAGGTGGAGGCAACAGCAGACAGACAGTCAAGCGGCTGCGCGGCTCACCAGAGAGCTGGGATCCTGTCAAACAGCACCTCCTGCTGCTGGCTTGCAATCGGCTTCCCGCGGCAGTCGCCGCACGCAGGCGGCGGTGCCAGCCGCACGCCCATCACAAGCAAACGCTGCGGTGACAACTCCAGCCAAAGCCTTAGAATAAAAACCACGCGGGCGGCGCACCTAAAGTCCTCTGTCGCCTTGGCCCCCGCCCGCGCATAGTCCATCACCTCAAATCCATCAAAGATCTCCTGGACCTGCAAGCGGGGTTCGTTGATACCAATCAAGTTACGATAGCTACCGATCAGCGCATAGTCCATCACCTCAAATCCATCAAAGATCTCCTGGACCTGCAGTCGCGGTTGGGTGTTAGCAGGTCAGTGTTAGCAGTGGGCACACATGCATCTGCACACGCAAGCGAGCAGAGCTAATCGACAAGCTCCTGGACCTGCGCTGAAGTCACACTGCAGTTACCATGCGTGCATCTGCATTTGCCGCGAGCAAGGAGAGCTAGCTGCTTCCGTCGTAGCGACCCCCTCCATATTCAAGCTCTGTGAACACCAGTTGTGCAACAGCCAGATAGCTTGCCTGATCGCGCGGCAGCTTGGTGAAGAACAGCCCGGTGGAGCCGCGAACGCGCTCCGCCAGCTGCGCCAGGTTTGTGCGGTACTCGGTTGCCGCATCGCCGCCCAGCGCCACGCGCAGCACCTTGTTGGAGCCCATGCAAAACCTGCGGCGGGGGCGATGGTCGGAGGAGTGCGGTTGGTGCACGCCGGCCGCACGTGCCAGCAGGCAGAGCGAGGGGCAGAGGCACAACGGGCCGAGCAACGAAATGAGTGACAGCACACTGAACAGCATGCCTAGTTCAGCCATTATTACACAGCTGGCCCTTCCGAGAGCAGCACCAGCGGCAGCAGCGGTAAAAGCAGCAGCAGTGCGGCGGCAGCAGCGGCGGCGCACTTGCTGGTGTCGCGGTGCTCATCCCGCAGCTCCTTGAACTTCTCGTTGCGGAAGTTCTGGAACTTGAACAGGTAGATGGATGGGTACCTGGGCGCAAGACGGAGAGCGGAACAAGGAGAGCAGAGCGGGGTGAGCTGCGATGCGCAGCGACGGCAAGCGGCGGCAGGCGGCGGCAGCGGCGGCGGCGGCCGCGCCAGCATGCATGCATGTGCGGCGGCGCTTTGCGGGGCGCTCAAGCGCAGCCCGACCTCGCCCTCCCGTGCCCCAGCGGGCCGTCAGGCTCACTCGTCCACATAGTTGCGCACGGTGCTTATGAGCCCCTCCTTCCAGCTCCTGTCCTTCTTCTTGACCTTGGTCAGCGACACCTGCTTGTTCCGTTTGCTCTTGGGCATTGCGGCGGGCTGCGGCGGCGCTTGCTCGGGGCGGGCGGGCTTGCGAGCGGGTCGCTTTAGCGCGTGCTTTGTGCCTCTGAGTAGCCGAGTCGCCTTGCAGAACGCGGGACAAGGCCCCAATTTGCCGATGCGCCACCAGGCGGCGCAGCACGGCCAGCTCAGCGGGGTTCAAGTGGTGAACGCACTCCCTGGAGCGCGGCACGTCCTGATCAGCTGCAGGCGGCTGCCCCATGCCCACACGGCGCCCACCAGGCCCCGCCTGACTCCACCTGCGGCCAGCCTGCGGGACGCCCTGCTGCTCGCCCCTGGTCTGTTCCAGGTCGCGGCTGTGAGCTTGTGACTAGCATAGATAGCGCCATCGGCTGCCAGGAAGCCCCCACACCGCCTCGAGCGCCGCCGCGGCGTCGCCGGCCCGCTGTCGCTCGCCGCACGCGCCATGGACGACTGCAGCAGCCTGGAGACCTCTGACCTGCTGCAGGCGGCGGTGCAGCGTGCGGCCAACATCCGAAATGAGCTGGTGCAGCTCCGGGTAGGTGCTGGCCCGACCGCCGTATTGCTGCTGTTCTCTCTCTGATTCTCTGTCGACTCCCATGGTGCCATTGTCGCCACTCAACCACGCGTCCCCTTCGACCCACCACCCTGTTCCGCAGGAGCAGGCCTTTGCGGAGGCGGCCAGCGCTCAGCCTGCTGGTACCGCATCAGACACCCAGCTGGCCGCCGCTCCGGTGCAGGGAGCAGGCGCGCCCGCCACGCTGGCGCTGCCGCCGCCCGCCGGCGGCAAGCCTCTGGTCCTGCCTGTGATGCTGCTTCCTGCTGCGGCAGGTGACAGCGAGCAGCCTGGCGCTGCAGGCATTCGCAGCCTGTCCTTCCTGTTGGCGGGTGGCAGCAGCGGCGGCCTGCCAGACACTCTGCTGCATATGGGTGCTCCCTCGCCGGGGGCCCTTCCCACAGGCGAGCGCGGCGCAGCACCCAAGTCATCCGGCGGCGGCGGCGACACCAGCCTGCTGTCAGGCAGCTCCTGGAGCATACCCGCTGGGCCAGCTGCGGTACTGCCAACAGCCGCCTGGCAGCTGGGTGCTGCACCGCCGCAGCATGACAGCCAGCTCTGGACGCCTGCGGCAGCTCCGGCAGCAGCAGCACTAGCGGCAGCGGCAATGCCGCCGCCAAGAGATGGCTCGTTTGACGCTGTACTGGCTGCCCTGCAGGCAGAGGCCGACCAGCAGCAGCAGCAGCTGGCTGTGGATGCAGCCTTGGGAGCAGCAGCTGGCGGGTCAGTGGCAGTGCGCAGCAGCCGCATGCACGGCTCTCCTGGTGCACGGCACCGCCAAGCTGGTGCCCGCAGCGGCAGCCGCAGCGGCAGCCACCAGGGTGGGCCAGCGGCAGCCGCTTCTCAGCGCCGGTGTGCGCAGCAGCTGCCCACTTTCGACCGCACAGACGCCGAGCGGCAGCTGCGGGACAAGCTCAACCAGGCCAGTGAAGTGGGGAAGCAATGGTGTTCAACACTCGCTTAGGCAGCCATGGTGGCTGCACGTGCATCCTGTTCAATCATCAGGGCAAGTAGTTTGATACTGCACTGAGTGTCATCCACATCATTACCTCTGCTCATGCAGGTGAACGCCGCAAAGCGCTTCAATGACACCCGGCAGCGGCCCGCCGCTTCCGGCCGCTCCGCTGCCTCACATGGCGTCCCCCACCTGCCGCTGGCGTCCCTCAGCAAAGGCTGCAGCGCATCGGCCAGTCAGCCCGGCAGTGCAGCAGGTTGCGCACAGCTGCCTGAACACTCGCAGTTTGTGTGGCATGGCGCGCCCATGGCAGCTGCTCCGCTGCTGCGCAGCCCGGTGCGTGGCAGAAGCAGGAGCAGGAGTGCGGCTGGCAGTCGGGCGGCAGGAGAAGAGCAGGGGGGCGGCCTCAATTTCCTGCCTTTAGCACGGGATGAGCGCCGCGGCAGCCCGCTGCGCCGCCCGTCGGGTAGCACAGCAGGCACAGCAGGCAGCGCAGCAGCGTCAGCGCAGCCGCAGGCAGGCCGCAGGCAGTCGCATGTCAGCCTGTCTGATCTGCTGGACAGCAGCAGCCAGGGGACAGCTGCCGGCACAGCAGGGAGCGCGCAGCAGACGGTCAGGGGGCTGCGCCACTCTGCCTTTTCAGCGGCTGAGGTGGCAGGCGCAGCTGCGGAGCAGCGGGCGGGTGTGGTAGATGTTGATACTGCTGCCAGTGCTGCAGAGGCACCTCCAGTCCAGGCAGAAGCCAGCTTTGCACAACTGGCAAAAGGGCAAGCGCAGGCTCATGCGCCGCAGCAGGCAGTGGCGGCGGCAGCTGCAGTGGCGGCGGCAGCGGCAGTTTGGCCTGGCGAAGCATCCGCGCCGCCAATGCAGGACACGCCCCGCCAGCCGGGTGCGGTTGGGCGCACACCAGTGGAGGGAGCTGCAGGTGGGTTTACTCAAGAAAGAATGGCTTCCTGCATGTGTGCCAGTAGCATGCACTGTCCAATGCGTGGATGGGAGGGGCTTTGCTGAGGCTATCGCTTTCTGTGCCCCCACCAACCTAACCTGTGCAGGTGCAGCGGAAGGCAGCCTGATGGGCCGGCTTCTGGGCCAGCTGGCTTCGCCCATGGGCAAGCTGCAGTCACCGCCCGCCACCCCGCACGACGCCGCTGCCACGCCATCAGCGGCGGCGGTGGGGGACGGCGAGGGCTGTGCAGCGCCTGTGGCCACAGAAGCCAGCAGCACGTCAGATTCTTCGGGTGTGGCCAGCACAGCTAGCAGCGGCAGTCCGGACCAGCGGCTGGGCAGCCCGGTGCGCCGCTTCCCAGGCCTGGCCAGCCAGCCGTCGCCTGCAGGGCAGCAGCAGCAGCAGCAGCCGCAGCAAGCACCGCAGCAGCACGCGCAGCCGGCGGGTCAGCCGGCGGCTTGCCAGCAGCAGCAGGGGCAGCAGCGCGCCACCCCTTCGGCGGGCGCGAGCGGCAGCCGGCTGGCGACCGCTGGCTCTGCATCCTCCATCGGGCGCAAGCGATCCAACAGTGAGGTTGCACTTGAGGAGCCTCCAGCCAGCGTGAAGAAGCGCAGCCCAGAAGTGGGCAGCAGGCTGCTGCCCCGAGCGTCAGCAGACTGGGGCAGCAGCGGTGGGGCGGCGGCAGCGGCGCTGGCAGCAGCAGCATCCGGGCCGCCGTCGCCGGTGTCTGGACTGGTGGCGGCTCCTGCAGTCAGCGACGGGCGGCAGCCGCAGCAGGGGACGCAGGAAGAGCAGGCAACGGAGTGTGGGCAGCAGCCAGCAGGCAAGGGGCAGCGCAGCCTTGGCTCGGCGACAACCCCAGCAGCTCGGCGCAGCCCACTGGCTGAGAGGCAGGCGGAGCGTTCAGAGACTGTGAGTGGCAGGAGTGGCAGCCGTGTGGTGGTCCCGGTCGTGCTGCAGCACAGCCCGAGGGGGCAGCGGCGGCAGCCAGCATCGCTGCAGGTATGCACTGGCAATCGAGCGGTGCAGCAGGAGCAGCAGGCGCAGCAGGCACAGCAGCAAGAGGCAGCGAAGGCCGAGCCCAGCGTGGCGCCAGCAGCCAAGCCTGCCGACCAGCCGGCACCAGCGCATGCGGCTGCAGAAGGGGAGGCACGAGCACACGCTGCCGCAGACAAGCCGCAGCCTTCAGCAGGAGCAACTTCTGCGCCCCCAGTGCGCCCGCCGCGGCCCGCTGTGCCTCCACTACCGCTGCAGCGCGAGCGGCAGAAAGAGCGGCAGCCTCCAGTCGTGCCCCGCCTGCCGGTGGCAGCCGCAGCGGCGGCGGCAGCTGCCGAAGCAGAGCAGGAGCTGCCATCTTACTCCCGCTGGGTAGCCAGCCCTCGAGAGCAGCAGCAGCAGCAGCAGCAGCCGCAGCAGCAGGCTGCGGTCCCGGGGCAGCAGCGGCAGGGCACGCCTGCGCCCCGCCAAGCACCGCACCGCCTGGCACAGGGGTCGCCTGTGCTAGCTAGCAGCTCAGTGCTGGTCGGGCGGGGCCCACAAGCGGCTGCCGCGACCTACAGCCCTGCCGTCAGCGCAAGCCCTGGCACGGTGCTTGACAGCCCGCAGGCTGGGAGCCCAGCAGACCTGCCTGCGTCAGCACTGGCACGGAGGGTGGCACAGTCAGCGGCAGCAGCCTCTCCTCGCATCCTGGCCACCCCGCGGCGGCGGCTAGCTTCGCTTGAGCCGCCCACCCCCCGCTGCCAGGCGGCCCCCTGCCTGCGGCAGGACGAGCATGGTGAGTGGCCGGTGCAGCAGTCGTGGCGGGAGGTTGCAGCATGCAGCAACGGCCCGCCCCTTGGCCAAGGCATGGTAATGGAATCCCTGGCCGCATCTTTCCTCACCTCCCTCCTTGCGCGTCCGGTGTGTCTCCCCTGCAGGCAAGCAGCTGCTGGCCGCTGCACCTGACCTGGCGGACATGGCCGGCGGCGCTCTGCTGGATGCCATGCGCCAGGTGGGTTTTCTGTCAGGGTCTCGTGCTCCGCACTGTATTGGTTGTACGGCGGCTGGCTCACTCTGCTTTCATGCCATGCGCCAGGTCAGCATTGACTCAAAGGTCCTAGCCCAACTGTGCGACTTAAAATGGCATTGTGTGGCAATGGCAGCTGCAAGTGCACACTCTGCAACTGCTGTTGTTATGTTGTTGGGACCAGTGGCTACCAAGCAGATGGAACGTGTCGCATCGTGAGAATGCCATCTGCCCACTGCACCTAAGCCCTCGCTGCGTGTCGCTGCCCCGCATGTGATGGCACCAATGCTGTCTGCCCAGCCCCACATGCGCCCTCGCTGCGTGTCGCTGCCCCGCCACTGCAGGGCACCGTCGTGCGCAAGGCCTGGGTGCGGCCAAACTTCAAGGCAGGCGGCAGCGTGCGACGCATGCAGCTGGCACCCGGCAGCGGTGGTCGTGCAGGTGGGCGCTGCTGGGTTGACAGCATGCTGTTGGCTGCTACTGATTCTTAAAGCAGCTTCTTGCTGCCTGCTGAAACCCGGCACCTGCCTGGTAGGGCATCATGTCCCCCTCTCTTCCATACCTCTGCATTGTGTTGCTCTCCAAAAGCGGTTGTTGCTCTGCCATCCCCCACACCTTGCTTTCCAGAGCTGCTGTACCCCCACGGCCTGTTCCGCAAGCCGCTGCGCTTTGCGGTGCGCCGCGCTGTGGTCAACTGCCCCGCCTGGCGGCCGGGGGCATATCTCGTGCTCGACACAGGTGGGTCGGGATGGTTGGGATCGTTTGGGGTGGGTCATAATTGTAGCGTGCTCGACACAGGTGGGTCGTGGATGATGTGTGGTGGTCATCACTTGGTGCAGTCAAAATGTGCCGCCGTGGTAGTGTGGCACGGCATGCATATGTGTGGTGGAGATTGCCTTCCTCAGCTGCAAGCACTGCAGGACACTGCCACGTGTTCACGACAGCCCTTTGCCTCGGCTGTGCCCCCTGCCCTGCCGCAGCCCGCGGCATGCTACGCCTGGAGCCAGCCACTGCAGCAGAGTATGCGCGCTGGGTGCTGGCGCTGAATGCCGCCTTTCTGGCCAGTGGCGTGGGTGCAGCAGCAGCGGCGGGCAGCAGCGGCAGCGACAGCAGCGGCAGGGGCAGCGGCGACTGCCGGCTGCTCCCAGTGGGCTCACACCGCTGGTCGGCAGCCATCCTGTTTGGCTGAACTGGCTCAGAATGTACTGATAAACAACACTGTAGGAGCACGAGCAAGGGGCTGCTGACAAAGGCTGAGACCTAGCTGGGCAAGGGTGGCACACTGCAGGCAAGGCATAGGCAGCCAACAACTGCTGCCTCGTAGTGGGCTGCCTGCAAGTCGCAAGCATGCAAATTCGACAGGCTCCGCCACACTGCTGCACACAGCGCACTTTATTGCAGCGCTTGTCTTCACGCGCTGATTTGAGTTTGCTGCAATGGCCAACTGATTGCAACCCGTGCTGCTCTAAAGCTAGTCGCCATTCGTTTCACCAGCATCCTCAGCCTCCTGCAGTCGGACTTTCTCCATAATCTGCCGCACCTCCGCAGCAATCTGCAGAGAGAGGAATCCACAGCAAGCTTAGCAGCTTGCAAATTCCAAAGCCAAACACATAGATGGCATGCACCTGCCCCTGCTCTGTAGGCCTGAGGCACCAACAACAAGCGCAAGGCCACAGCCGCATGCAGCCCAGCAAGCATGTGTTCTAAGGCTCGCCTGCTCAAACGAGGGCCGCTCCTCAGGCTGCTCCGCCCAGCAGCGCTGCATCAGGGTGGTGTAATCTGCAAGCGCTGGGAAGGTGCCGCCGGGCAGCTGCACCGGGGAGGAAGGATCAGGATGATTGTTTGAAACCAGCACGCTGCGGGCTTGACCTGCAAGGCATACACCGGCAAGGCAAAAGAGGTGGCTGTGGCCCGCTACGGCATGAAGGCATGCTCGTGCCGGCTTGAATCCCACCTGCGCAGCCTCTTGCTCGCTTGGTACCGCCGGCTGCTGCCCCTGCTGCACCTCTGCCGGCTGCCAGGTGAGCAGCTCCAGCAGGACCAGCCCAAAGGCATACCTGCAACATAAGTGAAACAGATTGAGCGCAGGGACGTCGGCTGGGGTGGTACTGGGCTGAGAGCGCCCACAACCCGTGTAACATGCTGCATATGGCAGGCCTGAGCATGAAGCATGCTAAGTGCACCGCAGCGCAGCACAACAAGGTGATCACACAGCACGGCACAGCATGGCGGCCACTCACACATCCTCTCCCTTGCCGGCAGGCGTTGTCACATCATCGAATGCCAGGCCAAAGTTTGAAACCTGCAAAAGCAGGCGGCACAGAGTGAATTGGTTGGGACCTTCATCATGCTGGTCATTTAGGGTGTACTTAAGCGGGCCTGCTGCAGTACGGGCAGTGAATTACTGCTGCAGCGCTCTGCTGAATTATCCGCCCCCCCTAGAAAGCATAGGCAGCAAACACGAGCCTTCCCGACCGCACCTTCACGCCCCAGTTCTTGTTCACCAGCAGGCTGCTGGTGCTGAGGCCCACGGGCGCCACGGGCGGCCGCAGGCCATGTATATACAGCATGCCCTGTTGGCGCGGCGGGGGGTGGGCGCTTGTGAGCTTAAACTGAAATGGCAAGCACAGTTGGGCCACGGGCAGGTACCCTTCGAGCTTTCACAAAGAAAAACATCCGCGCTGCACCGCTATCGGCGAAGCATTCACCTTGGCAGCGTCAAGTGCCATCATCAGGCGCCGCTGCCACCTCAGCGCCGCTGCCAGCGCAGCATTGCTGCGGGCCTGACGCAGCAGCTCTCGTAGGCTGCCCCGCGTGCAGTGCTCTGCACGCGCGGCGGGAAGGGCTTGCTGAACGCCTGCTGCTTGCGGTGGCAGGTGCACGGCAAGCGCAAAGCAAATCCCAACGACAGGCTTTGCGCCTTGCACACAACACACAAAGGATGCACACCTGCACACAGCACACCTGGCCTTATGCTGGACCCTACCAACCAGTGCTTTGTGTCTCATAATCACCTGTCACGATGGCTGGCGGATTTAGCACCACGCCCATGAACAGAAGCACGTTCGGGTGCCTCATGTCCTGCAGGCAGGGCAAACATGTGGCGCAAAATGTGCAGCGCCACAGCATGCGGGGGTGCAGACAGAGCCAAGCAGTGCAACCGTAAGCGGTCCGCGGCAGGCAGCTTGGCCAGGCAGGCGCTCAGCAGGCGGTCAGCCCTGAGCCAGCACAACTGATGCAATCCCACCTTCATCAAGCCGACCTCTTTGTCCAGCGCCTGGAGAGCAGCCTTGTCTGGCTGGATCGCTGCATGGCCATGGAAGCAGGCAGCGGAAGCAGGTTGGGCTAGATTGTTGCAAGTTGCAAGGCCCAGCTCTGGCTGGCAGCCGCCCGCACATGCCTTGCCTACCGCACACCTTGAGTAACCATGCCAGAGCAGCTGACTGCCAGAGCACCTGCTGCCATGAGCGCACGGCTGCATTACCAGGCAGTGTGTTCCCCGCTGGCCAGCAGCAAGCAATAAGCTCACTCACCGCCGCTCTCATCTCGCTGCAACTGCTCGGCGCTCATCCCCGAAGCTTCCAGTGAGCGTAACTGCCGGATGACAACATCTGTTCCCTGCCACCTCCCCAGCCAGTCCTGTTTGGCAATGAGAGGGCACGAGGCAGGGAGGTCAAGCGAGGAGAGGCCATACTCGTACAAGGCTGATACCAAGAGCCGCAAGGTAGGGGAGCAGCAAATCAGGCAAAGCCCGCCTGCAGCATGGACAGAGGCTGTACGATAGCGCAAGCTCCAATTTCAAGCTATGCTCAAAATGACGAGCGGCAAAAAGCAAGAGGCGAGCCGCACCTTCCACTCCTCGCGCTTGCTCAGCGCTTGCACGCGCTCCAGCTCGTCCCAAGCAATGGTCCATTTACCAATTGCCGGCTCAGCATCCTTTGCCTGCTGCGCTGCCGCTGCCGCGTCCACCTCCAACTGCTGCCGCCCGCCGGAGCCGGAGCCTGCGCCTGCCTGCCGCTGCTGCTGCTGCGCCGCATCAAATCCGGGGGCTGGCACTCGGCCGATGCCATAGAGCGCTCCCGTCTCCAGGCCTGCGCCGGCGCTCCCCCGCACCGCCACAACGCCGCTGGCGGACCGGCTGCCGCCCAGCACGCTGCCAACGCTGTTGGGGCTGCCAAACATGGTGCTACCCATGTATGTGCTGCCCAGGCTGCCATACGCTGTGCTGGGCCCTCGGCTGTCAATCGCAGTGCTGCCGCTGGTGAGGGTCATGGGTATTGAGCCCCGCATCACCGCGCCAGATGCCCTGCCGCCTGCCATGCCAGCCTCGCTGGCCCCCGAGCGCCAGACGCTCTGGGAGCCTGCCTCGCTGAGCGGCGGGTGCAGCGCGTCATGCCGCATCTGCAGTTGGATAATGCAGGGAGCAGCCAGCATGGCTCGGGGTGCACAAATTGCCAGGGGCTGCGGATGCCGGCTGAACGGCATGGCTTGCAGACACAACGTGGAAGCCCACCAGGTACGAGCCAATCTGCCCTTCGGACAAAACTATCCATGCCAGGCTTCCCAAGTTCACCCCACCTTTTTGGCCAGGTTTGTCAGCTCTGTTATCGCGCTGTCAAACTTCAGGGGCACCTGCATGGAGGGAACATAAGCATGTGAGCATGCAGTGCCGTGCTGCTGGTGGCATTGCAAAGCTCAACACACCACACGCAAGGCACCCAGCATAGCCTAATATCGTGCCAGCTGCACAACAGCAGCACGGTGCTTCGAGCAGCCACCGGCCTTCACAACTGCAGGACCAGGCCGCACCTGGTCGGCCATGTGGCGACAGCAATTCTGAACCAAACACACGATGTTTACATTATTGGAAGGCGGAAGGCCAAGGACTGCCAGTTCCAAGCCGCACCTGGTTGGTCATCAGCGACAGCACCTCAGAGGCAAAGCGGTTGAGCAGCTGCTTGCGGCCGTACGTCTTGGCCAGCGCCTCAGCCTGGAAGAGTTAGGGTCACAGCAGGTCCTTGCAGCCGTATGCTTGGCCTGCACCTGCCGGGCAGGCAAACCCCGCCATGCGCAAAACAGCAACTCGCTGCACCACTCCAGCACCCAACACAGCCAGCATTCAACCGCCCCCTCAGCGCCCAGCGCCCACCTGGTCGAGCGCGCTCTGCACGCGGGCTGCCATCTGCTGCGCGGCACGGCATCGCTCCAAATCGGCGCCTGCCGCAGTCACCAGCTGATTTAAAGCGTCCACCGCTGCCGTGCCCGCTTCCAGCAGCTGCGCGCAGGCCGCCTTGTGCGAGGTGGCTGCCTTGCACACGTCCTGCAGCTCCTGCAGGTCGGCGCGGCACTGGCGCAGCGCCTCGCAGCAGCGGCCCACCAGGTGCGTCTCCGCTGCCGACATGGCGGCGGTGGCGGCGACGGTGGCGAGGGTGTGTGCTGAGGAGGGCGGGAGCGGGCCGCTCGCTGCTGCGGCGCTAAGTGATCGCTCCGCGATGCCGCTCAGCCCGGTCTGAGGGGTAGGGCTGCAGTTGGTGCTGCTCGGGCGCCCTGGCCGGCGCTTTGGCCGCCGCTCAGCTGCTTTGTACGCACAAAGGTGACGATCCAAGTCGTCTGCGGCAGCTCTGAAGGGCGCACGCGCTCCCGTTTGGGAGCGCGGTCCTGGTGCTGGGGCTGGCGGGGCTCACTTCGCCCAGACAGGGTGCGGTTGCAACGCACAGACAAACTGCGATAAGATGAGACGACCAACGCACCTAGTGAAGCGGCCGTCCTGCTGCGCCGCCGACAGCGCTGCGTTGGCTGCGGCAAGTGGGGCCACCCAGGTCAGGCAGATCTGAGCAAGCACACTGTGAATGCCTCATGTACGCACGCATAATGCACACCACATCACTTTGGGAGAAAGCCGGATGCTGCGACTGCCCTACCCCTGGGACTTCAGGCAGTTTTGAAGCAGCCTGTCGTAGCGTTACATGACAGAAGCGCACGGGAGGGCGGCTGAGATGTGCAAAGCGACATATTGGGTAGGTAGCACAATGGTCTTGATTGTAGTATATGAGACAGGAGGGCGCATAGCTGCGCAATAAATAAAGGTTGCGGACTAAGCATGCGACACAGTGCATGGCATGCTGGAGGTGTGCCGAGCTGAAGTCCTATTATTCTGATCTGCGGTGCTGCGGCTTGTGTAGTAGTCCACCCTGCTGCCAACAGCTGGGCTGCTACAGCTGCCGTGGTGTGAACACCGCAATGCTGATGTTGCTGTTGCCCGAGCTGAGCTTCTTATCGATCTCTTCACTGCTGCTCCTGGACTCCAGTCCACTGGTGGCAGCCGCAGATGCGGCCGCACGCCGCCGCCGCCAGATGAACACGCCGCCAACCGCAGCTCCGATGCCGGCCACAGCTGCGACCGCCACGACTGCCCACACCCAGGCGGGCGTGCCACCGCTGCTGCCTTCGCTGCCGCTGCTGGCGCTGGGGGCTGGGGCAGTGCTGGGGCTGCTGGCTGGGGAGCCTTCGCAGCTGAAGCTCAGGCCATCTGCTTCAACGAGCACCTCGCCAACTGCAGGCAGACAAGGGATTGCGGGAAAGCTTCAGATAGCGCTGCATGGGATAGCAACCAGAATCAGATCCAGGACTGTCCAACGCTCTTGCTGGACAGAGGCGGCGCCGCTCGAAACCAGGCATGCAGCAGGGACGGTCACCCACCACTCCAAAGGCAGCCCCACCCACCTGCCGCGCCATCGGCAGCGTCCACCACTGGAGCCGCCCCCAGCGGCTGCCCTGCGGCATGGGCGCTGCACCGCTTGCTGGCTGGCAGCGCCAGGCGCAGGTTGTGCAGCTTGACCTACAGACACATTGGTGCGATGCAGTTGACTTGTTAGGGCACCCGCGTGCACCTTACATGCGTGCTTGCACCTGGCTGCCGCGGATGCGACGTGCCACCGGGTGCCGCATCAAGATGTGACACCAACTTGTTGCCAGCTGCTCCCTGCCGAAGCACCTCTCAACACGCTCACCGCGGCCCCCGGCTCTGCATTGACGGTTGGGAACAGCACCAGGGCCTGGGCCTGGGTGGGCAGGCCACTCAGCTGCTGCGCATCCGCGGCGGCGATGCCTGCACATGGCATGGCCGGCAACAAGGGGTTGGTAGGAGAGGACGCAAAGAGGACGCAGGTTCGCCGCCAGGGTGACCCCACATGCGAGCACGTGCTGCTCCTTGCGCCAGTTGATCAGACAGGCCCTCTTTTGCAGCAGTGGCAGCAGCAACAAGCATGCATTGCGATACTACCGCAGGCCCCTACTGCCGCTGCAAGACGTGCCCTGCTCTGAAAGGCAGCGCACCCGACACGCTGAGGTTGGACAGCTCCAGCTGAGCCCCGCGGTCCAAGAACAGCAGCTGCGCAACGCCGTCCAAGTGCAGGTTGACTGCCTCAGCGTCCTGAGCTGCATGGATGGCATGCGAACCAAGCAGTTGTTGCAGCACATGTTTGTTCACCAAAGTTGGTACCAGACTCACGGCGAGCAGAAACAAGCCGAACAGGCAGCATGGCTAGGCAACACCCGCCCTGCTCCGGCAGCCAGCACAGCTCACCGCGACGCAGCACCAGTCGGCCCTTTATCCGCAGCGGCAGCTCGTAGGTGGCCGCAGCTGATGCGTCCAGTGAAACGTCGCGAGGCAGCTCGATCACACTTTGGTTGAAGGGTGAAGCAGCCGCCAGTGCCAGCGCCCGCAACAGATCCTCTGAACCCCACACCACAGTGTATGTGTCTGCCCTGGCTGCTGCCGCAAGGCAGCACAGCGCTGCGGCCAGCAGCAGCCGCCCAGGTCGGCGCGCCATTGCGGCTGCTCGCGGGCTGCTTGCAGGCACGCTCGCGGCTGCGCCGGCGCCCCTGGCTGCGGGCGGGGCGGCAGCAACATGCAGCGAGGCGCAGGCGGCCGGTGAGCGACTGGGTAACTGCCAGATCTCAGTGAACAGCTACGAGCACGCTGCGCGCGGCTAATGGGGCAAAGCGCCGGGCGGTTGTTTGCGGGCGGCAGCTGTGTGACGCCCACCTGCTTCAATGGATGGATCGACTTCTGCAGTGATGCGCAACAGCAGAAAGGCGGCGTGATGGTGCGCCGCTGTGGTCTTGAGCCACCGCCGCCAGGTCAGCAGCCGCCGCTGCGGAGCAGCAAGCGTGTGGCAAGCACGATCTGCGTCGATGCCATTCCTCTCCCCTGGAGGTGGTTAAAATGCTGCGTCACGCAAAATTGTGGGATGCATGACTTCCGTGCACAGACCCTCCTCCTTCTGCTGCCGCCATGACGGTTGCCGACGGGCATGCCAAATTGCAGGTACAGTCCACAGCTGGAGAGCCAGGCGCAGCTGCAACTGCCTTACACACTGCAGGCCAAGTACAGACGCGCAGCGCATGAAAAATCCACAAGCACAACGATCCAAGCAGGGCTAGTGCAGGGAGGACGCATCTGTTTCCAGCGCTCAGGCTGGCTGCACCTGCCATGGGTTTCAGCTGCAGCAGCCGCAGCAGCGCCATGAGCCGCTCGTTCACTGGCCGCCGCCGCCGCTCTGCTTCTGAGATGGGTCTGCGCCGCTGTACGGGTCTGACATCTCATCAGGGTGCTCCCTGGCCTGCCCGCTGCCGGCTGTGGAAGCGGTGCCGGCGCAGCCGCCGCCGCCGCCGCCGCCGGCGTCTCCGGATGCAGAGTCGTCAGGGAAGTGCTCAGACGCATGCAGCAGGCAAACCATGCGGAATGCCTGTCAAGAACAAGCAGAAGCAGGCCCCTCCTCCACGTCCGTAATAAGCTGCCCGACAACAGTCGCAGCTGCCATCTGTGCCTTGCGACTGCGCCGCCTTTGCCTCACCTGGCGGAAATCTTTCTTCACATTCTCCGGAAGGTCTCGCTCGTGCACTGGGGTGTCCTGGCCGGGCACCAGCCCGCCGCCGGTGCCGCCGCTGCCGCCGGCCATCGCGCGGCGCCAAACCGCCGACGCCGCGCCGGCTGCAGCTACTGTGGCTAGGGCAGCGGCCCGCCGGTAGGCCATAGGCGCCAGCATGGGTGCTGGGACGCAGCAAGGGTGGGAGAGGGGCGAGTTGGAGGGCTGCTGGCACGGTACAGGGCGACAAGCAGCCTTGGCAGGCCCTCGCAATGATCCAAGGCGCGCGGGTGGGTCCAGACAGGGTGCAACATGCGAAAGCAGCCGTTTGACCGTGCCTCCATGCCGCCGCCCGCTAGGCAGCTGCTGCCGCGTGGGGTTGCCTGCTCAGTGTTGCTGCATTTGCAAGTTCAAGCTCGTTTCTACTGTGTCCTCAGCTCAAAGGGTGCTGGAGCTTTCGGCCCACACTCGGGGCCAGCACTAGGGCTTTCGTTGCAGCAGCTGCAAGCACTACCTGCTTTAAGCTAGAGCATCTGTTCTGAGAAGACCGGTGAGTGGCCAAACTGTGCAGCACCTCGTTAAGCGCGCCGCTGCCGGCTGCGCAGCTGCCGCCACCGCTGCCGCCGACCTTGGCTGCTGCCGCTGCCAACACAAGTGCGCGCTTCCCTCCGCCACCCTCTCTGCAGCCGAGCATGGCTGACCGCCTGACCGAGGTGTACGGGCAGCTTGATGAGGCGAAAGAGAAGCTGCAAGAGGCAAGGCAGGGGTGCAGCGCCTCGGCCGGCAGAGTTGGTTGCAGGGCGGGGAAGTCGGGAGGGCACCACTGCGGCGCACCTTTGGTGGCAGCCGCCTCTGAAGCTGCGCAGCTTATCATAGATCGCGCGCCTCATATAAGGTCGAGAGCATTATAACCTACATTTCATAACTTACGCAGGTGGTGCAAGACATTGAGGCGGCGCAGCAGGCGGTGCAGGGCGCTTCGGATGTGGACGCCGCCACCATCGCCGCCGAGGCTCTGCGCAGGCGAGTTTCACACATACATGTGTGTAAACAAAATGCGTCCTGTTGAGCAGGCTGGCCGCTGAACTGAACAAAGGAACCTTGTGATCTGTGCAGGCAGGCGGCCACCGCAATCGCTGACGTGGCGCGCATGCTGCGCGCGGAGGGGCCCGCCGCCGCCATTGCAGAGGTGAGGCGGAACGGGGCTGCGGCATAATGTGCCTTGTCGCGCTGCGCTGCACGCTGTGCCTGCTGTTGTCAGATGATGAGTGCACTGAGCACGGTTGCGGTGCGGGTGCAGTGTGCTGCGGCACGTGGAGGTCCCATGGCAAGCTCTGAGCAGCCGTTTCAGATAGCACATCGAGAGGGAGGGCAGGCAGTTGCATTCTGTCCTGATTCACAGCCAGCACTGCTACCCTTGCTCCTCCCCAGGAGATTGTCGACGAAGACCTGTCCCAGATGCACGCCAGCGAGAAGGCGCTGCGTTCGGCCGGCAGAAGCTGAAGGCAGGAAAGTTTGTCCAGCAGAAGGCTACCCTCAGCCAATCCGGGCATGAGTGGCTCAGTGCAGCAACAGCCAGCGGGCACGAGGCGCTGAACAACAGCGGCTGTGCCATGTGGCAGGTCCGGGCGAGTACTAAATGTGCGGGTGCACCATATGCAGCGTGCAGCTGGTTGCTTGTTGGGGGTAGGCGCA
>VFQQ010000757.1_pt1 | contig 56009 bp, 61 predicted proteins | sample 3512341 | NCBI WGS metagenome assembly VFQQ01 (sample SAMN10412373, study PRJNA504923) | tailings metagenome | isolation source: Relicate 2 Philex TSF1 revegetated site | place: Philippines: Tuba, Benguet | collected 2017-08-29 | reverse complement strand
AGGCGTGAGGGGGTTACTCACGCGGTCCGGGGACGGCTTGCCGGCCGCCCGCCCGTCGGAGGCTTCTGCCGGCTAAGCGCTAAGAGCGCTGCCTACCGGCGGCCATCGGACAACGAGCTTCGCGGAGCGCCTTGGTTCTCTCCAGTTCACACGTTCGCATCACAGACTTCCGGGGTGAACCCGGAGCGCTCCGCACCACCTCCCCACCTTCGCAGGTCATGCCGTGAAGCGGCGACGCCGCGCGTGCTTGCCGGCGCGCGCCCAAAGGAGATCAGGATGACGAAACGACGCGCCCGCAAGCTGCGCCTGGAAGAATGGCTGAATCCGGATGGAACGCGAATGTTCAGCGACAAGAGGATCGCCGAATACGAGGCGGCCCGGGCCCGGCTGGAGGCCTACGTCGAGAAGCGAAGCGCCCCTACGACGTCCCGCCGGCCATGAAGTCGTAGACGTCGGCCGCCCGGGTGACGGCGATGCTGATCTTGTCGTCGTTGATCTGGATCTCGCCGCGGGCGACGGGATGATTGTTGGCGAGGATCCACACCTCGTCGCTGGCCTTGGCGTCGAGCGGGATCACCGCCCCCCGCCCCATGCGCAGCAGCTGTTGCATCGGAAGCGTCGAGCGCCCGAGGACAACGGAAATCTCGACGTTGACGGCCTTGACCTGACTCACGGAAGCGCCCCGGCCCCTCGCATAATCCAACTCCAGGGGCCACATTGGGGGCGCCATGCTTGCTCAGCCGTTAAGTTCCGATTCAGCACACGCCGAAGGGCCGATTTTCGGCCGCCCCGACGCCGTCCCGGCCGGCTGGGCCGTGTCGACTGCGCCCGTCCCCTATCCGGAGGCCGTCGCGGCCATGGAGGCGCGGGCCGCCGCCATCGCCGAGGGCAGGGCGGGGGAGCTCGTCTGGCTGCTGGAGCATCCGCCGCTCTACACGGCCGGGGTTTCGGCCAAGCCGGCCGATCTGGTCGATCCGGGCCGATTCCCGGTGTTCGAGAGCGGCCGCGGGGGCCAGTTCACCTATCACGGCCCCGGCCAACGGGTGGCCTATGTCATGCTGGACCTGACGAAGCGCGCCCGGGACGTCCGCGCCTTCGTCGCGGCGCTGGAAGGCTGGGTGATCGACGCCCTGGCGGCGTTCAATGTCGTCGGCGAACTGCGCGAGGGCCGCGTCGGCGTCTGGGTCGAACGCAAGGGGCCGGGCTGGTCGCGCGAGGACAAGATCGCCGCGGTCGGCGTGAAGCTGCGCCGCTGGGTGAGCTTCCACGGGATCAGTTTCAACGTGGAGCCGGACCTGGACCATTTCGGCGGCATCGTGCCCTGCGGCGTGACCGAGCATGGGGTGACCAGCCTGGTCGACCTGGGCCTGCCGGTGACCATGGACGAGGCCGATGCGGCGCTGAAGGCCGGCTTCCGCCGGGTGTTCGGCGAGGTCGTGGACGTCGCGGCGCCGGCCTGACGGAGGGGACAGGTGCGCCGGCGCACCTGTCCCCGGTCGCGATCAGCCCTTCGAGCAGGCCTTCCAGGCCTGGTAGTCGGCGCGATCCGTGCCGCGGCGGACGGAGGGGTCGCCATAGTTGAAGGCCGAGCGGGTCTCCTGATCGCCTTCGGCCACCCAGATCACGCCGGTGGCCTTGTTGAGCATGAACTCGATGTCGCGGTCGCCGCCCTGGCTGTAGACGCCGCAGACGTCGCCGGCGGCGTTGATCTTCACCTTCCGGAACTTCACGCCCTTGTCGGCGCGCATATGGGCGCGGACGGGCTCCAGGGCGGTCTCCGTCTCGGGCGAGTCGGCGGCGGCGGCGAGGCCGGGGGCCAGGACGGCGGCGGTGAGGACGGCGGCGAGCAGGATGCGCATGGTCTGGGTTTCTCCCTCGATCAGACTGGCTCGGATTACGCCTGGACGGCGCGGCCCGGCGGCGGGCCGAAGCGGTTGGCGCCCTGTTCGCCGGCGATGGCGCCCAGCTCGACGGCGGCCCACAGGATCACCAGGCTGAAGGCGAAGTCGACGAAGCCGCTCGGAACCGGCCAGGCGACGATCAGGGCCAGGACGATGATCGCCGCCAGCCAGCCCGACCGGCCGCGGTCGTGCAGCCGCTTGCTGAGCACGCAGCAGCCCGAGAACAGCAGGCCGGGGTAGACGATCCAGCCGGTGAACCAGCGCAGCGTCGGGCCGGTCGCGGCCTCGTACAGCACGGCGATGGCGATCAGCACGGCCGTCGCCAGCAGGAAGGGCCCGCGGGCCGTCCGGCCGGTGGACGAGAAGAACAGTTCCGCCCAGTCGATCTGGCCGCTCATGCCGATGGTCGCTCCCGAGTCCCCTGGGGACAGTCGGTTCTATTTAGGCGAGCGCGCGGTTCTGCGGAAGTCAGGAGAGATCAACGAAAAATCCCCCCGAGGGCGTCTCGGGGGGACTTTCGAACCGGCGGAAGGGCGAGGCCCCTAGGCGAACTCGACCAGCACCTCGTCCGCGGCGACGCTGTCGCCGGCCTTGGCCGAGACGGTCTTCACCACGGCCTCCTTCTCGGCGCGGATGATGTTCTGCATCTTCATCGCCTCGATGACGCAGACGATCTCGCCCTCGCGCACCGTCTGGCCGACGGCGACGTCCATGGAGACGATCAGGCCCGGCATCGGCGAGATGATCATCTTGGAGGTGTCGGCCGCCGCCTTCTCGGGCAGCTTGCCGTGCAGCTCGGCCGAACGGGCGGTGAGGACCAGAACCTTGCGCTTGGCGGCGCGGTGGCGGATCACGAAGCCCTCGGCGGCCGGCGTCACGTCGACGGTGAAGGGGACGCCGTTCAGCGCGCCCTTGAACTGCGGCCGGCCCGGCAGCCAGACCACGTCGTCCAGCGTCAGGGTGCGGTCCTCGCCCTCGAGATAGAGGCTCAGGACGCCGTCGGTCTCGTCGACCGCGACCACGCGGCTGTCGTGGCCCACCAGCACCGTCCATTCGCGCCGCGAGGGGCTGCCGGCGCGGGCGGCCAGCAGGCGGTGCATGGCCACGCCGGCGGCGGTCATGATGTCGGCCTGCAGGGCGGTCGGCGCGGTCCCGGCGAAGCCCTCGGGGAATTCGTCGGCGATGTAGCTGGTGGCCAGGGCGCCGGAGCGGAAGCGCTCCTGGTCCATCACCGCGGCCAGGAACGGCACGTTCTGGCCCAGGCCCTCGATGTAGAAGTCCTCCAGCGCGCGGGCCATGCCGTCGATCGCCGCGATCCGGGTCGGCGCCCAGGTGCAGAGCTTGGAGATCATCGGGTCGTAGTACATCGAGATCTCGTCGCCCTCGCGGACGCCGGCGTCGTTGCGGACCGTGTAGGCCTCACGCTCGCCTTCGGCCGGCGGGTCGTAGCGCACCAGGCGGCCGATCGACGGCAGGAACTTGCGGTAGGGGTCCTCGGCGTAGATCCGGCTCTCGACGGCCCAGCCGTTGATCTTCAGGTCGTCCTGCTTGAACGCCAGCTTTTCGCCGTAGGCCGAGCGGATCATCTGCTCGACCAGGTCCAGGCCGGTGATCAGCTCGGTGACCGGGTGCTCGACCTGGAGGCGGGTGTTCATCTCCAGGAAGTAGAAGCTCTTGTCCTGCCCGGCGACGAACTCGACCGTGCCGGCGCTGTCGTAGCCGACGGCCTGGGCCAGGGCGACGGCCTGGGCGCCCATCTCGGCGCGGGTCTTCTCATCGAGCAGCGGGGACGGCGCTTCCTCGATGACCTTCTGGTTCCGGCGCTGGATCGAGCATTCGCGCTCGAACAGGTGGACGACATGGCCGTGCTTGTCGCCCAGCACCTGGATCTCGATGTGGCGCGGGCTGGTGATGAACTTCTCGATGAAGATGCGGTCGTCGCCGAAGCTGGCCTTGGCCTCGGCGCGCACGGCCGGGAAGCCTTCCTCGACGTCCTGGCGGCTGTGGGCGACGCGGATGCCCTTGCCGCCGCCGCCGGCCGAGGCCTTGATCATCACCGGGTAGCCGATCTCCTCGGAGATGCGGACGGCGTGGGCGGTGTCGTCGATCTCGCCGATATGGCCGGGGACGCAGTTCACGCCGGCCTTTTCGGCGAACTTCTTGGATTCGATCTTGTCGCCCATCGCCCGGATGGCGCCGGGGTTCGGGCCGATGAAGACGACGCCTTCGTCGGCGCAGCGCTGGGCGAAGCCGGCGTTCTCGGACAGGAAGCCGTAGCCGGGGTGCACGGCCTGGGCGCCGGTCTGTTTGCAGGCGTCGATGATCTTGTCGGCGACCAGATAGGACTGGGCGGCCGGGGCGGGGCCGATGAAGACCGACTCGTCGGCCATCTCGACGGCCAGGCTGTCGGCGTCGGCCTCGGAGTAGACCACCACCGTCTTGATGCCCAGTCGGCGACAGGTCTTGATGACCCGCACCGCGATTTCACCCCGGTTGGCGATCAGAATTTTCGAGAACATAGGCCGCCCGACGTCCCTTGCGCATAAGTCTTTCCGCGCGGGTTAAACGCCTCGGCCGGTCTTGGCAACGTCCCGGAAGACGCGTCGTGGCGTCATTCCGCTGCGGAACCGACGCCCCGTCTCCGGAACGCCGGACCGTCCGGGATCAGCCCAGTTTCACCGCCGTGCCGGTGGCGGCCACCATCAGCATGCCGTTCTCGGCGCCCAGGGTCTCGTAGTCGAAGTCGACGCCGACCACCGCGTCGGCGCCCAGCGCCCGGGCGGCCTCGATCATCTCGCGCTGGGCGGTGTCGCGGGCCTCGCGCAGGGTGTTCTCGTAGCTGCCGGCCCGGCCGCCGACGATGTCGCGGATACCCGCGAACAGGTCCTTGAAGATGTGCGCGCCGATGATCGCCTCGCCGGCGACGACGCCCAGGGTCTGGACGGTCGGACGTTCGGCGACGGTCGGGGTGGTGGTGATGATCATGGCGATGCTTCTCCTGAGGAATGGCGTGTGACTAGCGCTGCCAGACGACAGCGTCGCGATAGTCGACGGCGAAGCTCGCGTCCTTCAGCCAGTCGATTCCGATGACCGCCAGGGGCTGAGCCGGATCGCCCAGCCGTGCGAACACCGGCAGGTCGCCGGTCCGCAGCGTCCGGGCGTCCCAACGCCAAGCGCCGACGGACACCGCCGACACGTCGGCTGCGAACAGCGGCATGGGGCGGCCGTCGATCCCGCTGATCTCCCCGGCCGGCGTCAGGCGCGGCGAGCCGGCCGCCAGGCCCAGACGGGCGGCGAAGGCCGGGTTGAGCACGGTCCATTGCGCGCCGGTGTCGAGCAGGCCCCAGCCCTCGACCTCGCCGATGCGGATCGGGAGCATGACCTTCCAGGGGCGGATCCAGTCGGCTTCGACCCGGCGCCAGCCGTCGCCCGGGGCGGCGCCCGCGGCGCGCAGGTCGACGCAGGTCGCGCCCGGCGTCCAGACGGCCAGGGACCGCCCGAACAGATCGATCCCGGCCAGTCCGCGGACGGGATGGCTCTCGAACGCCGGCGCGGGAAGGGCCGGCGCGGTGAAGTCGCGGATCACGGCCGGCCCGGCCTCGAAGCGGGCGATCCGATGCAGCCGGACGTCCATCGGCCCGCCCAGGCCCTCGGCCTTCTCGGTCGCCGCATCGCGCGGCGCCTTCAGCTGTTCGGCCAGGGCCGGGTCGACGGTGCTGCCGCTGGCGGCGGTGTCCAGGACGAAGGCGAAGGGGCCCTGGCCGTCGAGCCTGGCCTGGACGATCGGGGTGTCGCCGTCGCCGCGCTCGATGGGCAGGCAGGCCGCCTGGGCCTGGACGGAGATCAGCAGCGCGGCGGCGGCGGTCAAAGACTGGAACGTACGGTTCAAGGCGGTCCCCCCGGTCGACGCCACTGGGCGGCAGCATGACGGCGAAAGCAACTTAAGCCTTCGTCATGTCGCGCGTCCTCGACGGCTTTCGCCGGCCGCCGGCCGGGCCTAGATTAGGCCCATGACCCGATCGCCCTCCGGTTTCGACCTCGCCCCGCCCACCGAATCCGAACGCCGGCGGCTGGAGGCCGACCTGACGCAGGAAGAGGCGGACGTCCTGCTGCACCACGGCACCGAAGCCCCGTTCTGCGGCGGCCTGCTCGGCGAGAAGCGCCCCGGCGCCTACTGCTGCCGGCTGTGCGGCCTGCCGCTGTTCCGCTTCGAGACCAAGTTCGAGAGCGGCACCGGCTGGCCCAGCTTCTACGCCCCGTTCGACGAGGCCCACGTCGGGGCGATCCGCGACACCAGCTACGGCATGGTCCGGATCGAGACCGTCTGCGCCCGCTGCGGCAGCCACCAGGGCCACGTCTTTCCCGACGGCCCGCCGCCGACGGGTCTGCGCTACTGCATCAACTCGGTGAGCCTGCAGTTCGTCGGCGCCGACGAGCCGCTGCCCGACCCGCTGGGGCGAGGGGATCGGCTGTAGGGCCGCCTTCTCTTTGGCCATCGTCGGACGTGTTCCGACGACCCAGGAACGCGACCGGTTGTGAGGCCGCGCCGGACCGTCAAACTCCCCACGCAGGGGTCCTCGCGACGAGCGCGAGGATGACGGTGGGCGGCGGGCCTCCCCATGACGCCGAATTCACGGGACATCGGCCGGGGGCGGGCACAGGCTCCGCCGACCGCCGCTTTCGGCGGCGGAGGCCTGCGCATGCTGTCCATCGCCCTGACGTCCGCGCTGATGCTCGCCCCGGCGCCGGCCGCAGCCGTGACGATTCCGGAAGGAGCGGCGCTGGAGAAGATCATCGCCGAGCGCGACGCGACGCTGTTCGGGGTCATGTTCGACCGCTGCGAGCCGGACGCCCTGGCCGATCTCGTCACCGCCGACATGGAGTTCTACCACGACAAGGGCGGGCGGATGGGCCCGCGCGGTCCGTTCGTCGAGGACTACCGCCGCAGCTGTCAGGCCAAGCTCGCGCCGGACGCCTGGCGGTCGCGGCGTGAACTGGTCGCCGGGTCGATGAAGGTCTACCCGGTCCCCGGCTTCGGCGCGGTGGAGGAGGGGACCCACCTCTTCTACGAGCGCAAGGGCGCCGGTCCCGAGTCGCTGGTCGGCCGCGCGCGATTCTCGCTGCTCTGGAAGCTCGACCCCGACGGCCGATGGCGGATGTCGCGCGCCTTCAGCATCGACCATGCGGCGGTTTCCAAGGGCGGCGCGGGACGTTGAAGCCCTGAGGGCGGCCTTGCGCGGAAGAAGGAAATCGAATCCTCTTCCCTTCGCGCACGGCTTTTGCTAACCCCCGCGCCTCACCACGAGCGGTCGTGGCGGAATTGGTAGACGCGCAGCGTTGAGGTCGCTGTTCCCTAACCGGAGTGGAAGTTCGAGTCTTCTCGACCGCACCAGTGAATCAGGGCTCTAACGGGCTCTAAGGAAACTCTTCTCGTTCAGGAGGCCCCGAAATGACCCGGGAACACGCCGACCTGAACGAGGAGCCTTCCCGCGCTTCCAAGCATTTCGTGGACCACGACGAGACGCCCGAGGATCTCGAAGACCTCGCGCTCGGCGACGACTACGCGCTGAACCCCGAGTATGTGCGCAAGGTGATCGACGCGGCCGACCGCGGCGACGCCGAGCGGCTGCGCGAGCTGGTCGGGGCGCTGCGCTCGGAAGACGTCGCCGACCTGATGGGCTTCCTCACCGCGGACTATCGCGAGGAGGTGGTGCCCTGTCTGGATTCGGAGACCCTGGCCGAGGTCATCTCCGAGCTGGACGACAACCTCCGCGAGGAGGTGCTGGAGACCGTCCACCCGACCGCGCTGGCCAAGGCGCTGGAGGAGCTCGATTCGGACGACGCCGCCGACGTCGTCGACGACCTGGAAGGCGAGAAGCGCGCCCAGGTGCTGGCGGCCATGGACGCGGACGACCGCGCCGCCGTCGAGGCCTCGCTGTCCTACGAGGACGAGACCGCCGGCCGCCTGATGCAGCGCGAGGTGCTGGCCGCGCCGCAGTTCTGGACCGTCGGCCAGACCATCGATCACGTCCGGAACGCCGGCGACGAGCTGCCGGAGCTGTTCTTCGACGTCTACATCGTCGACCCGGCCTATCGCCCGATCGGCGGGGCGCCGATCAGCACCCTGCTGCGGGCCAAGCGCGAGACCAGCCTGGCCGAGATCATGGAGCCGGTGACCGAGATCACCGTCGACATGGACCAGGAAGAGGTCGGCTACACCTTCAACAAGTACCACCTGATCAGCGCCCCGGTGGTCGACGCCGGCGGGCGGCTGGTCGGCCAGATCACCGTCGACGACATCGTCGGGGTCATCCAGGAGGAGGGCGAGGAGGACATCCTGGCCCTGGCCGGCGTGAGCGACGCGGGCCGCGACGCCGGCGTCTGGGACGTGGCCAAGTCGCGCCTGCCGTGGCTGGTGGTCAACACCCTGACCGCGGCGACCGCGGCCAGCGTCATCGGCGCCTTTCAGGAAGAGATCGGCAAGCTGGTCACCCTGGCCATCCTGATGCCGGTGGTGGCCTCGCTGGGCGGCAACGCCGGCACCCAGACCCTGGCCGTCGCGGTCCGCGCCCTGGCCAGCCGCGAGCTGAACGCCGCCAACGCCGTCCGCATCGTGCTGCGCGAGATGGCCGTGGGCCTGGTCAACGGCGGCGTGCTGGCCGTGATCATGGGCCTGGCCACCTTCGCGGTGTTCCATGACTGGAAGCTGTGCCTGACCATCGGGCTGGCCCTGATCATCAATCTGTTCGTGGCCGCCCTGGCCGGCATCCTGGTGCCCCTGACCCTGGACAAGCTGGATCGCGACCCGGCGGTGTCCTCGTCGGTGTTCGTGACCTTCACCACCGACTTCATGGGCTTCCTGTCATTCCTCGGTCTCGCCGGGGTGCTTCTTCTCTGAATTGAAAGCGGCGCCCGTCTTGCGGGAGTGGGGTGAACCAACGCCCTAGCTGTCTCATTTCGGATCACCAAGGCCGATGAAACCCCGCCAACAGGTCTCCCGCGCCGCCATCGAACTGATCAAGACGTTCGAGGGGTATCGTCGCAAGGCCGCCCAGCTCCCCGACGGGCGCTGGACGATCGGCTACGGCCATACCCTGACCGCGCGCGAGGGCGCCGAGGTGTCGGAGCCCGACGCCGAGGCCCTGCTGATGTACGACCTGATCAACGTCGCCCATGCGGTGAACGAGCAGGTCTTCACGCCGCTGACCCAGAACCAGTTCGACGCCCTCTGCGGTTTCACCTTCAACGTCGGGATCGAGAACTTCCGCCGCTCGTCCGTGTTGCGCCGGGTCAACGAGGGGCAGCTGCTGCAGGCCGCCTGCGCCATGGAGATGTGGCGCAAGGCCGACTTCGAGGGCGAACGGATCGTCATCGACGCCCTGGTCCGCCGCCGGTCGGCGGAGAAGACCCTGTTCCTGACCCCCGCCAACGGCTGGGTGCCGGCCCCGTCGCCGATCCTTCGGCCCAAGGTCGACTACGACGCGGTCAACGCCGTGCCGCGCGAGACCCCGACCCCGGTGGTGACCACGACCGTGGGGAACAAGGTCGTCGCCGAGCGCGACGCCGCGCCCCAGCCGCGGCCGGTCGTCCCGCCGGTTCCCGTTCCTGGCCCGCTGGCCACCGAGACGGCGGCGGCCAATCTGAACCTGCAGCTGGCGCAGATCTTCCCGGATGAGCCTCAGGAGGCCCCGGCCCCGGCCCCGGCCCCGGCCGCGGAGCCCGAGCATCCGCCGATCACCGTTCCCGACGGTCCGGCCTTCGCCGCCGCGCCGCCGCCGCCGCCGCCGGTCTTCGTGGTGCAGGAGGGCGGGGCGCAGGACTTCGTCCTGACCCCGGCGCCGGAGGCGACCATCGAGGCCGCGCCGCGCGACGCGTTCCGGATCGACGCGCCCGAGCCGATCGCCGACGACACGCCCGGCCTGTTCGACGTGGCCGCCGGGGACGTCGCCGCCGGCGGTCCGACCCAGGCGCTGGTCAGCGAGGACTATGTCCGACGCCTGGTGCGCGAGGACGAATACGCCAGCCTGGCCCGCGACCTGGACCCGGCCCTGGCGGTCACGCCGACCGAGCCGGCGCGCATCCGCGGCCTGCCGCTGTTCGCCCTGGCCGCCGCGGGTCTCGGCCTGTTCGCCGGCGGCGTCTACTGGACCATCGGCGCGCGGGCGGGCGACGGCCTGGCCGGGCCGCCGGTGATTGGCATGGCGATATCGCTGATCGGTATGGCGCTGGTCGGACTTACCATTTACTTTTTCCTCAAGACTCTTGCCGACGCCCCCATCGAAGACGACGAAGACCACGAGAGCTTGAGCCAACCGCGAGCCTGACTCAGGCTCGCAGGCGACCGGCGACGCCGGTCGGGCGCCCCGCGGCCGCGAAGCCCGCGGGGCGTTCTCGTTTCCGGACGGCGATCAAGGGTGTCGGCGTGGCGCCGCCGTGCTAATCCACCGCCCATGACCGGACCTGCCATGGAATTCGGCCTCGGCGAGACCGCCGACGCCATTCGCGAAACCACCGCCCGATTCGCCGCCGACCGCATCGCGCCCATGGCGGCGCAGATCGATCGCGACAACCATTTCCCGCGCGAGCTGTGGCCCGAGATGGGCGACCTCGGCCTGCACGGCATCACCGTCGAGGAAGAGTTCGGCGGTCTGGGTCTGGGCTATCTCGAGCATGTCGTGGCGATGGAGGAGGTCAGCCGGGCCTCGGCCTCGATCGGGCTCAGCTACGGCGCCCATTCCAACCTCTGCATCAACCAGATCCGCCGCTGGGCCACGCCCGAGCAGAAGCAGCGCTACCTGCCCAAGCTGATCAGCGGGGAACATGTCGGCTCGCTGGCCATGAGCGAGGCCGGCTCCGGCTCGGACGTGGTCTCGATGAAGCTCCGCGCCGACAAGCGCGGCGACGTCTACGTCCTGAACGGCACCAAGTTCTGGATCACCAACGCTCCGCACGCCGACACCCTGGTGGTCTACGCCAAGACCAGCCCCGACGAGGGCAGCCGCGGCATCACCGCCTTCCTGATCGAGAAGGGGATGAAGGGCTTCAGCGTCTCCAAGAAGCTCGACAAGATGGGCATGCGCGGCTCGGACACCGCCGAGCTGGTGTTCGAGGACTGCGAGGTCCCGGAAGAGAACATCATGGGGCCGTTCAACGGCGGCGTCGGGGTGCTGATGAGCGGCCTGGACTACGAGCGCGCCGTGCTCTCGGCCGGGCCGCTGGGCATCATGCAGGCCTGCCTGGACGTGGTGCTGCCCTACGTCCGCGACCGCAAGCAGTTCGGCAAGCCGATCGGCTCCTTCCAGCTGATGCAGGGCAAGGTGGCCGACATGTACGTCGCGCTGAACTCGGCCCGGGCCTATGTCTACGCCGTGGCCAAGGCGTGCGACGCCGGCCTGACCACCCGTTTCGACGCCGCCGGCGCCATCCTGCTGGCCAGCGAGAACGCCATGAAGGTCGCCGCCGAGGCCATCCAGGCCCTGGGCGGCGCGGGCTACACCCGCGAATGGCCGGTCGAGCGCTACCTGCGCGACGCCAAGCTCTACGACATCGGCGCCGGCACCAACGAGATCCGCCGCTTCCTGATCGGCCGGGAGCTGGTCGGGGGCTAACCTTGCATGTGATGCAAGATTGGCTATCTTTCTTGCATGAACGCGCTCGGTAAACTCGCCCGAGACAAGCGCGGCGCGCTGGCCGAGATCGCGCGCCGTGTCGGAGCCTCTCACGCTCAGGTTTCGCGCGTGGCGCAGGGCAAGTCGCGTCCGTCGCCGGAGCTGGCCCGCAAGATTGAGGCCGCCACAGGTGGCGCGGTGACCGCGGCGGCTCTGCTGGGCGTGGACCCGGCCGCCTCCACCGCGCAACCCCTCGAGGATGGCCGCTGGTTCGCCGACGTTCAGGCCGACAACGGCGTCCAGCTCCCGGTAGAGATGCTCCGGGCCTTCGGCTTCGAGGAGGGGGACGCGGTCGTCTTTCGGCCTACCGAGGACGGCGTCGTCATCACGTCGCAGCAGCGAGCCCTGCGCCGTGTGCAGGAGCAGCTCTCGAAACTGGCGCCGAACGAGGAAGACGTGGTCGATGAGCTGATCGCCGAGCGCCGCGCGGAAGCGGCGCGTGAGTGACGTTCTCGATTCCTCGGCGCTGCTGGCGTTCCTGTTTCGCGAACCCGGCGGCGAGGCGGTCGGCCCGCGTATCGCGGGCGGCTACATGTCGGCCGTCAATGTCGCCGAAGTGACGGCCAAGCTGGTGCAACGGGGCTACGATGAGCGCGACGCCCTAGCGCTCTGGTCCACCCTGGCCATCAATGTCGTGAGTTACGACCTCGATCAGGCGCAACGGACGGGCTTGCTCCAAAGGCGGACCGCCCCTGCAGGGCTTTCCCTTGCGGATCGCGCTTGCCTGGTGCTCGCTGAGCAGCGTGGCGCGACGGCCGTCACCGCGGATCGAGCCTGGACGGCCGTCGATCTGGGCATCGCGATCGAGATGGTGCGTTGATGCGCTTCGCCTTTGTCCTACCAGCGCTGTTCTTCCTCGCCGCGTGCGCCACGACGGGGCAGGGCGTGGGGCAGGCCGCCTGTCCTGTCGGCCTGCAGCCGCGCCAGACGGCGGAGCTCTACTTCGGCCGCAACATCGGCGCGGTGCTGGGCGTCTCCGAGGACGACTGGCGGCGGTTCCTCGACGAGGAGGTCACGCCGCGCTTTCCCGACGGCCTGACGGTGCTCGACGCCGCCGGCCAGTGGCGCGGCGAGGGCGGGACGGCCGTCCACGAGCCCAGCAAGGCCTTGATGCTGGTGCTGTCCGGCGCGCTGGACGAGCCCGCCCGGCTCGACGCCGTCCGCGCCGCCTACAAGACCCGCTTCCGCCAGGAGGCGGTGATGCTGGTTCGGCGGCAAGCCTGCGTCGGGTTTTGAGCGGGAACGGGCCGGGCGCGCCCGCCGTTACCTTGCCTTGGGCTGTTCCCACGGGAAGGAGAGCCCCATGCCCGCCAAGTCCGCCGCCCAGCAGAAGGCCGCAGGCGCGGCCCTGTCCGCCAAGCGCGGTGACACGTCCAAGTCGAAGCTGAAGGGCGCATCGAAGTCGATGCTCGAGTCGATGACCGAGAAGGAGCTGGAGGCGCTCGCCCACACCCCGCGCAAGGGCAAGTCCGAGCATGTGACGAAACACTAGCGGGGCCGGGCTCAGCCTGCCGACGTCTCGAAAATCCTGCGCATGCGGGGCCGGTCGTAGTCCAGAAGCCAGCCGTCGAAGCGACCGTAGGCGTCCCTGACCGTGTCCGGTGTCAGGCCGATGAGGTCCATGCCACGATCGTCGTAGACGTGGAGGGCCAAGTCCGCGTCGGGATCCACGATGTAGCTGGTGACCGCCGCGTCGGGACCAATCGACATCTCGTCGCTGATCGCGCACCAGAGGAGGACGTCCCGCTGGTCCCGGCGGGACAGGTCATACGCGGCCCAGTGGCCGGCGACATCCTCGTCCTCCACATCCCTCAGCCACGGCGGGACCTCGTCCCAGGTCGCGATGGGGGCGCCGGTCTCGAAACCGGCGGCGCGCAGGGAAACGAGCCCCGGAGGGCGCGGCTGTCCCGCCAGTCCTGCATCGTCGTCGAACCATAGCACCACGCCGACGAGGCGCGACGACGAGGCGAAGACGTGGTCGGCGACGGCGCGCGCGCGGTCGTAGGCCTGAGAGAAGCGGGCCACCGGCTGGGTCTGGTTCGGGAACAGCTCCCCGCCGAGCTCGAAGCGCAGGGAGGAGGGCGAGCGCTCGAAGGGGTCTAGCCAGCCGGGACCGAATTTCATGCGGCGAACCTATCGTCCTCCCCAGACATGCGAAAGGCCGCCGGGCGCCCGGCGGCCTTTCCATCGTCGTGCCGCGGTCGCGGCTATAACGCTACGCGCTGATCAGGCGCAGACCCCCGCGTTGGCGGAAGACCAGGTCATGCGTTGCGACCGAGGGCTCATACGATGAGACACGTGGTCACCTCCTTTCAGCTGTTGAACAGGACCTCCAATATGGGTCCGTTCCGCCGGGACGCAAACCCCCTACTTCAGTTTCTGCACCTTGGTCGGGCAGCTGTCGCCGAGGCGCTTGGCCGAGGTGCTGGCGGTGGCCGAGATCGGGATGCCGCCGTAGCGGCCCGACAGCTTGGCGTCGAGGTTGAAAGCGGTCGGGGAATAGGCGCCGGTGGCGGTGACGTTCACCTGGCGGCCGCGCTTATCCACGCAGGTGCCCTTGAAGTACATCTTGCCGTCGGCGACCCGCTTCTCCGGATAGGTGCAGGTGTAGTGGCGGTTGATCCGACCGTTGAGGATCTTGTCGACATCTTCCGGCGTGATGCAGCGGCGCTCGCGCTCGGTCTTGCTGATGACCATCGAGGCGGTGTTGGTGCTTTCCCACCAGCCGGGCTCGATCGTCGCGGTCGGCGTCTGGGCTGCGGCGGGCGCGGCGAGCAGGCCGGCCGCGATCAGCGGGGCGAGGGCGCGAAGGCTCTGGAAGGTCAAGTTGGTCATGGCGGTCCTATGCACGTCCGTGCATGAATGCACGATGAGCGTGGGATTCAAGACGGAGGTAGGAAAGCGCGTCATGCCGAGTTGGGATCCCGTCGTCTACGAGCGCTACAAGACCTATCGCGACCGTCCGGCCCTGGATCTGATGGTCCAGCTGCCCCGACGCGAATACCGCGAGATCTGGGACCTGGGCTGCGGCACCGGCGAGCACGCCGCCCTGCTGGCCGCCCGCCACCCGGAGGCCAATGTGCACGGCCTCGATTCCAGTCCCGAGATGCTGGCCAAGGCGAAGAAGCGCGACGCCGGGGTCGAATGGGTGCTGTCCGGGGTCCAGGACTGGGCCCCGGCCGTCGCGCCGGACCTGGTCTTCACCAACGCCACGCTGCAATGGCTGCCCGACCACCAGGACCTGATCCCGGCGCTGGTCGCGAAGATGGCCCCCGGCGGCGTCTTCGCCTGCCAGATGCCGATGGCATGGGAGACCGAGCATCACCGCATCCTGCGCGAGACCGCCGTAGAGGGGGCCTGGGCCAGCCATACGGCCGAGGCCCGGCTGATCCGCCCGACCCCGCCGCTGGCCGACTACTACGGCTGGCTGGCCGAGCAGTGCGGCGACATCGACATCTGGACCACCACCTACCTGCATGTCCTGGAGGGCGAGGACCCGGTGGTCGACTGGATGTACGGCACCGCCCTGCGGCCCTACCTGGACGTCCTGACCGAACAGCCGCTGTGCGACGCCTTCCTGGCCGAGTTCCGCGCCCGCATCGCCAAGGCCTTCCCGCCGCGCGAGGACGGCGTGACCCTGTTCCCGTTCCCGCGGCTGTTCATGGTGGCGATCAAGCGGGGGTAGGAGCGACGTCGCTTGCGCCGCGGCGTACGACGCCAGGCGCGCATCTGGCAGTCCCTCAATCTCTCAATCCGTCATCCTCGCGACGAGCGCGAGGATGACGGGAGGAGATCGGAGAGCGCCCGCTACCCCTTCCGTCGCCGCAGCTCCGTCACCGGATGGTCCAGCCGGTCGAGGGCCTCGAGGGTGGCCTCGTAGCCGGCCTCGACGGCGGGGCCGTAGGCCTTCCAGTCGCGCATGTCGATGCCCTCGACCTTGGGCAGGATCAGCAGGTCGGTCGCCTCGCGGGCGGCGATCAGGTCGCGGCCGATGGTCACCGTGGCGGCGCGCATCAGCAGACCGACGATCGGCGGACCCTTGCGCCATTCGCCGGACAGCAGCCAGCGCCAGACGCTGGCCGGACGGGCGACGTCGTCGGCGGTGATGCTGCGGCCGCGGGTGACGTCGACGCCGACGATCGGACCGCGCTGCAGGCTGCGCATGATGTCGGCCGGGAAGTTCTTCATCACCGCGCCGTCGACCAGGACGTCGTCGCCGTCGACAGCCGGCGGCATCACCCCGGGCAGGGCGATGGTCGCCCGCAGCGCCTTGCGCACCTTGCCGCGGCGATGGAGCTGGTAGCCGCCGGTGGTCAGGTTCGAGGATACGCAGAAGAACGGCAGCCACAGATCCTCGATGCGGGTCTCGCCGAAATGCTCGTGCAGCCGCGACTGCACCTTCAGGCCCAGGGTCATGGCGATCAGCGGGATGGCGATGTCGTCCAGAGGGCTGCTCTCGACGAAGGCCTGGCTGATGCGGCGCTCCATCTCCTCCTGGTCCCAGCCCATCGCCAGCGCGGCGGCGACGATGGCGCCCATCGAGGCTCCGCCGACGAAGTCGATCGGGACGCCGCGTTCCCGCAGGGCCCGAATGGCGCCGATGTGGGCGTAGGCCCGGGCGCCGCCGCCGGACAGCACCAGCCCCACCGACCGGCCGGTCAGGACCCGCGCGATCCGGGCCACGTCGGCCGGCAGGCCTTCGCGCAGATGAAACAGCCGCGTGGCCCGGGTGGCGTCCAGCCAGGCGTCGGACCCCTGCGGCCGCCGGCAGTCGTTGCGCTGGATCAGGATGAGGTCGACCAGCTGCTGCTCCTGCAGCGGCTCGGAGGCGTAGGCCTCGACGGCGGCCGGCGGCGGCCGGTCGCCGTGTCCGACCCAGAAGATGCGGTCGACCTGGCGGCCGACGGTGGATTTCCAGCCGTCGTCGGCATGTTCGGCGGCATAGAGGACGTAGTCGTAGTCCGCCTCGGTGTTCGAGAACCACTCGGTCGGGGCGTTGGCCGCCTCCGACCCGACCACGGTCACCGAATGGTCCTGGCGTGCGATCTCCAGCGCGATCTTCTCGATCAGGGGGCGGATCTTGCGGCCGGGGCCCGCGGCGATGAAGCCATAGACCGAGGGCTCGCCCAGCGAGGCCTGGCCGGCGGCCTGGCGGGTGCGCAGGATCATCAGCCGGGCCAGTTCGGTCATCACCGCCGGATCGGCCTCGGCGGCGGCGAAGAAATCATCGCGGGACAGCGCCAGGATCTCGGAATCGCGCAGGGCGACGACCTGGCCGGAGTGGGGCGTGCCGGCGATCAGCGCCATCTCGCCGGCCGGTTCGCCGGGCCGGATCACGCCCAGGAACTGGCGCTCCTGGCCCTCCTCGCGGCGAAAGGCTCCCAGTCGGCCGGCCTGGACCAGATAGAGCTCGGAGGCCGCTTCGCCGGCGTCATAGAGGTGAGCCCCGCCGGGCAGCGAGAACCAGCGCGCCGCGCCGCTCAGGCGCTCCAGCGCGAACAGCCGCTCCAGGGCCGTTTCCTGTCTGTGTCGGCCGGGCTTCCCCACGAGGGGAAAGGCTATCAGCCGGCGCGAGTCGGCGCTCGCGAAAACCGCTGGCGGCGGGACCTCCGAAGGTGGTGCTCCAGGCTGGTGCGCGCGGGCGGTGAAACGTACAGGCCGTTGACATTCGCTTCACGCCTTGGGGCGCATAGGGCAGGGACCCCCGCCCGAGTGAAGCTCTTGAAACTCCAAGATATCCTGCGCGCCGCCGCCCGGCGTCCGCTGATCCTCGCCCTGTCGGCCGTCGCCCTGGTCGCCGTCGCCGCCCTGGCCCTGACGCTGCGCATCTCGCCCCACGTGACCGTCAAGCTGGAGCTGACCCCGGCCGCCCAGGCGCAGCTGGTGAGGAGCCGTCTGCCGATCTGCCTCGACCTGACCCTGGCGGGCGACGGCGGGGACACGGTCGGACTGCGCGGCGAGCGCCGCTGCCTGTTCGACGCCGGCGAGGTGGTGTTCAGGGGGCATCCCTACATCCGGCGGGGCGACGCCCAGCTGGTCATCCGCGCCGCGGGCTACGAAGGCACGAGCCAGGCCCACGCCTATCGCTGCGCGCAGATCGTCCATCCGGTCGGCGGCGCGTCCGAGGTCAGGCTCACCGCAAGCTGCGATCTGCTCTAGACCGACGCGGGGCCGCTTCCGGCGTGCGCCGGAACAGGCTATGCCTCGCGAATGCCGAGACTGAGCACGACCGTTGACCCCAAGTCCGAGGGCTTCCGCAAGAACTTTGCGGCGAACGAGGCGCTTGCGGAAGAACTTCGCCAGAATGTCGCCAAGGCCGCACTGGGCGGCCCCGAGAGCTCCCGCCAGCGGCATTCCAGCCGCGGCAAGCTGCTGCCCCGAGAGCGGGTCGAGCGGCTGCTGGACCCGGGCTCGCCGTTCCTGGAGGTCGGCCAGCTGGCCGCCCACGGCATGTACGAGGACGGCGCGCCGTCGGCCGGGATCATAACCGGCATCGGCCGGGTCTCGGGCCGAGAGGTCATGATCGTGGCCAACGACGCCACCGTGAAGGGCGGCGCCTACTACCCGATGACGGTCAAGAAGCACCTGCGGGCGCAGGAGATCGCGCTGCAGAACCGTCTGCCCTGCGTCTATCTGGTCGACAGCGGCGGCGCGAACCTGCCGCACCAGGCCGAGGTCTTCCCCGACCGCGAGCACTTCGGCCGCATCTTCTACAATCAAGCCCGGATGAGCGCCGAAGGCATCAGCCAGATCGCCTGCGTCATGGGGTCCTGCACCGCCGGCGGCGCCTACGTGCCGGCGATGAGCGACGAGACGGTGATCGTCCGCGGCGCGGGCGAGGAGAGCCAGGGCACCATCTTCCTGGCCGGTCCGCCGCTGGTGAAGGCCGCCACGGGCGAGGTCATCTCGGCCACCGACCTGGGCGGCGCCGACGTCCACGGTCGCCGCAGCGGCGTGGTCGACCATGTCGCGGCCAACGACGAGCATGCGCTCGAGATCGTCCGCTCGATCGTCGCCAACCTGAACACCACCAAGCGCCTGGACATCGACGTCCGCGAGCCGGTTCCGCCGAAGTACGACCCCCGGGAACTGTACGGCGTCGTTCCGCAGGATGTGCGCGCGCCCTACGATGTTCGCGAGGTCATCGCCCGGCTGGTCGACGGCAGCGAGTTCGACGAGTTCAAGCCGCTCTACGGCACGACCCTGGTCACCGGCTTCGCGCGGATCTGGGGCTATCCGGTCGCCATCCTGGCCAACAACGGCGTGCTGTTCTCCGAGAGCGCCCTGAAGGCGGCTCACTTCATCGAACTGGCCTGCAAGCGGCGCATCCCGCTGGTCTTCCTGCAGAACATCTCGGGCTTCATGGTCGGCGGCAAGTACGAGGCCGGCGGCATCGCCAAGGACGGCGCCAAGATGGTCACCGCCGTGGCCAGCGCGAACGTGCCCAAGTTCACCGTCCTGATCGGCGGCAGCTTCGGCGCCGGCAACTACGGCATGTGCGGCCGCGCCTATTCCCCGCGCTTCATGTTCACCTGGCCCAACAGCCGCATCAGCGTGATGGGCGGCGAGCAGGCCGCCTCGGTGCTGGCCACCGTCCACCGCGACGCCGGCAAGTGGACCAAGGACGAGGAGGAGGCCTTCAAGGCCCCCGTGCGCCAGAAGTACGAGGACGAGGGCAACCCCTACTACGCCACGGCGCGCGGCTGGGACGACGGGGTGATCGATCCCGTCCAGACCCGGGACGTCCTGGGCCTGGCCATTTCGGCCAGCCTGAACGCGCCGGTGCCCGAGACGACGTTCGGCGTGTTCCGGATGTGACCCGATGAAGGCCGCCATCGCCTCCCTCGCGCTCGTCGTCGCCGCTCCGGCCCTGGCCCAGCCGACGACGGTCCAGATCCCCGCGCCCGATCCGGAGCTTCCACGCGGCGGCCTGGCCTTCGTCGGCGCGACGGCGGTCGGCGCGGTCTACGCGGACTTTTCCGGTTTCGAGCGCTCCGACGTTTCAGGCATGGTCCTCGGGCCGCTGGTCCTCACGCGGACGAAGGAGACCGCGCCGTTGCAGGTGGCCCGGGTCTGGATCGACTGCGGCAAGGACCAGTTCCAGCTGGACGCCGGACGCCTCTACGATGCGGGGGGAGCCGAAGTCGGCCGCAGCCCGTTCATGCAGAACCAACCGGTTCCGAAGGGCTCGCCCGTCGCCGATCTGGCCCGCGTCGTCTGTGGCTCCGATCCGGCCTCCTGGCCGGGGGCCTTTTCCGACGTGGCCGACTGGCGGGCGGCGCTGGCCCGCGCCAAGCAGTAGAGGTTCATCCCATGACCAATCCGATCGCCGATCCGCTCGTCGAAGTGGCCGACACCGACGCCCTCAGCGACACCGTCATCCTGGACGCCAGCCCCTCGGGCGTGGCGGTGGTGATGATCAACCGGCCGGACAAGAAGAACGCCTTCGACGCCGAGGTGATCGCGGCGCTGCGCCAGACCTTCGAGACGCTGCGCGACGCCGACGGCGTGCGGATCGTCTTCCTGCGCGGGGCGGGCGGGGCGTTCAGCGCCGGGGCCGACCTCGAGTGGATGCGCGCCGCCGCCGGCTTCAGCAAGGACGAGAACCGTCAGGACGCCCAGGCCCTGGCCGAGATGCTGCTGGCCCTGCGCGAGCTGCCGCAGTTCACCGTGGCCCTGGTCGAGGGGCCGGCCTTCGGCGGCGGAGCGGGCCTGGTCGCCGCCTGCGACTACGCGGTGGCCCTCAGCGACGCCAGATTCGCCTTCTCCGAGGCGAAGCTGGGCCTGGTCGCCGCGACCATCAGCCCGCACGTGGTGTCGGCCATCGGTCCTCGCCGGGCCAAGAGCCTGTTCGCCACCGCCCGCCTGTTCGACGCCGCCTTCGCCGAGAAGATCGGCCTGGTCGACGAGGTGGCGGGCGATGTCGCCAGCCTCGAGGCGGCGATGGAGCGGCTCTCGAACGAGATCATGGCCTGCGCCCCGGGGGCGGTGCGGGCCTCCAAGCAGCTGGTCGAGGACGTCGCCGGCCTGCCGATCGACGACGAGCTGCTGGAGGAGACGGCCAAGCTGATCGCCGAGCGCCGCGCCAGCGACGAGGGCAAGGAAGGCGTCCGCGCCTTCCTCGAGAAGCGCAAGCCGTCCTGGGCGGTTTGATACGGCGTGTGGGGACGCGGGGGGACTAGGTGAAGGAAGTCGAGGCGATTACCGGCGGCGCGCTGGGCGGCTGGATGGCGCGGTTCAAATCGGACGGCACGTCCGCGCACGAGCCGCCGCCGCCCGGGACCCGGTGCATGAACTGCGAGAGCGAGCTGACCGGCCGCTTCTGCCACGCCTGTGGCCAGGAGTACGCCGATCATCACCGCTCGATCCTGCACCTGGCCTGGGAGACGATCGAGAGCATGTTCCACGTCGACGGCCGCCTGTGGCGGACCGTCCCGCGGCTCTTCCTCGATCCCGGCCGGCTGTCGAAGGAATACTTCGACGGCAAGCGCGCCCGCCACGTGCCGCCGTTCCGGACCTTCCTGGTCACGCTGCTGATCTTCATCCTGGCGGCGGAGCTGGTGCTCCACAAATGGACCCACGACCTGAAGCACGCCGCGGACCATCCGCCGGCGGCCGAGGGGCAGGCCGGTCACGCCGAGCGCAAGCCGGGCTTCAACGTCGACGTCACGACGCCCGAAGGGGTCAAGGCGGGGCGGATGGTCGACGGCAAGGTCGTCGACGAGCAGGGCAAGGTCCTGGCCGACGGGATCCCGACGCCGCGATCGATCCTCGACGAGGTCAAGCGCGAGGGGCAGTCCGGCGAGGATCCGGCCGAGTTCAACCGCAAGCTCGACTGGTTCGACGGCCAGCTGAAAAAGACCATGGAGTCGCCCGAGTACTTCATGATGATCGCGTTCGGCTGGGGCCACCGCCTGGCCGTGCTGCTGCTGCCGATCTTCGCCGCCTTCCTGGCGCTGATGTACTTCTATCGCCGGAAGGTCTTCGTCTACGACCACCTGATCGTGTCGATGAACTACCTCAGCTTCACCTTCCTGAGTTTCGCCATCGCCCTGCTGCTGCCGTCGCCGGTCAAGGGGTGGGCGCTGCTGGCCGCCACGATATGGTCGCCGGTGAACCTGTTCATGACCCTGCGCGGGGCCTATGGCTCGGGCGTCGCCAGCGCGCTGGTGAAGACCAGCGTGCTCTGGGTCACCACCATCTGCCTGTTCCTGTTCCTGGTCGTCGGCCTGATGGCCATCGGCTTCTACCAGATCTGATCGAACGCCATGCTCAAGTCCGTCCTCATCGCCAACCGGGGCGAGATCGCCCGCCGCATCATCCGCACCGCGCGCCAGCTCGGGGTCAGGACGATCGCGGTCTATTCCGAGGCGGACGCGGACGCCCCCCATGTCCATGAGGCGGACGAGGCCGTGCTGATCGGCCCGGCGCCGGCGCGCGAGAGCTACCTGGTCGCCGAGAAGATCCTCGCCGCCGCCAAGGCGACCGGGGCCGAGGCGATCCACCCCGGCTACGGCTTCCTGTCCGAGAACGCCGGCTTCGCCCAGGCGGTGACCGACGCGGGCCTGATCTGGGTCGGCCCGCCGCCCTCGGCGATCAACGCCATGGGCCTGAAGGACGCCGCCAAGGCGCTGATGATCGCGGCGGGCGTGCCGACCACGCCGGGCTATCTGGGCGACGACCAGTCCGAGGCCCGCCTGGCCAAGGAGGCCGAGGCCATCGGTTTTCCGGTGCTGATCAAGGCCGTGGCCGGCGGCGGCGGCAAGGGCATGCGCAAGGTCGAGGCCCAGGCCGACTTCCTTGAGGCCCTGGCCAGCTGCCGGCGCGAGGCTGCGGCCAGTTTCGGCGACGACAAGGTGCTGCTGGAGAAGTACGTCACCCGCCCGCGCCACATCGAGGTGCAGGTGTTCGGCGACAGCCACGGCAATGTCGTCCACCTGTTCGAGCGCGACTGCTCCCTGCAGCGCCGCCACCAGAAGGTCATCGAGGAGGCCCCGGCCCCCGGCATGGACGCGGCCACGCGCGCGGCCGTCACGGAGGCCGCCGTGAAGGCCGCCAAGGCGGTGAACTATGTCGGCGCCGGCACGGTGGAGTTCATCGCCGACGCCAGCGAGGGCCTGAAGGCCGACCGCATCTGGTTCATGGAGATGAACACCCGGCTGCAGGTCGAGCACCCGGTCACCGAGGCGATCACCGGCCAGGACCTGGTCGAGTGGCAGCTGAGGGTGGCCTCGGGCGAGCCGCTGCCGCTGAAGCAGGGCGACCTGGCCATCGACGGCTGGGCCATGGAGGCCCGCCTCTACGCCGAGAACCCCGCGACCGGATTCCTGCCCAGCACCGGCCCGCTGGAGCATTTCCGCCTGCCCGAGGACCAGATCCGCGTCGACAGCGCGGTGGAGGAGGGCGGCGAGGTGTCGCCCTTCTACGACCCGATGATCGCCAAGCTGATCGTCCACGCCGGCACGCGCGAGGCCGCCGCCGCCGAGCTGGCCGACGCCTGCCGCTCGGTCGAGGTCTGGCCGGTGAAGACCAACGCCGCCTTCCTGGCCCGCTGCGCCGACCATCCGGACTTCGTCGGCGGCGACGTGGACACCGGTTTCATCGAGGCGCGGCTGGAGGGGCTGGTCGCCCGGCAGCCTGGAGATGCGGTGCTCCTCTCGGCGATCAGCGAGCGGCTCGAGACTTTCATGGCGGCCGAATACGAACGCGACGTCTGGGAAAGCGCGCCGTCACGCCTGTTCGGCTTCCGCATGAACGCGCCAAAGGCGGGCATGCAGCTTCCGATGCGGGTTGACGGTCAAACGCGCGCCGTGACCGTGGCCGTGTCTGGGGACGGCAAGGACTGGGGCTGGGATATCACCCTCGACGGCCGCGAGCCCGATTTCGACGGCGTCCTGCCGACCAGCTTCGGCGAAGGGCCGATCCATGTGTTCGACGATGGCGACGTCTACGAGTTCGACTTCGAGCCGACGGGACACCACGGCGAGCTCGACGCCGACTCCGACGGCGCGGTCCTCTCGCCGATGCCGGGCAAGATCGTCTCCGTCGCGGTCAAGGCCGGCGACACGGTGGTCAAGGGCCAGACCCTGCTGGTGCTGGAGGCGATGAAGATGGAGCACGCCCTGGCCGCGCCGTTCGACGGCGTGGTCGCCGAGCTGTCCGCCGAGACCGGCGCCCAGGTCAGCGAGGGCGTCACGCTGGCGAAGCTGGAGCCGGCGGCGTAGGAGAGGCCCATGCCGCTCCACCTGATCAAGCTCTGCGTCGGGATCGACAGCGTCGAGGACCTGAGGGCCTGGCGGGCCCAGCGCGCCGCCCAGGGCCATCGCTCGGTCGTGCCGACCCGCCAGACGCCCAAGCGCGCCGCCGAGCTGCTGGAGGGCGGCTCGCTCTACTGGGTGATCAAGGGACAGATCCTGGTCCGCCAGGCGATCGAGGAGATCGTCACCCTGGAGGAGGGCCAGCAGCCCTGCCGGATCTATCTGGAACCGACCCTGATCGAGACCGCGCCCCAGCCGCGCCGAGCCTTCCAAGGCTGGCGCTATCTCGAAGCCAAGGACGTCCCGCCCGACCTGGCCGCCGGCGGCGACGACGCCGTGCCCCAGGACCTGGCCAAGCAGCTGCGCGAACTGGGGGCGTGGTAGAGCGGTTACGTGGTTCGAGACGCCGGCCTGAGGGCCGGCTCCTCGCCATGACGGATGTGGGTGGCGGGCTGCTGAATCCGTCATCCTGAGGAGCGAGCCCTCAGGCGAGCGTCTCGAAGGAGACGCACTCGCTCTCCGCATGGCGGAGGGGGGCTATTGAGGTTCCGCCGCCGAGAATCCTCTCCACCATGTTCCGCATGGGTCCCCCTTTCCCAGGGGGAGAGATTGGCCGTCTAGACCGCCCAGTTGTCGATCAGGCGGGTCTTGCCCATCCAGGCGGCCACGAACACCCGCGCGCCGGCGCTGACCGCCCCCGGGCCCAGCCGTTCCAGGCTGTCGCCGTCGCGGGTCTCGACGTAGTCGACCTTGCCGAAGCCGGCCGCCTCCAGCGCCGCTACGGCCCGAGCCTCGACCGTCTCGACGGCCGCGCCGTCGCGCAAAGCCTCCACCGCCGCCTTCATCGCCGCGGGCAGGGCGGCGGCCTTGGCGCGCTCTTCCGGGGTCAGGTAGGCGTTGCGCGAGGAGCGGGCGAGGTCGTCGGCCCCGCGATCGGTCGGGCCGCCGACGATCTCGACCGGCATGTCCAGGTCCCTGACGAACCGCCGGATCACCGCCAGCTGCTGGTAGTCCTTCTCGCCGAAGATGGCGACGTGGGGCTGGCACTGGTTGAGCAGCTTGGTCACCACCGTGGCCACCCCGCCGAAGAAGTGCGGCCGCGACTGGCCCTCCAGCGGCCCGGCGACGCCGCCGGTCACGCTGACCGCCGAGGCGAAGCCTTCCGGATACATCTCCGCGACCGTCGGGGCGAACATCAGGGCGCAGCCGGCGCTCGCCAGCAGCTCGGCGTCGCGACCCTCGCCGCGCGGATAGCTGTCGAAGTCCTCGTGCGGCGCGAACTGGGTCGGGTTGACGAACACCGAGGCCACGGTGCGGTCGGCGCGGGCGTTGCCCAGCCGGATCAGCGACAGGTGGCCGTCGTGCAGGGCGCCCATGGTCGGAACCAGCGCGACACGCTCGCCGGCGGCCTTCCAGGCGGCGACCTGGGCGCGCAGTTCGGCGACGGTGCGGACGATGGGCAGGGGCGAAGCGCTCATGTCCGGGGGCTTAGAGAGCACACGACGCCGTGACAACCCGTCTGTGGACAAGTTGACGCCGCGGGATTGCCCCATTCGCGACGGCGGTGTCTCGTCAAGGTAAACCCGAAGAGTGAGTCGGGGACTGGTATGGGGCTAACAAATGGCTAACGCGCAGCCACACGTCATCGTCATCGGCAACGAGAAGGGCGGGGCGGGCAAGTCTACGATCGCGGTCCACCTGACCACCGGCCTGCTGCACGGCGGGGCCAAGGTCGCGGTGATCGATCTCGACCTGCGGCAATCCTCGATGGCCCGGTTCTTCGCCAGCCGAGCGGCCTGGATCGCCTCCCAGAGCGAGGACGTCGGCTTGCCGCAGCCGCTGGCGCGGCATCCGTCAGAGGACGGCGTCGCCCTGGCCAAGGCGCCGGCGGAGGAGCAGATGGCGGCCTTCGAGGCGGCCTTCGAACGGGCCCGCGCCGACGCCGAGTTCGTGATCATCGACACCCCCGGCGGCGACACCCCGCTGTCCCGAGCGGCCCACGCCCGGGCGGACCTGATCGTCACCCCGATGAACGACAGCTTCGTCGACTTCGACATGCTCGGCCACGTCGATCCGGTCACCCTCGACCTGCAGAAGCCCGGCCTCTATTCCGAGATCGTCTGGGAAGCCCGCAAGCAGCGGGCCCTGGCCGGCCAGCGCGCGCCGCTGGACTGGATCGTGCTGCGCAACCGTCTGGCCAGCGTCGAGGCGCGCAACCGCAAGCGCGTCGACGATCGCCTGATGGCCCTGTCCAAGCGGGTCGGCTTCCGCGTCGGCCCCGGCCTGCGCGACCGCGTGGTCTATCGTGAGCTGTTCCCGTTTGGGCTCACTGTCGCCGACCTGTCGGCCAAGGTTCGCCCGGTGCCGGTGTCGCTGAGCCACGTCTCCACCCGTCAGGAGTTGCGCGCCCTGCTGCACGCCGTCGGCCTGTCGGAATGGACCGGCGAAGAGCTGCTCGCCGCAGAGTGATCGGCGGGTTACACACCCTGCCATGATCTACGTCCTTCTCGGGATCGCCGTGTTTGCGGCGCTGGTCTGGGCCGGTCGCCGCGCGCGGCCGTTCCTGCTCAAGCGTGAACTGCGCATCGTCACCAGCGTGGTGGGAATGGCGGCCCTGGCGGCGGGCGGTTTCGCGGCGCTGCGGGGCGGCTATGTGATCGGCGCGGTTCTGGGGGCGATCGGGCTGGGCCTGGTGTTCTCGAGCCGTACGGGCTTGGCGAGCGAGGCCCCTGGGGCGCCGCCGCCCGACGCCGCCGTGACCGAGGCGCGCGACATCCTGGGCGTCGGCCCGAGGGCCAGCCGCGAGGAGATCCAGGCCGCCTACGCCCGCCTCATCCGCGCCGTACATCCCGACAAGGGCGGCAGCAGCGGCCTGGCCGCGCGGCTGAACGCGGCCAGGGATACGCTGCTGAAGCGGTAGCTCGCTCAAGGCGGCGGCTACTTTCACCGTCATCGTCGCGCTCGTCGCGACGACCCATGCGTGATGAAGCGGACGGAGTGGCGCAGCATTCCCGCGGCCGTGTTCATGGGTCCTCGCGACAAGCGCGAGGATGACGGAATCGTGGGCGCCTAGCCGTCGATGTCCAACCCTAGGGCCAGTCGACCCGTGTAGCGGAGCTGGGGTTTCTCCTGCAGCGGATGGAAACGAGCGGCCTGGACGTCCCGGAAGGCCCGCTCGAGGCCGAGCTTGCGATAGAAGGCGGCTCCGCCGGCGACCTCCATGGCCCGTTCGACCGTTCCGACGGCGCCTTGGCCGGCGAGCGTGCGGGCGGTCATCACCCGACTTGTCGCGTCCGGTCCCGGTTTCAAGGTCGCCGCCAGGTCGACCATCCGCTCGGCCGCCATCTCGGCGGCGGCGAACGCGTTCTCCAGTTCGCCGACCAGATAGGGCAGCGCCTCGTCGGGCGTCCGGCCGTGCGCGACCTCCAGAGCCCGGTTCCGGGCACCCTCGGCCACGCCCAGATAGGCGGAGTAGATGATCGGGAAGGCCAGCAGGCTGATCGCATGAAACAGCGGATGCCATCGGCCCTGCGGCCGCCGGCCGGAGATCGCCGCGTCGGCGACGAAGACGCCGTCCAGCTGGACGTCGTGCGAGCCGGTGCCGCGCATGCCCATGGCCTTCCAGGTGTCGAGCCGGGTCACGCCCTCGGCCTTCAGGGAGACGCCGAAATGCAGGACGGTCGGGCCGGCGTCCGGATCGTCGTAGACCGCGCTGGTCATCAGGAGGTCGCCGGCGGGCGAACCGCTGGAGAAGGGCTTGCGGGCGGTGATGCGGAAGCCGCCGTCGACCTTCTCGGCGCTCCCGGCGCTCTGCAGCCAGTCCGAGCCGCCGCTGGAGACCAGGACCAGGTTTTCCGCCGCGACCCGCTTCAGCAGGCCGTCGGTCGGCGAGCCCTCGTTCCGCCAGCGCCAGGCGGCGACGGCGACCAGGTGGCTGTGCATGGCGAAAGCCAGGGCGGTGGCGCCGCAGCCGGTCGCCAGCCGCCGTACGACGGCGCAGAGGTCGCGATAGTCCATTCCGCCGCCGCCCAGCTCGGCCGGGACGTGGGCCTTGAACAGGCCTTCGCGCTTGAGGCGCTCGAAACCGTCGGCGACGAAGCTGTCGTCGGCGTCGTGCGCCGCGGCCGAGGCGGCGAGCTGGGCCGCCAGGCGATCGGCGAGGGCGGTCCAGTCGGTGTTGGCGGGGGCGGCTTGGGTCATGGTCGTCGGGCCTGACATGGCGGCGATCTCCTTCGAACGGTGCGGACGAGCCGCTTGATCGAAAACTGCCGGTCTCCGATCCCCGCGGCCAGTTCAGGAACTGAATCAAGGTGATACAGAAACTGAACTATCGTCGAACGCCGTTCGGCCGTAGCTTGCGCGCATCCGGACGTCGGAGGAAGGCATGACGAGGAAGGCATGACACAGGGGAGCTATCGCCAGTTCTGCCCCGTCGCCATGGCGGCGGAGCTGCTGTGCACCCGCTGGACCATCGTGCTGCTGCGCGAGCTGGTGGCCGGCTCGACCCGCTTCAACGATCTGAGGCGCGGCGTGCCCCGGATGTCGCCCGCGCTGCTGTCCCAGCGGCTGCGCGACCTGGAGGCGGCCGGCATCGTGCTGCGCGGCCCGTCGCCGCGCGATCCCGGCGTCCAGGAGTATCGCCTGACTCCAGCCGGCCAGGAGTTGGCGCCGATCATCGAGGCTTTCGGCATGTGGGGCCAGCGCCGCATCGACAAGGACCTGTCCCTTCAGAACCTCGACGCCCAGCTGCTGATGTGGGACATGCGGCGCCACCTGGACACGACCCCGATGCCGAGCCGGCGAAGCGTCGTCCAGTTCCTCTATCCCGAGCAGACGCCGCCCGACCGGTCCTGGTGGCTGGTGGTCGAGCCGGGCGAGGAGGTCGACCTGTGCATGGTCGACCTGGGTTTCGACGTGGACCTCTACGTCTCGACGGATCTGCGGACGATGACGGCGATCTGGATGGGCCACGACACGGTTCGCGCCGCGACCGGCGGACAACGGATGACCCTGACCGGCGATCCCGGACTGGCCTCGAAGATGCAGGTCTGGCTGGGCCTCAGCCCCTTCGCCCGGGCGATGCTGGCCGAGGCGAGCTGAACGAAAAAGGGCGCGGCTTTCGCCACGCCCTTCGGAAGTCGGATTCGGGGCTGGCCTTACGGCGCGATCACCATGCAGGCCTGCTTCTTGGCCTTGAGGGTCTGGCAGGCCGACTTGGCGGCGTCCGCGGTCATGCCCTCGAAGCGCACGCGGTAGAAGCCGCCGGAGGGGTCGCCGACCGCAGGCTCGGAGTCGCGGAAGGCCGCGCCGAAACGCTTCTTGATCAGGGCCAGCTGCTCGCGGGCCTGGGACTTGGACTTGAAGGCTCCGGCCTGGACGACGTACTGGCCCTTGGGCTTCTTCGGCGCCGCCGCCGTCTTCTTGGTCGGCGTCGCCGGCGCGGCGCGTTCGGACGGGTTGGCCACCGGCTGCATGCTGCGCTGGACGGTGAGGGGGCCGCGCAGGGCAGGGCCTTCGGTCAGCACCACGCGCAGGCCGTCCTGGTCGCCGTCGCCCTGGGCGGTCGGCGGCCGATCGATCGGGCCTTCGGTCGGTTCGAACATCGACTGGGCGACGGTGATGTTCTCGCCCAGCGAACGGCGCTTCAGCACGTCGAATCCGGTGAGCAGCAGGTCCTCGACATGGTCGTCGCGGCTGGAGGTCGAGCGGCCGCCCAGGACCACGGCGATCAGGCGGCGGCCGTCGCGCACCGCCGAGGCGGCCAGGTTGAAGCCCGAGGCGTTGATGTAGCCGGTCTTGAGGCCGTCCATGCCGGCGAACTGGCCCATCAGGCGGTTGTGGTTGCGAATGGTCTGGCCGCGGAACTCGAACGACTTCATCGAGAAGTAGCCGTAGTACTGCGGGAAGTCGCGCATCACGGCGCGCGACATGATGGCGATGTCGCGGGCGCTGGACACCTGGCGGCTGTCGGGCAGGCCGGAGGCGTTCACGAAGCGGGTGTTGGTCATGCCCAGCTCCTGGCCCCGCAGGGTCATGAGCGCGGCGAAGCGCTGCTCGCTGCCGGCGACGTGCTCGGCGACGGCGACGGCCATGTCGTTGGCCGAGCGGGTGGCCAGGGCCTTCAGGGCGTCGTCGACCGTGACCGTGTCGCCGGCGGCGACGCCGAGCTTGGTCGGCGGCTGCGAGGCGGCGCGGGACGAGACGGTGATCAGGTCGGTCGACCGGATGCGCCCCTCGGCCAGGGCCTCGAAGGCCAGGTACATGGTCATGACCTTGGTGATCGAGGCCGGGTAGCGCGGACTGTCGGCGCGCTTGGCGTAGAGCACCTCGCCGGTGTTGGCGTCGACCACGATCGCCGCGTACTTGGTCTCGGTCGCGGGGGTCGGTTTGAGCGAGAGATACGGCACCTGGGCCAGGGCGACGCCTGGAGCGGCGACCCCCGTAGTCGCGAAAGCGGCGAGGGCAAGTGCGAAAAACGCGCGGCGGGCGGCCTGGAACATGCTGCGTCCGTCGTTAGAACCAAGGAACATGACGCCCCCCGAAAGGCGTTTCGGGCTGCATACTTAGCATGCATCCTTCCGCCTTTCGCTAAAGTAAACAACTGTTGAGGAATTCCCGACCCGACCCAGCGGCGGCAAGGGGGAATCGTAAAATGCAGCCCGACAGGGGTGTGGCGAACCGTCGCTAAAGCTTCATTGTGCAGTGCACAAAAAGTCGTTGACTGCTGCACTGCAACATGAGAGAACGCGGGTCAGCAGAGGGCGCCAGCCGCGTTCTCGATTCCGTTTCTAAGGTCCTCCCCAGACCTCTCAGGAGACACTCCGATGGCCACCACCGGCGCCGAGACCCTCAAGACCACGGTCGAGCAGTTCGCCACCGCGGGCAATCAAGCGTTCAAGGACAACGTCGAGAAGTCGCTGGCGACCCTCAACGAACTGAACGCCCATTCGAAGAAGAACCTCGAAGCCGTCGTGGCTTCGGTCACCGCCGCCACCAAGGGCGCCGAAGCCCTCGGCGCGCAGGCGATGGCCTACTCGAAGAAGTCCGTCGAGGACCAGGTCGCGGCCGCCAAGGCCCTGGCCGGCGCCAAGTCGGTGCAGGAAGCCGTCGAGCTTCAGACCGCCTTCGTGAAGACCTCGCTGGAAGCCTACCTGGCCGAAGTCGGCAAGTGGGGCGAAACCGTCGCCGCGTCCGTGAAGGACTCGGTCAAGCCGCTGAACGAACGCGTCACCGCGACCGTCGAGAAGCTGCAAGCCGCGAAGTAAGCGAGCCGGCCGCCGCGGCGCTCCCCCCCAGCCGCACCGGTCAAGTTCGCGTGAAGGCCCGGGCCCCTCAAGGCCCGGGCCTTTTTCATGGCGCTTCCGCGATCAATCGGGGCGCGGTAGACCGTTGTTCATGTCCAAAGTCGAACAACGCCTCGCCGCCGCCGGCATCACGCTTCCCGATCCGGTCGCCCCTATCGCCAACTACGTGCCCTTCGTGCGCGTCGGCGATCTGGTCCATATCTCCGGTCAGGTGTCGCTGGACTCCTCGGGCGGGATCACCGGCATCGTCGGCCAGGGCGTCGACCTGGAGACCGCTCAGCGCGCCGCCCGCCTGTGCGGGATCAACCTGATCGCTCAGATGCGCGCCGCCTGCGACGGCGACCTCGACCGCGTCAAGCGGGTGGTCAAGCTGGGCGGCTTCGTCCAGTCCGGCCCGGACTTCTACGACATCCCCAGCGTCGTGAACGGCTGTTCGGACCTGATGGTCGAGGCGTTCGGCGAGGCCGGCCGCCATGCCCGTTCGGCCGTGGGCGTCTATCGCCTGCCGCGCAACTTCGCGGTCGAGGTCGACGCGGTGGTGGAGATCGCGTGATGAAACACCGGCCTCGCCCCGACGTCAGCGAATTCGGCGAGGCCTGGGACCTGCTGTTCGGCCCGGCCATAGCCCATCGCGGCCTGTGGTCGCCGGAGGGCGCGCCCGAGAACAGCCTGGCCGCCTTCCAGGCCGCCTGCGCCGGCGGCTATGGCATCGAGCTGGACGTTCAGCTCAGCGCCGACGGCGAAGCGGTCGTCTTCCACGACTGGACCCTGGAGCGCCTGACCGGCGCGGAAGGGCGACTGACCGATCGCTCGCTGCACGACCTGCGCGAGCTGCGCCTGGCCGGCACGGAGGAGGGCATCCCGACCCTGGCCGAGGTGCTGGTCGAGGTCGGCCACCGCGCCATGATCCACATCGAGCTGAAGACGCCCTTCGGCGAGGTCGGGGCCCTGGAGAAGCGGGTCAGCGACGTCCTGCTCGACCACAACGGCCCGACCTGCGTGATCGGCTTCAATCCCTACAGCCATGCCTGGTTCGCCGACCACCAGCCGCACATCCTGCGCGGCCTGGACAGCTATGCCTGGAACGACGAGAGCGCGATGAAGCTGTCGCCGGAGATCCGCAAGTCGCTGGCCAACCTGGAGCAGGTTGCGATCGCCCGGCCGGACTTCCTGGCTCTGGACGCCCGCACCCTGCCGTCGGACCGCGCCGCCGGATTCCGCGACGAGGGCATGCCGGTGGTCGCCTGGACCGTGCGCTCCGAGGACGAGTGGCGCCGGCTCAAGCCCCACTGCGACAACCTGATCTTCGAAGGCTTCGCGGCCTAGACGCTCATCAAGACGTCGTAGCCCGGCGTCATCCTGAACAGGAGCCAGCCGAGGGTGAAGGTCGCCAGGCTGTTGATGACCCAGGCCGCGGCGCCGCAGGCCAGGCGCCAGAAGGGCGCGGGCGGGCCGATGACCGTCGTCCCGGCCAGGCGATCCCAGAGCGTCGTCCTGAAGTTGTCGAGCTGGATGATCCCGGCGAGCATGCCGACCAGGGGAAAGAGCGGCAGCCAGAGTCCAAGGCCGAAGATCGCCAGGAGCGGCGTCCGGATCGCCGCTGCGCCGAGCGAGGCGCGGCCGCCGGCCTTGGCCTCGACCCTCAGCCCCAGAAGCCAGCGACCGGGCGTGGCGCCGAAGGTCGGAAGCAGAATCAGCTCGGCCAGCCCCCAGACCAGGATCCGGACGACCGCGTAGGCCAGCAGCGCCACGCCGGACAGAGCCAGCGCCTCGAAGCGTGCGGCCAATGGGAAAAGCAGCAGGGCTGTGGGAACGAGCGAGAGGAGCCCATCGACCTCCTTCGCGTAGAACCGCTCCCAGGCGCCCAGGTGCGGATGATCGTCGTCGGCGCGCATTTGATCCCCCCGAATCCGCGCCTATGTTGCTGAGGTGAGTTCCTCCCTCAAGTCCGCCGTTCGCATCCATCGCCAGATCGCCGAGGTCGGGCGTGCGGCGTGGGACGCCTGCGCGCCGTCCGGGGCCGACTACAACCCCTTCATCTCGTTCGACTTCCTCGACGCGCTGGAACAGTCGGGCAGCGCCTGCGACGCCGCCGGCTGGGCGCCGCATCACCTGACGGTCGAGGACGAGACCGGCCGCGTCGCCGCCGCGATGCCGCTCTATCTGAAGAGCCACAGCCAGGGAGAATACGTCTTCGACTGGTCCTGGGCCGACGCCTACGAGCGGGCGGGCGGGCGCTATTATCCCAAGCTCCAGTGCGCCTCGCCGTTCTCGCCGGTGACGGGCCCTCGGCTTCTGGTTCGGCCGGACATCGACCCGATCGAAGGCCGGCAGACCCTGCTCGGCGGGGCCTTGACCCTATGTCAGCGGCTCGGCGCCTCGGGTCTGCACGTGACCTTCCCGAACCGCGAGGACTGGCGGTTCCTGGGCGACGCGGGCCTGCTGCCGCGCCAGGACCAGCAGTATCACTGGTTCAACAACGGCTATGCGACCTTCGACGATTTCCTGGCCGCCCTGTCGTCGGGGCGGCGCAAGACCATCCGGCGCGAGCGCCGAGACGCCCAGGCCGCCGTCGACGAGATCGTCGCCCTGACCGGAGCCGAGCTGACGCCGGCGCATTGGGACGCCTTCTTCGGCTTCTACCAGGACACCGGCGGGCGGAAGTGGGGCCAGCCCTATCTGACGCGGGCCTTCTTCGCGCAGTTGCACGAGCGGATGGCGGACAAGGTGCTGCTGATCCTGGCCCGCAAGGGCGGTCGCTGGATCGCCGGGGCGCTGAACCTGATCGGCGGCGACTGCCTGTACGGGCGCCACTGGGGCTGCGTCGAGGAGGCGCCCTTCCTGCATTTCGAGCTCTGCTACTACCAGGCCATCGAGCACGCCGTCCGGCTGGGTCTGCCGCGGGTGGAGGCCGGCGCCCAGGGGCAGCACAAGATCGCTCGCGGCTACCTGCCGGCCGAGGTCTACAGCGCCCACTGGATCGCCGATCCGGGCCTGCGCGAGCCGGTGCGCCGCTACCTGGATCAGGAACGCCTCGCCGTGCGCCAGGAGATGGACTGGCTGGCCGAGGAGTTCTCGCCCTTCCGCCAGGGCTAGACCGATCCCCGTTCGCGAGGGGCATGGGCGGCCCTCTCACCGTATGTCCTCGTTTTCGCGAGGACGATCGGAAGAAGGCGGTCAGTCCAAGCTGGAGTTGATCCGTCCGAGGCGATTTCCCGACGCCCGGCTGTCGGATCGACCCTCCGTGGTTCGTCCTTGCCTCGGAAGGGCAGGGAGACGCGACAATGACCTTCGAAACCGATCGCAGGATCCTGCTGGGTTCGGCCGTGGCGCTCGCCGCGGGTCTGGCCGGCGCGGGAAAGGGAAACGCCATGCAGAAGACGAGTGGAACGGGCGGCTACGCCCAGATCGACGGCCTGAGGGTCTATTACGAGGTGCACGGCGGATCGCCGACCGGCGGCGCCGCGCCGATGGTGCTGATCGCCGGCGGGTTGCAGACCATCGAGACTGATCTGATCAAGACGGTCATCCCGCGGCTGTCGTCGGCGCGGCCGGTGATCGCCATCGAACCTCAAGCCCACGGCCACACCGGCGACCGCGACGGGGCGCCGGTCTCGCTGGACCGTATGGCTGACGACGTCGCCGGGGTTCTCGCGCATCTGGGCGTTCCCAAGGCCCACCTGTGCGGCTTCAGCCTGGGCGGGATGATCTGCACCGCCGCCGCCATCCGCCACCCGACGATCGCCGCGAGTCTGACGGCCCTGGCCGTCAGCTACAGTCTCGACGGCTATCAGCCGGAGCTGGCCAAGCTGCAGAAGGACCCGACCCACGTCCCGTCGCCGGAGCTGGCGGCCCTGCTTCCGACCGAGGCGGACTTCAAGGCCTGGTCGGAGAGCTACGCCCGCAGCAATCCCAAGCCGGACAGCTTCATGGCCTCGGTCGAGCGGGTGAACGCCATGCTGACCGGCTGGACGGGCTGGACGCCGAGGGAGCTTGGCGGGATCACCGCGCCGACCCTGTTGGCCATCGGCGACAACGACTTCGTCCGAATCTCGCACGCCGCCGAGATGAAGGCCATGATCCCCGGCGCCTGGCTGGCCGTCCTGCCGCACAGCACGCACATGCGCCTGCTCGATCGGATCGACTGGCTGGCCCCGATGATCGAGGAGCGGATTGCGACGGCCTAGGGTCTGGTTCCAGATATCCCGGTCGTCCTGGCGAAGGCCGGGGCGACCGGTTGCAGGGCTCTAGCTGTTGTCCCAGGCCTGCTTCAGCAGGGCCTTCAGCGCCGGGTCGACCTGGTCGGGGCTCTCCAGCGTGACCGCCGCCTTCAGCCGCTCGGACCAGCCCTCCTTGCCGGCCGGCTCCAGGCGCGGGTCGGCGTCGGGCGGCGTGGCCAGGCCCAGCCGCGCCCGACCGCCCCTGATCGGACGGACGGCGGCGAACTGGAACTCGTGCGACCAGGCCGAGAAGCCCTTGCGCTGGCCGGTGACGAGACCGGGGTAGTCTTTCACCGCCGCCGCGACCGCCTCGAAGATGGCCGCAGAGGCCGGGTCCTTCCACAGGGCTGCGCGCAGGCCCTCGGCGTCGTCCCAGCCGAGCGAGGACGGGAAGGCGACGGACAGGACGTAGGCGGCGCGATTGATCCCGAGGCCATGATGCTCGCGCAGCCAGGCCGCCTGTTTCCCGGAGGTCGTCTCCGGGCAGGCCTTGGCGATGGCCGTCCATTCTTCGAGCGATTTGCCGGTGTCGCGCTCCAGGCTGGCCTGGACCGAGGCGAACCACTTCTTCTGACGTTCGGTGAGATGCTCGCCCAAGCTTGCGCTCCGCCTGTGGTGGGGTAGGACGATGGCGCATCCAGAGGAGAGCGGCAATGAGCCTGGAAGGCGTCTACGACGACGGCAACATCTTCGCGAAGATCATCCGGGGCGAGGCGCCCAGCGTGAAGGTCTACGAGGACGACGAGGTGCTGGCCTTTATGGACGTCTTTCCGCAGGCGAAGGGGCACCTGCTGGTGATTTCCAAGACGGACAAAGCCCGCAACCTGCTCGAGGCGGATCCGGTCGCCGTGGCCAGGATCATGGCGGTGACCCAGAAGCTGACCCGCGCCGTGAACGCCGCGCTCCAGCCGGAAGGGATCATGGTCAGCCAGTTCAACGGCGCCTCGGCCGGGCAGACCGTCTACCATCTGCATTTCCATATCATTCCCCGCTGGCGGGCTACGCCGCTCGGCCATCACGCCGAAGGCATGGCCGACATCGAGGAGCTGAAGGGCCTGGCCGCGGAGATCTCGGCCAAGCTGGACAAGTGAACCGGGCCGACCTGGAGGCGCTTTACGCCCGCCTTGCGCCGGCGCTCGAGGCCCAGGCCGAGCCCTGGTGCGTGATCGGCAGCGGCGCGATGCTGATCGGCGGCCTGCCGATCGGGGATTGCCCGGACCTGGACATCATGACCACGGAGGCCGGCGCTGCGGCGCTGGAAGCGGCCTGGTCGGCCTGGCGCGATCGGGACTATCAGCCGGGCCATGCCGATCGGTTCCGCTCGCGGTTCACCCCCTTCGCCTTCCCGGAAGGGCGGGCCGAGGTGATGGGGGGGCTGGAGGTGAACCGCGGCGACGGCTGGCGAGCGGTGACGATCCCGGCGGGCCGGGCGGCGGACCTCGGCGGTCGAACGATCCGCGTCGCCGACCGGGATGAGCTGATCGCTCTGCTGACCCTGTTCGGCCGCCCCAAGGACCTGGCCAAGATCGCGCTGATCGAAGGGCGTTAGGCCCGCGCCCTCGGGATGGCGTCAGCGATCGCCTCGGCCTGGGCGAACAGGGCCGGGTCGATGTCCAGGTCGACGGCGGCCGCGTTGTCGTCCAGCTGGGAGGGCCGGCTGGCGCCGACGATGGCCGAGGCCACGTTCGGTTCGCGCAGCACCCAGGCCAGGGCGAACTGGGCCAGGCTGCAGCCGGCCTCCGCCGCCAAGGGCTTCATGCGCTGCACGGCTTCCAGCACCTCGCGGCGCATCCAGCCGCTGATGGCGGTGTTCATGGCGTCGCTGGCGGCGCGGCTGTCGGCGGGCGGCGCGGCGTCCGGATCGTACTTGCCCGTCAGCACGCCCTGGGCCAGCGGCGACCAGACGATCTGCGACACGTCATGCGCCCTGCAAACCGGAATGACGGCCTTTTCCGGCCGCCGCCACAGGAGCGAATACTGCGGCTGGCTGGAGACGAACCGCTCGACGCCGGGGATGGCGAAGGCGGCTTCGATCTGCTCCGGCGACCATTCGCTGAAACCGATCCAGCGGGCCTTGCCGGCCCTCACCACCTCGCTCAGCGCCTCCATCGTCTCTTCCAGGGGCGTGTCAGGGTCGTAGCGGTGGCACTGGTAGAGGTCGACGTAGTCGGTGCGCAGCCGCTTCAGGGAGGCGTCGATCTGCTTGTGGACCTGGGCGCGGGAGAGGCCATGGTCGTGGTCGCTCATCCGGCCCCAGAGCTTGGTGGCCAGGACGTAGCTGTCGCGCGGCCGTCCGGCCAGCGCCTCGCCCAGGACCGTCTCGGCCGCGCCGCGCCCGTAGACGTTGGCCGTGTCGATGAAGTTGATTCCCAGGTCGAAGGCCCGGTCGACGCAGGCGCGGGCGTTGTCCGCCTCGACCCCGACGCCGTAGGTCAGCCAGGACCCGAGCGAGATCTCCGAGATCATCAGGTCGCTGGCGCCGAGCTTGCGATGCTTCATGGCGGGGCCTCCGTGCGGGGAAATGGTCGGCGGACAGGGCGCGGAGGTCAACCGTGGCCGATCGTGCTAGAATACCGGCATGCGCACCGAGAGCTTCATCAGGGGCGCCCGAACCCGGACCTTTCTCGGGCTGGTCCCCCCGCCCTCCCAACGGTCGGCCATGCGCCGGGCCGCCGAGGCGATCACGCGTCGTCCTGGGACGGAGACCCGGCTCTACGGCGAGCCCTGGTTGCACATCTCGCTCGCGGGGTTTCTGGAGGGGGCGGAAGAGGACGCGGTCGCGGCGCTGGCGGCGGCGGCCGGCGCGGTCGCTTATCGCGCGTTCGACGTGGCCTTCGATCACATCATCAGTTGGCGGAACAACTGTCTGGTCGCGGTCGGGACCGACAACGTCGTTGGCCTGATCGAGCTTCACGAGCACATCGCCGCGGCCATGGCGGAGCAGGGGCTCTACGGGCCGAAGAAGTTCACGCCGCACGTCACGTTGGCGAAATCGCCGATCGACTTCGGGGATAACGACATCTCGCCAGTGCGCTGGACCGTGACCGAGTTCGTGCTGCTGCACCGCTGGCCGCGCGCTCAGCGCTACGCCGTGCTCGGACGTTGGCCGCTCGGCGGTCCGCGTCCAAACGCGCTGATCTAAGGGAACAGCTTGATGACGGCCGTCGACAGGCCGACCACGCCGGACATCACCCCGATCATCGCCCAGGTCTGAGTCTGCAGCTGCTTCATCAGGCGAATCTCGAGCGCATGAAGCTCGCTCTTGGTCGCCATCTCGGATCGGACAACGGCGAACTCTGCCCTGGTCTCCGATCGGACCGCACCGAATTCCGAAGCCATTTCGCCTCTAACAGTCGCGAACTCCGAAGTCATTTCGCCTCTAACAGTCGCGAATTCCGAAGCCATTTCGCTTCTAACAGTCGCGAACTCCGAAGCCATTTCGGCGCGGACAGTTGCGAACCCGGACGTCATCTCCGTTCGCAGCATTTCGACATCCGCCTCGGCCGCCAGCCGCAGCCCGTCGAGATCGCTCCGGGTCGCTTGCCGCAGCCCGTCCAGGTCAGCCTTGGTCGCTAGCCGCAACCCTTCCAGATCATCCTTCGTCGCCAGGTGGCCGATGTCCGGCATGGCGGCGGCGTGCTGGAAGACCGACACCACCGCCTCCGCCACGCCTTCCTCCATGCCGGCTTCGCGAAGCCGCTTCGAGGCGCTGAGCGTGTCGAAGACGAATGGCGTCATGGACACAACCTACGAGAATGTTCTCGTTTTGTCTACTATTCCGCGAGTGCGGGTTCCTCGATCTCCGGCGCGCCGGGCTCTCGCGGACCATTGCCGTCGATGTCGAACTCGAAGGCGATCTTGCCGTCCTTGAGCACGACCTTGACGTGACCGCCCTTGGACAGCTTGCCGAACAGGATGTCGTCCGCGAGCGGCTTCTTGATGTGCTCCTGAATGACGCGGGCGAGGGGCCGCGCGCCGTAGAGCTCGTCGAAGCCGTTCTTGGCCAGCCAGTCGGCCGCCTCGTCGGAGGTCTCGATGGTGACGTTGCGGTCGGCCAGCTGGGCTTCCAGCTGGATGACGAACTTCTGCACCACCTGGCGGATGATGTCCTGGGTCAACGGCTTGAAGGCCACCACCGCGTCGAGACGGTTGCGGAATTCCGGCGTGAACAGGCGCTTGATGGCCTCTTCGCTCTCGCCGTCCGCCTTGCCGCGGCCGAAGCCGATGGTCTGGCGTTGAGAGTCGGCGGCGCCGGCGTTGGTGGTCATGATCAGGACCACGTTCCGGAAATCGACCTTCTTGCCGTTGCTGTCGGTCAGCTGGCCGTGGTCCATCACCTGCAGCAGGATGTTGTAGACGTCCTGGTGCGCCTTCTCGATCTCGTCGAGCAGGACCACCGCGTGCGGATGCTGGTCGACCGCGTCGGTGAGCTGGCCGCCCTGATCGTAGCCGACGTAGCCCGGAGGGGCCCCGATCAGGCGGCTGACCGTGTGGCGCTCCATGTATTCCGACATGTCGAAGCGCAGCAGCTCGATGCCCAGGGTCGAGGCCAGCTGGCGGGCGGCCTCGGTCTTGCCGACGCCGGTCGGGCCGCTGAACAGATAGCAGCCGATCGGCTTGTTCGGGTCGCGCAGGCCGGCGCGGGCCATCTTCATGGCGCTCGACAGCTGGGCGATGGCCTCGTCCTGGCCGAAGACCGCGCGCTGCAGGTCGTTCTGCAGCTCCTTGAGGGCCTCGGTGTCGGACTTGCTGACCGACTTGGGCGGGATGCGGGCGATCTTGGCGACGACGGCCTCGATCTCCTTCACGCCGATGGTCTTCTTCCGCTTGGATTCCGGCAGCAGCATCTGCGAGGCGCCGGCCTCGTCGATCACGTCGATCGCCTTGTCGGGCAGCTTGCGGTCGGTGATGTACTTCGCCGACAGGTCCACCGCCGTCTTCAGGGCGTCGTTGGTGTACTTCAGCTTGTGGAATTCCTCGTAGTAGACCTTCAGGCCCTTGAGGATCTTCAGCGTGTCCTCGATCGTCGGCTCGTTGACGTCGATCTTCTGGAACCGGCGCACCAGGGCGCGGTCCTTCTCGAAGTGCTGGCGGAACTCCTTGTAGGTGGTCGAACCCATGCAGCGCAGGGTGCCGCTGGCCAAGGCCGGCTTGAGCAGGTTGGAGGCGTCCATCGCCCCGCCGCTGGTCGCGCCGGCGCCGATCACCGTATGGATCTCGTCGATGAACAGGATGGCGTTGGGGTGGTTCTCCAGCTCCTTGACCACCTGCTTCACGCGTTCTTCGAAGTCGCCGCGGTAGCGGGTGCCGGCCAGCAGCGCGCCCATGTCGAGCGCGAAGATGGTGGCGCCTTCCAGCACCTCGGGAACCTGGTGGGTCACGATCTTGCGGGCCAGGCCCTCGGCGATGGCGGTCTTGCCCACGCCCGGGTCGCCCACGAGCAGCGGGTTGTTCTTGGTCCGCCGGCACAGGATCTGGATGCAGCGCTCGACCTCGTTGGCGCGGCCGATCAGCGGGTCGACCTTGCCCTGCCGGGCCTTCTCGTTGAGGTCGACGCAGTAGGCCTCCAGGGCCTCGCCGCCGGTCTTGACCGAGGGCTTCTCCTCGTCCTCGCCGACGTTGGCGCCCTTGACCTGTTTGGGTTCGGACGCGCCGGCCTTCTTGGCGATGCCGTGGGCGATGTAGTTCACCGCGTCGTACCGCGTCATGTCCTGCTCCTGCAGGAAGTAGGCGGCATGGCTCTCGCGCTCCGAGAACACGGCGACCAGCACATTGGCGCCGGTCACCTCGTCGCGGCCGGAGGACTGGACGTGGATCACCGCGCGCTGGATCACGCGCTGGAAGCCGGCGGTCGGCTTGGCGTCCTCGCCGTCCTCGACGATCAGGCTGCGCAGCTCGGTGTCGAGGTAGTTGACCAGGGTCTTCTTCAGCGCGGGGAGATCGACGTCGCAGGCGCCCATCACCCCGGCGGCGTCCTCATCGTCGGTGAGGGCGAGCAGGAGATGCTCCAGCGTCGCGTATTCGTGCTTGCGCTGGTTGGCGTACGCGACGGCGCGGTGGAGGGTCTCTTCGAGGTTGCGCGAAAACGAGGGCAAGCTTGGGCTCCTCAATCCTTTTCCATGGTGCACTGGAGCGGATGCTGGTGGCGGCGCGCCGCGTCGATCACCTGGGTGACCTTGGTCTCGGCCACTTCGTAGGTGAAGACGCCGCACACGCCGACGCCGTTCTGGTGCACGTGCAGCATGATCCTGGTCGCATCTTCGCGCGACTTGTTGAAGAATCGCTCAAGCACGTAAACGACGAACTCCATCGGGGTGTAGTCGTCGTTGAGCAGAAGCACGCGATATAGAGACGGCTTCGCGGTTTTCGGTTTCGTCTGAGTGACGACCGCCGATCCCACACCGTCCGATCCAGCGCCTGACTTCTTCTCCGCCATATACGTCCATCCACGGCGGCCCGTAACAGGAGCCGCCTCTTGCTCGATTAGATATGGAAACCAGCCCGCTATGGAAGGGGCGTCGATCCCCTATGCGCTGCTTTGGCGCGGTCGTGATCAGGTTTCGTGCGCTGGGGCCGGTTTTTCCCGACGGCCGCATGTGGAGGCGCGGTCGAGGCGAGACAAGGGGTGATGATTCCGAAGAACGGAAATCGGCCGAGTCGCAAGGCCTGGCCGTCGGCTACTCCTTCTTCAGCGCCCGGCCGGTCACCACGGCGCTCTTGCCGAACTTGGCGCGCAGGACGTCCACGGCCTTCTCGCCCTTGAGCGCGCGGCGCTCGCCCTCGGCGAAGAAGTCGGCGCCGGCCTCCTCGCCGTCGACGAAGTCGGACAGGCCCGCGCCGATCAGGCGGTAGGGCTGGCCCTTCGGCTCGGCGGCGAGCAGTTCACGGGCGACGGCGAAGAGGGTCTTGGCGGTCTGGGTCGGGACGGGCAGCGTGCGGCGGCGGGTGATGATCTGGAAGTCCGGCCGGCGCAGCTTCAGGTGCGCCACGCGGCCGGCGATCCCCTCGGCGCGAAGCTGGCGAGCGACCTTCTCACATAGCGGCCACAGCTGGTCTTCGAGAGCTTCCGTGCGGCTCAGGTCCTCGTTGAAGGTGGTTTCGGCGCTGATCGTCTTGCGGCTTTCGTTGGGGTTCACAGACCGGCTGTCCTGGCCCTTGGCGAGCTTGTGCAGATGCAGGCCGTGCTGCCCGAAGCGGTCGGCCAGGTCGCGGAGGTCGGCCTGGGCGATGTCGCCGACGGTGCGATAGCCGGACTTCTCCAGGCTCTGGACCATCACCGGTCCGACGCCGGGCAGGATGCCGACCGGCCGCGTCGCCAGGAAGTCGGTCGCCTCGGCCGCGCCGATCACCGAGAAGCCGCGCGGCTTGTCCAGATCCGAGGCGATCTTGGCCAGGAACTTGTTGGGCGCCAGACCGATGGAGACGGTGATGCCGACGTCAGCCTCGATGTCCGCCTGCAGCCGGGCCAGCGTGACGGCAGGCGGCGCGCCGTGCAGCCGCTCGGTGCCCGACAGGTCCATCCAGGCCTCGTCCAGCGACAGGCCCTGCACCAGCGGCGTGAGATCGCGGACCTTGTCGAAGATGCGCCGGCTCTCGGTCCGATATTTCTGAAAGTCGGGCTTGAGGATGGTCGCCTGGGGGCACAGCTTGCGGGCCCTGAACATCGGCATGGCCGAGCGGACGCCGCTCATCCGGGCGATGTAGCAACAGGTGGTGACCACCCCGCGCACCCCGCCGCCGACGATCAGCGGCACGTCGCGCAGTTCCGGCCGGTCGCGCTTCTCCACCGAGGCGTAGAAGGCGTCGCAGTCCAGGTGGGCGATGCCGAGCGTCCCGAGCTCCTCATGCCGCACGACGCGCATGGAGCCGCAGGACGGACAGCGCCGGGGCTGCGCGTCGCCGGTCCAGAAGCAGTCGCGGCAGAGGGCTTTCATGAGGTGGGATCGTACGTCCTTCGAGGCGCCCGCCCGAGGGCGGGCTCCTCAGGATGACGAACTCGGTAGATAGCGCCAACCTGCGTCATGGTGGGGAGCGAGCGGTGCGAGCGTCTCGAACCAAGCACTCGGGCCGATCGACATTCACTCAGAGCCCGCCCCCATAACCGTATGTCCCCGCCTTCGCGAGGCCCCTCGGATGAAACCTGACGCACTCGGGTTGAAAGTCGATCGGCCTTAGGCCGGCCACAGCCACGCCGCGCCGCGGACGCCGGAGCTGTCGCCGTACCTGGCCTTCACGATCGGGGTCGTGAACAGGTCGGTGAAGGCGTAGCGTTTCACGACCTCCGGCAGACGTTCGTAGAGTTCGTCGACGTTGGACATGCCGCCGCCCAGGACGATCGCGTCCGGATCCAGGATGTTGCAGAGTGAAGCCAGGGCGCGGCCCAGCCGGTCGACGTAGCGGTCCAGGTTGGCCGTGGCCTCGGGTTCGCCGGCGCGGGCGGCCGCGATGATCGCCGCGCCGTCGAGCTTGCGACCGGTCGCGCGGGCGTAGTCCTCGACGAAGGCGCTGCCGGACGCCCAGGTCTCCAGGCAGTCGACGCGGCCACACCAGCATTGATGCGCCTGATGTTCCTCGCGGGTCGGCCAGGGCAGGGGCGTGTGACCCCATTCGCCGGCGATGCCGTTGCGGCCCTGGACGGCGCGTCCCTCGACCACCACGCCGCCGCCGCAGCCGGTGCCCAGGATGGCCCCGAAAACGATACGGGCGCCCGCCGCCGCGCCGTCCACGGCCTCGGACAGGGCGAAGCAGTTGGCGTCATTCTGCAGCCGGACCTCGCGACCCAGGGCCTGTTCGAGGTCCTGTTTGAAGGGCTTGCCGTTGAGCCAGGTCGAGTTGGAGTTCCGCGCCAGGCCGGTCAGCGGCGACAGGGTGCCGGGCATGCCGACCCCCACCGTGGCCTCGCCGGCGCCGGCCTCGGCCAGGGCCCGGTCGACCAGGTCGCGCACGGTCGTCACCGCGGTCTCATAGGCGCCGGGGTTGGGCGCGCGCACCCGCGCCAGGAAATCGCCGTCAGGCCCGAGAGCCGCCGCCTCGATCTTGGTGCCGCCGAAGTCGACGCCGATGCGGATCATCGGCCGATGGCCCTCGCCAGGGCCGGGCCCAGGGTGGCCCAGTCCTCGTGCAGGCCGTGACGGTCGGGCGCGGTCGGGGCGTAGGGACGGAGGCGCGCGTCGGCGATGATCTGGAAGCGGCTGACCGCCGGCGCCGATTCCGCCGACGATTCGAGATTGGGCAGCAGATCGTCGATGAAGGCGGCCGGCCCGGCGGTGCGCCCCGCCATCTCGGCGATGGTCGGTCCCTTCAGGCCGGAATGCAGCAGCATGGGATAGTCGAAGCCGTGCTTGGTCAGCCAGCCCGTTCGCGACTCCAGCGCATGGGCGGGCGCGTTGGTCAGGATGATCACGCCGGCTTGTCGCGACAGGGCGGCCAGGGCGTCCGCGGCGCCCTCGACCGGGTCCAGGTCGTCGGCGCCGTCGTAGAAGAACTGATCGAACAGGGCCTTGCCGGTCTGGAAATCGACGTGTTCGGCCTCGCCGGGGCGGTACAGGTTCTGAAACAGGGCGAAGCGGTCGATCCGCATCTCATAGCCCTGGCGAGCGATGAAGCGTTCGAACCCGCCCATGAAACGGGCCAGCACCTCGTCCACGTCGACGATCAGCAGCGGGGCGGCGGGGTGGATCGGCAGGTCAGGCACGGAGAGGGGGGCTGGCAACGGTTAGCTCGGGTTTAAGGATATTCCGGGATTACTGCATTCGAGAGCGGGACGGCGAGTCTCGCGGTCGCGCGCCGTTTCGGCAAGGTTGGGGTTCAGGTCACGGATGGCCAAGAAGGTCCTCATCGTCGAGGATAACGAGCTCAATATGAAGCTCTTCCACGACCTGCTCGACGCCCAGGGCTATGAAACCCTGGAGACTCGGGAGGGTCTGCAGGCGCTCGCCCTCGCGCGCGAGCATCGCCCGGACCTGATTCTGATGGACATCCAGCTGCCGGAGATCTCCGGGCTGGAGGTCACCAAATGGCTGAAGGAAGACGACGATCTGGCGCATATTCCGGTCGTCGCCGTCACCGCCTTCGCCATGAAGGGCGACGAGGAGCGGATTCGGGAGGGCGGCTGCGAGGCCTACATCTCCAAACCGATCTCGGTCTCCCACTTCCTCGACACGATCCGGCGGTTCCTGGGCTAGGATGGCGGCATGAGTGCGCGCATCCTGGTCGTCGACGACATCGAGGCGAACGTCAAACTGCTCGAGGCCCGGCTGAGCGCCGAGTACTACGAGGTTCTGACCGCCAGCGACGGGCCGACCGCCCTGGCCAAGGCCGCCGCCGAACAGCCGGACATCGTGCTGCTGGACGTGATGATGCCGGGCATGGACGGCTTCCAGGTCTGCCGCCGGCTCAAGGAAGACGTCGCCACGCGCCACATCCCGGTGGTCCTGGTCACCGCCCTGGACGGCCGCAACGACCGCATCGCCGGGCTGGAGGCGGGGGCCGACGAGTTCCTGACCAAGCCGATCGACGACGTCATGCTGTTCGCCCGCGTGCGCAGCCTGACCCGCCTCAAGCAGGTGCTGGACGAGCTGCGCGCCCGTGAGGCCTCGGGTCGCAGGATCGGCGTGATCGCCGGCGCTGCGGCGCGGCTGGGCGGAGCAGGCGGGCGCATCCTGCTGCTGGACGACAACGATCGCCAAGGCCAGCGCCTGGTCTCCGAGCTGTCGGTCGAGCACCGGCCGGTGATCGAAAGCGAGCCGGACAAGGCGCATCTGACGGCGCGGGGGCCGGTGGACCTGATCATCGTCAACGCCACGGCCAAGGCCTTCGACGGCCTGCGCTTCGCCGCCACGATCCGCTCGGACGAGGCGACCCGGCACCTGCCGATCCTCGCCATCGTCGACCCCGACGACAAGCCGCGTCTGGTCCGGGCGCTGGACATCGGCGTCAGCGACCTGCTGACCAAGCCGATCGATCCCCAGGAGATGGCCGCGCGGGCGCGGACCCAGATTCGCCGCAAGCGCTACACCGATTTCCTGCGCGACAACCTGGACCAGTCGCTGGAGCTGGCGGTCACCGACCAGCTCACCGGCCTGCACAACCGGCGCTACATGACCGGCCAGCTGGGCGCGCTGGTGAAGCGGGCGACGCACGGCGGCGACCCGGTGTCGGCGCTGATGATCGACATCGACCACTTCAAGAAGATCAACGACAGCTTCGGCCACGACGTCGGCGACGAGGTGCTGCGTGAGTTCGCGGTGCGGCTGGCGTCGAACGTGCGCGCGATCGACCTGCCGTGCCGCTACGGCGGCGAGGAGTTCACGGTGATCATGCCGGGGGCCCGCCTGGCCGACGCCGAGCGGGTCGCCGAGCGCATTCGGCTGCACGTCGCCGGCTCGCCGTTCCGCGTCCAGGGCGGCAAGGAGATGCTGTCGGCGACCATCTCGGTCGGGGTGGCCTGCACCGCCGGTCCGGAGGATACGCCCGAAGCCCTGCTCAAGCGCGCCGACGAGGCCGTCTACGAGGCCAAGGCCGGCGGCCGCAACCGCGTGGTGGCCCGGGCGGCCTAGCGCTCCGGCGCCGGGTCCTTCGGGATGATCCTGATCTCGAACAGCGTCGGCCACAGCTTGCCGGTGACGAAGATCCGCTTCGCCTCCGGGTCGTAGGCGACGCCGTTCAGGACGTCGACGCCGCGGGCCTCCTCGGCCGAGAGCAGGCCGGTGAGGTCGACCCAGCCGATCACCTGGCCGGTCTTGGGGTCGATCCGGGCGATGAAGTTGGTCTGCCAGACGTTGGCCCAGACCTCGCCCTCGATCCATTCCAGCTCGTTCAGATTGTGGATCGGCTGATCGCCGGCCTTCACCGTGATCCGGCCGGTTTCCTTCAGCGTCTGCGGGTCCAGGAAGCGCAGGTCGGCCGTGCCGTCGCTCATGATGATGCGCCGGTCGTCGCGGGTCAGGCCCCAGCCCTGGCCGGGGTAAGAGAACTGGCCGGTCCGATCCAGATCCTCGGCGTCGTAGATGTAGCCCTTCTGGCCCAGCCAGGTGAGCTGGAACAGCCGGTGCTCCCAGTCGACGATGCCTTCGCCGAACTGCTGGGGGTCGGTGTCCCGCCGCTGCAGGACCTTGCCGGTGGTCAGCTCGACCTTGCGGATCGAGGAGCGCCCCACCAGGCCGGTGCTCTCATAGAGAACCCCTTCGCGCCAGAAGAGGCCCTGGGTGAAGGCCTCGCGGTCGTGCGGATAGCGGTTCAGCACCTGATAGCCGAAGCTGGGGACAGGCCGGGCGTCCTCTGCGGCGGCGGGGAGGGGCGCCAGGAGGGCGGCGATCAGAATCAGGAGGAGGCGGCGCACGGGCGATCCTGGGCGGTTGGTCGCCGCGAGGTTGGCCGCGCATGGGCCGGCGCACAACGAAAAACCCGCACAACGAAAAACGCCCGGCTTGCGGCCGGGCGTCTGTCGGACGGCGATCAGCAGGCGGAAGCCTACTTGATCTTGCCTTCCTTGAACTCGACGTGCTTGCGCGCGATCGGGTCGTACTTCTTGAGCACCATCTTCTCGGTCTTGGTGCGGGCGTTCTTCTTGGTCACGTAGAAGAAGCCGGTGTCCGCCGTGGAGTTCAGACGGATCTTGATGGAAGCCGGTTTGGCCATCGATAGAATCCTTCGGTAGCCGCGTGGGCCGAAACTAAGAGGCGCGGAAAATACTCAGCGGCGGCTGGAAGTCAATGACCGAGCGCTCTAGCCTCGCACGATGTCGTACAGAACCTTCACGCTCGCCGCCGCTCTGCTGCTCTCCGCCTGCGCCACCGCGGCGCCGCCGAAGGCGCCGGACGCCTTCCTCGCCAACCTGAAGTCCCTGTGCGGCAAGAGTTTCGCCGGCAGGGTGGTCACCACCGATCCCGCCGACGCCGCGTTCGCCGGCAAGCCGCTGGTGATGCGGGTGGAGGGCTGCGCCGACGATCGGGTGCGAATCCCCTTCGCGGTGGGCGAGGATCGTTCGCGAACCTGGGTGATCACGCGAGTCGGCGACGGCGTGCGGCTCAAGCACGACCATCGCCACGCGGACGGGACGGAGGACGAGCTCTCGCAGTACGGCGGCGACACGCTCGACCGCGGCACGGCGGAGCGCCAGGCCTTCCCCGCCGACGCCTTCAGCCGCACCCTGTTCCTGGGCAAGGGCAATCCGGCCTCGGTCGACAACGTCTGGGCCGTCGAAGTCCGCCCCGGCCGGACCTTCGCCTACGAGCTGCGTCGCCCGAACCGCCACTTCCGCGTCGAGTTCGACCTGACCCAGCCGCTCACGCCCTAGTCCTCCCCTTCGGGGGAGGGGGACCATGCAAAGCATGGTGGAGGGGGCCGAAGGCGTCGGTCCTTTGTAAGAAGCCAATCGCTTTGAATTCTCTCCACCACCCCTGCGGGGGGGGGGCTCTCCCGATGGGAGAGGAACTAGCTGAGAGCCTTCACCAGCGGCCGCCCGCGACGATAGGTCATCAGGAACGGCGACCCCGCGTCGCGCAGGGCCAGCAACACCGCCTCGGTGATGTCGAACAGCGGCAGGACCAGAGCCTCGTCCAGCGAACGCCAGGCAAGGTCGGCCAGCTCGGGCGTGTCGGTCGCCTCGCCGCGGGTCAGGTCGGCGTCGGCGAGGAAGAAACGGGCGTGGAATCGCACGGGGCTGTCGGTCGGCGTGATCGCCCGGGCGAGGACATCGAGGGCGGCGTGGTCGCGCGCGACCTCGAGGCCGGTCTCCTCGACCGTCTCGCGCAGGGCGGCGGTGGCCAGGGCGGCGGCCAGGCGCGGCGAGGCGGCGGCGCGGCGGATACAGGCCTCGCCCAGTGCGCCGTCGGCCGGCTGGTCGAAGTCGGCGCGGTCGAGCTTGCCGCCCGGGAACACAAAGACGTCGGGGGCGAAGCGCGACTTGGCCGGCCGCCGGCCCAGAAGGACCTGCGGCCCGCGCGCCGTCCGGCGCAGCAGGACCAGGCTGGCCGCGTTGCGGGGCCGGACCGGGATCACAGGTGCTCCAGCCGCCGCGCGCCGTTCAGGAAGCGCATGAACGGGATCGGCCGCTCGGGCTGATCCAGCCGTTCGGCGATCTCGGCGACCACGAAGCGGGTGATGTTGGGCAGGTCCAGCGCCAGGGTCTCGTCCAGGTCGACCCAGGCGATCTCGTCCAGCTCGCCGCAGTCGGGACGGCGCTCCAGGCTGAGCAGCGACTCGGCCTCGGCCATGAAGAACCGCGCGTCGAAGCGCTTGGGCCGGTAGGGCGGAGTGATCGCCCGGGCCACGTACTGCAGCGCCGACAGGTCGGGCAGGGCGCCGGCCTCCAGGAACGGTCGCCAGGGCCCCGCGCCGGGGCGGACGGGCGCGTCCTTGGCCAGCAGCAGCCCGGCCTCCTCGAAAGTCTCCCGGATAGCCGCCAGGCCCAGGGCGCGCGGCAGTCGCGGGCTGGCGTGGCGGGCGGTCAGGGTCAGCTTGGCCGTGACCTGCGGCGTCAGGTCGGTGGCCGAAGGGGCGGTGAAGTCGCCGCGGTCGACGCGGCCGCCCGGAAACACCCACTTGTCGGGCATGAAGCTGTGGCCGCCGTTGCGCCGCCCCATCAGCAGGCGCGGCTTGGGCCCGTCCCGGCGCACGATGATCAGGGTGGCGGCGTGGCGGATGCCGGGGCGCTTGTCGTCCTTGCCGCGCATCGCGCCGTCGGTGCGGGGGTCGTAGCTGGGATCGAGGACGGGTCGGGTCATGCGATCAGCATAGGCTGCGTCGCGCCGCTTGGAAGCGTGACCCAGCGTCAGTCGACCGGCATGGTGAAGGTGAAGCGGGTCTCGCCGCCGCCGGAGGCGACGTCGAGGTCGCCGCCGTGGGCGCGGGCGATCTGGCTGGCGATGTAGAGGCCCAGGCCCAGCCCCCGGGAGGCCCCGGGCTCGATGGCGCGGGTGAAGGGCAGGAACAGGCGTCGGCGCGCGGCCGGCGGGATGGTCGGGCCCGGATTGCTCACCGACAGTTCGAAGACCCCGCCGACGACGCCCGCGCGCATCCGGATCACGCCGCTGTCGGCGCCGTGGACGATCGCGTTGGTCAGCAGGTTGGAGACCAGCTGGGCGATCCGACGCTCGTCGCAGGCGACCGTCGTCAGCGCGGCGAACTCAGCCTCGATGGCGCGGTCGGGGCGGGTGGCCCGGAGCTCGGCGATCACCTGCCGCAGAGCCGGCTCCAGAGCGACGTCGGGGCGAACCTCGACGTCGACGCCGCTGCCCAACTGCCCTTTGGCTAGGTCCAGCACGTCGCCGATCAGGCCGGCCATCCGATCGACGCCGCCCGCCATCATGGCCAGCACGCGGACATCCTCGGGATCACGTTCGGCCTTGCCCAGCTTGCGGACGCCGGCGTCGATGGCCGCGAGCGGGTTGCGCAGGTCGTGCCCGAGCACGGCGATGAACTGGTCGCGCAGCTTGGCCGTCTCCTCCGCGTCGGAAAGCGCCGCCTGGCTGCGATCCAGCGCGTCCTGGGCGTCCAGGTGGCGGGCGATCAGGTCGGCGAACAGCTCGAACATCGCCCGGGTCTCGGGCGTCTCGACCTTGGCCGGCTTGGGGTCGATCGCGCACAGGGTGCCGAAGAACGCCCCGCGATGAAGGATGGGCACCGAGACATAGCTCTGGAACCCGTACTGGCGCGGCGTGTGATGGTCCCGGAAGGCGTCGTTGCCGGCGACGTGGTCGATCAGCACCGGCTCGCCGCTGGCGCGGATCTCATTGCAGATGGTCGAAACCACGGCCAGCTCGCCGCCGGGCTTCAGGCCGAAGGCGATCTCGTCGTGGACGGCGCAGGCGATCCAGCGATCCTCGGTGACCCGGGCGACGGCGGCGAAGCCCATGCCGGTGGTGCGGCAGATCACTTCCAGGATCTTCGGCACGACGTCGATGCGCCCGATGGCGGCGAGGTCGTGTTCAAAACGGTCCATGTGGTCGCCCCTCTCGCCGGGACTGTAGAGCTCGAGAGGCGGCCGTGGAAGGCGTGCGGCGCGGTGACGGCGTCAGCGCCGCTTGCCCTTGCGGACGCCCTTGGGGACGCCGCCGCGTTTGGGGCCGCCGCGGCCGGGATCCATCCGTCGACGGACGCCCAGGCGCGGACGCGGCGCGGTCTTGTCCGGCGGCATGGCCTCGCTGAGCATCTCGAACAGCAGGCCGCCGGTGACCGGCGTCGCCTCGCGCAGGCGAACCCGGACGGTCATGCCCAGGGGCCAGCGCGACCCGCTCCGCTCGCCGATCAGGCTGTGGGTGCGGTCGTCGTGGACGAAGAACTCGCCGCCCAGCGACGAGACCGGCACCAGGCCGTCGGCGCCGGTGTCGGTGAGGCGTACGAACAGGCCGAAACGGGTCACGCCGGTGATCCGGCCGTCGAACTCCGCCCCGACCTGGTCGGCCAGGAACGAGGCGACATAGCGGTCGGTGGCGTCGCGCTCGGCCGCCATCGCCCGGCGCTCGGCGTGGGTGATGGTCTCGGCGGTTTCCTTGATCTTCTTGATGTCGTCGTCGGTCAGGCCGTCGCCGCCCAGGCCCAGCGCGCGGATCAGGCCGCGGTGGACGATCAGGTCGGCGTAGCGGCGGATCGGACTGGTGAAGTGGGCGTACTTGGCCAGGTTCAGGCCGAAGTGGCCGATGTTCTCGGCGTTGTACTGGGCCTGCATCTGGGTGCGCAGGACGACCTCGTTGACGATGTCGGCGTGCGGGCCCTCGCGGGTGTCGTCCAGCAGCTTGTTGAACCGCCTGGTCGTCGGCGCCTCGCCCTTGCTCCAGGGAATGTCCAGCGTGCCGAGGAAGTCGGTCAGCGCCTGCATCTTCTCGGGGGAGGGCGTGTCGTGGATCCGGTAGATCAGCGGCGTGCGGCGCTGCTCCAGCGTCTCGGCGGCCGAGACGTTGGCCTGGATCATCATCTCCTCGATCAGGCGGTGCGCCTCCAGCGAGGGACGTTTGGTGATCGAGGCGACCTGGCCGTCCTCGCCGATGACCACCCGGCGCTCGTCGCTCTCGATGGCCAGGGGGGAGCGGGCGTTGCGGCCCTTCAGCATGACGCCGTAGGCGGTCCACAGCGGCTTCAGGACGCCGTCGAGCAGCGGGCCGGTCTTGTCGTCCGGCCGGCCGTCGATGGCGGCCTGGGCCTGCTCGTAGCTGAGCTTGGCCGCAGAGCGCATCAGGCCGCGCACGAAGCGGTGGCCGACCTTCTTGCCCGCGGCGTTGAACACCATCCGCACGGCCATCGTGGCGCGGTTCTCGCCCTCGCGCAGGGAGCACAGGCCGTTGCTCAGCCGCTCGGGCAGCATCGGTTCGACACGGTCGGGGAAGTAGACGCTGTTGCCCTTGTCGCGGGCGATCTCGTCCAGGGCCATGCCGTGACGGACATAGGCGGCGACGTCGGCGATGGCGACCCAGACCACCCAGCCGCCGACGTTCTTCGGGTCGGGGTCGGGGTGGGCGAAGACGGCGTCGTCGTGGTCGCGGGCGTCGGCCGGGTCGATGGTCACGAACGGGAAGTCGCGCAGGTCCTCGCGACCCTGCAGCGTCGGCTCCTCGGCGGCCTCCGCCTCGGCTTCGGCCTGTTCGCTGAACCCGGTCGGGATGCCGTGGCTGTGGATGGCGATGAGGGAGGCCGCCCGAGGCTCGTCCTCGCGGCCGACGACTTCCAGAATCTTGCCCAGCTTGGGGCCGTAGCGGCGCTCGGCCGTGCCGACCTGGGCCAGCACGAGGTCGCCGTCGCGCAGGTCGCGGCCCTCGTGCTCGCTGATGAGCAGGCTGTCCTTGCTCTTGCGGTCGACGGGCTCGACGCGGATCTCGCGGCGGGCCTTGCGGATCACGCCCAGGATGCGGTGGGCGCTCTGGCCCAGCCGCTTGATCAGGCGGGCCTCGGTCTCGCCGTTCTCGAGTTGCTCGAAACGAACCAGGACGCGATCGCCCAGACCGGGCGCGGCCTCGACGGATTTGCCGCGATCGGGGGCGAGGCGGACCAGCGGCGCGTCGGCGCCGGCCTTGGTCAGGCGGACCAGCAGGTCGCCGTCGGGATCGCGCTCGACGACGTCGGCCACGCCGACGGGGGGCAGGGCGCCGGCCTCGGAGAAGCCGCGGCGGCCGCGCTTGCCGAGGACGCCTTCGGCTTCGAGGCCGCGCATCATCTCGCGCAGGGCGCGGCGGTCCGAGCCTTTCAGGCCGAAGGCCTTGGCGATGTCGGCCTTGTCGGCCTCGCCGGCTTCGCGAAGGAAACGGAGAAGGGTGTCACGATCCGGCAGGCCCTGAGGATGTCGGGGCGTGCGCGGAGTTCGGTTGGTGGGTCTCTTGGACATATGGCTTTCGAATAACACGAGACGTCGCGACGGCGCATTCGTTCCGGCGCGGCGGCGACGTCTGAAATGATGGGGAAGGGGCGGCGCGCCGTTTCAGGCGCGCGGCGCTGCTCGCGGCAGCTTCGCCCCGGGCAATGATATGGGAACGATGGTTGGATGGCGCCAGTGCGCCCGGCGCCGAGGCGCCTTGCGGTCTTCGACATGCGCTATTCGAGCGCTGCTCAGGATGACTGGTGTCGACGACCTAAGTCATCCTGAGCAGGCGCGTAGCGCCGTGTCGAAGGACGCAGTGACTATTCCGCCGCCTTCTTCTTCGGCGCGGCCTTCTTGGCCGGGGCCTTCTTCGCCGCCGGCTTCTTCTCGGCCTTGGCCTTGGGGGCAGCGGCCTTCTTCGCCGGCTTCTTGCCGCCGCCCTTGGCGACGCGTTCGGCGATGAGCGCGACCGCGTCCTCGAGCGTGATCTCCTGCGGGTCCTTGCCCCGCGGGACGTTGGCGTTGGTCGAGCCGTGCTTGATGTAGGGACCGAAACGGCCGGACAGGATCTTGATCGCCTGGCCGTCCTCGGGGTGGTTGCCGAGCTCCTTCAGCGCCGCCGCCGCCGCCCGTCCGCCGCCCTTGCCGCCGGCCCGCTTCTCGGCGAGCACGGCCACGGCGCGGTTGAGGCCGACGTCGAAGACCTCGTCGACGTTGTCGAGGTTGGCGTAGGTCCCCTCGTGCAGCACGAACGGGCCGTAGCGGCCGATGCCGGCCAGGATCGGCTTGCCGTCCTCTGGGTGTGTCCCGACCTCGCGCGGCAGATTCAGCAGACGCAGGGCCTTGTCGATGTCCATGGTCGCCGGCGGCCAGCCCTTGGGCAGGCTCGAGCGCTTGGGCTTGTCGCCGTCGGCCCCGGCTTCCTCGACGTAGTGGCCGAAGCGGCCGTTCTTGAGCCAGACGGTCTGGCCGGTCCTGGGGTTGATCCCCAGCTCGCGGTCGCCCGCGTCGGCGGCGTCGCCGGTCTCGTCGTTCTGGGCGATCGGGCGGGTGTAGCGGCACTCCGGATAGTTGGAGCAGCCGATGAAGGCCCCGAACTTGCCGGTCTTCAGACTCAGCTGGCCGGTGCCGCAGGTCGGGCAGACGCGCGGATCGGAGCCGTCGGCCTTGGCCGGGAAGATGTGCGGGCCGAGCGCCTCGTTCAGGGCGTCCAGCACGTTGGTGACGCGCAGTTCGGCGATCTCGCCGACCGCGGCGTGGAAGTCGCGCCAGAATTCGCGCAGGAAGTCCTTCCAGTCGAGCTTGCCGTCCGAGACGAGGTCGAGTTTCTCCTCCAGCGCGGCGGTGAAGTCGTACTCCACGTAGCGCTTGAAGAACTCTTCCAGGAAGGCGGTGACCAGCCGGCCCTTGTCCTCGGGGATGAAGCGCTGCTTCTCCACCCGGACGTAGGCGCGGTCGCGCAGCACGGTCAGGATCGAGGCGTAGGTCGAGGGACGGCCGATGCCGAGCTCTTCCATCTTCTTGACCAAGCTGGCTTCCGAGTAGCGCGGCGGCGGCTCGGTGAAGTGCTGGTCGGATCTCGCGCGGAGGACGCGGGCGTCCGCTCCTTCGTTGACGGCGGGCAGGCGGGCGCTTTCCTCGTCGCCCTCGTCGTCGCGGCCTTCTTCATAGACGGCGAGATAGCCCGGGAACTGGACCACCTGGCCGGTGGCGCGCAGGCCGGTCTGGCCGTCGCCGCTCTCCAGCTCGACGGTGGTCCGCTCGATGCGGGCCGCTTCCATCTGCGAGGCGATCATCCGCTTCCAGATCAGCTCGTAGAGCCGGCCCAGGTCGGGATCGAGCCGCAGCGAGCCCGGGTTGCGCTCCAGCGAGGTCGGCCGGATCGCTTCGTGGGCTTCCTGCGCGTTCTTGGCCTTGGTCTTGTAGTGGCGGGCGCTCTCGGGGACGTAGTCCTTGCCGTACAGACCGCCGATCACGCGGCGGGCCTCGTCCAGAGCCTCGGGCGCCGACTGGACGCCGTCGGTCCGCATGTAGGTGATCAGGCCGACGGTCTCGCCGCCGATGTCGATGCCCTCGTACAGCTTCTGGGCCGCCTGCATGGTGCGCTGGGCCGAGAAGCCGAGCTTCCGGGCCGCTTCCTGCTGCAGGGTCGAGGTGGTGAAGGGCGGCGGCGGCGTGCGCTTGGCCGGTTTCTTCTCGACCGAGGCGACCTTGAAGGTCGCGGCCTGGACGGCGTTGCGGGCGCCGGTCGCGATCTCTTCGTTGGGAAGGTCGAACTTCCCGAGCTTCTTGCCCTCGTGCTTGACCAGACGGGCCAGGAACGGATCGGCGCCGGCGGCGACGTCGGCCTCTACGGTCCAGTACTCCTGG
>VFQQ010000756.1_pt1 | contig 56041 bp, 106 predicted proteins | sample 3512341 | NCBI WGS metagenome assembly VFQQ01 (sample SAMN10412373, study PRJNA504923) | tailings metagenome | isolation source: Relicate 2 Philex TSF1 revegetated site | place: Philippines: Tuba, Benguet | collected 2017-08-29 | reverse complement strand
ATTGTGTCCTGCTGCCGCCGCCGTCGTATGTGTTCAGTGCTGATGCCCTGCTTCGTTGCTGCCCTGGCCGCCCCACCCTCGGTGCCGCAGCATCTGCCGCGAGTGCTGCGGCGGGCACGGGTACGCGGCGGTGAACCGGCTGGGTGCGCTGCGCAGCGACCACGACATCTTCCAGACCTTTGAGGGCGACAACACGGTGGGTGGGCGGGCGGCGGCTGGTGCAGTTCCACAGGGTTGGTCTGATCCCTTAGGGATCGGCCCGTGCCGCAGTGGTTGGTTCGTCCTGTGGGACAGCCTGCGCCCGAGGCTGAAAGCTTAGCTTCTGGGTGGGTTGGATGCTTCAGGCCTGCCATGACGCTGTGCCGGGGTGCTCTGTGCGGCCGAGCAGGCGTTTTGAATGGCACATGCTTTTGCCTGCCCGACCCTTTTGCTGCCCGCAGGTGCTGCTGCAGCAGGTGGCTGCCCTGCTGCTCAAGGAGTATCAGGACCAGTTCAGGGGCAGCCCACTGGCCGCCACCTGGTCCTACCTCAAGGTACCGCTCGTTTGCTGAACGCGTTGCTGCCTCTGCATCATGCACACGGACCTGGCTCGCGGTGCAGCTGACCAGCTTAGCTTTGAGACTGTTGGCAGCAGCTGCACTGCGCTGGGGAGCTGAGCTTGCATTGCGCACTGCTTGGAACACCAGCGACGCTTGCCGCCCATGTCTCCTCCGAACCTTCAGATTTGGGCGCGCGACAGCCTGCCCGCCAACCCGCTGGTCACGCACGAAACAGGTGAGATGGCATGCTGGCGAACATGTCTCTGCCTTTTTGTGTCCGGGTGTCACACTCACACACACAAACCCCCTCTCCGCCCTGGCAAGCAAAGCTGCCTCCATTGTGCCCCCAACCGCACCCGCAGACGTGGCGCACCTGCGCGACCCCGCCTTTTTGGTGCGTGCGCTGCGCTACCGCTCCGCCCGCCTGCTGCACACGCTGGCGGCGCGCCTGCGCAAGCACAGCCGGCGGCTGGGAGAGTTCAAGGCGAGTTGGGGGCCAATGGTGGGTGGGGTTGAGCATGTGGTACGTGCGGCAACATGTGTGCCGCAATGCTGCTGAGTGTCCAGTGCTAGGAAGTAGGCAGCTCGCGTCATTCGTCCCGCTGCCCGCCTCAGCTGCACAGCCTGCTCCCCTCCTTGGCCGCAGGCCTGGAACAAGTGCCTGCTGCACGTGCTGGTGCGTTGGCATGGCTGTGATGCAGGTTGAGCCGGCATTGTGGTGGATGCATTGGCTTTGCAGGCATGATTCATCTGCCCCAGCAGCTCGGCTCTCCTGTCACCCCCACGCACCCTGCCTCATCATGCAACTTATTTGCGCTGCCTTCGGCCTGCAGGCCCTGGCACGGGCCCACATCGAGAGCGTGGTGCTCACAGACATGCTGGCAGCGGTCAACGCGTGCAACGACCCAGACTGCCGGCGCAGGTGAGGGCTGCGCGGGGCAAGCTACGGACCACGGCCGGCATACAGCAGCTGCCGGTGTGGAATGTTGCACTAGTCAAGCCATCCGGCGACTTCAGGTGTCTGCATTACGTTTTGCATGAGCTGCATGTTATGCAATGCTTGGCGCCCTGCTGCCCTCTGTGCGCAGCCTCAAGGCGCTGGCCGACCTGTTTGCCCTGGACCGCATCTACAACGAAATCATCTTCAGGTGTGTGCGCTTGTTTGCGAGCCTGGGCTGGCCCTAGCTGCCTGATCATCTTCCAGTTTTGTACGCGCGCTTGGTTTGGAAGGCGCGTTCCAGGGACACACGGCACCACATACTGTGGCATTGCATTACCAGCAAGTCCATGCCCCTGTGCACCAACTTGCCACTGCTGGCTGCCCCAATCATCAAATGGCAGGAACGACGACTACCTGGCTCCCGAGAAGGCCAAGGCCATCCAGCGGCTGATCGAGGCGCTGTGCAGGTGGGCGCCCTCTTACCTTTCCTGCCTAGCTTACACGTGTGGTTGAGAGGTCGCGCAGCATGCATGGATGGCGTGTGGGTGCAGAGCAAGACACAGCAACACACTGCAAGTCCTTACAAACATCACCCCTGCCTTGCCTCTTTACAGCGAGGTGCGGGGCGTGGCGGTGCCGCTGGTGGACGCGTTCGCCATCCCAGGTGAGCTGGTTTGCTACTGGGCTGCATGGTGCCCCGGACACCCTGCCTTGTGTGCTCCCACCGCTTTTTGAACTGGTTTATCAGACCTTGTGCACCCTCTTCCTCTCATGTGCCCTGCTTATGCTCCCGGCCTGCAGACCACATTCTGCGGGCGCCCATCGGCCTGAGCACCACGGCAGTCGACCCCTGTGAGCAGCCGGCCGGCCTCAATGCGCCTCTCGTCTGGCTGTCTGTCGCCTTGTGGCATGCACATCCATGCAGTGCACCGCTTGCTGTGTCCCTCTGCCTGCTGACGCTGCGGTTGACGCCTCTTGCCTCAATTCTGCAGATACCGATTACTTGGCGGCGGTCGGCTTCTCCTGAGCTTGAGCTTGAGAGGCGACCTCTACGTATGAAGCGTGTAGCGCTGCTCCTGGCTGGGTCATTCCGTCTTGATTGAAGGCCAACGCAGCTGCACCCATGCCATGATACGACGACATAAACAACCCCAATGCAATGCCATCCACTGACCTGATAGCGAACCAACTTGCGCCTTGCTTCCTCGCTCGCGTGGCGAGGCCTTCGATTCTTTCACCCAGTTTTGACTTAGCGCTTAGTGTATTAGTGTGAATGCGTGCGTTGAAAATATGTGCTGGGCGCTCTGGTTCAACTGCTGGCACGTCTTATTAGAGACTACAAGCGATGTGTAAGCAACGGGTGACAAGTGGGGATGCATGCGTATGGCAGCGCTGGGGTTGCGCACAGCACAGCGGCAGCAGCTTTTCGCTGCCTGACATGGCCCCTGTGTGCGGCATCGTATTAAATCGTCCATTTTCCCAGTTATTGCGCCACAGTGGCTCCGCCACAAGCCCTGTAGGCGAAATGGCTGCCTGCTTGTCGCGAGTGTTCGTCCCCTGCGGCATGCTGCATCATCAGAGACATATATGTGATCTCAATGTTCATAAAAATGCACCGAATGCTCGCCCGCCGCGGCCTATTACGAGGCGGGGTGTGGCTCGTCGCGCTGTGGCCCCTGTGGCTGGCGCAGCGGCCACAGACAGCACTGCAGCATCATGCCAGAGCTTTGAGCAGCTGTACGCCGGCCTAGCGGGCGTGCTGGCGCCGGGCGGGGCGGTGGCGGCACGCCCCACGCCGCTCGGGCGCGGCCTTGTCGCTGAGCAGCAAGTGGCCAAAGGAGACGTCCTGCTTTCAGGCAAGTCTGTCGATGCATTGTATGCGTACGTAATGGTGAGTGCCGTGTGCAGCAGCTCTCCAACCCGTTCTCCACATCGTCACCGCCGCCACCTTGCACGTCCTTGCAGTGGACTGGTGCAACTTGCTGTGCGTCACCGACCAGCCCAAAGAAACAGGCAACGCTTTTGGGCGGCGCTGCCTGGAGGACTGGCAGATGTTGCACGGCCCCCTTCCACCGCTGCTGCAGCGCTACCTGCTAGCGGGTGGGTGGCACGCTGTGTGGTGTGCTGCTGCTTTGAAGTGCTGCTCGCCAGCAGGGCGGCGATTGCAATTAGTGGGATCGACATTGGTGCGCTGTTTGTTGCCAAAAGCAGTTGCTGGATAGCATGCTTCCAGGGTCCCGCTACCAAGCTCAATCTGTGCTGTACTGCCCTCTGCAGACGAGGGCGACTGGTTCCTGCGCCTGGCCGCCTGGCTGCTGTGGCTCAAGCGCAACGCCCGGGGCCCCTGGCGCCTCTACACAGACCTGCTGCCCAAGGTGGGCGCACATGAACAGACACACTGCGTGCTCTGCAAGCGCTGAGTCTTGCATAAGACCTGTTGCAGGTTGCGCCGCCCACCCCAGTCGCACAATTACCTGCCAACCCACATGCCCCTCAACTGAAGGAGGAGGAGATGAGCTGTCTGATGAACTTCCGGCCTGAGCAGCTGCCCGACTTCCAGAGCCCGCTGATTGAGGCCCGGGCGCGGGTGGAGCGCGAGCAGATCGCCGCCCTGCACGAGCGGTGCGCTGGAGGGTGGTGCTGCCAAGCTGTGCTGCAGGGCAGCTTGGCATGGGGCTGCGCCATGTGGATGCTAGACAAAGTTCCGGGCAGGGTATGCCTGCGGTGTTGCATCTGGACCTCATCTGTTTCTCCGCCGCCCGCAATACCCGCCGGCAGGCTGTTCAGCAGCACCAGCGGCGAGCTGCGTGCGCTGCAGCTGGCGGACAGCCTTGAAGACACGCTGTGGGCCGCCTGCATGGTCAACTCCCGATGCTTCAGCGAGACAGTGAGCTGGCAGCTAGCGTGCACGTTAGAGGCAGGCAATGTGGAAATGCAGCAGCACTGTGTGCTTAGCCCTCCAACCCAGTGGCTGCTGCCCCTCGCACAGCCACCCTTCGTCCTCTTCCTCCAACCATTCTCTCCCCCACTCAATGCCCGTACGCCCCCACCTGCCCAACCCTGTCAGGTGGCGGGTGAAACAGTGTCGCTCATGGTGCCATGCGCCGACATGGCCAATCATGTGCTTGTTCCTAATGCTGGCTACCGCTTCGTTCCCGAGGCAGATGCCTTCCAGCTCCAGGCCCTGCAGGTGAAGGGTGCAGTCAGGGGCTGCCGGTTGGCGGTTGCTGTGGGGAATCATGTAGCGGCTGAGCGCAGCACTGCCTTTGTTGGCGCTTGCCGCACGGCAGCCATTGTGCTGCCATGCGTTGGCCCCGCGACACCCCAGGTCTGCCTGCCGGTCTGCCTTGCAGGACATCACTGCGGGCGCGGAGGCCTGCATCAGCTACGGCTGCACCCACAAGGACAGCCTGGCGCTGCTGCGTGATTATGGCTTTGTGCAGCCGGGCAACCTGAACGACAGGGTGCCCTTCAATGCTGGTGCGCAGCTGGGCGATTGTGGCAGACTCGGTGATGGTGGCAAGCGGTGCTGTTGACTGCACATGCGGTCCCTTTGAAGTTATCCGCTGCAGCCGCTTGTTGGGTGGTCCATACTCAGACGTTTTGAGCCCCTCTGCACCCAACCGTGCCTGTCCACTCACAGGCGACGACATTGCCAGCCAGCTGGCGAGCGGCGGCAGCGAGCGGCCCAGCCTGAGCGGCCCCCGCTTGCTGGCGGCTGTGGGGCTGGGGCAGTACGCCGCAGACCTCACGCCAGCTGCCACAGCCGCGATGGGAGACAGCGAGGCGGCGGTGGCGCGGCGCCGGCTGATAGCCAGCGTCATGAGCCTGCAGCCGTTCCTGCGAGATCTGGGGCGCCCCGCAGCAGGCGCAGCAGCAGGGGCAGCAGCAGGGGCAGCAGCAGGGCTGCCGCCGCTTGCGGAGGCTGACGTGGCACGGGAGCAGCAATCGGTGGCGGCATTGCAGGCCCAGTGCCGGTCGCTGCTCAGCCGCATGCCCACCAGTGCAGCAGAGGACGAGGCCTTGCTGAGCGGCCCGCAGCAGCTGGGTGTGCGGCAGCAAGCGGCAGTGGCTGCCCGCCTGGAAACCAAGCGGCTCATCCTGGCGGCTTCTGGTGCCCTGCAGCGCTATGCAGGCACGCTCCAATAGCCTGGGGGTGATCTGCTGCTCACTCATGTGCCATGCTATTGGTACAATTGGAAGGCATTTCAAATGAGAGATCCAATGCGGACAAATCGGGAAGAATCATGGTTCTGGAGCAATCAGTGTGCATTCATGCAGGTCGCGCACGCATGCAGTGTGCATCTACTGTACAGTGGGAAACATTGCTTCCCGGTCAGCAGCGTGGCACGCTCAGGCGGGCACACCCCACACCCTCACAAAGTCAACAGCCAGCGTGGCAGGGAACTGCGTGTTGGTGGCAGGCGGCCCAGTCCAGGGGTCGCCCACCGCCACAAACAGTGACAGCGCAAATGGCTGGTCAAATGGGGCCCGCAGGTTGCTGCGTGCACCCGCAGACCACCAGCCGTTGGTGGCGTCGGTGCGCTTGCTGCGGAACTTGCCCGACACGCTGCCGTCCATGTAGGCTGCAGGGACCATCAAGGCAGGATGTGAGGGCAGATGTCAGCGGGCGAGGCTGAGTGATGTTTCTCTCGATTTCCCACCGGCGCCCGCTCTGCTTGCCCTGCATGGGCCGCTCAGATCACAGCCTCCCAGCGCTGCTCCCCACTCACTCGTAATGGTGTCGGCGGTCCAGTCCACGGCAAACGTGTGGAATCCACCCGAGTAGGGATGGTCATTTGCCTGAGGCGTCCACACCTCAGCGTGCTTGTTGCTAGGGTCTGCAGGGCTTGGCAGGGTGGGGAAACAGCACGCGAGGTGAAACATGTGTGTGGAATCAGCGGTTTCCTCGTCCTGTTTTGAGGCACAGCCACAGCAGCGGTCCTGACTGGCACGCGAAGTGCACACCAGCACCACACACTCCCCGCTGCCCGCCTCACATGCGCCGCCAAAGTGGATGCCTTGCTCCACGCTCTTCATCCCATTCATCAGGTTTGCCAACCCAATCTGCTTTGTGGCAGGGCACGGGCGCAAGCGGTGTAAGCAGGCACTAATGACTACAGTGCCTCATGCACAGACAAGCCAGCCGCGCCATCAGAACTCAGCCCTGCTGGGCTGCCACCGCAGGCGTGCACCCCGGCACTTGCCTCGCCGCTGGCCGGCCAGGCGCCATACTTATTTGCCACGGGCTCCAGCAGGCACGAGGCCAGGAGGCCCTGCCCTGGGCTGGGCACCTGCGCCCGCACTTGGATGTGCACGCTGCGAAGCGCACGGCCGTCGGCCAGCTGCATGAGGATGCCAACAGTGTGTGGGAGGGCGGTCACCGGCCGAGGTGCCTTCACGCTTGGTTCCACTATGGCCCCACTGGAGGGACAGCGAGACCAGCCAATGGCTAAATGCCTCAGAGCACCCCTCTCACCTTCATGCCCGGGTACCAGGAGGCGCGGGAGCGGATGCGGGCGGAGGTAAACTTGCCGCCCTGTTTGATCGCATTGATGTATGCAACCGAGTTTGCGACCGCGAGGTTGGCGGCGTCAGAGGTGAAGGTCTGAGGTCACATGGGTGATTGGGGAAGGAGGCAAGGACATGATTTATGATTTTGATTATTCAATGGGCAGCTGGCATGGACACATGATCAGTTACCCAGGCAGCCAGATGCTGGCTCCCATCCCCCTCGCACCTGCAGCTGCCACTCCGGCTTGCCAGTTACGCGCGCCCAGAGCGTGCTGTTCAGGTTGTAGCGAGGCGCATCAAAGTCATCGGACCACAGCTTGACGGCTCCATCAGGCACGATGAAGGGTATGGGCCCTGCTGCGGCCGGCTGCACGGCTAGCAGCAGCAGCAGAGCGGCAGCGAGCACCGCCGTCGCGGCGGTCAGGCGGCGGCAGCAGCAGCGGAGCTGCGCGCGGTGCCTCATGCCGGGGAGTTCAAAAATATTGTGAAGAGCACGAGGATCGGCCGGGAGAGCGAGGGAGCGACGACGCGGCCCGCCGCGTTCCCAAAGCCGTCTGGAGGGCCTGAGCAATGTAACGCTGGCAGCTACGCTTCACTTTGGGAATTCGGATAGGTCGCAGAAACGCAAGTACCACGCCGCTGCACGCAAGGTTGGCCGCATGGGAGGCGCCGCTGCCCACGACATGCCCGCCGCCGCGGCTTGCTCCAACCTGCAGTGAACTCCACAGCTCGCCTGCATAACATTCCTTACAGGTGACAATGGCAAATCACGCAGGATTTCTGTGGCGACATGTCATGAGGGGTACGAAGTCCGGGAGGACGGTTTTGTTCAGCAACCGCAGGCTGGGCGCAAGCGGCGGACCACAATGGCCATGGTGGGCCTGTCTGACGGCGCTTGCGCCCAATCCTTGATGGGCTGGCAGTAGGCATCCAGGACCTCGAAGGCGGTGCCGTCTGCACCTGGGAGAGCCTCTTGGGGAGAATCTTTAAGCGCTAGCGCGCACCACTTAGGGTGCCATGGCGGCAGGACACGAGTGTACTTTGCCTCGAGGGCCAGCTGGCGTTAGCAGCCTTGCAGATGCCCGAGTAGCATGAAAACTAGATCAGCGGCCAGACAACAATACCTGGCAAGGCATGGCGAGCCCTGCCGTAGCATCATTGTGCAAGCATGCAAAACCTGCATGGAATGCAGCACATGCTTCTTGGCCGTACCCTGCAATGCAACAGGAAGGACTGTGCTGAGCGCAGCTGCAAGGCGATCTGCCCTCTCTGCCTGCCATCTCTACTACCGCTTGCAGCGGTGGCCCACCAGCCGAGAGCGGCGCTGGAACAAGCGATTTGCTGGCCCCGACAAGGTGGTTTCCTCTCTGGCTGCTGGAGTGCACCCAAGGGGTTCGGAGGGCGGCGGGCACAGGGAGTCAGGCGCCGTAGGAACTGTACAATGTACAAGGTCAGTCTCTAGCGTTTCAGAGCTGTGGTAAACTCAAGGCGTGAGACTGTGCTGACACTACATTGCCCCAAGCCAAAAGCCCGCTGCCGCCCGCTGCCACCGGTGATGAAGGCTCACATCACGGGTTGATTTCCAGCCTCCGACAGCCACAGTTTGACGCGGATCGCTGCCAGGAGTCATCAGCATGTTCTGCAGCGCTGCTCGTGCGCCTGCGGCCGCGCCCGCTGGGTGCCCTCGCACGGCCTCCACGCAAGGCCGCACCGGTCGCTCCATGCACACGGCACGATGCTCAGGCGCCATCAGGCCGCGCGCGGCGTCCTCTTCCAGCAGCAGCAGTGCAGCGTCAGACTATGCCCCAGACGAACGGCTGCAGGCTACGATCGCTGATATTGATGCGCTGCTGGGCATTGATGTGGTGGCAGCGCGGGCAGAGGCCCAGGCGGCAGCCGCAGCGGCGCCGGCTTCCGGCGCCTCGGCAGCGGAGCAGGCTGTGCCGGCGGAGTGGGCGCACCTCCCTGCGGAGGAGCTTGTGCGGCGGCAGAAGCTGGTGAGTGAGCAGATGGGAATGCATGGGGGCAGCAAGGCACAGTAAGTAGGACAACCCCAATACCTGGGTGCGCTTATTGTCCCCCCCTTGTTCATCCCATCTCCTGCCTCCCGCCCGCCCGCAGGTGCGGCGGCGTGACATGCTGGGTGCGCGCCAGGCGGAGCTGACGGCGGCCATCGACCTGCACGAGCGCAAGGCGGCCTACCACTCGCAGCAGCTGCGCAAGCTTCGGGGCCAGAAGCGGGCGCTGGCCGAGGAGCAGCAGAGCGTGGTTGATGCCATCGATCCGGAGGCCACTGCTGCGGCGCGCCTGGCGGCGGCGCAGGCCCGGGCGGCAGAGGAGGAGGCGGAGCTGCACTCGCGCCGCCAGTTTGCGGTGCGTGGATTTGGGTTGTGCCTGCACAGTTGCTGCTGATGCTGCATCAGTGTTGGGTGGGATGCGAGGCAGGACGCTGCAGCTCGTCTATGCGCTGATGGCCAGCTGCCTGTTTGGCCCGCCGGCATGTGGATAATCGCCTTGCCTTGGAAGTTCATGCCGCCATCAGGCCTGAGTGTGTGGCGCCTTCTTGTGCCTGACTCGTGCTCCCCTGACCCCCTGCTGCAGATCGGCTTCTGGGGCGTGTTTGTCGCGCTGTGCGCCGCCCGCAGCCACATGGATTCTGTGGCCGCAGACGGCTGGCTGGACAGCCCTGGACCTTTCTCGTGGTGAGCGCCGCACAGCACACAGCACCGAACCGAAACCCTCGTCAAGTTGGCGCACTCACCCATGCTCCTGGCTGCACCCATGCCTGCTGTATGGGCTGCCCCATGTACCTACCTAGCGCCTGCCCCTTTTGCCTAGCCTGCCACCTGTAGCGTCCCTTCTGCCCCCCGTGTATTATATGAGCTGACTTCTGCACCCGCCCCCCTTTCGATGGGGCCTGTTTTTCCCTCTGGCACAATGCTCGCATAAGACCCCAGCCATGCTATTCCACACTGGCACGCCTCCTCACATTCCATGATTTTCCAGTCGGCAATTCAGCAACATCAGTGTAACTTCATTCTACTTTTGACTCAGTTCAGGATCCGCATTGGGTCTGCGGCTGCTGCAGGCTGTACTGTTGGGGGAACGGCAGCAGCAGGCCCTGTGTGGCTGGCTCTCTGCCGATGCACGTGCGCCGCTTGCTGCACTTGGTTTGCTGCCAAGCCGGTAGGGAACATGAAACTGCTGTGTCCGCGTGGCTGCTGCTGACGCAGGACGCAGCGTCAGCTGCCGCTGCGGCGCTGCACTGCCTCCGGCCGTGGCCCCTGCTGCCGGTTGCTGCGTTGCTGAACTGCTGAAGGGCGCGCCACACTCGCCTGAAGCCTTCAAAGCTTGCAGGTGCCGCGGTGCCTGCTCAGGCTGAACTGCCGCGCCACGCTGCGCCTGCTGCCCCAAAGCGCCCTCCTCGTGGTCCTCCCGAAACCTGCGGCTCAGAGCATCTGCAAGGCGGCCATGGAAGGGACGTGGCAGCAGGGTTGGTTTTGTGAAGGACGGCTGGCTGTCGGCGCATCTGCTCACAAATCAAATGCCTGCAGTGCCACCCGTCAGTTGTGGGATGCTGAAGGTGCACATCACACCCAGCACTGCCTGCGGCTGTCAAGCAGCCGCCTCCACATCCCACCGGCCCACCTATGACGCGCCGCTCCTCCTTGCTCAGGCTGTCCAAAAAGCTGGCGTGGCTGCACAGCGGCGCCGTCTGGCCAGCTGGCTGGGAGCCGGCAGGCAGCAGTCCCGCGACACCTGTGGGTAGAGGGGGGATGGAAGAAAAGGAGGCATCGCAGACTTGAATGAGCGGGTACTCCTGCTTGCGTGTGTGTTCGCAGTCTGCATTTGGAGCAGCGGCGAGCATGCATGCCAACCCCAAGCAAGTATGCCATCCAACAGCACAAAAAGGCGTGCTTGCCTGCCACAGCGGCGGAGGGGCGGCGCGAGCCGGGGCGGCCTGGGGTGACGGACGACCGCCGGCTGCTCCTGCGTGTGGCAGCCGCCGCCTCCTGCTCCGCCCGCCGCTTGTCCTCCTCCTCTGCCGCCGCCACCGTGAGGATGAAGTCCCTGCATGCCAGGTGAGCCCCGGGCATCACTGATGCTGTGACAGCAGGGACGGCTGCATGTCCCAGCAACTCCAGCACGAACCGCGCATCGCAATGAGCTTGCAAGTTGTCACAGGCTCGCATGGACAGTATGCATACCTGCATCCCACTTGCACACTCTTCACGCCTCTGCCCCTGCTCACTTGTCGTCCTCGGCCAGCGCGCCCATCAGCTTCTTCCGCCGGTACGCCGTGGCCACCAAGTCAAAGGGCAGCACGGCCGCCGCTGCTGCGCTAGCATCGCCAGCCGCAGCATCGCCGCTGCCATCCTCGCCATCAGCTGAGCCCGCCCTGCCCTGGGCTGGAGGCGCCTTGCCGCCGCTGCTGGCTGCCGTCTTGGCCCGGCCCGTGGCTGCCGCCTCCTTTTGCTCCGCAAGCTTGGCGAGCTGGATGGTCATGATCTCCAGGAACTCCGCGTACTCCACCTCGCCTGCAAGGCAAGTCGGGAGATGAGAAGAATGGGATACTGAGCGTCTAGCAAGCCGCGCAACCGTCATCAAGCAGAAGGCAGGTAGGAAAACAGCGCAATGTGCGGCCCAGTTCGCACCCGAGCCGTCACGGTCCACCTCCGCCAGCATGGCCTCCACCTCCCGCCGGCTGACGCTCAGGCCCAGCAGCTGCAGTGGAGCAGGCAGCAGGAGACCAGCTAACTGAGGCAGGAGCTGCAGATTGTGTACACATGTGTGGACCGCGGCTGCTCGGCGACCGCGCTGCAGCTGGCTTCTCAAGTGTGCAGCGTGCTGCACGGAAAGCACGCACCTTGAAAGCTGCGTCCAGCTCCTCTGCATCGATGGCCCCCGATCCATCTGCGCACAGGACAGCCGCCATGTGCGTGCGCATAAGCGGTGGCAGGATTTGAGGGGCGGGTGGATGCCCACCCAAACAAAGCTGCGCTCGGCAGGCTTGCAGCGGCACAGGTTGGAAGTCAACAGCTGGATCCATCCGTACATCCCCTGCTGGGTGCAGGCGGCACTCACCAGCGTCCATGTACTTGAAACAGGTCCGGAGGTTGGCCTTTTGCTCATCTGTCAACTTGGGTCGGACCGTCTGCAGAACGGGGCACCGATTGCCATGTTGTGTCAGCACATTGAAGGAAGTTGAAATGGCTGGCGGCTGCCACTCGCACCTCACCTTGCCGTGTGCTCGCAGCCATTTGCTGACTGCGCACGCTAGCAGCGGGGTGGCGCGCTCCAGCGGAACCTGCGCCCAGGCGGCGGAGCAGCGGCGGTGGGAGGTGCGGGCCAGGGCAGCGCGGCCAGCTGCTGCGGCTCTGGCGCACACCTTGGTGCCCTTGGGCAGGTCCCTGGCCGCCAGGCGGGGCGGCTCCGAGGCCTCCCGGGCCATTTGAGGGGCGCAACCTCCCAAGGGAGCCGCCGCTGCACCCTGCTGTCCTCCAACAATTCTTTAAGGCAATTAGAAATCGAGGTAAAGCAAAACAAGGCTCACAAAGGCCCAAACGCCGGAGTTGCATGAGCATTTCGAGTTGCTTGCATGCCCACGCCTCCCTGCGCGCACCTGGACCAAATCGCAACTTGCGCGCGCGAGAGTTTTTCAAACGCGTGCTTACGGGCCCTCTGCAGCCTCCTGCAAGGCATACTTGCTCGGGCCGGCGCCCACCCTGCACCGGAAGCGATGCGGGCGCTGCCATGCACTGATCGGACAGCGACGTGGACGCCGAGCGCGGCGCGGGGCGCGGTCTCGCCTCCCCTGAGGCAGCGCCGCTGCCGCCTGCGAACGGCGGCAGGCGAGGTGAGTTGCTGCAAATTGGAAGTTGCGACTGTTGCAGCCATGCCGAGTGTCATTGTGCGCCATCAACTGGAGCCAATTGAACCGCATTCATTGACTCACCATCCTGCCCTCCCCTGACCCGGCCAGGCCGACGGCAGCAGCGCCGCCGCCAGTTCGGATGAGCAGGCCGGCTATGTGTGGCCCACCTCGCCCTCATGGCTCAAAGGCCCCAAGTCTCCGTACCGCGGCGCAGTGTCCGGTGGCAGCGGCGGGTGCAGCTTTGGGCTGGGAGGCGCCGGCGCCGGCAAGGCGGGGGTGGCCGCATTCGTTGGCAGCCCATGGCAGGGCCCCGCCACGGCGCCACCTGTGCGCCTCGGTGTAGTGGGCGCGCCAGCAGCAGCGGCAGCAGCACCAGCCACGCCACCAGCAGCAGAAGGAGCAGCAGGAGCAGCGGCAGCAGGACAGGGCGGCTTTTGGAACCTGGCCAGCCTGCAGCAGCGGCTGCAGTCGCTGGGCCTGGCCGGCGTGATGGCATATGGTGAGCCCTGGCGTGCGGCTCGGCTGGCTGCGCTGTGCCGACCTATGGGGCGTGGTATCTACCACCAGTGCTGTCAGCTGCTGGCACCGCACGCCATTGCAGGATGAGCAGCCACCCCCAGGGCATGTCGCCATGCCAAGCTTGCGGCACTGAGGATTTGTTGCCACGCGACGCCCGCCATGCCCCAATCATTGCAGGCCTGTTCAACACGCTGTACTACACCGCCACCTTTGCCTTCTTCTGGCTGGCGGTGGCCAAGGTGCCGCGCGGGCTGGGCCTGGCAGCCACCGCGCAAAAGTTCCTCACCGTCATGGCGGCAGTCTGGGCGGGCAGCCAGGTGAGAGGGCTGTCTAAAGTCCGCGGCACAGCCGGCACGCTGTGCCATGCCACGCTCAGCTGGTGTGGCCAGCTGCTCAGCAAAGCTTGTGCTGGGATTGAGGAGGTGTGCTGCCGGCTCTGTTGACAGGCTAGCTGTGGCGCTGGAGCTATGCTGTAATGCGCAAGACTGCCTTGATCGCATCTTCCTTGCCGCGCCTTTGCTGCACCGCAGGTGACGAAGGTGCCTCGCGCGGCCGCTGCACTGGTGCTGGCACCGGTGGTCGACCGCCTGATGGCCTGGATGCAGCGGGCGGCCAAGCTGGAATCACGGCGGCAGGTGCGAGGATGGGCTGGTGCACGTTTGCTAGCAGCGTGGGTTGCTCTGCGTGGAAGTGCACCGCTGCACAGTAGCTGCAGCCTTGCGTGCGGCAGCACGCTGCTCACCAAACTCTGCTCCGGTTATTGGTGCAGGTGTTTGGATGGTTTGTGGCCTGCTGCCTGGGCCTGGCGCTGACGCTCTTCAGCGTGGTTGTGCTGGCCTGGGCGTGAGGCCCAGCAAGCTTGGCATGCACCAGGAGCATGCGGCATGTGAGCGAGCTCCGAATGACGGCAAAATAAGAATTGAGAAGAGAACAAATGCACCACTCGTGATTGGCCAACAGCTCATTGGCCCAGCAACCCTCGATGATCCTGATACGCGTGACTTGATTGCCACTCCCGAGAGCTTTTTAAACCGGCCATGCAATTGCCTTGATGTATTTGCAGCGAGTGATGTTATGACAAGCGCACACATTTACACGCATGTTCAGTTTCGCAATAGATATACTGCAGTTTGCCTGCATGCTGTTGTGAATGTGGTGGTGGCAATCTGCGGGTAGCCCGCCGCTAACCGGGCGCATGTGCGGGCCGCGCCAGCGCAGCAGCGGTGGGACATTGGACCCACATTGGGCGCTCTGGTTGACTTGCCTCCATCTGTGCGGTTCATAGCGGCGCCCTGCCTCGCACAAACAACAGGCGAACGCGGGTCCAACGCCCTCCACCTGCGCAGCTTGCACGGCCCGGCCAGCTGCGCGGCCTGGCTTGTCATAACTGTCAACGACCAGATTGCCTGCCGGGCGGCCCGCAGCCGCCCTCCACGCCGCGTCTCGCGCCGGCTTGCGGCTTCTCGGGCGCTTGCGGCCGCCGCAGCCCAGCCGTCAGCCAGCACGTTCGCCTCCAAGGCGGGAAAGCGCAATGAGGGGCGAGGCTCTGCCACCCCTTGGCGCCGCCCGCTCCCCGCTCGGCGGCGGCGGTGGCAAGCTTTCTCGAGGCGGCAGCAGGGTGAGGGGCGGCCTATGGGTCTGCGTGGACCTCATTTCGCACTTGACTGACAATAAGACGCTTGGCCCTACAGTCATGCCACTGCTGGCGGCCTCCCCATCCGCCTGTCTGCAGGATTGTGGCGCCGCGGCGGCCGCACTGGTGCCCGAAGGCAGCGATGCGCTGCTGGCTGTGAGCCGCTCCGCCCTGTCTGGCAGCAGCAAGACGCCCTTCCCGCCAGATCGCTCGTTCGTCAACGACTTTGACTGGACCAAGCACAGCCGGTGCGCTGGGGGCGCTGGCTGGGAGGCAGGGGGCCATACCCTGCAACTGCGTAGCAGGATGCAGAATGGTCCAGGTGCTTTGCTGCCTGACTGCATCCAATAATGACCCCCGTGCTATCTGCGCTGCTGCAGGGACCTGCCAGCAAATGTGCGGCCGATCATCGAGGACAACAAGGTGGGTGCCAGCAGGAACTGCCGGTCTCGGCGCGGCGCGCACTGGCTTGGGAGAGGACCAGGCGCTGGTCTGCTGCCCCCGGCCTCGCAGCAGCCTGCTGCCGATTCAGGGGGCGCTTTTTCCATGTTCAGCCTTCGAACTTCAAACCATACTGTGCTGTGCCTTGTGCAGATGCTGCAAGAGGAGCTGCGGCGCTACCGGCAGCGGCTGGGGGAGCAGGAGGGCACGATTGCCACACAAGACCGAACCATCACGGCGCTCAGGGTGAGGCCCGCGCCAGCTGGGCTGCTGGGATGGCCAGTATGGAGCCTTGCAGTAAGCATCTTGTGTGGCCTGGAGCAGGAAGCAGATGTTTCGATGCAGGGCAATGCCGGCCTGCTTGCTTGATGATGGCTGCCATTTCCAATCATCCGCAGGACGAGCTGCAGCGGCAGCGCGCGCAGCTGCGTGAGTGCGGCGGCGTCAGCCCGGCGCAGCTGATGCAGGAGCAGCAGTTCCGGCAGGAGCTGCGGGAGCGGTGAGGGCTGGCTGCTGGTGGGGTGGCTGGCAAGGCGGGGGCTTGCTGGGGGCGCCTGCACCCGGACAGCTGCTTGTCTCGTGCCTGTCCCAGGTGAATGCAGTTTGTCGCCTTGTTTCTCTCTCCGTTCACCAGCATAATCGGTTGGCGCCTTTTGTGCAGGGATGAGTCCATTCGCCAGCTGCGGCAAAAGGCGGATGTGCTGGAGCGGGCCAAAGTCGCGGCCGAGCGGCGGCTGACCAACGACCTGGCGGCGGAGCGGCGGGCGGCCGCCACGCTGCGGCAGCAGATGAAGGCGATGCAGGTGAGACGATGTGGTTGCGGTGGGTGCAACAGTGGACTGTGCTAGCCCCGGCTGGGTGCTTGGAGCAGCTAACTGGCTGCTGGACACTGTCGCAATGCGCACCATGCAGCACCATGCAGCAGTGCGTCCCTTTAGAAGCTGCCACTTCTTGGGTTGCAGGAGGAGGTGGCTGAGAAGGCCAAGCAGCACCGCTTCAGCCAGATGCACATCAAGGACTTGTACCAGCGGCTGGAACCGCTGGAGGCGGCGGTGGCAGCAGCAGCCCGGGCGGCTCAGCAGGCGCCGCCCCCACCCGACCCCGCCCCGCCGCCAGAGCCGCAGGTGGTCTGCAAGCTCATGCTGTGCTATGTGTATGAGCAGCCGCAGCCCACGGCAGCAGAGATTGCAGAGGCGGCAGCCAGGCTGGCGGCACAGGAGGCGGAGCGGCGGGCGGCGGAGCAGCGGCGCATGCAGGCCGCCGCCACACGGCTGCAGGCAGCGGCGCGCGGCTTCCTGGCCCGCAGGCGCTTGGCTGCACAGCACGCTGCCGCCACCACCATCCAGGCTGCCGCTCGGGGCTTCCTGGTGCGTCAGGCGCTGGCCACCATCTGGGAAGCAGCAGAGGAGGCTGCCGAGGAGAGCACCCAGTCGGCTGCCGCTGTGGCAGGCATGTCGCCGGCGCAGCGGCTGGTGCAGCGGCAGCGCGAGGCGGAGCTGCACTACCAGCGGCGGGCGGCGGCCGGAAAGGCCAAGCCCCAAAAGCGGCTGCCGGCACGGCCGGGCTCCACAGCCAGGGGCGCCAACACAGCTGTGGAGGCGGCGGCCAGGCGGCGCGGACTGGTGCCAGCAGGCGGCGAGGACGGGCATGGCGCCGGCAGTGCAGCCATGCGGCGGGCAAGCGCTGTGGTGCTGCGTACCAGCAGCGATGAGGCTGCCAGAAGCAGCAGCCCATCCAGGCGGCTGAGCAGCCTGGCAGGTCTGGGCAGCCGCAGCCTGGGGCAGGGGCCCAGTGGCCTGCTGGCTGGTGCAGGCAACGCTGGCGGGCCTAGCAGAGCAGACGCCAGCGGGCTCACAGCCAGCAAAGCCGATGCCAGCGGGCACACAGCCAGCAGAGCAAGCTGGACAGGCAGCGCTCCTTCCACTGCTGCTCATGCCACGGCAAGTGAAGGGGGCCCCAGCGGCAGCCCCTTGCGCCACCAGGGCAGCAGGCTGAGCATGGCCCGCGTGCCACGGTTGGATCTGGCTCAGCAGGATGTGCAGAGGCAGCGGGCACGCCAGCAGCCACCGCAGGCTGGCGATCAGCGGCAGGCCGACAGGCAGCAGCAGGAGGACAGGCAGCGGCAGCCGCGGTCGCAGGCCCACACCGAAGACGGTGCAGGGCAGGAATGCAGCAGGCCGCCGGGTGGTGACCTCTCAAGGCGGCGCGAGTCGCTGGGTTTTGGCAGCAGCAAGCCGCGAGCGTGATGCCCTCGCATATGGACGTGTGCAGCAGCAGGGTTGCTGCTGCCTATGGAAACAATTCTGCAAACTGACACTGCAACCCTTGCTTGTTCTTTGACTGCCCTTGCTTCTTTGAAAATTGAGTGCTTGTTGTTACAGTCACCAGCAGCCAGTCGGCCACTGCAGAGAGTCTAGGTTGCAGGCGGCAGGACGGGGGTGCAGAAGCCACCCCGCCCCACCTGCGCTGCTCAGCGGAAGCGTGGCAGCGCCGCGATCCGCTGCGCTGGCCCGCCAAACCCTGGTGGCGGCGCGATGACGCGCTTCACTTCCGCCGCCGCTTGGGTGGTGGGGCTGCTGGCTCCCGAGGCAAACCCTGGGAAGCTTGCCGCGCTGCTGCCGCTGCCTGCGCTGGATGGGCTGCTGGCGCCGCCCGCCGCAGCGGCTGCTGCAGCGGCCGCGGCGGCAGCAGCGGCAGCTGCAGCTGCAGGGAGGGACCCCTTCCTCATGAACAGCGGCACGCGGTCGTTGTCACGCACCGGAGAGCCGGGCGCCGCCTGCGGCTGCCATGAGGCGCAGCTGCTGCCACCAAGTAACGCCTGGGCAGGTAGCTGCAGGCAGGGGAAGAGGAAAGCCAGGCGGCATGGTTGAAGCTTTAATGCAAGCCATGAGCTTCGTGAGACTCGACAGGCTGCAGTAGCCTTGACAGGCAGGCAAACAGGCAGCCAGCCAGGGACCAGCGGCAGCATGCCTGCCCACCTGTAGGCTGCTGGTGGAGCTGGTCACCCAATGGCTCAGGCTGGGGTCGGTCGGTAAGCTGTGGCAAGACATCAGCTGCACAGCACGAGAGCAGGGGCGACGGCAACATCAGGGGCTGCAGCACATCCCCAACTCTGGTGGCTTCCAGCAATTCACGCTGCCTGCCCTGCCAGCCTGGCTGCACTGCCTCACCTCGGCGCCAGACAGTGCAAATGGCGACAGAGCCGTGCCACCCAGAGCCCCGCTGCTGCCCACGCTGCTTGGCTGGCGGCAGCCGTGCCCTGGGCTGGACGAAGCGCTCCCCGCCGCGGCAGCCGCCTGCTGTTGGCGCTGCCGCAGGTAGGAGGCCAGGCTGGCAGCCGCCTGCTTCACGCTCAGGCTGCCTGCCCGCACCGCCTCCTGTAGGCTCGCTGCCAAGCTGGCACCCTCGGGGTCAGGCTGCACGAAGAAACAGATGGCAGCTGCATTAGCACCCTGAAGTCTCAACTTGGGCGCGCATCCATGCAGCAGCAGCAGCACAACCAGGCCCAGGGAGCAGCAGAATCAAGCACAGCGCAGCAGCGGCATGAATGGAACCCACCTCCACACCCAGCCCACTGCCTCCGCGTTGTAGCAGCACCGCGCAGCGGCCCTGCACCGCGGCCGCCGGCTTGGCTGCAGGCGGCGCTGCGCGGAAGCACACCACGCTGCTGACTGGCGACTGCGGCGTTGTGGTGGTGGTGTCGGCGCTGCTGCTGGTGCTGCTGGCCTCCGCATCTGCCACCCCCACCGCCGGCTGCGGCAGGATGGGCGCCAGCTGCGGCGGCGACGCAACACGTCGCGCCTCGGGTCGTGGCGCAACCGGCGTCGCATGCCCATGGTGTTGCTGCTGCGCCACCGCCTGCGCAGCCGCCCCCAGCGATGGCCACAGCTGCTCCTGCTCGATGTGCAGGTCGCGGCGTGGCGAGCGTGGTGAGCGTGCTGCGGTGTCGCTTGTGCGTGGTGGCGGCGGCGGTGGTGGCCCAGCGGCCCGCCCACCCGCCCCGCGCTCCGCTGCAGCCGCAGCAGCAGCCGTCCTAGCCGCCTCTCGCGCCGCCGCTTCCTCCTTCTGCAGCTGCGCCACCCGCTCCTGCCGTCGGCGCAGGCCCGCATTGAAGTCGGAGTCGTACTCCTCCCGGCAGTTGGGGCAGCGGTTGCTGAACTCCGTCTTCAGGCGGTCGTAGCAGAAGAGGCACAGCTGGTAGCTGCGGCACCACGGCGGGAGAGAGGGGCATCTGTCAACGCAGGCTGCATGGGCTGGTGGCTGCAGCAGGCAGCCCTTGCGCAGCTCGCAAGCATGCCGCACGAGAAACCCGCTGGGAGCTCCCCGTCTCTCCGGCGCACCCGCAGCTGCACGGCAGCCAGGCCCGCTCCGTCTCGTCCAGGTCATTTATGCACAGCGGGCAGATCTGTAAGTGCACACAGGGGGTTGAAAGGAAAGGGTGGCCGCGACGGCTTCGGCGGGGGTGCGTGCCGGCGGCAGGCGGCGGCTGCGGCGCCTGGCAGACGGCGGCAGCCTGCACGCCGGGTGCGCCGTGGCTCGACCAGCGGTCTGTGGGGCCATTGGCAGGGCGCCGGGGGCAGGAGGGTGCGCAGGCAGCGCGGGTCAGCGGCGCGAGCGCTCCTCCCTGCGCTCACCGCGTCCTCCGGCTCCTCGTGCAGCGCCGCGTGACGCGAGGGTGCCATGGCGCTGCGTGCGGCGGGCAGCGGCCGCTGATGGAGTTCGGGGCACTCGCAAACTCAAGTCGCGTGCCGCCGGGCTCCCACCGCGCCCGACGCTCAGGGATCACGACGTGGAGCGCTGTCGAGGGCCGGGGGCGCGCCAAGCAGAGCAGAGAGGCGCCAGGCGTGAACGCGAAGGGAGGGAGGCGCCTACAAGCCAGCCTGCTCGCGCACAGTGCCGGGAACCAGCGCTTGGAAAGGCGAGGGAGGCGCGAGCACCCCCTGCCTGCCACCGCGCATCGCGCTGCCGACCGGCCGCCCCAGCGCTGGCGGAATGCCCTCGGTCACGAGTCACTCAGGCGCCGTCCTTTATTACACGACAGGTGCTGAGCAATTGCAGCAGGGTTCAATGGTGGTACAGGGGAGCAGAGGTCAGGAGGGAGGGCAGCCGGCGCGGCTCAACAGCGCGCTGCCGCCGCAAGGGCAGCGGCTGTGGAGAGCGGGGGCGGGCGCAGGAGGGCAGGGGCGCAGGGTGTAAGAATGCAATGAAAAGGCAGGGGTACGGGGGGATACAAGGCTGTCACGCAGGAATCAGGGCCGGGTGCGGGTAGCCGCGGGAATAAGGAGAGGGGCACGAGTGCTGGGCACGCGGGCGGAGGGGGCAGACAGGTGGCGGATGAGCAGGAGTGGCGGCCCCGGCATGGGCCGCCAGCTTGGTGGGTTGACTGTTGGTGGGGCTTGGGGCATTGGTTGGTGGGTGGGTGCGGTATGCTGCAGAAATCAGGGCAGTGGGTGTGGGTGTGCTGCGGTGTGTCGGGTGTGGGGGTCGCTCAAACGAGGGCGTGCATGTGCGGGACACGAGGCGGGAGGTTTGGGAAAATAGCAGGTGGGGAGCGAAAAAACAAAATAGGATAGCAAGGAGGGCTAGGGCGTATGGCATGGTTTTATCCCGTCGATCGAGCGGGCACGCAGCCAGGGGGCGCCCGGCCGCCGCCAATGCGGCGGCGGCCGGCAACCTGGGAAAACTTGGCTGGGCATGCCAGCGGGGCAGGCCTCGGGCGAGGGCTGGCTGCCAGGGCGCAACGTCGTCAGTCAGTCTGGGTCCTGTGCTGGCTAAGTATCACGTGTGATCTGGCGGGGCGGGCAGCGAGCCGGGGGGGTGCAGCAGCGCCGGGCTGGGCGGCGCCAGCGGGGCGCATGCAGCTGCTATCGCAGCTTCTGCAGCTTGGACAGCTTGCTGCCGCTGCTGTTATGGGCCACTGCTGCGCCGGGGCGCGGCACCGGCGGCAGCGCATCCGCATCGTCAAAGGACAGCTTGCGCACGGGCGCGCCCGGCGAAAGCGGCAGCGCGCGCCGCGTCGGCCGTTGCTTGCGTGGCGCCCCGGGGCACTCGCTGGCATCACCCAGCCCCAGCAGCTGGTTCTGTGGCGTCGAGGGGTCGTCCTGCAGTGGCGGCAGGAGAAAAAGGGGAGGGCAGGTGGGCCGAGGCTTTGAATGTGCGCTGCGGTATTGCCACAGGGCGGTGCCGGCCGAGGCGGGAAGGGGGCGCCAAAAAGAAAGGGCTCCCAGGCAGCTCGGCGCCCCCCGCCGAGCTGCTGGCCTGACCATAGTCGGATGCTGCGCAGGTGGGCACCGCAACCGTGCCCCATGGAGGCGGGGATGCGGATGTCCAGGGGCTGTGGAGTGCCCACCTGCTCTGGCGGGGCCTGCATGGGCGTCTGTGAGCGGTCGACCTGCACCGCGGCGCTGCGAGTCTGCAGGAGGGCAAGGGGAGACGGCGGGGCGGAGTTTGCTGAGCTGGGGGCCGTGGATGCGAGTTCCACACCTTGCCCAGCCTCTTCCGAGCTGCGCGCCTGTAGACAGGACGTCACGCGATTGAGGCAGGGCGGACTGCACGCTGCTGCCACAAGTCCGCCACCGCCTTGCTCCTCCATGGCCCCAAATGCACTCCGCTCGCTTTTGAAGCCGCCTGGGCTCGTTTTGCAAGTCGTGGGAACGAGTGGGAGGGCCGGGCGGAGCACACAGGGAGACCGGGGCCGTCTCCATGCAGGACGGGAGACGCTCATCTAATGGTGTGCTGCTGCTCATTCAAACCCCCACAAACTCACCGATCTGCTGCTGGGCCAGCCCGATTGGCCATCAGGGCAGCGCTGCCAACTCCCGGCACTCGTGCACCCCTTGCAGCCGCCTGCAAGCCGCGCGCAGCCCAGGGAAATCATGCAGGAAGCCCATTGCATCAGCGCAGCAGCACGGCTCAGCGCGGCCCGCCGCCGCCTGCCACCCTGCCGCCGCCCACTAATGGTTGCCTGTCAGCTGCGAGCCCCGCAGCAGGCACGCACTGCGCTTGAATTCTGGAGGTGCAGCAGCAGCAAGGAGGTGAGGGCCGGAAGCGTTTGGGGGCGCCGCCCTTGCAGGTTGCCCAAAAAGCGCTCAGAAGCACCTCCGGAAGGGTGCCCACCGCCCTCCTCCCAACCGACAGCCCCCTCTCCCACCTACCCACCCTTCTCTGCTGCAGCCCGGCGGCTGCGCTGCGGCTGCCACACATGGCTCGGCAGTTGCAGCCGCCGCCAGTGCACAGCTGTTCAGCGGGGCAGCCACCATGGAGGAGGTGTGCCGCTGGGGTTTGGTTGGGAGGGACGTCGTGCCTGCCCACCTTGCGGTTTGCATGGCAACGGGCGCATTCGTAGCAGCTCTGCCCACACAGATGCACCTGTGCCCGCATCGCACAGGCATGGGACCGACTGGCTGACCAAGTCATGCGGCAGCTTGAGCTGCATAGCCCTGCGGAGCGGTGCGAAGCAGCAGTACTGGCACGATGTGCGGCTGCCAACAGTTTGCATGTGTCGACACGAGGCGCGGTGCATCATGCGCCTGTGCTCGCCACATCATCAGACCACCTTCATGTTTGCCGACGCCTCAACACCCGCCTGCCGATCCTTGACCCATGCAGGAGCCCGTGGCTGGTGGCCATCATTGGCGTGCCTGGCAGCGGCAAGAGCAGCACAGCCAAGGCGGTGTGCGCGCGGCTGAATGCCCGCGGCGTGCCAGCAGCCAATGTGCCGATGGACGGTTTCCATTACTACAGGTCTGCCTTGGGCTGCGAGGGGGTATGGTGGGCTGCACCAAGCAGGGAGTGCAACCAGGGATGTTTGGTGACGCAGAGTGGACAGGCCCCAATCCACGGCACTGTTGTGAACACAGGCTTGCACCAACTGGTGCGCCTGTGCTGCTGGTTTGATCAAACCGCGCCTGAAACCCTGTGCTCGCGGTGCACAGGCAGCAGCTGGACCAGATGCCAGACCCAGAACTGGCGCATGCCAGGCGGGGTGCGGAGTGGACGTTTGACGCGCGAGCGTACCACGCATGCCTGCAGCAGATCAAAGCAACAGGTGGGAGGTGGGCAGATGGCTGGAGGTGAGCAGGAGGAGATGCGCATGTGTGAGAGCAGCCACCGAGGCAACCTGCTGCAGCCTGCCTTACCAGCCAGCCCTCATGCCATCATTCTGCTTCAGCGCAGCAGCCACAGCCGCACCCGCCGTGTGCATGCCCTGCCATGCAGGGCAGGCGGAGGCGCCTTCATTTGACCACGGTGTAGGCGACCCGGTGCCTAACGACATCCAAGTGGGGCGGCAGCACCGAGTGGTGAGGCGCTGGAATGCGGCAGCTGTCGCCCTCATGGCAAGCTTGTGTTACGCTCAAGAATGTGCTCGCCGCCCTCCTCCAGCCGACGCCCGCCCGATCCCACTCTGGTGCAGGTCCTCTCAGAGGGCAACTACCTGCTGCTGGTGGGTGCTGTGGGTTGGTCTTTCAAAGAGACTGCTGGGCCTGAACCCACAGCAAGTGCGCCCTGCAGTGTTGCAGGCGGGGCCAGGCTGCCACTGCTCCTTGCATCACCTGCTGCCTGCCACGTTGCTGCAGGCAGCGGAGCCCTGGTGCAAGCTGCACGAGCTGTTTGACGAGGCGAGTGCCCAAGGCGGTGGGCAGAGCTTTTTTATGCTGCTGCAGCTTTGGCCTGACCAGTGTTCACTAGCCTTTTAACCAATCGGAGCAGTGATGCCCACGCTTGCCTGCCCCGAAACCACACAAACGAGCACCCCTTTCTCTAATTTGCGCAGGCGTGGTACATCGACTGCGACGTTGACACAGCCATGCAGCGCGTTTTTCAGCGGCAGACTGGCAATGGCTTGGCTCCCGAGCTGTCCCGCTGGCGCATCGCCGCCAACGACCGGCCCAACGCCGAGCAGATTGCCACCACGGCCAGCCGCGCCACGCTGCTGGTGCCCACCCTGCCACTGGCCTGACCCTGCCACTATATTGTGAGATAATGCCTGTACAGCAAGCCCCGCATGTGAGCACAGCTACCGCAAGTTGTTTGGCTGCCGCCTGCCGGTCTGCACCTTGCCTCGGGGATCCCCACACTGCTGGTCCGCATTTGTGAGGAGAGGTTTACAAGAGTCAGAGGACGGGTACAGGTCCGTAAGAACTGGGCAGGAGGGAGACAATGAGTCTTTAGTATTCAGATGGATGCGAGGGAAACAGGCGAGCGCGCTAGGGCAACACGGCACAACACGAAACGAAAACAAAACTGGGCACAGGCAAACAGCGCGGCAGTAGTAAGCAAGACTGGCGGGGGGCGGCGCCGCCGCTGCCGCCTTTGGGAGGGGCCAGCAGCCGGGGGCACCACTCATCGCGGGATAAAATGACGGGGAGCTCAAGGCGGGTGGTCGTACATTTTGAGGGGGGCCAAGGGCGGGGCAAAACGATGAATTGGCCTGGGTCGGGGGACATGGGAAGAACAGAGGATCACGGGAAGATTTTGTTTGTCGAGTCGTGCTGCCCGCGGCGGCCGGCATGTGGGGGGCGCCCGGCTCGCGCGCAGCAACAGACGGTGCAGGCGCCATGTCTACGGCCCGGCCCGGCCGCATGCGCGGAAAATGTTGAATCAAAGTACAGGGAGAGGGGTGCTGAATTAAGCAGGGGGCCTAGCGAGCGGCGCCCGCGGGCGCTCAGGCTCGCAGGCGGCGGCTGGGACGGTGCCGCTGCTGCGCCAGGCTGCCGCGGCGGGCGCTGCTGGCGTGTGCGCCGTGGCTGCTGAGGCGGCGCGGCTGCGGGGTTGCTACTTCGAATCGGCTGGACTAGTAAACGGCGCTGGTTAATGTCGCTGGCTGGCACTTCTACTCTACTCACGCGTACGGACTGCCTGACAAGGCGGCTGCTGGGTTGGGGGCTGGCTGGGCCGCTGCTGTTGCAGCAGCGGAGCCTGCAGGCTCACTGCGGGCTCACTGCGGAGCCTGCGGGCTCAGCACTGCTGCTGAACCAGACGCCCCAGTTGTGGCCGCAGTCGGCGATGGACCAGGTGCTGTCGGGCGGCGTGAAGTCGCCGGGGCCGATCTGCGGGTGAAGGAGGTGGGGAGGCAGGGGTTCAGGAGGTGCAGAGAGCAATGCGCAGGTTCTCAAAACACTGCTTGCCAAGCCTGCGTGCAGGGGCAGGCACCAGCAGGCGCTGACGAGCACCAGCAGGCACCCTGATGTCTCCAAGCCACCCTGGCCCTGCTCACCTTCATCAGCAGCTTGCCGCGCACGCCCTCGATGCGGGCAGCGTACACGTCGCGCTCAGCCACCAGGATCTTGATCTGTTGATGGCACAAGTAATGCGGCAGCAGCACGTGTCAGCAAGAATAGCAGGTTGTGGCCACGCACCATGGGGATACCAGTTGAGCGCAAGGCAGCTGGGTGCGATGCCTGCAAATGTGCTGGCCCCATCTGCACTTGTGAACAGCAGGCATCCGGCTCTCACCGGCGAGCGGCAGTGGATGCCGGCGCGCTTGCGGACGGCGATCAGCCGGCCAATCATATCCTTGCAGGAGCGGTCCTGAGAAAGAGGCGGGAGGGGCAGCAGCGGGTGAGCCTGTGACGTGCTCTTGGCAGCCGGAGCCCCAAACCAGGCGCATTATAGCGTTTCAATATCTGCGAAGAGGCCAGAGGCACACCGTCCAACCTTCAGAGACACCACCATCCAGCCCCAGCACCGCCCCTCACCAGCAGGTGGTCCCAGAACACGCAGGGCGTGCCGGGGTGCGTGAGGATGTACGCGTACCCCTGCTCAACGGCGTGGTTGGGGAAGCGCCAGTGGCCCTGGCTGGAGCCCTGCGGCAGGGAACAGCAAGGTGCAGGGGCAGGGTGAGCGGGGCTCGCATGCAGGTAGCATGGCAGCCTAGCCTAGTCCAGCATCCAGCCTCGCCAATCCCCATTCAGCACATGCTGCACCCCTTGCAAAGCCAACAATCGCAAAGCAGGCGGCCAGCGCACGCGGCGCACCCCAACTATGAGCAATCACATGAAACTGGTTGTGATTTCTCTTCAATTCTTGTTATAAACAGCCCCAGCCAGCGCACCGTGTCGTGGTTCTCCAGGAAGGTGACGGAGCGGGAGGGCCACCAGCCCAGCAGGCCCGCCGGCTTGCCCGTGGAGTCGCGCAGCCGCCAGTACTCGCAGCGCTCGAACACTGGGGGGCAGGCCAATTGAGGGGAGGAAGAGGAGAGTTAGCATCCTGCGCATCCACATGCACAACCACTGCTGCTGCTTTGCTCTGTGCACTACAGCCCCTGCCGCTATCTGCATGCAACCAGTAACCTGGGGTTGCCGCCTGCACACACCACCGCCACCACACCACCCATGTGCACCACAGCCCGCAGCCCCGCCACGCACCCGCGTGCATGATGCCCTTGAGCGTGATGTCAAAGGCGGTGGCCAGGCCGCCCGCCGCGTTGATCCAGTTGACGGTGCGCTGGCGGTGCGCGTCCTGGTTGTGGGTGGGCGTGCCGTCCCACTCGTACGACAGCGTGTCCCAGTACTCGCCTGGAAACAACAGAGAATGGGTGGGGTTGGGGACGGAATGGTGGTGAGGAGGAGGGGGAGGGGCAGGACAGCAACCAAGCACTAGGGGCAGCACAGCAAGCAAGCGCGCATGCATCCTGCCGTGCACAGCTTGCTCGCCCCTCCAGCTGCACCGCCCTTCACTCGGCTTTTGCAACCCGTGCGGCTGGCCTGGCCTGCAGCTGCCCCTGCTCCACACTAACCCACTGCAAACTGCGGGCTGGATGCCTCCATGTAGTCCTTCACATGGGAGCCGTGGAAGCCCTGCAGGCAGCAGGGGGCAGCAGGCACATGTTCAACAGTAAGCGGCACGTCACTGCGCAGTGCTTGGGCAGCAGCACATGGTCCTGCACCCCACTGCAGGCCCCAAGGAGGCTCCACTGCACCCTTTCCCTCTTCTGCCGCACCTTGACAAAGTCGAGGCGCCAGCCGTCAAAGCCCACGTGCGTGCGCAGCCACAGCATCCACTCTGCGGCAAACGAACAGCAGCGGAGGGCACAGCTGCCGGGCTGGGCATGGCAGCAAGGGCCTGGCAGCAGGCTGGCCAGAGGCAAAGCGCAAAGCAGACAACAATAAAAGCAGCTCAGCGCTGCTGACACAAGCGCACATGAGGGCACACAGCACAATGCGTGTGAGGAGGCGCGCACCCTGCAGGTCGCGCTTCACAAACTCCTGCGAGTGGTCGATGTTGGGGGCGGCCGAGAAGATGTCGCCGCTGGAGCGGTTGCCGCGGCCACGGAAGTTGGGGTCGTCGCCTGGAGGAGGCAACAGGGGAATGAGCGAGGAGGGATGAAAGCAGGGAAGGCAGGCTTAGCCGGCTGATGCCCTGAAAGCAGTGGCGGCCACCCAACGGTTTCACAGGCATCCATCACTGTGGGCACACAGTCACTACCCCCTGCGGCAGGCACGCACCCACGATGGCCCGCTGGTCCCAGGACAGCCGCCCGCCGTACTTGTTCCACACGCCGTGCTCGTCCTGGAACTGAGCGCACCGGTGGTTGAGCACCTGCGGCGGGCAGCGGGCGCGGCAAGATCAGCTGCGGCCGAGGAGACTGCAAGCCGCGCAGCGGCTTGCACTCCTAGCTGGCCGAGTCTGCAGGACCCTTCACAAGTATATGCGCCCACAGCCCATCAACAAGCAGCCCACCCAGCCCGGCCCCTGCCCCGCCGCACTCACCGCGTCTCCCAGCACCTTGATGCCGTGCTGCTGCAGCGCCTTGACGCAGCCAATCAGCTCCTCCTCGCTGCCGTACTTGGAGTTGAGGTTGTACAGGTCGCCCGGCAGATACCCCTGCGCAGGAGAGGCAGTGTCGGTGACAGTGAGCACGTTTGCAGCACAGCGCATGCAGACTGGGAGTTGAGGTCAGAACAGGTCACCCGGCGGGTAGCCCTGCAGCACCACACAATGGAAGCGCCGCGCACTTGCGGTCAAGAGGCGCACTGGAGGCAGCCTGGCTTGACGCTGGAGCCCGCTAACAGCCACAGCGCTGCTCAAAGCACCATCCCCAACACTCAAAGGCTGTTGGCACCGCACCTCTGCCGACACCGACTGCGTGAAGGGCGGCAGCCAGATGGTAGTGAAGCCCAGGGCCGCAAGCTCCTCGGCCCGCCCCGCCACGTGGTTGAACCAGCCGCCCTGCTGCTTCCAGCTGCAAGGATGTGGCAGGGGTGGGGAGGAGGCGACGTTGGAGCAGGGACAATGGGCATAGCCAGCGGATGGCGGATGTTCTGCTGCGCCAGATTGCCCAGCCACCTTCCGTTGTTTGAACCATGCCCTCGACAGCCACACACTTGCATTGGAACCAGTCTTGCTCCCCAACCCTCAGAAGCCCCCCTCGCACCTATCCCAGTTGAAGCCCTGCAGCAGGACCTCCTCGCCGGTGCCCTCTGGCCGGATGGTCGTCTTGTCCAGCGGCTTGAGGTTGAGGGGCACAATGTTCTGGGCCACCTCGGGGGGAGGCGCCTGGGGTGGCAGGGGCAAGTGGGGACAGTGGCGGTGTGAGAAAACTGGCAGCTTACGGCCAGGTTTATGGGGTGGAGCTGCTTGAAAGAGCTCAGTGGTGCAGGCACCATCCACAAACAGCACATGGTGCTGAGCGGCGGCATAAGCCGGGCCAAAAGAGCTGGCGGGCAGCTGCGTTGTGCGGGGAGCTGCCCGGCCGATTCCGCAGCACTGCTGCGCCCCACACCAGCCCCGCCACTCGAGCGTGCGCACCTGAACCACCACGGGCGCATGCTGCTGCTGCTGCTGCTGGAGCTCGCGAACCAGGTGGTCCACATTAACCGTCAGCTGCAGGCCGCCGGCAGGCGCCGCCACCGCTGCTGCCGAGCGCGCCGCGAGGCGGGAGTACTCCTCCTCTGTGGCGTTGGCCAGCTCGCGCTGCACCGCCGCCAGCTTGTGTCGCAGCGCCGCCACGGGTTCCTGCACACATGGAGAGGGGGGGAAGGCTGGGGGAAGCTGGCATGCCGGGCGGGCGGCAACAGGGGCACTACGCGGGGGCAAGTCAAACGGCGGCGGGGTTGGGCGGGGGGACAGCTGTATGCCCCGACCCGGCTCGGTTTGGCTCCCAGGCGCACCAGCTGCTCCGGCTCCTGGCACTTGACATACTGGTAGCTCTCCAGCGACAGCTCGGCGGCGTGGCGCGCCGCTTCAAGCGCGTCGGCGGTGGCAGGGCGCGCCGCCTCGCCGACGGCAGCCCGGCACCTGCAGGCGCGGCAAGACGGCGGCTTGGATCATGCTGTGGCGCGGCGAGGCGGGGGCAGCGGCGGGGAGCGGCCCTGGAGCCCCGCCCAGGCAACCGCTCAAAGTCGAGCCAACAACGGCACGCATGGACGGCTGCAGCTGTCGGGGCCCGCGCCCGCACCTCAGCAGTCGCTGCCGGGACGGCTGCAGCAGCGAGGCGCGGCGGGCGCCGTGCGGACGGGCGCTGCCAAGGGCAGGGCTGCCGCCCTGCAGCGCCGCAGCCCTGGTGGCCTGCATGCGGGCCTCTTGCTCTGATGGAGGGATGGGGAGTGGAGCGCACGCGACAGGAGGGCGGAAGGGGGAGTGCTCAAAACTGCTGCTGACGAGTGCGCCCAGATGCTGCGCCGTGCCGTGCGTTGCAAGAGGAGTGAGCGCACGCCAGTTTGCAGCCGGAATGGGAGCGCTGCGCGGTGAAGTGCGGTCGGCATGGAGGCGCTCATCGGCTTAGCGTGGGAGTGTTGGCTGCGTCGCCCACCTTCCGCTCAGCGCGCTGCCTCCTATGAGCCCTGAAAACCAGATCCCACCCCGACCCACCACCCAATTCGCGCCCCACATGAGGGAACAGGAGCGACCAGGCCCCAGCGCCGCCCCCAGGGGTGTGGGAGGCCAGGAGGCAGGCCTGGTCCCCGCCGTGGGTGAAACGCAAGGGATGAGGTCGGAGGAGGCATTACCACCCACTGCCCGTGGAGGCAATATTCGCACAAGGTTGTTACAGCAGTCAGCTCAGAACAGCAGAGGGAGCACGAAAAACAGGTGGGTCGGTGTCAGGGGTGCGAGTCACGCGGCGGGCGGTCCAAGAAAGGCCTGAGCAAGGGGCCAACAGGCTGCCTCACGCCTGCAGAGCCGCCTCGTACGCCTGCCAGCCCGCCTGGCGGTACTCAGCAGCGGCCGCAGCAGGGTCCGCAGCCTTGATCACGCCGCTGCAGATGGTAGGGACCAGAGGGCAGGTGTGAGATGTGCATGAGTGGGTGCTGCCGGCAGCATGGGCACATGTGGGGGCGGAAGCTGTTGGCAAGCAGCCCTTCTGAGCCGGCTGCACATGTCCGAGTACGCACGGCCCAGCCCATGCTGCGCAGCACTCACCGCCCCACAATGATGATGTCGCTGCCGCGCTCGCCGATGACGCTGGCGGGGGTGTTGTACTGCGGGCGGGCGGGGGGCACGGACGAGGCACCGTCAGCAAGACATGAGGCATGCGGAAGCCCAACAGAGAGACCTCACAGGAATGAGCCGGCCATGTAACATGACCCTTGCAGCATTGGGGGCCTTTTTGCAACTGGTGCACTGCTTGCTGGCCGGTAGAGCGTCCTCAATCCACCGTGTTGCCCTCACTACAGGGCACACGTGCACTACATCCTGCAACCCCCGCCCACACTGTCACCCTGCATCCCCCGCCACCAGCCCCGCACCTGCTGCCCCAGCGCATCGCCGCCTGCCGCCAGCTGCACGCCGGGCGTCATGTGGATGAGGCCGGGCGGGGTGGGGCTGCTCTTCCAGGAGGATGGCGACACTGCGAGTGAGGAATTGAGTTGGCCAGGAGGGCGGCAGGATGCAGGCGGTGAGCAAGCGCGGCAGGAGGCGAGGGTGGGCGGTAGCAGTGAAGTGCGGCGGCAGTCTACCGAGGTGTAGCTACACAGGCGACAAGGGGCATGTGCAAGAGGTGCATGTGTGCGCAGTGGTGGGCCAGAACCAGAGCAGCACCACATGCCAGGCAGGGTAAACAAACTCCTCACCCGAGATGAAGCCCATGACAAAGTCCTGGTGCTCCAGCGCGGCCTTCACCACCTGCGCACCACGAGGCACAGGCAGCAGACCACCGTTGATGCACACAGGCACACACAACGCAACACAACGCAGGTGTGGGCTGCAGCAGGCTCGGGGGCAGAGGCCCGCCTGCATTGCACTTGCACTTGTACGCATGCATGCTGTAATGGTCGTGCCTAACAAGCTCCCCCAGTCAACCCAGCAGCTGCCCAACAAAATCAAGGCCCACCTCCTCGGTGTAGTCTCCCCGCGCCAGCGTGCCCTTGCTGCTCATCTCCGCCAGCAGCAGCAGCCCGCGGCCCTTGGGCAGCCCAACCTGCGCAGCCGAAAAAGGTGTTGAGATCAATTCGAGGACCCGCGGCTTGCAGGCAAACGGCAACACCAGAGCACTGTGTGCAGGAGAACAGGTGCCACAAATGACCCAAAGGTACAGCAGGCAGCTGCCGGCCTCCAATGCATAGCAACCGCGAATGCATGCCTGCTTGAGGCCATCGATGATGCCAGGGCCGGGCACCAGATGCGCGTTGGTGATGTCCGACCAATCTGCAATCTTGTAGATGCCGCCGCCGTACTGCGGGCGGAGTTAGGCAGGGAGGGGGCGGGTCATGTGAGGCTGGCCATGCAGCCAAGTTGCGACCATGCAGCCAGAGCAGCACAGTCTGGCCTACTTCCAAAGGCAGCCCGCCTGCTGCCTTGCCTGCATGACCACCGTGTTGCCAATGTCGGCAAACTTGCGGTCCTCAAAGATCATGAAGTCTGGACAGGGAGCACAGGGGAGCAAGGGCAGCACAACATTCAAGCGCGCCGTCCAGGGGTCTCACAGCAGGACACTTGCAACCCTCCTGGCACGCCTTAGGGCCTGCATCTCCGCCCCAGCAAAGTGCACCCTCCCCACCCCCTCCCACTGCCGCACCGTGCTTGTCGGCCAGCGCACGCAGCTTGGCGGCCAGCTCGTCGCTCCAGGTGTCAAACACGTCCACGTGCGTCTTGAACACGCAGATGTGGGGGCCCACCTGCGGCAGGAAAGGGGCGACAGCAGCAGGGCACAGTGGACCCTGGTGGCTGAGCAGGCGTGGCGAGACGGCAGGCGTGAGCGCAATAAGCCAGTGCAGGAAGCCTAATGCAGTGCAAAATTGTGCAGCATGGCATGGTGCAATGTGCAAGCAATGCTTAAGGGGCTGTCCTTCGCAAGAGGGGTGTCTCAGCAGAGGCTAGTCAGCTCCGAAAGATGGTTAACTTTGCAGCAGTCACCCAGCGCCCTCGTGCACACACACATGCGGGAAAATGCATCCTTCTCAGTGGCAAGCTGCTGTGCGCAGCGCTGGCTGTCATTCGCAAGAGGGTTGTATCAGCAGAGCCCTTGAGGGCGTGATCAGCTCCGAAAGATGGTTAACTTAGCTGCAATCACCCAGCCAGGAGGGGAGTTTGGTGCAAGACATGTGTGCAGCATGGATGCACTTGAGCAATCTTTACTGGGGGCTGTCATTCGCAAGAGGGTTGTATCAGCAGAGCCTGTGCGGCATTGTCAGCTCCGAAAGATGGTTAACTTTGCTGCAATCACCCAGCCCATGCTTGGCTTTGATGCATGAACGAGCATGGACATGAACATGCGCAACCATAGCAGCAGTGGTAGCGATTGCAGGCAGCAGCGGCAGCTATAAGTCAGAGAGGCAGCAAGATTGCAGTCCCCACCTTGTCTGCGAGCTCAAGCATCTCCTCCACAGTCGCCACATCAGCAGCCACTGCATGAGCAGGATGGATTCAAATGCAGGTGAGTCAGCAAACGGGCCACAGCAGCCCTGCCATGCTCAATGCCCACCCAAGCGGCCCGCTTACGAAATCAGCTAAGCCCATATCGCAGCACTATTGCAGCCAAAGGGGCCCCCTCACCGCCCCTCACCCGACAGGTTGCTCTGCTTGCGCGCCATCAGCTCAAACAGCTTGCGGCCCAGCGGGTTCTGCGCATGCGCTGCCCGCTCCTCGTACCGCAGCCTGGAAGGGAGGCAGGGGCAGATGAGAGGGGGTTGACAGGGGTAGAGAGCGGTGGCTGGATGTAGCTGCGTGTCTGGGATGTCAAGTTGCAATAAAGCAAGACCAAGACCAAGGTGTTCCAGCACAGAACAGATTGACCACAATAACACGGCGCACCGCTTGGGCTTGGGGGCGGGGGCGGCAGCGGGGATGGCACCAGGCTTGTCTGTCTGGTTCTCAGCAATGAACTGCTTGACCTGCAGCACAAAAGGCATGTGGGTAAGGAGGTTGAGGTCAGCAGCCATACCTGGGCTGCATGAACAGTGAATGCCTGCACATGGATCAGTTTCAACAACTGCGGAAATAGGCGCAGCATTCACATCCGATCCAGCAGGGTTCCGGCCGGGAGCGCACCTTGCCCGCAACGGCATCCGTGACCAGGCCGTGGCGCAGCAGCGTGTCTAGGATGTAGCTGCAGGGGCGAAGGGAACGAGGGCGGTAGTGAGCACAGCTGGTTTGTTTATAAGCGCATGACACAGCTGGCTGGAGCTGCGTGCTAGAGTGCATGTGCTGCTCACGATGGGCTTGCTTCACGCCTGCCTCTGGCCCCGCATCCCACCTCAGCGTGAACGCGGAGTGCAGCTGGAGGCCCTGGCTGGCCAGCCGCGCGCGCCCGCCCTGCTCGCGGTCGATGAGCACCACCACGTCCGACACCTTCAGGCCCTCCTTCTGTGGCCAGGCAAGCAGCAGGGGAGGGAGAGAGGGCAGGTCAGGGGGAAACAATGAGGGTGGCCAACTTCATGGGTCAGCGCCTCCACAGTCGCATGAAGCCTCAACGCCCTCCCCACACCTGCGCAGACGCGCTGCACTCCCGGGCCCCATCCAAGCTCCCCCAAATTCCCGCCCCCTGCAGCCGCACCTCGAGTGGCTCCACCGTCTCCTACACCCAGTCCCTCGATAACAAAGTGCAGCCGCTGCTGCCCATCTGGCCAACTGCCTCCCCCTTTACCTCAAGGGGCTCCACTGTCTCCTGCACGCTCATGCCCGAGGTGACCAGGTCCTCCACAATCAGGCAGCGCTGGCCCGGCTGGAACGCCCCCTCAATCGCCTTCTTGGTGCCGTAGTCCTTCACCTCCTTCCTGCAATGGCAGTTCACATTGTTGGCATATTAGCTTGTCTGTGTAACACAGTGGTTCACGGTAAGGCAGGCCGCTGCTGCCCACCCCACCCCGCCCACTCGGCCCCCCGGCCCCCGCACCTGCGCATGAGCATGGGGGTGCCGTGCAGCGCCGACATGCAGGTGGCGATGGGCAGCGCGGTGTAGGGCACGCCGCACATCACGTCAAACTCCGCCTCCCGCACGCGGTCCCACATCGCCTCTGTTGAGAGGATGGGGGTGTGGGGAGTGTGAGTTCTTCTTCTGCTGCTGCTGCTGCTGCTGCTACTGCTGCTGTCTTCCCACCAGTCATGCCGCTGCTTCCAGCAGCGGCAGCGAGGCAAGGGACGACTGGCAGCCACTCCCGAGCCCACAACATTTGTACAGCTGGGCTGCAGCTGGTGCCCGTGCACCCACCCGCGACGCGGTGCAGGATTTCAGGGTAGGAGACGATGACGCGCAGGTCAATGTACACCGGGGACATCAGCCCGCTCTTCAGCTTGAACTCCCCAAACTTGACCGCCTGCAGAACGAGTGCATTGAGGCTCAGGAAAGCTCTTGACACGAGCAACGGCTGGCATGCATGGCGCAAGCAGGGGTGAGCAACAGTCGCCTCTCGGGTCCACAGAAAGCAACTCTGCTCAAATGCCTGCCTGAGCACCCACCTGGATCTCGTGCAGCTTCAGCACGAGCGCCTCATAGTCGGCCTCCGACACAGCACCAGCCTGCAGGTGTTGAAACAGAGCCAAAGCATGAGCAACATGGGCGCCGCGGCACGCCCAGGCTGCAAACCGACGGGCCGCTGCCGACCGACAGCCGCCCACCGCCGGTGCGCCCAGCGATCCCCTGCCAAGCTGCATCGCCCTCCTGCATTGGCCCGGCTCTCGAGGGAGTGTGGCCAAGCCAGGGGGCGGGCCCATGCACTCGAAACCCAGCACTCACGCTCGGCGGCACGGCCTTGGGCATGGCTGCTACTGCCGATGTGCCCAGATGCAGCCGCTGGAGGGTCTGAGAGGGCGGGAGGGCCCGGGGGTTGGGAGGGCTTGTGGAAATGTGTGTGATGCTGGCCTTGCTCGACTGTGACGGCTGCTGGACTGCTCTAACTGACTTGCTGGGACTCGCCCGAGTGCACTTCATAAACGCGACGCAAAAAATGGGGCGATCGGCGGCAGGAGCCGCAAAGCGGCAGAAACCCCATGATGGGGAGGGCCAAGAGGCCCCTGCTGCCGCATCCTGCATACCCATCGATCTGTTTATAATACATAAAGTCTGTTTAGGGCTGTCAGGATGAAGACGGTCGCGCTCGTGAGGTGGGCGTTTGCGTGCAGCCCATTTGCAGGCTCTGGGCGAGCCATTAGTGCCATGAAATGATATATCGGGATGGTTGCATGGCATGCCGCACACCGCCTGCACGCTACGTGCAATCAAGGGGCAGTGCCCGCCGCCGCCGCTGCCGCCGCCGCTGCCGCCACCTGAGGGGCTCCTGTCGGCCTCTTGTCTCGCTGCAGCGGCGGCAAGGACTCTTGCTACAACATGGTGCTGTGCCAGCAGTACGGCCACGAGGTGGGTGCAGTGCACCCAAGCCCATTGGTCACAGATGGCGCCCCTGCTTTCCACTGCTGCCACCGCCGCCCAGTGCTCTGTCGCATGTGACGTGCACAGCCTGCCGCCACATGCCATTTAGACTAGTTCCAAGTTGCGTGTGCTTGGTCTGCAGTTGGTGGCTCTGGCCAACCTGCTGCCGGAAGCACAGGAGACGGATGATCTGGATAGCTACATGTACCAGACGGCGAGTTGTGGATGTTGGCTCAGCACCCCTTCTTTCGGCGTGCTACACTACACCGCAAGGGTCGGCTAGAAATTTGACGAGTGATGGCAGGATTTTAACTGAGTGATGAGGCTGCTGTCCTGACTGCAAAGTAACATGAGAACTGACTGTCCTGACCTTTCCATCGGGTGCAGGTGGGCCACCAAGTCATTGCGGCCTATGCCGAGTGCATGGGGCTGCCGCTATACCGCCGCCGCATCACAGGCCACTCCGCCGACCAGGTGCGGGCTGCCAGTTGGCTGATGTGCATACCTGGAGTGCTATGCAAGCCGCACCGCCTGGGGCCTGCCTGGCAGTGTGCCTGGACACCGGCACATTGCCACCTTGCTTGCACACAAGCGCCCTGCCTTGCCTTCTGGATGCTGCTTGCACAATTCTGCAGAGGCTGGTGTACGAGGACACACAGGGTGATGAGGTGGAGGACCTGGCTGCTCTGCTGGCCTACGTCAGGCAGCAGCACCCGGAGGTCACGGCAGTGGCATCGGGCGCGATCGCTTCAGGTGGGCAGCTGGAGCATAGGGATGTTGGTCTGTCCCTTCTCAACTGCAACCTTCCCCTTCTCGCTCCCGTCTTTTGCGCTGCGCCTTGCATATCCACCATTTTGGGCATGCTGCACTCCCACCCCCTCCCGTCCGTCTGTCGCGCCCGGCTGCCGCAGACTACCAGCGCACACGTGTGGAGCGCGTGTGCGCACGCCTGGGCCTGGTCTCCCTGGCCTACCTCTGGCACCAGCCGCAGGCAGGCGGGGGGCGGCAGGGTTTTGAGCACGGCCGTCATGAACAGAGCTGCCTGCGAAGCTGTGACGTGCCACCCCACTGCCACGCTCTGCCGCCACTGCTGCCCTTCTGCTGCCAACCTCTCTCTGCTCTCGTGCCCTGATTATCACGCCCTGCCTTCCACACGGCCTGATGCAGGCGGTGCTGCTGCGCCGCATGATCGACTCCAACATCGACGCCATACTGGTCAAGATTGCGGCGGCAGGCCTGACGCCCCGCAAGCACTTGGGCGCCCGCCTCGCCTCGCTGCCGGCACAGGTGCGCAGTGCTAGCGTTCAAACAATGCCTGGCTCGACGCACGCGGCCGATCCCCTGCCCAAATGTTTCGCTGCCTTGCCTCACACACTCACATGCACCCCCTCCTGCATATGTTCGTCTTGCAGCTGCACGCGCTACGCCGGCTGTACGGCAGCAATGTGTGCGGGGAGGGAGGCGAGTATGAGAGCCTCACGCTGGACTGCCCGCTCTTCACTCGCGGCCGCATCGTGCTGGACAGCTGGCAGGCGGTGACTGTGTCTGAGGACAGCATGGCACCTGTGGCGCTGCTGCACCCCACCGCTTTCCATGTGGAGCCCAAGCAGCCCCCGGCCGGAACCGGGAGCCCAGCAGCAGAAGCGCACGCAGCAACGGGGGCGGCAGCAGCAGCAGAAGTGATCGAGGTGCCGCCTGATTGGTGGCCGCCTGCCGCCCAGCAGGCAGGAGAAGCGGCGGGTGGCGCAGCAGCTGAGGCCGCTGAGGCAGCGCTGGATGTGCAGCTGAGCACAGTGGACGGCGGGCAGTATTGCTCACTGACCGCCAGCGTGGCAGCAGCGCCAGCTGGCGCCAGCCTGGACCTGACCAGCGCAGCAGGCACAGCAGCGGCCCTCAGTGCAGCGCTGCGCCGCATCTCGGACGCCCTGCCCAGCCTGGGCCTCGACTGGCCCTCCAGCCTGTTTGTGCATCTGTACGTGCCTTCCATGGCACAGTTTGGGGCAGCCAATGCGGCGTACGCAGCCTTCCTGCCGGCCATCAACCCTCCCTCGAGGGCCACAGTGGAGCTGGGGGCTAACGCTGAGCTGGCGCTGGTGGTGGAGGTGCTGTCTGCCAGGTGGGCTCGGCTTGGGTTCGTGGGTGGGGTAAGAGGGTGGCAGAGCTGGTCTCCACGGCTTTGCAGCTTGGGGGGTGGGGCAATCAGGTTGTGGGCCGTATCCAGCTGGCTGCAGGCTGGGCAAACAAACCCGTGCAACCGCACCCCTGTATGCATCCCTCGCCGCAGGCAGCCCGAGGGGCGGCGGGTGCTGCACGTTCAGAGCATCAGCGAGTGGGCACCCTCGTGCATCGGGCCCTACAGCCAGGCCACGCGCCACCGCGGCCTGGCCCTGTTTGCCGGCCAGGTGAGTGCAGGGATGAAGATTTGGGGCTGTGTCGTGGCTGGCAAACCTGCCTGAGCTACTGGCAACCAGCAGCCGGGCTGAACTGGGACTTTGCCAACTGTGCTGTGCCATTGCCACCCAACCAGCAGATTGCGCTGGACCCTCCAACCATGGGCATTCTGGGCGGCGGCATTGACGTGCAGTGCGTGCGCTGCCTCCTCAGGTGAGCAAGCACAGTCCTACCTCGCCGCCGCAGCTGGGGTGGCTGGTGAACGCCTTGCCTGTACTTGCTGTAACTGTGTTGCATATCGCAGCCTCCAGTACTTTTCGTTTGCTGCTCGAAGCGTGCTCAACATTCCAACATGTTCAATGCCTGCAGCTGCCAGCGGGTGGCGGTTGCGGTTCACACTGACCTGCCCCAGAGCCTGCTGTGGTGCACCGTCTACTGCTCCGATGCGGCGGGGCCAGCGGGGCGGCAGCGTGTGGCGGCCCACCTGGCTGCCTTTCTGCGGGGCCAGCTGGACACCTCCCTGCTTGAGCAGCAGCAGCAGCAGCAGCAGATTGGCAGCGCAGGCCAGCAACCCGGTGGCGGCAGCAGCAGCAGCAGTTCGGAGCATGCAGAGGAAGAGGACGAGCAGGCGGCATCTGATGATGAGCAGAGCGAGGAGGAGCTGGAGCTTGATGAATACCTGCAGCCGCCGACGATGCGCCGCCACTGGCAGCCGCTGCTCACATTTGTGACGGTGCCGGAGCTGCCACGCGGGTGAGTGTTTGAGCAAGAGAGGAGAGAAGGTGGAGCTGCTGACAGTTGGGTTCCACGCTGGCCAGGCGCACATTTGGCTGGGAGTTGGGGCTTGGCTGTTCTATCGAACTGAACCGTGCTGCTCGCGGCAACAGTGCTGCTTGTGAGCCTTGGAGAATGCCGCACCCCTTGATCCCTGCAGGGTGCTCGTTGAGATCCAGCCGGCAGCCTGCGTGGTGGACGAAAGCCTGGTGGAGGACAGCAGCAGCAGCAGCAGTGACGAGGAGGAGAGCCAGGAGGCTCGAGCTGCGGCCCGCCGGAGCAGGCGTGAGGCGGCTGCAGCAGCTCGTCCCGCCGGCAGCAGCATGCCTGGCTGGATAGGCCGGCTGCAGCAGTCCAGCAGTGGCAGCAGCAGCCGGTTGTGGTCGCCCGGCCGGCTGTGCAAGGTGCATGCCAGCGCCAGCCAGGCAGCAGCAGCAACCGATTGGCGGCAGGCGGTGCAGGCGGCGGCGGCAGATCTGGCTGCTGGTGTGGCTGCAGCCGAGCTTCAGGCTGCTGATGTGGCGGCGTGCAAGGTGTACTGCCTTGCCAGCTTGTTGGCTAGCCAGGACGGCCCCACTGCTGCCGACCTGCGAGAGGCAGTTGCAGCAGCACTGCCGGGTGTGCAGCCAGCGGTGGTGCCGGTGACTGCGGTGGGCAGCAGCGCGGGCCCTGATGCTGCCATACTGCTGGAGGTGCTTGCGCTGCGCAGCTGAGCTTGCCGCCAATGACGTAACCTCAAGTGTTGGGCGACATGTGACGCAGTGACACAAGGAGAAAGGAGGTGTGCCCGCATTGGAAAGCAAAACCAGGCCTGCTTGCCACGATCTGATGCAATGGTACCTAGTTTACAGAGGCCGAGTACAAGGGAGCTGATACATAGCGCGATTTCCGGACGATGCAGTATGAATACAAGTACAGTGAAACTACCACCGCTGTCGGGTTTTCTAAAGCGGGATGTTGCCGTGCTTGCGCTCCGGCCGCCACGCCCGCTTGTTGGCCAGGGTCTCCAGCTCCGCACACAGCCGCTGCCGGGTCTGCAGAAAGGCAGGCGTTTGGCAGATTTCGGTTGGCCAGCAGCTGAGCCTTCCCCTGGCCTGGCAAGATTCTGGCCATGCAGCCCAAGGCAAACAGGCACACCACTTGCCCAGCGGGGCAGGATGACGTCATCGATGTAGCCGACTTTGGCGGCCTGCGAGTGAGGAGACGCAGGGGTGCATCACGAGCTTCACAGGCAGGCTACGGGCTCCTGTTCGCGCCTCAGACTGGGCTTGCTGCTGAAGCCATGCCCTTACTTGGAACGGGTTGTTGAACTTCTCCTCGTACTCCGCCTCCTGCCTGGCCACATCCTCGCCCTTGCCCCTGAGGTGTAGGGTATGGATGGGTGGGTGGGTGGGTGGGGTGCCCAGGCATCACAACATCCTTGCCCAGCGCAGCCCAGCTGCTTCCGTCAAGTTCCAGCCGCGCTTTGGACTGAAAGGCGAGTCAATGCCATTTCCCCAAGGGCGTCAGCAACCACCACAGCAACCAACCATTGGCTGCCGCAACCCCGCCCCAGCGCTGCCCACCTAAACAGGATCTCTACGGCGCCCTTGCTGCCCATGACCGCAATTTCCCCGGTGGGCCACGCCAGGTTGATGTCGCCACGCAGGTGCTGCGGGCAGAGGAAAAGGCATCCGTGAGAAACAGTTTGGATGGGTGGGGGTCCACCAGGAGAGACGCAGCCATTGCGCTCAGCAGCGCTCGCCGGCGCCTGCCCTCCTTGTGGCCGAGCCAGCCGACCACCAAACCGCATTGACTTCCAACCGGCTCACCTTGCTGCTCATGACATCATATGCGCCGCCATAAGCCTTGCGTGTGATGACTGTGAGCTTGGGCACTGTGGCCTCGGCATATGCGTACAGCAGCTTGGCGCCGTGCCTGCAATCGCTAGCTAGCAGCATGTGTGTGAGAGTTGTGCAAATGCAAGGCACATGATCAAGGCGCTGTATGGTACCTGCTGCCTGCCCCCGCAGCTAGCCGCCACACGGCACCACCACTCAAGCCGCCTCCCGAGCAGCACCTGCCCCCAGCCCTCACCGGATCACGCCCCCATACTCCTGGGCGGTGCCCGGCAGGAAGCCCGGCACGTCCACAAATGTGAGCAGCGGGATGCTGAAGGCGTCGCAGAAGCGCACAAAGCGGGCGCCCTGTGGGGGACGTGAGAAATCGGGGATCATGGCAGGCAGGTGAGCAGGGGCAGCATGTGCAGCAGTGCCGCCAGATGCACCCTGGGGACAGCCTCTCGATCGCAAACGAGGTCACAAAGGGCTGCCACAAACCACCCTGCCCAGGCGCACCTTGACAGAAGCGTCGATGTCGAGGCAGCCGGCCAGCACCGCAGGCTGGTTTGCCACCACGCCCACCGTGCGGCCATTGAGGCGGGCAAAGCCTGGGGCAATTGGGGATGTGTTGGGCGTATGAGAGGGATGTGGCCGGAGCGCAAACGGGTCTGGGAAGGGCAGCTGTGCATGTTGCACGCCGCCACGCATAAACAGAGTGCACAGTCGAAGCGAGCAGGTGACAGTTCAGCAGCAAGGCGGCCCTCAACTGGCGCACCGGTGATGATGTTCTGGGCGTAGTCGCGCGCAATCTCAAACACCTCGCCGTCGTCAACCACCTGCTGCACCACGCCCAGCATGTCGTAGGGCTGCAAAAAGTGGGAAGGGAGGGACGCGGGTTGGCATGTTCTAGGGTTGCACCCAGGGGGAAGGGGGCAGCGGGCAGCAGCAGTGCAGCCTCACAGTGTGGCGTACACCCGCATCTCAAAAGGGGTCTCCAGCATTAACCACGCAACACCCACCTCCAGGTCGTTGGTGGGCACCACATAATCCAGGAAGGGGCAGGAGCGGTCGGCCGGGTCCATGGACAGCACCTGTGCAGCAGTTGCGGCCGGGGAGGAGACGGGAGCACGTGTGTGCCTGCATTGTCTCTGCCATTGCGACGAGGAGATAGCTGCAAGCACTCTCGCTCTGAAATGACCGGGGCAGATACCTGATCGCCACACTGCACTGCACCCAGCGCCGCCCACCCACCCGTGGCGCCTGCTCCCGGTTGGAGGGCGGCAGGAAGGAGAGGAGCTCGCGCATGCCCGCCAGCGCATCCAGCTCGTTGTCAAAGGCGCCGTGGGCCACGCCTGCGAAGAAAGAAGAGGAGCATGCCGTGATGGGATTGAGAGCAGAGATGCTTTCCATGCGCGATGCGTTGCATGCCGATGGAGCAGACTTGCATCCTGGGGCATGCATGTCGACACTCCAAGCCCAGGCTGCCCTGAGAATGGCAACGCACCGAGCCGTGCAGCAAAAAGACTGCGGCTAGCCAGCAGTGCAACATACTGCACAGCCGACGGCCGGGTGAATGTCAGACAGTAGAAATCAATTTCCGAAGCCAGCATCCCAACCTTGATGCCCCACTCCCCTGCTGCGCACCCGACTTGGTGGTGTGCGTGGCCGCGCCCCCCAGCTGCTCTTGAGTCACTTCCTCCATCGTCACGCTCTTGACCACCTCTGGACCAGTAAGGAACATGTACGAGGTGTGGCGCACCTGCAGGAGGGCATGGGAAGTACGAAGGTGGTGGTTGTGGTCGGCTGAGGGGTTGAACGCAGAGCGGCGTGAGTAGATGGCGAGGTGATGTGCAAGCAACAGTGCACAATGCTGCGCGGCAGCAGCGATCGTGCTACAAAACAGTGACCAGCCAGCACAGTCGCAGCGCTCAAAACTGCTCAAGAGCAAGCTACCCAGATAGCAGGGTGCAGCCGCATGAAGCAGCTACGCAAGATGAGGCAGCATTCAAGGCTTGCCATGAAAGTGAAGTCGGTGAGGGCGGGCGAGTAGACAGCACCTCCGGCGCACGGGCCCATCACCAACGACAGCTGCGGCACCACGCCTGCGCAAGCAGGTGCAGATGGGCAGCGGGGTGTGCTGCGTTTGATGCTGGGAGGTGAGTCACAGGCATGTCTGTCCCGCGATCAAATGTTCTTGTGCACACCGCGCAGCCTCACTTACTTGCACCCGGCCAGCCCAGGGTTGTTTCAGCACAGGCAAGCTTCCTCCCAACTGCCGCACCTGACGCATTCACGTTCCGCAGGAACACATCTGCATAGCCAGCCAGGCTCATCACTCCCTCTTGGATGCGCGCACCGCCGCTGTCGTTCAACCCCACAATGGGGGCCCCCGCCTGCAGTCGGGATCAGGCAAATGGAGAGCATCTGAGGGAGGCTGCTCTTTGCCGCGACAGTGGACGCAACAACAAAGGCAACCCAGACCCGGACCAGCACACCTCCACAGCTCGATCCATCAGGCGGCAGATCTTGGCTGCGTGCGACTCAGACAGGGAGCCGCCAAACACTGCAGACGGGAGAGCAAACGCTAGTCAGATGCGAGTGGGAGTGTGCGTGGAGGCGCATGCATGCGGCATGCGTCAGCTGCTGGTTCTGGCCCAAGCAGCAACACCACAAGCAACCCTGCGGCGAGCCAACAGCTCGCCTGTGAAGTCTTGGCTGAAGGCGAACACGGGGCGGCCATAGACCGTGCCGCTGCCCGTCACCACGCCATCCCCTGCAAAGCGCAGGGCACACGGCAGCAGCAGTAGGTGCCGCTGCAGTCAGCGAGCTGCTCACCCACTGGCGGCAGCATGTCAGCCCAGCAGGCCACACAACGTCTTTTGTGGAGCAATCATGCACATGCACAGCCGCACAAGGCAGGCGCACCGTAGTACTGCTGTTTGTCCATGCCAAAGTCGCTGCAGCGGTGCTGCACCAGGGCGCCCGCCTCGCGAAAGCTGCCGGGGTCAAACAGCACCTGCGGGCAGGAGGGCAGGGCAAGGCACTTTTTGACACAACGGCAGGTTGCAAACTGACGTGTTAAGAACTTTACAGAGTAAAGCTAGCTGCAAGGCACAAACACAGCAGGTTGAGAAGCGAGGCGCGCGTCACCTGCAGCCGCTCTCGTGCCGTCAGCTTGCCCTGCACAAAGGTTGCAAGGTCGCCGGCGTGCATCAGTCACGCAGCGGCAGGGCAGAAGGAGCTGCGGCACTGATTTCAACCTGTCCGTCACTGCGCAAGCACAACAATTCAGGATCTCACCTTTTCATGCTGCTTGGCCACACGCTGTGGCCCGCCGCCCAACAATGCCGCCTCTTTGGCCGCCTTCACGCGCTCCCACTTGGGCTGAGGCAGCGGAAGAAGAAGCCAGGTATATGGCAACAGCTCAAACGGCTGTTGGGATGCTGGCACGCTAAGCGGCAAGCCTGTGGGACTGAATTTGCCACTCCTCCGCCACTAAGCAGCAACACGGTTTGGAATCTCACGTTGGAGGCGTACGGCGGCAGCACATCCACTTCCGGGAGCGGCAGCCGCCGCCCTGCCACCGTGCCAGTGGCCATCCATCGCTGCAGGGGCAGGGAGCAGCAGGGCAGTGCAAGCAGGCCGTGAGAGCGGGCCGCAAGCGCGCCCGGGCATCGGCGGCGTCGGGCGGGCGGCAAAAGCGGCACCCACCGCTGCCAGGCTTGTGGCCGCAGCCCAGGTGGCTGGCAGGTGCGCCGATAGTGTCGCTGCTATCGACGGCGCCTGCCGCGACAGCATAGCGGCGCTCAAAGCCCTGGCGGGCAGCTGCGAGTTGCGGAGGGCTGTCTCGCCGAAGATCCGAGTCTTGAGGAGTGCGCAGATGGCGCAAGAATGACTTGCAGCCGAAACCAGCCGACTGGAGGGGACAGCCAAAAATGCGGCGCTTGATGGCTGCGCGTTGCGACCGCAGCGTTACTTCATCGTTCCCTGATCGTGTTGCACATCGTGTTTTCACTGCTGCAAGGAGCAGGAGTGACTGCGCTCCCTCGTTGCCCTTGCTCGCCAGTGCGTCACAGCGCGGCCTGTATTCGGGGCGCACAGGCCACCAGCCCTGCCCCAGCCTCGATCCAAGGCCTCTGGGTGGGCGCCACTTCCCAGTGCGGCTTGTGTGCCGCCGCCGCCGCCGCCGCCAGCCGCCGCTCGGATGCCCGTGCTTGGCATGGCGACCAACGCCTGCCATCGTTCGGCCTGTGCGGTGCAATCGTGCCTGGCTGAGGCAAACTATGACGAGGTGAGCCACGTTGCTGAGAAGGCGCAAGAGGTGCTGCTTGCCTGGCGCTGCGGCTGCCGACGCCATGCCTTTCCCCCTGGCTGCTGCCGGCGCATGATAAAGAGCGCAATGTGATGTGCTGAATCGTGCCTCCTGGTCGTGCCTGCAACTTGCCTGCAGAAAGAGTGTGCGTGGGCGATCGACAGGCTGAAAAAGTGCTGTGAAAAGATGGGTGAGGATGGACAGCCACAGGCGGAGGGGTGTCGTATGCCTGAGAGCTGCCTGTGCTTTGCTACTTGCTACTTGCATTAGCTGACAGTTCTCGGTTTGGTCAGTTGTCTTCAGGCGATGCGACACAAGGTCAACTCACCCATCACTGTCCGTGCTGTGCAGGCAAGGGCAGCCTGCACTGCGCATTTGCCCAGCAGCCTGCGGCGGAGAGCTCGCAGCCGTCAGGCGAGCAGCAGCAGCCGGCGGCCGAGCAGCAGGACCCGCAGCAGCAGGACCTGCAGCAGCAGCAGCAGCAGCAGCAGACTGAGCAGCATCCTCGACAGCAACCCTCGCTGTCTGAGCAGCAGCAGCAGCAGCCGCGACCAGCCGGCTTGGGAGGCAGCCTGGAGGCTCAGGGAGTGGCAGCTGCCTCTGGCCAGCAAGTGGCAGCCTCTCCAGCAGCCTCATCTCCAGCAGACCAGGCACCTGCCGAGCAGCAGCAGCAAGCCGGACAGCTTGCGGCCGCGGGCTGAAGGACTTTTCTAGGCGCCACCGCGAGGGCCTGCAGCATGTCGAGCCCATGATGCCTGGCCGGGTGCCTTCCTCTAGTGCCATGCCATGCTTGGTTTGTACCTCCCGTGCTTCCGTTTGCACTGGCTTGCATTCAATGCCCTGTAATGCCATGAGCGACATGCTTGCTCGAAGCTCTGCGCCTGGATTCAATATCAATGGGTCGGTCCCCCCACCCAGGGCGGTGTACCGCAGCCCTTCTTGCAGCCACCTGCTCGAGCATGGTTGTCACCCCAGTAGAGCGGCGCATCACAAACCCATCGTTCCTACAGAGCTAGCACCAGAAAGTAAAGCGAGCCCTGTTTGCCGAGCCAAACCCTCGTGTGGCTCTTCGCTCGCTACCAGACGCCGGTCGCTGCCCAGATGGCCCACTAGGCACGAGTGAGGTTATGTCTCGCGCCTGGAGGCGGAGCCCGCCCTGCTCGCGAGCAAAACAGCCCGCGGGTTTGCACAGAGTTTCTGCGTGCTCGCGCCTGACCATTCTGCTTGCAAGCTACTCGTGAAGCTGCAGGAGCGACGGCGCAGCGAGGCGCAGCCATGAGTGCGGCGCCGCCGTCGGCGTCGGCGGCAGCGGCAGTGGCTGCAGCTGCGGCACCTGTGCACCAGGCGCCAGCGGCAGCCATGGCGCCTGGCGTCGCCGGCCAACCCACAACCTTCCTGCGGTTGGAGTTCATCAGCGACAAGGAGACGCAGCGCATCCTGCTGATCCAGCGCACCGTGGGCCTGGCCAGCTGGGCCTTCCTCGCGTGGATGCTGGTGTCACAGTGAGCCTCGCTGCTTGGTGTTTTGCTTGCAGGGGCTCAGCGCTTGCACCCACACTCGATGTATGATGACATGCAAGCCTCCCCACCTGCGCCGCAGGTCTGTCGGCGGCAGCGACAGCCTGATGCGCAGCAACCAGGCCGAAATTGTGAACATCTGTGTGGCGTGCGTGTGCCTCGTGCCCTTGCTCGGCGTGGGCACCTGGTTCGGGCTTCGCACCGTCGCCGCGCTGCGCTGCCCCACCACCGTGCGTTGGGGCCGACAGCGCAAGTACCTGCTAGCCATGACCGGGCTGGACCTGGCGCTGCAGTTGATCAACCTGGCCGTCTTCCTGGCCTCCAATGTGTACTCGCTGGTCTACCCATGCGCCCTGTACGCCCCAGCCATGGACGTCTTTTTCCTGCTCTCCATGACAAGTGAGCGGCCTTTGCTGGGGCGGGTTGGGCGGGTAGCATAAGGTCGCTTGGCAGCGGCAGCGGAGCCTGTTGTCCACACAGTGCGCTGCTGCCTTCCCACTTGGCCATCTCCCGTCTCCCATGCCCCTGCAGCTGTAAACACACTCTTCTTCTGCAGCCTGAGCCGCCCGCTGTCAATCTTCCCAGAGGGCACGCTGCACCGCATGCAGCAGCGCTGGGCCGCACGCGGCTGGCTGGGCCGCTGCGCCGCCGCCCTGGCCTGCTGCTACTGCGGTCCCGGCGGCAGCAGCGTGGAAGCACCCACATCGGGTCGCAGCGGCGGCGAGCAGTCTGCCAGCGCAAGCAGGCCTGGCAGCTGGAGCAAGGCAGGGGGCAAGCCGCTGCCTGATGCGGATGTGGAGGAGGGCAAGGATGTGGACAAGGAGTCGAATGCCGAGGACTGGGAGCCCGCCTCGCCAGGTGGGTTGCTTGGGGACGGCGCCAGGCTGCACATGTGTGGGACACATCTGCTCATGCGTGTCTGCCTGCTGCCATCCAGGTGTGTGGCATGTGTGATGCTCGGATGCATGAACAGCTGCTCGCTCATCTCACCTCAGATGCCTCTTATCGCAGGTCACCGCCGCGCCGTTCGCTTGGGGCACGTCCTGCTGTTCTGCCTGCTGTGGGTGCCAGTGGAAGCGCTGGTTGCGGCCGCCACCGCAAGCACCATGGGCGCCTTTGGTGAGGCAGCTGTGCGCACACATGTTGTGGAGTGTGCTTGGGTGGCAGCCCTGTTGGCGCCCTGCCCAAGGTTTGCTGCACTTGGGTCCAGCACGCCAGGGCCAATCATGCTGTGCTGCCTCGGACACTCTAATGCAGGCTCCGAGTCGCTGTTTGTGTGCCTGGACAGCTCGTGCGCCGAGAAGATGCCTTGGCGGCGGGCGCGTGAGGAGCTGGACTGGGAGAACTGCAAGTCCTTCCGCTGGCAGTGCACCCTAGATGGCTACTCGATCGGAATGTCTGCCGCAGTCGGCGGCCTCTTTCTCATCTACAGCGCCGTCTTCCTGCTGCTGATGTGAGCGCCCAACACATGCCTAGGGAATATTTGTGTGCTGAGCCCAAGCAGTGCGAGCCGGCAGTCGCACGTGGCAGCGGCAGCAGCACCAGCGACACGCCATTTGCGTTGCCAAGTAGAGCGATGCCCACCTGCCTGCTGTGTGCTGCTTCTGACACATTGGATATTGCTCATGCAGGTTCTTTGTGCTCATGGAGTACCGGCGGTTGGCGTATACTCCGCACCGGTGAGCAGCTTAAGTGATAGAGCCTAGGCCACCGGCCAGCAGCTGCAGGAGCTACGCCTGTTGGCCGGCAACCACTGCAGCTGGCCCTCTGTGTGAGGTGCCGCAAGAAAGGTGCAACGTGTGCTTCATCTGCGGAAGCATGTAGCCCACCCGCGGCACTTGCTCCTGCTGCCCTTGTGCCTGCAGGGTGATGAACGTCATTGCTCGCCTGCTGCTGCGCACACGTGGATATGCCTCTGGATTCTTCATCATCGCCACCGCAACCGTCTTCTTCTTGAACGTCAACAGGCAAGCACGCCAGCAGTCTGAGTGACTGTCTGAGGTCCAGCTGAGGAGTGGAGGAGGCGCCCAGCAGTTTCAAGACCTAGAAAGTCCTACTCGCCCACTCCCCTGCATGCCTTCCCCTGCAGCTGCAACGCCAACCTTCAACTGTGGTTGGGCCTCACCCCGGTTTACTTGAGCTGGACAATCCTGGACATCACAGAGGTGTGCTTGGGGAAAGCCAACTGACAATGCACTGTGCACTGCAAGTCGGCATGTCACTCTTATTTCCTCAGAGTTCTCCTTGCTCTGCTCACTCCATCCCTACCCTACATTGTCTTTACCCATTGTCTTTACCCTGCCCTGCAGGCGTTCCTGTACTGCCCCTCGGAGCCCAAGGACTGCGCCCTCAAGCTGCACGCCCTCTTGCAGCAGTTTGCCTGGACTGAGAGCGAGGTGAGACGAACACTGGGCTGGGTGCTGAGCGTTGTAGAAGACTAACCAAGCCTGTACGTGGGAGGCTGCAGCATGAAAACTGCCTCCCTGCCCCTCCTGCCCGCTTCTGGCAGGCGCCCGCCATGCTTGCAGAGCGGGGCCTCCCCGACGAGCCGCTCTTCTGCTTTGAGACTGCGCTGAAGATGAGCTACTTTTGCATGCACATCTACCGCCACTTCAACGTGAGCTGCTGGTGCTACAGGGGTGCTGTTTGCAAGGGCCTGCTGTGCTCGGGTTGTAGGGTTGTAGGATGCAGTGAGTGGCGCACCTGCAACTGGGTGAACCGGCTGGGCAGATTTGTTCGCTCACTCTTGGTTCAAGCCCTGGTTCCAATGTGTTCTCTTGTGTCTGCAGCCGCAAAGCACAGTATCGTCGCTGCAGACTGCCATGGCGCTGTATAACTGCGAGCATTACGAGTGGTAAGATGCGTAGATGTCACATTGCAGCGGGCTGTGCTGCGAGGCAGCTGGGGTTGTATGGGTGCTAGGCAGCACAGGTCGCTCCTACTTGAGCTGCCACTGCTGGCCTCCACACATAACAAGCTGCTGGGCCCTGGTTGGGCCTCACCCGCCGCTGGTGCAGGATCCGGGAGCCAGTGCACGACATGAACTGCCTGCTGTGCTGGGGGCCGGACACCCTGGTGGTCACATTCCGTGGCACGCAGTCGCTGGCCAATGTCAAGGCGGATGCCCAGGTGGGCGCTGTGTGTGCAGTGCAGCGCTTGTGGTGCAGCACAAACATCCAAAGTACATTGCAAGGCTGCGGCATGCTTGCTGCGGTGCCCGCCTCCCCAAGGATACACTGCTAGTTTGTACAACCTGTCATTTCACATCACCCTGCCCCACCAGGTGTGGCGGTCGCCGCACCCGCCGGTGCGCGGCAAGCTGTGGCTGGGCAGCCGCCCCATGATCCACTCGGGCTTCCTGGCCTCCTGGAATGGGGAGGGCCTGGATCAGCAGGTGCTGCTGCGGGTGCGGCAGATCCTGGAAGGGCAGCAGCACAGCTACAGCGACAGCAGCGGCGGCAGCGGCGGCGGCGGCAACAAGGACAGCAGCAGCAAGGATAGCAGCGGCGGCAACCACGGCGATGCGGGCGCTGCTGGCGGGGGCAGCAGGTGCGGCACCGGCATGGCGCCGTTTGAGACGACGGTCGTGCGGTGCTGCAGCCGGGCGCACGAGGAGAAGGAGGCTGAGCTGGCAGAGGCGGCGGCCGCAGCACGCGCAGCAGAGGCAGCTGAAGCCGGCCCTGGGGGGCACTTGCATGTCGATGAGGCAGAGCTGGAGGCAGCAGCTTCACAACTGCTGTCCATGGCGTCTCCCTTCTCAGGATCCAGCAGCGCTGGCTTGGCAGGCAGCATCAAGGCGCGGTCCCGGGGCGGCAGCATACGCAGCACGGCCAGCAGCACGGCAGGCAGCGGCGGGCGCCCCTTCCGAATCTTTGTCACGGGGCACAGGTGCGAGGCCGCTGGTGGCGGCTGCTGTGCACAAGTTGAGTTGCAGCTGCAGTTGCTTGTTGAGAGGCATTCGCTTGAACTTCGCAACTCGTCAGCATCCTCATTAGCCTCTCCACACCCTGCCCTGCAGCCTGGGCGGCGCAGTGGGCACACTGTGCGCATTTGATATAGCCCAGGAGCTGCAGCGCTTGGGCTACGCCACAGTGGCTAGCCCCTTCAGCGCTGCAGACGTCGCAGCTCCCGAGCCCAAGCCAGCAGGCAACGGCGGCACCGGCGGCGGCAGCAATAGCAGCAGCGGCGACGGCAATAGCAGCAGCGGCGGCGGCAGCGACGGCGGCAGCGGTGGTGCTCGGGGCCGGCCGGTGTCTGTCACGTGCTACACGTACGGCGCTCCCCGGACTGGCAACCATGCGTTTGCCAACGAGCTGGTCGAAAAAGTTCCAGACACTTGGGCTGTCATCAACGACCAGGACCTGGGTGAGCATGGTGCACAGTGTTGGCAGGGGAGGCTTGTCAAGCCTGCTGACTGAGGCAATTCTATGGGCGTGCCCAGAAGGCATCATGTGCCACAGTGGCTGCTTGCTGGGGCTCCATGTGCCTGCAGTGGCCAAGGCCGGCAAGTTCCTGTTCTTGTTCAAGCGCTGCGGCCACGTGGCGTTGATCAACCCGCAAGGCGATCTCATCGTCAACCCCAGTGAGCTATCCCTGTCGTGCATGCTGCCGTAGTTGCACACAGCCTCGCCACGGCAGCTCACATCCAACTGCACCCTCTGCTCATCCCCACTACCTGCTTCCCCTGCCCCCCGCCCCTTTTCACGCTCCCAGGCTTCCTGGAGCTGAACGTGCAGCGCTCGTCGTACCACGCCTCGGTGTCGCAGCACCTGCTGCTGAGCTACAACAAGAGCCTGGCGGCCATCCTGCGGGGCCAGCACGAGGGCAAGAGCATCAGGTGGGGCTGCAGATGCAGATGGGGGTGCGGATGTGGTGGGGGAGCAGGGCTGGATGGCGAGCCAATCCACACATGGCATGGATAGGCTAGACATGCTTTGCCCGGTGCTGCTGGACATGCCTGCGGTGCAGCCTGTGCTGGAACGATTCCAAGCTGCACTGTCAAGGTCCAGCAAGGACCGCAGTCATGCAACCGCCTCCGCCCGCTCTGCGTTGCCTGCCCCGCAGCGGCGGCGTGGAAGCGCTGGCCCTGCTCACCTCCAACCCCGCGGTGCGCGAGCTGCTGGTGCGCCCGCTGGCCATCCGCATGGTCTCTCTGCGCCGCTACATCCACAGCAGCCTGCCCTCGGTGCCGGAGGCGGCGCACCCCTTTGGCAGCGCGGCGGCGACAGCTGGCGAGCCGCAGGCCATGGCGGCGGCGGCAGGGCGGAAGGAGGCAGACCTCAGCGGCATGGGCGAGGGAGACGACGAGGCGGCGGTGCCGCGGGAGGCGCAGGACGGCCCGCTGACTGGCATGCAGCGCCTGGCTTCCACTGTGCGCGAGATGGCGCAGGGCATGCTGTGAGGCGCATGCCTGGCGGCTGTTTGTATTTACACATCCATTATAACTCAGCAAGACATGATATTTTGACTCGTTCATTGCTGACTTGCTGCTGCTTCTAGTGTATGTAGCACAGCAGACCTACCGCATTTGAAATGAATACTCTAATTATCAGAGGAAGGACAAGCAAGAGGACTGCCGCCGGGTCTCAGCCAGGGCAGCGCCACCCCTCAGCTCGGCGGCGAGGCCAGCACGGTGGTCAAGGTGTGCCCCTTGTAGGTCGGCGGTGTGCTGTAGCCTGCCTCCTGAATCTCTTCTGCTGCTGCGGCGCGGGCCCGCTCTGCCTGCTCTGCCCGCTCAGCTGCTGCATGCGCTGCCGCCAGCCGCGCTGCCTCTGCCTGGGCCGCCGCAGCCTCGCGCTCAGCGGCGGCAGCCTCCTCCTGGCGCAGCTTCTGAGATGCGCTGCGCTCCCACTGCTGCAGCGCATCCCGTGTGTCCGCACAGCCGCCCCGTGTGCCGGCGCTGCCCGCCTCGCCCTCGCCCTCCCCAGCCTCGCTCTCGTCCTCCTCAGCAATGTCGGCCTCGGGCGCGTGGCCAAATGCCTGCTTGGGGGCCAGAGCCAGTGTGCACATGTTGGGCAGGGTGGGCATGACACCTCGGTTCAAGCACGACTGGTTGCATTAGGGCAGTTGTCCCAAGCCACATGCATCCCCCGTCCTCGCAGCCAACCTTGATGAATGTGGAGCGCATGTCGCCTCCATGGTCCAGGGAGTCCTGAGCCAGCGAGGCCGCCACGCGCCGGCGGGCTGCTCAGCAATAGCAGGGGAGGGACGGGTGAGCGCCTTGTCACGCCAGCAGGGGAGACGATGAGCCTCTGGCCGTTGCCTCTGCACATGAGCATGTTCTGCTTCATTCCTACGTGTGCCAGTCAGCGCAGCACCCACCTGTGACTGAGTCGCAGCGCAGGTGCGACTTCATCCAGCTCACGCGCTGTGGGGAAGGGGTGGCCGGCAGACCTGTGCAGTAAGTGCATCGTGCTCCCTCTAGCCCAGCTTACCTAGCATGCAACACCTCACGTGCAGTGCAGTTCGTGGCCCTCTCAACCACCCCCGACTGCCTGCCTGGTAGATCGCCTCCTCCAGAACCTGTTCCGGCGTCTTGGCCTCGCTAGCAGCCTGCAATGGACAGCACAGCCAGACCTGTGCAGCTCATCATTGCGAGAGCTCTACATCCAACAGCCCTGATCAAACTCGCCTCATGACAAGCCGAGCCACAGCTCGCTCACCAGGCGCAGCGTGTGCAGCTCGCGCTGTGTGGCATCAGAGCGGCTGGCCTGTGGTGCAAGGCTGAGCACGGCGGTCAGCCCCGTGACCGCCTTGGGCCCCTGTGCCGCCACCAGCTCCGCAGCCCAGTGCACCGCTGCGGTTGAGGAGGCGGGGCGGAGCGGCCGGGCACAGTTGGTGCAGCACCCAGTTCTCATTCCAAGTAGCTGCACACACACCAAGCCATCACACTGCTTACCTGCATCCAGGATGCTGCGGGCCAGGTCGGCTGCAGGCGTCTTGAGGAAGGGTGCGGCACGCAGCGCCGCCGTGCTGAGCTCTGCCGCCGTGGCGCTGCTGCCGTCTGCCCAGAGGGACTTGGCCATGGCGCGCAGCAGGGGGCGCGGCGGAGCAAAGGCGGCGCCATGCTGCAGCTGCGTGGCAGCCCTGTGAAGGTGTAAGAAACAAAGGGCCACCTCAATGCTGCCTGCTGATGTTGAGCAGTTCATGGCGGGGAGATGCACGGGCACTCCTGCCTTGCTGCCACGCTGAAGACTGCCAACCGCCGCTCCTGCGCTCACCAGGCCTCCAGCTGCGCAATCTTCTCGCCCAGCGTCTGCCGGCCCCACCGCGCCAGCGTGAAGCAGCACAGGGCGTCCAGCGCGGCAGCGTCGGGCAGCTCGCCGCTGTCCGCCACTCTGCGCCATGCCTCAACCAGGTTGGAGGGCGCCGGACCATACGACACCACCACGCCCTTGACGCGGATGGAGGCTGTTGCCAGGCCATCCCGCGCCCGCCGCAGGCCGGCCGCCACAGCGGCTGCAAAGAGGGGGCGACGGAGGAAGTTGAGGGTGCAGGCGAGGAGTGCCTGCGGCAGGCGGCAGCGGCGGCGGCGGTGCTTGTCGAGGGGGTAAGGGCAGGGAGGCCTCAGCAAACGACATGAGGCATCGCGACAAGGTGGGAGCGAGCCGGCTGGAGGCGCAGGGGCCGCTTTTGGGGCAAGGAGGTGGAACAAAAGACTGCTTGGGAGCTCACTGCGGGCGGCGTGGGTCACGCTGGCGCGCCCACAGTTCAATGACGGCGGGGCCGGCTTCTGTGGCGATGCTCCGAGCTTGGCCGCTCCGTCGGCCGCCCGTTCGCCCTCCATCGCTGCCCTTCGCAGGTGGGAAGGCAATTGGGCTGAAAGGAGCGAGCGAAGACAGGACGATTGCCGTAGAGCTTCCAGCAAGAACAACAAGCCGCCCGGCGTCGCCGCCGCAGCCGCATGTGCCGCCATCGCATCCAAGGATGCAGGGCCTCCTTCGGTTTGCCTCTCATCCCTGTGCTTGATTTGATTACTTCCTATATGTACCCCGCTCGCAGTGTGTGTGTGTCATTGTTACAATCCAGCACTTCCGATCGCTCAGTACGGCTTCCACTTGCGCGCGCTGCGCAGGTCCGCAAGCCGCTTCTTGTCCGCCTCGAACCGCTCCCGCAGGTCCAGCAGCTCTGCAGGCACCAAGGTAAATGCCGGAGAAGACACCAGCTGTCACTTCCCAGCTGCACATAGCCCAATCCAGACTGGCTGGCGCCCCCGCATGCAACTGCCTGTCCAACCCCGCGCCAATCCCAGCCCGCAGCCGCTGCACAGCCTCTAAGCCCTCTACCCCACCGCCGCAACGCTCACCGTTGCGCCGCTTCTCGCGCTGCTGGAAGCGGTAGAAGTCGGCGTGGGTGTGGTCCTTCTTGGCCTTCTCCGCCAGCTGCGCCGCCGCCGCCGCGCCCGCCACGCCCGCCACCGTCACGCCGCTCGCGCTGGCGTTCTTCTTGCGACCCTGCGGGCAGGCGGGCAGGGGGTTGCGAAAGTGCAGAATGGTTGTGTGGTTCCATGGTTGTGTGGGACAGTGTGTGTCAACCTGCCTGACCTGCGCAGCCATTCCCTCCCAGACGCGAATTGCGGCTGCTCCATTGCAAGCCACCCGGCAGCTGCCCCCTTGCACCCACCAGCTGCCTCAGCCAGCCTGCAGCACCCAGTTGTCTACAGCGCGCAACCAGGCTCACCTTGTGCCGCTGCACCACGGTCCAGCCCTCCTCCTCGTTGGCCTTGAGGGCCGCCGCACGCCGAGCCGCATCCTCCGCCTCCCACTCCGCCATCCACTCATCCAGTGCAGCCTGCGGCAGGCGGATGCACACAGCATGCATTGAGACGCACAGCAGCAGGGCAGCCGTGCAATGTGTTGCAGCTTGTGTCAAACCAGCGGCGCCAGTGGGCCGTACAGGCAACAGCCCACCCTCAAGGCGGCAGCCGCCCCGCTTGCCTGCAGCTCCGCATTGCCTGGCTTCAGCGCACGGTGCTCCTCCACCCAGGCTGCAGGGCAGGATGACAGCGCACAACTGTGGGTTCA
>VFQQ010000755.1_pt1 | contig 56104 bp, 99 predicted proteins | sample 3512341 | NCBI WGS metagenome assembly VFQQ01 (sample SAMN10412373, study PRJNA504923) | tailings metagenome | isolation source: Relicate 2 Philex TSF1 revegetated site | place: Philippines: Tuba, Benguet | collected 2017-08-29 | reverse complement strand
GGGCGATGCAGGCGGCGGAGGGGCGCAGGGCGGACGCCATGGTGCTAGGGTTCTTTGGAGGGAGTGTGCTGGTGGCTGGGAGGTGCTGCTGCCTGTGGCAGGGCTTGCTGTGTGCCGGTGGGCAGGAGGCGAGGTGGAAATGGGTGAGGGTGGCGGCGGGAGGGCAGGCTTCATGCCCGCATGTGGGCGGGCGCGCGCTGTGCTGTGCTGCACGCTGCGGCCAGGCGGCGGCGGCACAGCGTGCCGGTGCCCAACACGTCTCCAGATCCTTCGTGGACACGCTACAGCAGGTAGTGATACAAGTTCGTTGCTAAATGAGCTGCCAGCAGGGTCAACCGCTACCCACTGCATGCTAGCTGCCGCTCACAAAGAATGCACGCTCATGAACAATGTGCGTCACCGGCCCAACTGAGCAGGACGGAACCTGGCAGGTGTGCACCACACGTAGGGTACGCTTGGCAGGTTGTGAGCTCGGAGAGGGCATGGCCGCTCTCGCTCGCGCCGCTGAGCGTGCGGATCGGCATGGGCCATGAATCCCTGGCTGATCCAGCAGCCCTGGCTCCATACTGTCCTCCCACCTTCTCTCTGACCTGTCAGCAGCCTTTTGCAGGCTCGGCAGCGCTGGGCAGAGGGCGTGGCAGGCACGAGGCCCTCCTGCCACACCGCTGGCACTGCCTTGGAACCTTACTGGCGCAACATGGCCGCCCTGGGACACCTGCGGGCCGCATCGGCTGGGCCAAGTGAGCTCGCTGGGCCACCGCCGCTGCGGCCGCCTCGCCGCCGCTGCCGCCGCAACACGCCGTCGACGGTAGCAGCCGTCTTGCAGCATGCTGCTGCATCTTCACTCTAGCAACTGCTGTTTTCAAGATCTCTGCACTGCCCCATCCACCTGCAGGCATGGCGGGCATGCCGTCCTGCCCGCCGCGTGCCTTTGGACGTCGGTCGGCGGCAGGCAGCCGCCCTGCAGCTTGGCACGCCGGCGCCAGCTGCCGCGGGCGCCCTGGGCAGCTGATGCTGCTGCTGGGCAGTGGGAGCAGCGTGCCACCTGCAGCATCGGCAGTGCAGGCAGTGCCAGCTGCCGGAGCGGCGCAGGGGGCTGTGCCGCCGTCGGCATGGGGGCAGCTGCTGCAGGCGCTGTCGGCTGTGCCCGGTGGCCTGCCCACGGTGGCCGGCCTGTGCGCATTTGCCCTCGGCTTGACCGCTGGCTTATTAAAGATCAAGGCAACTCTGGACAAGAGGCAGTGGCAGGTGGGGATTTGCACAGCAGGCTTGTGAAAGAACATGCTGATGCCGGCAGTGCGTGCCATTGCCTGCCAATGGCCAGCACACGCCATGCTTGTGCCGCACATCGTGCCGTCCGGCCCTAACTTTGATCACTCACGCTGGCATGCCCCTCTGTCCCGGCCCTCTTCCCCACCCCTGCAGACCGAGCTGGCCTATGTGGCCTCCCTGCCGGCAGCCAAAAGGGAGCGGCTGCAGGAGGAGTACGAGCGGCAGAAGCTGCACTTCTGGGCCCTGGCGCTGCGCGTTGCGAGGGACTTGCTGGCCCTCCTGCTGCTGAAGCTGGCGGCGCCCTTCCTCCTGGCAGCCTTCCCAGCAATCGCAGCGGCCCCGGAGCTTCAGGGCATGGGCAGGCTGTACTACACAGCCCTGCTGATCGCTGCATCCCTGCTGGGCTCCAAGGCCATCCAGGTGTGGGGCGCCCGGCAGGCCGCTCTGGCAGCGCGTGCCTTGGCAGCGGCGCCGTGAGCCACTGCCTGCGCTGGAAGCGGCCTGCAGCCACTAGAGTGCAGCTGCTGCACAGGCCTCCAGCCATCCTACGCTTAGCACTGCGTTTGCTGCCATCTCCAGCCCCGTGCATGCCCGCTTCAGCGCGCCCTCCCGCCGCTCTGTCCCCACCTGTGCCACCGCAAAGCACCCCTAGCCGCCTAGCGAGCGCCTGCACTTGCCCTCTGCTCTGTGTTTCCAGGCATCTGTGCCTCTCCAATTGCGCACAGACGTTTCACTGCTCCGCGCAACACGCAATGCGCCTGCACCCCGATTCTACTTGCCGCCATGCCGCAAACTGGAGCGGTGCCCTCTCACCTGCTGCAGCAAATGTCGACTGTGCAGTGCAACAGCAGCAGTCGCAAGGGAGCAGGATGAAAGAATGTCTAGTAAGGCAACTTGCGGCAATCCACTGCTTGCCCAGCCGTCGTTGCAGCGGCATGCGCTGGGCGGCGGCACAGCGGCCACAAGGGAGGCACCGCCCGCCCTCCCCGCTGCGGCATCGGCACGCGGAGCCGTCTGCAACTTCTCACAATCCCGTTAGAGCCACCCTTGTGCACTCCCGCCACCGCGCCCGTGTTGCGCTCTTTGCAGCGGCGGCCTGCGGCTGTTGACGGCCTGGATTGCAGGCGCAGCGGCTGACTGTGGCGATCAGGCGACCAGCACACTCGAGCGGCACTCCTGGCGGCACCCCTGGCGGCGGCGGCGGCGGCGGGCATCTCTCTTGCACAAGCAGCCCTCTCTCCATCATGGCGGCCCCACTGCTGGGCAAAACATTCCTGGTCACCGGCGCCACTGATGGCATCGGTGCACACACAGCACAGCGGCTGGCTGCCCAGGGCGCCACTGTCCTGGTGCACGGCCGGTGAGCAGCTGGGGACCGGTGACCTGCGGATGGGTGGCCTGGGGACTGCGCCTGCTTTGCCATGCTTGTTTGCTTGTGAGGCTCTTACTTATTTGCCCTGCAGCTAGCACAGTTTCGCATGCATGCACTTTCCCTTCCTCTGCTGCAGCAACCCAGGCCGGGTGGAGCAGGGGGTAGCAGCAGTGGAGCGTGCCGGTGCAGGCAGCGGCGGCGCGCCGCCCCGCGGCTTTGTGGCTGATCTCGCCTCACTGGCGCAAGTGCGGCGGCTGGCAGCAGAGGTGACGGATGCCTCCCCTGGCCTAGATGTGCTGATCAACAACGCCGGCGTGTTTGAGCAGCAGCTGCGCAAGTCTGAGGTGGGTCAGGGAGGGCAGTGACTGTGTTGGTGGGCAAATAGCTACCAAGCATGTTGCAGCGCAGGTGGCAGCCCAGGCTCATGGGAGCCGTGCCATGCAGCAGCTGGCCTGCACAGCCTCGGCTGCACTGCTGCAATTTATGTGCCTGCTTGCCTGCCTGCCACCTGTGAGTGAGGCGCCACACCATCCCCTTTCTTTATGGCCCTCTCCTCAACGGCCCCTTCTACATGTGCCAGGACGGTTTCGAGATGACTTGGGCTGTGAATGTGGCCGCGCCCTTCCTGCTCACCGCCTGCTTGTTGGAGGCAGTGAGGGAGCGAGTGGTGGTCGTTTCCTCCATTTCCGCGGCCTCCTCCATTGACTGGGGCAACCTGCAGCAGGCAGGCATAAATTGCCTTGCAGCAAGCTTTGTGCGTGTGTATTGGCTGGCTTGCCGGCTGGCTGTGACTATGGTGTGTATCCTGCACCGCACTTTGCAGCTGGGATGGACGCTTTGCTTTGTGGCTTCCAATACCTCATACCTAGTACAAGGTGACAATCGTCCGACTGTTCCTCGCTCACCGCAGGAGCGGGGGTTCAGCTCCCACAACGCCTACTCGCTCTCCAAACTGGCTGAGCAGCTGTTCACTTTCGAGCTGGCCGATCGGCTGCGGGCCGCCGGCTCGCCGCTCACCTGCAACTGCCTGGACCCAGGTGGGCAGCTGGGCTAACTGGAGTGCTGATCAGGCAGTGCTGAAACCTGAAGGCTGGGTTGCAAAGCTGCGCACGCCCCGCTGGTTTGTGTCAACCTGCTACCCCAACCCCAACCACTCAGGCACCGTCAACACCAAGATGCTGAGCTGAGCGCAACAGCTGCAGTTGGATGGCAGGTCACCTAGCCTATCTAGCCTATAACCTTGTGTCCATTACCCATCTCCGGTCTAATCACTCAGGCACCGTCAACACCAAGATGCTGAGCGCGGGCTGGGGCAGCATCGGCATCCCCATCAAGGTGCGCCAGCAGCAACTGTTGTTTTCTGCTGCCGCTTCTGAACGGGGGTTTGCAACTGGCGTGACCCATGCCTGCAGTTGCACTGTACTGGCAAGCTGCGTGGCGCCACGGCTAGCCAGGTGCCACTCTGAGGCGCCAGAGCTGCCCGCCTGCCCCCGCAAACCCTGCCAATCCTCCCATTCTTTTCGCCCCACCTGCAGGATGCAAACTACGAGCTTAAGGCTGCCACAGACCCGGCCCTGGCCGGCACCACCGGTGAATACTTTGTTGGAGGCCGCCCCGCGCGGCCACCCAGCATTGCGCGCGACAAGGCCGCGCAGCAGCGGCTGTGGCGGCTGCTGGAAGAGCAGACGGGGGCGCACTGGAGCGTGTGATGCTGCCTGGCTGGTTAGCTGACGTGGCCAGTGTGTGGCGGCTGGCTGGTTGATGCGGTAGTGTGAGGCTGGTTAGCTGATGCGGGCAGTGTGCCGCGCTTGCAGCAGACTAGGCCGAGTTCCTTCGAATGTTGCTGCGCGTTGATGCGACGCGAGGAGCGGCGAGATTTGCAACACCCTCAATGCCAAAATAGCAAGTGCAGCATGTGCTTCTGCCGATGCATGGCGCACTTGCACACGGAGTATGCTCCTCACCCTGTGCTTGAGCGACTGTTGAGGCGGTAACAGTTTCAAGACGGGTAGCTGTACAAACGATGCAGAGTGCCCCGGGGCAAAGCGTAAAAGCAAGTAATGCATGAGACCAGGCAAGAGGCTACCAAAGGAAGTGCAGAAGATGTGGTACAGACGGCCTGAGAATGGAAAAGGTGGATGCATACTAAAATTGGGGCTATCACGCACGTGCAGTTTCGAGAGGCATGTGGGTGGCGGGGCGGTGGCACACAGAAAAGAAATCGGGAGGGCAGTGGCGGTCATTGATATGGAGCGGACAGAGAGGGGACAAAGCAGCCAGGGCAGAGAGGCGGGCGATGGAAAAGCACCCAGTAAGCAGGGCAGCTGCTGCCAAGCGCGGTAGCGTAACACGGCAGCATGGGTCGTTCGTAGCATGAGGCATAGGAAAACGCAATAACAGGCACATGGCTTAAGCGGTGAGGTACAGTCAATCAGCTACATGATGGTGCAGCAGGCGCGGCCGGCAGGGGCGCCCTTGCCTCTGCCGCGGCCCCGCCGCCGCCGCGCCTGGCCCCTGCTGGGCGTGGAGCATCGGGAGAGTGTGGAGCCACAGTCATGCCACACCTCGGCTTCATCATCCGAATCGCTCGGTGCGCCTGCCTCTGCTGCATCCAGCTCCCCATCTGCCAGCTTGGCATCTGCCGTGCCAGCCGGCGCAGCAGGCACAGCAGGCCCAGAGGGCGGCGCCGCACGCACAGCAGCCACACCGCGCACTGCCTGCATGCGCCGCGGGCTGGGCGGCAGCGGTGCAGCTGCGGCAGCGGCTGCAGGAGCGCCGCCCGCGGCTGCTTTGGGCGGCAAGCGTGGGGTGGAGATGGCTGCGAGGATTGGGTTTGCTGTGGCAGGCACCGCTACCGGCGCGCGAACAACCTCCAGGGGGCTAGCCGCTGGCCCGCTGCTGCCGCCGCCGCTAGCTTCGCTCATGGGCAGGCGGCAGGCGCTGCAGCTGCCAATGGTCACTCCCGTGGCCGCCTGCAGCTGCTGGAGCTCTAGAGTGGCGGCTCGCCGCAGCGCAGCCAGCTCCTGCGCCGCTCGCCGCACCTCCGCCGCCTGCGGCAGAAGAGGGAGGCAAGGCAGATCGTCAGGCGAGTGTTGCAGCACAACTTTGCAGTGCAGAGCTGGTGCAGACTGCTGAGTACATCTTTACGGAGGTTACTACTGCACTGCTTCCCCTAGGACTATACCCAGATCAGTCAAAAACACCCCTAACAAACAGCACTCGAAGGAACCGAGTTGCCCGCAGAAGTGCACTCCAAATTCAGCAGGCACCCACCTGCGCGGCCTGCGCCTGGCGTGCAGCCACCTCTCGCGCATCGTACTCTGCAACCGCAGCGGCCTGGGCGGCCGCAATGCGCGCTTCCACTTCCGCCGCCGCCTGCACATACACAGCAGCGTGCGAGCGGGGTTAAGAGTGAGGAAACGTGGCGGAGGCCTGGGCTCCAGTACAGCAATTTGCAGCACGTGCAGGCTCAGCGGAAGTGCAGGGCAGAGCAGGAGCCCTAAGGATGCGGCTACCATGCAACCGCTGATGTGTGTGCGTTGCGCAATAGGTGCGGCAACAGACAGAGAGCTTAGGGTTCTAGTGCCAAAGAAAGGAGGGCTTGATTTGGTCAAAGTCCCGAGCTACCCACACCCCGCCACCAAGGCCGCACCTGCTCCCAGCACTGCGCGCCCTCCCCGCTCTCCTCCCGCTGGCACGCCTGCAGCAGCGCCGCCTGGTTGCGCGCCGCAATCAGGCACGACTCGAGCTCTCGCTTGGCGCGCTCCAAATTGGCCTGCTCGTCTCGCAGCGCGGAAATGGAGGCGGTGTGGCGGTGCCGCTGCTCCCGGATCGCCTGCTCCTTGGCTGCAGCCACCTCGGCCTCCATTTCCTGCGCCCGTGCCGCCAGCGCTACCGGCTGCTGCGCGTCGGGCCGGCTGCCCAGGCTGCCTGCGGCGCTCGAGCCGGAGCTCGGGGAGCGCAGGTGCCGGCCTCGAGCGGCGGCCTCGGTGCGCCCTGGCGTCACGGCGGACAGCTGGCTCGTGCCATCCTCGTCATCTGCGGTCGCTTGTGAGGGCGGGCAGGGCCTGGGGCGCTTCAGCGAGCGCAAGTCCCGCGGCCCTGTGTGCCCCAAGTTTGGTCGAATCCAAACGCGCCGCCGCCGCCCGTACACGCACCTGTAGCCTGTGATGCGCTAGTTAAAGGCGGTGGCTGGCCGGGGGGCCGCTCCGCGACGTCGGCCATGGGGTTTGGGCTTGCTCGCACACCTCCTGCTGCCTTGAGCCGTCGAGTTATGACATCAAGAAAGAAACAGCTTGGCCGGGCGGGAATCTTCAACGCCTACAGGTGCCCAGTTTCGAGCGCGGCTCCGCCAGGGTGTGCCGTGCCCGAGCGCCGGAGCTGAGCCAGAAGGTCCCTTCAAGGCCCATCCCACGCTGACCCCTGTGCTACTCAAGTGTGCACCAGATGGAGCGCTACACCAGATGGAGCGCTGGCGGCCTCGCATGTTTACCGACCGCGCCGCCCGCATCTGCTCGAGCTGCCGTTCTTCACCGCCCCAGGGGCACAGGGCCCTGTGCAGGCTTGTGCCGCGCCGTGGACCAATCAACATGCTTTGATACAGCTGCTGCCTGCGCTGCACCGTAAGGCAGCTGACATGCTTGGCCCCAGGCCTGGGGGCCTCAAATGCCCAGAAGTGCAGCCTGCACCCGGGCCATCAATGGCGCACAGCTCGCCGTGATCATGAGCCCTTGCGTGGCTCATGCCCGTGCACGGTTCACCATCGCTGCCTGCGCCGGTGCATGCCCTGCCTGCCTGTGATCACCAACGCGCTCCGCTCTGCTGATGTGCTTGAATAGGCTCTGCATGACCTACCAGCAGCCGGCCGACTGGGTGCACTGGTGCACATCGAGCGGAGCACATGAAGAGCGGAAGTGCGACCATGCGGCGTGCGCCTCATGCAAAGAACAACACCTCTTTGTAACACTGTGCGACATCCACGTGTTGCACAGCCGTTTGCAGGGCTGCAGCCTGCCGCAGCATCCCCAACATGTGCAACGGCCGGCGGCGTCCCGGACCCGCTGGGGGAGTGGCGGCAAGCTGCCTGCCTCCTCGCCCTGTTGGGCTGCCGCCTCCTGGTACGGATCCCCTTCTGTTGCCAGACACCCTCAGAGCGCCTGGACGGGGCTGGGAGGGGCAGAATCTGCTGCGGGATAGGTAAGAGACAGGGCCGCCCGTACCGCGCTAAGGTGCCAGGTCAGCCTCTCTTGCCCCCCTGCGTGGCAATAGCCCCAAGCCAGGCGGCACACACATCAGCATCGCTCTCAAGCCGCCCTGCATCTTCTGCCGCTCTGCCTGGTGCCGCCCCGCCTCACTTGCGTGTCGGAGCTCCCCTTTACGGCCTGCAAAGCTCGATCCGGCCCCCACGGTCGTCCTCTACACCAACCTCGAGTGAGTGGGAGGCGCCGCTGGGCTGTGCAAGTGCGATGCGGCGGGCATGTGATGGCGGGAACCGAGTTTTGGCCGACGGCGGCCCGATCCCGGGTATATAGCACGGCGGCGCTTGCAAGCACCGCCAGGGAAGTGCGGCGGGGGCCGCCGCTGCCTCGATTCTTGAGGACCTGTCTGGTACTGTGGGCGGCCGCCGCTCGCCAGTGCTGCCGGCAGCGGCGGCGCTCGCCCATCCTTTCAATGTGCCCATGCCGCCCTCTGCATGGCCGCAATCAGCGTGCATGCATTGGCAGGAGCGCTGCTGGGCATCGTGAAGGGCAGGCACGCCACTGGCACGCGCCGGCTTGCCGCCAGCCGGCCCCGCACCGCCTGCGCCCCCCTGCCGCAGAGCAGGCCCCGGACGTTCACTCCAGGCACCATGGTTTGGGAGGCGCACATCAGCCAGATGAAGAAGACGGCCTTTAGCATGCACGTCAACCTGCGCCACGTCGTGGCAGAATTTATGTGAGCAAACGGGGCAGGCAGTATTCACAGCTGCCCCCCGCCCACGGGCGCTGACGCACGCCCGCCGCTGCCCTTCCCGCCGCCGCTGCAACCGGCGATACCGTTTCGAAATGCTCGCTGCGTGCCTGCCCACCTCTTCTCACCCGTTCCCGGGGCATGCTCCTGTCCTTTGTACCGCAGTGGCATGGCGCTGTTTGTGTTCGTGGGCACCGGCGCTGCTGTCTTCTTCAGGTGGGCACCACCAGGGCAATGCCTGCTTCTGCCAACCATGCCGCCCCACAGCAGCGCCCAGCACCGCGCCTGCAGCTGTGCTTGCACCTGCGGGCTGCACCGCGTTGCTGTCTGTGCGTAGCTCTGCATGTGGCTGCGCCGCAAGGAAAGCCTTGCGCCAGGCCGAGCCTGCAAGCCTGCCTGTATGACGCTTCTTTCCCCCGCCCGGCCTGCATCGCTCCTGCTGCCGCCACCGCCCCTACGCTGCACCGCCCCACTGCTCCTCTGCCTGTGCACAACTTCCCTTAGTCCTTACCCGCACACGCAACTCCATATTCCCACCTCGAGCGCTCACTACCTCCGCTCCTACATGCTTCTTGCCCCCCTGCAGTGACCCCAAGTCCACTGACTTCACCAACGCCGCCGCCATGATCTCTAACACCCGCCTCGAGCCGCTGTTCAATGTGAGACTTGTCTAGGGAAACGAAGCAAGCCCGTGCGACACGTGTGTGGCTGCTGGCGGCCAGGCAGTACCAGACATGGCACTTGCATTGCAAGTGGCACCCCGCGGCTCATTCTCATCGCACACGCGGCATGCTTGGATGCCTCACCGCATAGCGTCTGTTCAGAACGATGTGCTGAGCCTTGAGCTGAGCACCCTTTGATTATGGCCTGCAGGTCATCACCACCAACAGCTCGTTTGGCATTGTCACCGCCCTGGCATTCGGCATCGGGTGAGCCAAAGGGGAATCCAACGATGTTACTGCACAAAAAGGGGCGCTGCCACACCAAGGCAGCGGAGGGCAAGTGCAGACTTGGATCTGTCCACCAAGCTGTCCGCTGTGCTGCTCTGGGTGCAAACACACAGCCTTGCCTGCGCCCACAGCATCACGGAGCCGTCCTGCTCTGCTGCTAGCTCTAGCCTCCTACATTGCTGTGCTGTGAACTCCCAAGACCCAGCCTTTTGGCTCCTGCCCCCTGCTCTGCTTTGTTCTCCCGCAGCATCGTGGTCTCTGCCTTCTCCGACGTGTTGGATGCCGCTTCTGAGGCAGTCCGGATCTAAAACGCTGAGCCTTTAAATCCTTGCCCGTTTCCCCTTTGATTTTTGCAGCATCGTGGTCTCCGCCTTCTCCATCGGTCATGTGTCTGGCTGCCACCTCAACCCCGCCGTCACCGTCAGCCTGCTGCTGTCCGGCAACTGCGGCATTGGCCAGGTGGGGGCAAGAAGAAGCGCTGCATGGGTATGGCAAGCTGGGGGCAACTGCTTCCTAGCTGTGGGCAAAGCTGCCGGCAGGGAGGATGCCGATACCACTGGGCCCCAGGGTGCCGATACAGCTGGGTGCACGTGCAGATACTCAGGTGCCTGCCACCCGCTCCGCTCTGCCGCCTGCCGCGCAGGCCATCGCCAACATCGTGGCTCAGTGCGGCGGCGCCTGCATCGGCTCCCTGCTGCTGTGGGGCACCTCTGACCTGCGCCGTGAGCACCGCTGCTGTGCTACGCTGCTGTGGTGTGGTGTGGTGTGCTGTGCAGTGCCATCTGCTCTGCTGCATGCTAGCTGTTTGTCTGCCTGAGCCGCCACAAGGGGATGGCCGGTTGATGCCTTCACTGAAGCCAGCCAGGGCGTTCCCAACCGTGCCTTCAAGATATGCACCTGGCAACCTGCCTGTCCCACAGACGCCGGCCTGGGTGCCAACTCTGTGGGCGAGGCCTACACCGTGGGCAACGCTGTGCTGGGAGAGATCGTGTGCACCTTCATCCTGGTGAGCACGGTGCTCTGCCGTGCAGCAGCTTAGCGCAGATAGCAAGAGCAACTGCTGCTGTGCAACAAAGATGGCAGCAGCTCTGTGCACGCCAGCGGCAGATAACAATAGCTCGTTTTCCGGCAGCATTTGGCGTCACGACCTTGCTCACTTCGGCCCCGCCTCCGCCACACCGCCGCAGTGCTACGTGGTGCACCTGACCGCGGTGGACAAGAACTCCCCTCCCTCTACCAATGGCCTGGCGCCTTTGGCGATCGGTTTCGCTGTCTTCCTGGCAAGTTGGCTGCCTGGAGCGCGCTGTATGGTATCAACTGCCGCACTGGCTTTTTGGTGCAGCGTTGCCTGCAGCCCGTAGACAAGGGGTCACCATGTCGCCCAACGCCCAACGCCTGCTGCCGCGCGCCCTTGTTGATTGGGTAATGAGAACAGCCTGGTGTAAATACACTCCCAAACAGCCGAAATCTCGTCCTTGCTTTGCAGGGCCACGCCGTGCTCATCCCCCTGGACGGCTGCTCCATCAACCCCGCCCGCAGGTGGGCGTTTGGTTCGTTCGGTGCGGGAAGGAGTTGTGTGGGGGTGGGGCATGCAGCTGGGCAGGCACGCCGTCATGGTGTAGCAGCTTGCCGGACCCAGGGGCCGGCCTGAGCCATGCAGCTGTCGTTGCCACCTGCCCCGCACCCGCCCTGCTGCCCCTCTGCTTGCAGCTTCGGCCCCGCTCTGGTGGCCAACCGCTGGAAGGACTTCTGGGGTGAGTGACAGGCTGCTGCCGCTCACAGGCTGCTGCCATTGAGGCTGGACGGGTGGCAAGACTGGGAGCTGCATGTGTGTGGTGTGCTGGGGGCAGCCAGTGTCGTTACCGTAACGATGCCAGCGCCATGTGTACGCCGCCGCGCCATCCCTCCTTCACTTCATGCCACTGATGGTTGGCCCCCCGTGCCGCTCAAACTCCTCCCAATGCAGTGTTTGTGGTGGGCCCAATCGTGGGTGCCATCCTGTCCGTCCCCGCCTTCTTCCTCGTCTCCCAGCCATGGTGCGTGGGGCTGGGCTGAGGCTGGAGCGCAGCATAGCCTGGGGAGGCTAGCAGCTTGCTGCCGGGCGCTCCGCCAGGCGTGCACAGCTGGCAGTGAGCAGCCGCGGAAGGAAGGCACGGCTGGCAACTGGGTGGGGCAGGCGTGTTGACATGCGTTCTTGGTCATTTCAGCCCTTGAGCCAGTGCTGTTCACACCGCCTGTTCACCTGGCCCGCCCTGGCTCCATGTCGTCCTTGTGCAGGGAGGCCCAGCGCGATGCCAAGGGCCGCGTCATTGAGAACCCTGAGGACGTGGCCGCCATGAAGATTGAGAGCGCAATCTAAATGCTCCAGAAGGGCGGCTGGAGAGCCGCCTGCCGCTGGCGGGCGAGCGGCCGCCTGTCTGCAGCAGGCCGCCGGCCTTGTGGCCTGCCGGCCAGGCGCCCCGTCAATGCGCATTGTTGGCCACGGCTGATGCGCACTGCAGGCGACGGGCTGGCCTAGCTGCCGCCGTTGCACACACAATTTTCCGAGAACCCCGTAAACCCAAGTCGAGCCCCCGCTCTTGCACAGCCCTCGGTAGCAGCAAGACAAGGCAGGCCGCTGGCGGCGGGTGACTTATCAAGCCCGCCGCAGCAACCCCTGCACAGGACAGAGTGGTTTTGCAGCACCTGCTATTTGCGGCCCACGCCGCTGCCCATATTCTCTCCCCCTGCCAGTTCTCTCTCTCGCGCCCCCCTGCATGCACAAACCTGGCTGGCCGCTCGCGCACCGTGCCTCCGTCCCCCGCGCTTTTCTGGTGCCGCCCGGCGAGTGCGCTTTTTGACAGTGGTGTGGTGGAGCCCCGGCCCCCACCGGTTCTGCGCTTTGATTAACCTAACGTGCCCGCCCCCGGGCACTCTGATACCAAGATCCCCATGCACGCTCCCAGCCTCCCTGCACATCCTTTTCCGCACCTACCCACCCCTTGCATTCTTTCTCTGAGCAGCAGCGCGCGCCTGATGCGCCGTCCAGCCCAGCTGAACGCGCGCGTCGGTGGCGAGCGCCGTGTGTGAATATGCATGTAGTGAGCACATCCAAACAGACCAGCACGCAGTCCCAGGGAGCAGACTCAAACAAGCGTGTGAACAGGATGCAGCTTGATGGTAAATTCAACTCGAATCGTTACACTTGGTGAGGCTGCCTTTACACTCTTCAAGAGATCGTTTATGTGGCAATGCTGCCACTGCCGCGACATGGGCGCCAAAACAAGATCACACACGCTCACGCTGCCAAAAACTGCCGGTAAGCAAGCTACGCGCTGCTTCCGTACAATTTGGAAGAATCACAAATCAAGGGGGAGTGCTGACATTTCTGCTGGTGCACAAGGGGCTTCCATGGTTTGTATTGCATGCGCCGCCAACTGTTGCGGCGCAGCACGTTGGGTGCGCGCTGTTGGTGACACCCAGCTGCACGCTGCATGGCTGTGAGGGCGTCGATGGAGACTGCTGAGCAGCTTGCGCCGCTAACTAAAGACTGCGGGAGTCAGGGGCAGGGGCAGGCACTGGTTGAGCGAGCGGCGTGAGCGGCAGCAAGGCACATCAACTACCAGTCTAAGCCATTCAGCCTGTGCACGCCCAGCGCGCCAGGCTTGCGGCAGAGCACCACCTGAAAAACCACACATCTCCGTTTGACAATCAGCAACCTCCGAATCGCTGGATGGACTGCTGATGCCGCCGGCAGTGCAAGGTGTGGCATGCTGGCCCGACAACTCACATTCATAGCTGCTGGCGTTCTGTGCGATTCCGTGCACCGCGCCGACTGTGGCTGCGAGAGCCACCATCAGCATCAGCGCCCCAACGGCCACCATGGCTGCACGGCGCAGCCTCTGGGGCCGGTACACCTGCGGGGGCGGACAAACCCAACGTTCAAAGTGCTCAGGAGCAGGCGGCAGCAGGCAGCAGCAAGGATCAGCTGCAGCAGCGGAGGCGGCAGCGGCAGAGAAGCAGCAGCAGCAAGTACAGCAGCTGCTGCTGCTGCTATCCACCATGCTATCCAGCAGCAGCAGCGGCGGCGGCAGCTGGCACTGTGGTGGGCGCAAGGCGCGCTGAGTATACCAATCAGAAGGCACTCGTCAGCAGCAACCGGCAGGCGCGCTTACCGCTGTGTACATCTTGTATGGGAAATAGATGGAGAGCGGGAAGTAGGTGAGTCCTCCCACCTGCACGTGCCCAACACAGCCAGCGGGAGAGTCGCTTGTGGGGCACAACCAACTGCCACGCACCAAGAATGTTTCCTGCACTGCTACACAAGGGGCTTACCAGACCAACGATGTCTGAGAAGAAGGGCAGCACCGTGGCCACTAGAGTCACGGCACCCACATAAACGGTGCGCACCAGCAGGCGCTGCAGGGTGGGTGGTGCACAAAGGGAGAGGTTACGCACAAGAGGGGCGGAGGCGCAGACGCGGCGGAGGGGTGCACAACGGGTGCAGAGCTGGCGAGAATTCATGCACATGCATGCCGTGGCTGCAAGTGTGGCACAGAGGGGCGGATGCACAGGAACGGCTGTGCGATGGCCTCTTCCACAGATTCAACCGCCCCAGCACGGTGCGCAGCACTGGTCTTGCAATACAACCTCTGCACACCCTCCCAGACCTCGCACCTGGCGGAAGGGCAGCAGGCACGTCTCGTTGGGCGGCATGTCCTCATTGCCCAGCCCCAAACTCGCGCTGTAAATGGACACCGCCGCGCGGGCGGACGACAGCGTTCTAATCAAGCCGCCGCCCGGCTCCTCGCTGGCAGCGCCAGCCTGGGACTTGGCCGGGGAGCTGGCTGCAGAGGCGCCCGGGGCGGGCCTTGCAGCGGCCGCGCCTGCGGCCTGGTCAAAGGGCGAGGCCGGCAGCACAGCGGCCGGCAACGGCGGGTGCGCACTGGAGGCGTACACGTGGTGCCTTGGCGGCCGGGGCTTGAGGGTGGTGGCAGCTGCGCCGTCTTCCGTTAGGATCGCATGGGGTGCGGTGTTGTGCACCAACTGGTCTCGAGGCTGCTCTGCCTGGCTAATGCCGGCCTTGGAAACGGTGGCTGCAGCCGCAGGCCGAGCCATCTCCACATCACGTGCGCGCGGCAGCAGCCCAGCTCGCCGCAGCTGCCATGCTTTGACGTGGCCCTCAATTGTGTCAAACACGGGCTGTAGCAGGGGGGAGAGCAGCAGGGTGGTAATCAGGACGGGAAAGGGGCGATGCGTGCGTGCTGCCATGAGAATGGGCCCGGGTGAGGAAGAGAGCAAGGCACTCCTATCGCTAGCTCCTCAATGAAACTCAGCGCATGCACGAGATGCACTGGGCAACTGCACTGCACACTGGTGGTAATCCGATTTGGCGAATCGGTCATGAGTCATTGGCGGACCCACCTGGCAGAAGAGCTGGAAGGAGGCGAGCATGGAGAACACCAGCGCAAACAGGGTCAGCAGCATCGTCCAGTCGGGGGCCTGCGGGAAGCCGGCCAGCACCATGCCAGGCACATCGTCACCTGGAGCAAGGAAGGAAGGAAGGAAGACAGAAGGAAAATGCTGTTGGGGAGTTGGTTGGGGCGGCATGATGAGCATCCTGAGCATGCTGAGGCGCTGACCCATGCAATTTGTTGCACCCTGCCTGGTTCCGCCCGTGCCTAGAGTGTTCCACAGCACCCACAGCGTTGCGCATCGCACCTAGCGCTGCGTAGCACACGACTGCTACAGACAGGTACAGCACGAATGCCGCTGGGACCGCAATGTTGATGGCTTTCTTCATGGTGACGGCTGCAGAGGGCTTCGAGAAGCGGTACGGTCAAGTGAGAGCAATGGAGGGCAGGGTCAGGGCCTGTGCCCGCCTGGTTGCTACACTCTATTAACTGCTGCTGCGCAGCTTGGGCAACGCCAAGCCGCGGCGACAACCGCCTCATTTTAGACAGCAGCACAGCGCCGGCCTCAGTGCCGGCGTTCTGCCTGGCACATGCGCCTTGCTGTACAGCAAGGCTGGACCTCACCTGCAGCCGGCGGTTGGCGCAGGGTGTCCTGAATTTCCAGCAATGAGGCTGCGGGGAGGCATGAGAGCAGCTGTGAGCTATGCAGCACATGCACCTTACCATGGGCCGCTGTCACCAATACGCTGTCCCCATTACGCTGCCCCCATTACGTCTCGCAGCCGCCGCCGCTGTGCGCGGCTGCTGCTGTGCGCTGCTGCCGAGCGATGCGTGCCTCACCTGAAGCTGAACTGCAGGGCAGAGGGGGAGGGGGAGGGGGGAGCAGTGGATCAGGCGGCTGGGAGGCGGCAGCAGGTTGCCTAGCATGAGCGAGCAGGTGCAGCAGCCCCCGCAGGCCGCAGCAGCAAACCAGCATGAGCAGCTCACCGCAAAGGCTATGGCGCCAAGGCTGTTCATCACTTCGAAAGCTTTCGTGGATGGTGAGGCGGAAATGCCGCCCACAGAACCTCCGCCGTCGCCGGCTGCATACGGCGGGGCAAGGGCAGAGGGGTCAGTGCCTGTGTCTATTGCATGGCAAGCCACCGGTGCTGAGATGGCTCCATTACATTTGCACCAACTGCTACACCCCGCACGCAGCAACATGCCGGGGCTGCACACTTCTGTGTGCACGCAAGAGGGTGCAAAGCCAGCTGGCCAGCACCGACCGTCCTCCCACCCACGACCGCACACTCACCGTACACTGCGCCCAAAATGAGGGCCATCAGCGAATACAGCAGGCTGGTGGAAGCGCCCACAACAGACACCCAGGCAGCGTCCGCCAGCGAGGGCACCTGTGGGCAGGGTGGTGGCAGACATGGCGGCGGCAGGTTAAGGAGCAATAAGGGTCATGGCGGCATCCGAGTGGGGAGGCAGGGCAGATCCTTCCAGGCGCTTGAAGTGCAGGCAGCGCCGCAGCGCAAGTCCGCTCCTGAGCAGTCCGCACAGCAATGGCTAATGCACCACCGGAGCTTGCAAGCTAATTGCCTCACTTGCGACATTGCCACCTCGGCTGCCCCGAAAATTAGGGTGAGCTTCCACTGCGAGCTGAAGCAGTTCTCAGTGCCATTCATGTGGCAGATGTGTTTTGCAATGCTTGACAGCGAGATGCCTGCAGCAACGTGGGGTGACGGTGGGTGGGTGGAGGGGCGGGCAAAGTGTGGGGGCAGAAGGGTGCTTCATGTACGGTGGCGGCAGGTGATTGCTGGCCGGCGTGTGTCGAAGCAGCGGCTTTCCACCCGCTCACCTCCAGTGATGATGTAGGCAATGCAGACCAGAACAACTGCGGCAGGGTTGTGGCAAATCGCAGTGAGGACAGCAACACATGGAGGCCCATGCTTCCATTTTGTGCGTCGCCCAACAGAAGGGCTAAACACGTTCTGCCTGCCAAGCCCCTTAGCAGCCCCACCGGTACACTCCAGCCCTCCCTTGGCTACCCCAGCCTAGTCCCTCTGTCACTCACGGTTCACCATCTGGCAGGCGCCCAGCAGCAGGCCGTCCCGGCGCCCCAGGATGTACCGCACAGCGTGGTGGAACCGCGCAAACTCCTGGCCGTCCACGGCGTAGCACATGGCCAGCACCCTGCGGGGCGGACAGTCAGAGCAGAGGGGAGAGGGGTCAGCCTCAAGCGGCACTGCGTGGTGGGAGCTCCGCGGGTCTGCTGGCTGGTTCGAGCGACAGCATCGCAACACAAGGCTGGCACCTGCCCACCTGCTGGAGACGAGCTGCACCAAAAAGAACAGGAGGATGCAGGCCGGCCCCGCCACCCAGCCGTGCATCAAGTGAGAGGTTGGAGGACAGTGAGGGTGGGCAGGAGCGGGAGGAGGGCGGGCTCTGCAATCGTTCCGCAGGGTTCCGCAGGGCGCGTGTCGGCCAGCAGTTGCCGGCTCACCGCCTGCGTCAGCCAGAGAAAATTCAGCGCACATGAAGGCACCATGCGGCAGCGCCCAAGCTCACCAGCCATGCGACCGGTGGAGCGCACGTATGAAGTGCACTGGCTTACCTGCACGCCTTCCCCATTGGGAGGGGGCAGTGTGGGCGCCTGTTGCGTTGCCGCAGTGCGCTGGCGCCACGTCGGCCCCGCCGCCGCCGCCGCTGCTGACGGCTGGGCCGCCTCGTTGTGCGCCTGCGGGTCAGGCAATGGGTGCGCCCGTGGATAGTGGCCGCATCGGCCCTGCCCGCGGGCGCGCAAGCCTGGCCCTCGGCAACCCTTGCAACAGGCTGCAGCCAGCTGCATTCTGCATGCTCAGAAAAGGGTGGATTCCTGTGTGCTGCACCTTGCAACACCTAGCACACAGCAGTACACAGGAAGTACAGATAAAGCGTTCGCCGCCAGCAAGCACATGGCAGCAGCAGCAGCGGCCTGGCGAGCCGGAGGCCAAGCTGCAATCGCTCCCCAGCAACCGATGCACATTAGCGTTAGAAAACTTTTTCCATTGTGTATCACATAAAGATTCCCTTGGAAAAAGAGTTCATGTTAAAGCATGAAATTCTAGATTACAGAATACAATTTGAGTGTCTGCTAAATAAGGAGAAAGAGCAAATACAGTTGAAAAATCGAGAGTTTTAAATACTGAAAAAATTGCCATAATACCTAAAGCAAGACCGAAGTCACCATAATCAATAAATATCTTTATTAACAAATTTATGAAATTTGTTTCAGGTAATTTCTAGTAAAATTTGATTTTCATCTTCTTTTTATCTTTTGTTTTAAAAAGAAATATTGAGGTATGGCTAGAAGCCAGCGATGGGGCCAGCCCAGCATTTCCTCGCGGGGGGCAGACTCCGGCCGGCTGCCTGGAAGCCCGATCGCACGCCGGGGTGCGTCCAGCACCACTCCAGATTACGATCAGGCCATTGGGGCGGTGCTGTGCGAGCACCGTGACTTGCTGTGCACCAAGTTGGCCGCCCCTGCTTGCAGAGCTCCCAGAAATATGGCACGAAAATAATAATCGATTTGCTGCGATCAGGCGGCCCGGCCCTTACACTTGGGCGGCAGCAGCGGCGAGCCACCCGCCCCCCGCTGCCGCCGGCGCTCTTGCAGTGGGCGCTGTTGCAGTGGGTGGCTTCTGCATCACAGCTGCGGCTGTCAGCTGGCCATGCCATCCAAAGGCAGAGGGCGTGTGCCGGGCAGGCGCTGCAGCATGCCCTGCTCGCTGCCGATCGCCCGCAACCGCTGGCGCTCGCCCAGCCGGTCAGCGCCGGCACCTTCCGCCACCCCTTTAGACTTGCGACAAATGGCGGTGCAACCCGCCCCGCATCCCGGTCCGACAGGGCTGACAATGTGCGGTGACTGTAACTAACCGCTTTAGAGGCCCACCCCTTGGGCGAGTGCTCCTTTGCACGCTGCTGCCCGGCATGCCAGACACAAATCAGGTGAATGCCTTATCAGCTGTGGCAGGTGGACTGCTGCCTGCCGGCGCTGCGTCCAGAACAGCCCGCTCTGTGCAGCCATGCTCTCCCTCGCTCCCGTTCACCGTGATGATACAACAGCGCTCCAATCCACTGCTGTCTGAGCGTGCCTGCAGGCTGCGAGAACCGCTGGCGGCAGCTGCTCCCACTGTGCGCAATCCCTGCAAAGGCTGGCACTCAAATGAACTGCGTGCTGCACGGCAGTCACTTGCCTGCTGCTCTTCTCCACTGCAGGCGGAGCAGGCAGGCCTGCTTGAAGGCTGGACCTTCTGCTGCTGAGCACCAATTTTGATGGAAGCACGTTGGCAGGGCTGTTATGCCGCAGCCTGCGGTTGAATGACTCACCATGCTGGCTGCCCGACACCAGCTGGCATGCTGCCTGACTCTGCAGCTTGCGTGCTGGCCTGCTAAGACGCCAGCAAGGCTTTCGCAGCGGCAGTGCTTTGAAGCATTCGTGCTGGCTCGTGTGACCTTGCGCCTCTGGATGTCATTGAAACCTTGGCGGCTTTGTCAAGTCCATCCCATGGATCCGAATCACCAACAGGCTATTCACCACATGCAACTGCTGTTGTTCCATCCCGCCTGCGCGCAGCTGGGCTAATGTCGCGCTGGAAGCATGCCGCATATTTACGCATGCCCGGCGGCGTCCCCTGTGGCTGCCCTTGGTTGCCACTGCAACATTGAGGACCGAACGTTGGGGTGCTGTGTCTGCTTGTGGCGTTGCGCACAGCGAAGCATGCCTGCTCCGTGGGCTGAGCATGCATGTCGAGAGCATGTGAGCGCTGTGCTAAGGCTCCAGGCCTCAGGCAGTTGCATCGTAGGTCGCTCACCAGCCTTGCAGTCGGCCATTCGTTCTTGAAACTGCCTTTTTCCCAACTGCAGGTACTTGCACTGTGTGACGTGATGGCCATAACATACGTGCCGTGTATCTGGCACCATGACCAATGCAAGAGGTGAGGCTCGGTCGCTGTCGCCTGTTATGCCCACCACCTCTCAGGCCTGTCTCTGACCAGCTGGTCTGCTTACTGCTTTGTGCTTTGTGCCAAATCCAACTTTGTGGGGGGCCTGTCTGCATTGCATTTTTCAGTGGAGCAGCATCAACAGCAGCGGTAGCGGCCTTGTTCTAGCCAGCTACCCTGTCCACCGTTCTCCCTGATTTAGGGAGGCAATGTGGGTGCTGAGCGACGTGCTGGATGCCGGCTGCCGAGGAAAGCACCGGCAGTTCACAAACGTGGCGCATGCGTGCTGCAGTTTGTGGCCTGCTCAACCTCTTGTGAATGCAATATAATGTGCACCTGTGCGCATCGGCTGGTGCACTGGGACCGACTGCGGCTGGCTGCTTGCCCTAGCCGTCTCCACCTCGACATACAGCGGCAGCGCATATCTGCCAGTTCAGGTCTCGTCACACGAGAGGCAAAAGCTTGACATGTAGCGTAGCGCCCGCTCGGCCTGGTGCGGCGAGAACTGGAGCAGCAAAACTCCCACGGTGCGTAGCTGTCATGGGCCGTCAAGCTGGCGCAGCGGCGCTGTGATTTGAACATGGCAGGCTCCAAAAGCCCCCACTGTTTGGTGCTCCACGCCTCCAGCCTGCTGTCCCTGCTCTATCTGGACACCTCAGGCAGGTGAGAGGAGCCGTGAGCTCCGAGACGGGGGGCGAGTTTCAAGTCGGCGGCCGGCTGCTGCAGGTGGCTTGATCGTGGTCTGAGCTGCCCCATACGACCGCCCCTGCATTGGGCGGGGCCCGGCAGGGTGTGTCAGCCGCCCCGCCGCCGGCGGCGGCGGCGGCCGCCGGCGGCCGCCCGCCGCTGGCGCTCCAATGCCGCCTGCCGTTCCCTTCTATGCACGCCCCAACCATGCCACCGGTTGCCCCGCCCCATCACAGGCAGAGTTTTACGCCGCAGGACATCTTCACCTGGCCACTCGCGATCGCCGACCCAGGTGGGGAAAGGGCCGTCACCCACCAACAGCTGCCGTGCGCGTGTTGCGTTGTGCCTGCGCGGTGCCCTTCATTCCTAACAGCCAAAGAGCTTCCCATTCCCATCCATGCAGACAGTGCCGGCAAGTCCAGCGCCATGACGGTGCAGGGCTTGCATCAGTACTGCAAGAAGCGAGGACTGTTTGAAACAATGCCGCTGGAGCTGGCGGGCAAGAAGGGCCACCTGCGCCGCGTCTTCGCCGACCTGGGCTCTTACGCGTACAAACTGCGGGCGGCGGGCTTGTCCCCTGTTGGCCAAGTCAAGGTGGGCAGTGACCACTCAATGGTGGTGCTTGCCAGGGTGCCTGCTGGGCTTCGTTAACTACAAGTGGGGCGAGAGGGCGGTGTGTGTCACAGCGGACGACGCCAGACAATGCCTGGCACGCTCTCTGCTCACTGCTAAAGCACATTGTTGCCGCCCTGTGTACCGCAGTGTGTGATGAACATCGTGCGGCTCATCCACCGCCACGACCCAGGCTGCGACCCGCCAGTGGTGAGGGGAAGGGCAAGGCGGCAGCGATGCTGGCGCTTTGGTGCCCGTTGAGCTGGCATGCAGTTAGCTGCTCTACCACCACTAACAAGCATGCACACCCCATGCTCCCCTGGCTTTCCACGCAGCTGACGCTGGACTGCGTGCGCAACCCACGGGCGGAGCTGGCGTGCGAGATGGCGGGCATGGAGCGGGGCAGTGGGCTGCTGTACGTGTCAGCCAGCGACAACATCGCGCCTGCATGCCAGTGAGAAGGGTCGGTTGTGAAAGGTTGCATGGCAATGCATGCCTTGGGAGCTGGTGGTCTGGTCGGTGGTGGCAGTTATACCTGCTACAGGGTCGCCCTCGTGCACTTAGTTTCCCCTCGCCTCGCTTGCCGTACTACAGGGCGGTGGGCTGCGAGAAGGTAATCTTTGTGCGGGCCTTCGCGGGGGAGGCCGAGTCGCAGGCGGTGGGCCTGGCGCTGATGCGCCACAAGCGCACCGACCAGGTGACCATCTGCTGCTCACTCCTGGACTTTGCTGCAGCAATCGCGCCCTGCTGTGCTGCAAGAGGTGGTGTGAATGTGGGCAGAGGCTGTACTCAGCAGCAAATGGCAGCCGCAGACTGACTGAGTGATACAGGAGCGTGTGTGCCTGCTGTTCCCCCTTTTCCATGCAGCCTGTCACCGTGATGGGCATTGACTCGGACATCCCGCTCATGGGCCTGCCGGCCGAAGCGGTGTTTTGCAGCTACCCGCGGTGAGTACCAGCATTGCTGGGTCTGAATTTGGCAGGCATGTGCGCCTGTATTGCCTGCCCAACTCCTGGTCAGATAGAGGCGCTGCGGCGAGCCAGCATCCAGGTTTGCAGAGCAGCAGGCTGATGGCGCGCATGAGCGGCGACTCGCACCGTGCATCCACCAAGCAGGAACACAGCAGCACAACAACAACTGCCCAGACCAACGTATGCCCCTCGCTCATCTCCCTCCACCTGCAGCTTTGGCGAGGTGAAGATCCTGGCGGTGGGCAAGCTGGCGGCAGAGCTGAACGCAGATGCGTGCATGCTGTGCAGGCTGGTGAGCAGTGAGGGCGTGTCGTGCGCTGAGAGTGCATTGCGATCAGGGAAGCAGCTGAGCCAGAGGCATGTCAGCTTGAAGTGGTAGTTTGTCTCCGCACCCGCTTTGCTTGTTCATGCGTAGCTAGCTGTGCAGCAGAGGCAGGTGTATGCCTTTGTTTGCTGGAATGCGTGCAGTGCGCCTCTCCTGCACACATGCAACCCCAGGCCCCATCCAGCCCCCATCCACTCGCGCACTGTACTGCATCTCCCATCGCAGCACCCCCTGCTGCGCACCGACCTGCCGCCCGTGCTGAGTGGCCTTGGCCTGACGCGGATGGAGCAGGTCCTGGAGGGGCTCAAGGCCAACGGCAAGGAGCTGGAGAAGTTTGAGCGCGGAGAGGCAAGCAGGGTCGAGTGCAGGCCGGTCTGCTACTGCTGCTTGGGTACCGCAGCATGGCGCAGTACGGCTGTGTCTTAAACCTGCTGCGCGCACTTGCTCACTCTCTTTGTTAACTGCTGTCCACTGTGCCTTTTGCTGGCCCGCCTGCAGCTACTGCGGCTGGCGCTGGCCACCTTCCCCAAGGTCAAGATGCTGGAGGACGGCGAGAGCCACGCGCACGACAAGGAGGTCAACTACCGCTGCGCCAACTTCCTGGACATCACCGACGGGGTGCGCACCTGGTGGGGTGGTGCATGTTTGCAGAAGGGCAAGCAGAGCTGGACGAGTCAAGGCAGCATGCACGAGCACGTTACGTGCCGCCGGACATCCCATTCTAGCTCAGGTGGTGCCGCCCGCCCTTTTAACTACTGCCGCAGGTGTACTCCATCCAGTCCCTGAGCCGTTTCAACGGCATGAAGGCCACATCGGAGGAGCTGGAGAAGGCGGGCATCACCAAGGTCACCGCCGCTCCTGCCTTCCTCAAGGAGATCGCCATCATGGGTGAGAGGCACGGGAGAAGTGGGTGGGCGAAGGCAGGGTTCATGTGATCCATGCTCTCTGCTTCAGAACACACATTGCGTTGCTTGCAGTGCACCACCCCGCCCAACAGTCGGCTGCAACCCGCCTGCCCTGCTGCTCCTGGCGCTGATGTGCAGGCACGCGCTCCCCAGTGGCGCCCTACGCGCCGCGCATCCCCAGCGTGGATGCCGAGGTGGCTGAGGTGTGCGCTAGCGGCCAGCTGGAAGCCTTTGTGGCGGACGACGAGTCCGTGCGCAAGCTGACCAGCCTCACCAAGCGCGTCGAGGAGGTCAAGGAGGCCATGCGCGCTGTGAGTGGGAGGTGCACCCAGGGAAGGGGTGCAGAATGGTTGTGGTCTGTGCAGGTGTGGTGCAGGGAGTGGGTGTGTGTGAATGAAAGCGACTGCTTGTTTCTGGCTGTTGCTGCACTTGATGAGCTAGTGCCCCTTTGGTGCTGCCTGTCTGGTTGTAGTGCTGTTGCACAATGCAATTGCTTCTCAGCACAGCACCACCCTGCCAGCTTCCAACTTTCTCACGTCTGCAGCGGCTGTGGCTGGCGGCTTTGCTGCCTTTCGAACCGCCTGCTTACTTACCCCTCACCAATTTTGCACCTCCTGTCCCATGACCTCCCCGCAGTGCAAGGAGAACGGGGAGAAGATTGTGCTGGACGGCCCGCGGGCCACCTGGCGCAAGAAGCTGGTGCACCTCACCAAGGCGCAGATCCACCACGTGCTGTGGCGCGACATGGAGCGGGCGGAGCTGCTGGAGCTGCTGACGGAGCTCGGCGTCACCACCACTGCCATGCGCTCGGAGGTCACCGCTGCATGCTACTACGAGCTGGACAACGAGCTCCTGCCTGCAGTGAGTTGAACTAAAAAACATGGGGCAGAGGAGGCTGCCATGAGGGAAGGAGCTCGTTGTGCTCCCCTACAACAGCTTGCAGACGGGCCGCTTGGCACTGCCCGCCCTGGCTGATGAGGCGGAGCCGGCCCCTGCTTGGCAGCCTGGCCTTGCGTCATCTCACCGGCAGCAAAGCTGAGGAGAGTGCAGCTCTTACCATCCCTCATCCTTCTGTTCCCACGGCCCTGCAGTACATGGAGCTCTACAACCTGCAGGAGGGGATGGAGTTCCGCTTTGCTGGCCGCATCAAGCGCGAGGTAAGGCGCTGCGGCCCGGGATGGCATGCAGCCCTGTATGGCATGCGACAGTCCTTGCGCAACAGGCAAGGTCAAGTGGGTCTGTTTACACACTCCTGCCATCAACTGCACTCTGCCCATCGCCCGCCCTGCAGATCTACAAATGCTGGCCAAAAATGTCTGAGCTGGCGGTGGAGCGGGGTCTGCCGCACCTGGGGCCCAAGTCGGCCGAGCAGCTGCAGACGCTGTTTGGCCACGTGAGGGGGTGGATGGGTGGTTGCTGGCTGGGTTGCGGGCTGGGCAGGAAATGGGCAGCATGCGTTGTCTAACTGGTCGGCTGTGTTTCATCCCTGTCATAAAAGAATTAAGTTCTCAATCCCCGCGCCTCCTTCTCTGTGTGTGCAGTGGGACCAGCAGAAGGGCGGCAAGAAGCGGCGCGACTACTGGCAGCGCAAGGCGGTCAAGGACCGCGAGGACGCGGGCATGGACTACCTGCGCGGCAACAAGAAGCGCTACCCGACCACCGGCAACAAGTACACGCAGTTCGCTGCGCTGTGCATCGAGGTGGGCCGCGCGAGCTGCTGTCGATTATGGTTGGGATGGGGTCGGAGTGGGAGGCGGGGCGCAACACAGCCAGCCACCACGTGCCAGGTGGGGCTGCGAGCTGCATGCTGGTGTTTGATGCTTTGGGCTGCAACTGGAGTTGGAAAGACTGCGTTGCTGCCTGCCTGCCTGCGTGCGTGCTGGCTGCATGCAGCCCGCATTGCCCCACAACCCCTGTCAACCTCGCGCAGCCACCAACACCTTTTTCTCCCCCCACCCTGCCTTCTTGCCTGCCGCAGTACGTGGAGGTGCACCCCGTGATCGGGCCCTGCTGCAAGCTGAAAAAGCTGGACGGCAGCCTCAACAAGCTGGCGCTGCTGGCGGGCTCGACTCGGGACGCAGTGGTGAGACAGTGCTTCAACGAGATGGTGCGCAACTGGATCGCTCCCGACCCGCTGCGCTACCCGCTTCTCAACGACCAGACCGCCAAGCAGCTGCGCGGCATGTTCACTGAGATGACGAAGGCCAAGCATGCGCAGCATGGCGAGTACGAGAAGATCGAAGAGGCACGCGAGCGCACCCGCCGCGCCGCCTGAGCAGCCGCTGCCGCTGCTGCCGTGCCTCCTGAGCAGCCGCCGCGGCTGCTGCCGCGCCCCTTGAGCAGCCGCTGGCGGCTGCTGCCACGCCTCCTGAGCAGCCCGATGCTGCTGCACTTCCTCATGTGCCCAGCGCGCCCTGCGCAGCCAAACTAGCAATCAGCAGCCAATCATTCTGCAGATCAACTTGACCTCTTTTTATGCTCTATTCTCCTGCTGCCCGCTCGAATTTTTCTGCTGCCCGCTCCTTTATTCCTGCTGCCCACTTCCACCCTCCCGCTGAATGCCAAGTGTGTGAACCACGCTGCTGCACTACAAACTGATGCCTGCGGTTCAACAATGATGTCGCAAAGAGCACTTATTCAACTTTTTTTTACTGTAATCAAGTGACCTGTTTGGCAAAAGGCGCAAGACAGTGCAGGCGGCAATGAGTGAAGGGTCGGAGCACACACTTTGCAGTACACATTGAGCCACAACGAGTAAAGGTGGTGGGCGAGTTTGCTGGGTGCGCCCGCCGACCAGCACCCTGCACGCCAAAGGTCTGCAGTTGCAGCCCCCCCGCTAGTGCTAGCATACAAGCAACAGCAGGGCTGCCGCTGCTGCTGCCGCCGCCGCTGCCACCGCCACCGCTGCTGGCCGCTGTGCCGCGATCTGAGATGGCTTTATTGGCGTAGCCATTGTACACACACCTGCACGTCAAGCAGGGCAGGGCAGGCGGCAGGCAAAGAAAAGTCGTGAGCAGCAAGCAGCTCAGCCCACAGCCCCTGTTGACCGCCACTCACAAGCTGCCCGGCTGCTCGCTGCCCAGGCAGCGCACGGCCGCCAAGTGGCCCCAGTCGTTCGCAAAGCTGGTGACTGGCACATACTTGTACTGGCCGCCCGTCGCCTGCGGCTGATAAGGCGCTGCGGGAAGGCAAGGCAGGGGAGGGGATGTGAGTGAGCTGTGGCCAGCGAGCGGCCGCTCGTAGGCAACAGCAAACATGCTCACGGCAGCCATAGCATGCGTTGGCGGCAGGCGCTGCGAATCAGCAGCACAACACACACGCCTCCTGGCCCCATCGCATGAAGCCGGTGCCGGCATCAAACACCACCAGCTCCTGGCTGGTGGTCACCGCCGCCACGCCCACATTGCGCCAGCAGGCCTGCGCCGACCACAGCCCTGCACAAGTTGGGCCGGAGTGCACGCTGTCGTCACTGGCGGTGCTGTGTGATGCTGCACAGAATGCCACGCCAGGCCTTGCGCAGGTCGAGGCTGGCCGCTGCCGGCCGCGGCACCCTCTTCCTGCTGCATCCCGCAGACCCCTCCCCTCACGTGAACATGTGGATCACTGCGGTCGCACAGGTGCCTGCGCGGAGCAGGTGGCGGCGGGAGCGCAGGGTTGAAGGTGACCGGCGGCGAGCGGCGGCAGGCGGCAAGTGTCTGCAGGCGCGGCGCCCCGCCGGCTGTGCTGTTCCCCTTGACGCGATCTATATCCGCCTCACCTCGCTTGTCGTTGGGGACGCCACCCGGGTTGGCAAGCGCGCCCGGGGTGAAGACTCGTTCCGCGGCACCCATGGTCTTGGCTCAAAGTAGTCTTTCGCGCAACCAAAGTGCATGTAGAGCGAGCAAAGTAACGGTGCGCACGATGCGCGGCCCGCTAAACCGACTCCTGGCAGGCAGGAGCCGCCGACGATGTGACAATCAGCGCCGTGGGTGCATGGGAAGCTGCCGCCATCCGGCTGGCCCAAGCAGAACTGCCGGTCTGGACTGGCCCACTTGCTGGAGTTTTGCACAGTGCATGCTAGGCAGTTTCCAGCAGCCCGGCGCCGCCCCCAACAGCAGCACAAGTGGCAGGTGTGAACTGTCGGAAAGCGCAGCGGCTCTACCAGGCGGTGCTTGCTGCCCATGCAGGCACACTGCTAGCGCAGCAGCAGCAGCGGCGGCCGGCAGTGCTGCCCATGCCTGGTGGCAGCACCACAGCAGCGCCGCAGCTACAGCTGCGTGCGGTCATAGAATGTGCAGTGAAGTGAAAGGCCATTTTGTATCCGCCGCTCCCGCCCTGCCTGCCGGCGCTGCTGGGTGGTTTCGGCCACAGCTCGGCAGCCAAATGAGCCCTGTGTGCGCTTTGCCACTCACTTTTTCGAGTCTGCAGTGTTCATCCATCACATGCGCCACAGCGGCAGCCAGCTGGCGCCCCGGGCAAACTCTATCGGTCCGTTGGGCGCACCACTGGCAGCGCTGCCGCCGCTGCCGCCTTGCCCGCTGCCCTCCTGCTCTTCCAGCGCTGCTCGGATTGCCTCATCTGCATCGCACTCGGCCTCGTGCAGCATGCCGGTGGAGTCCACCCAGATGTCGAGCGCATCCGTCACCTCTGCAAGAGCAGGAGAGGGGCAGGGTCCGCCCAAGGTTAGCAGGTGGGAGGGGCAGGGTTGACCCACCGATATCAGCATCCAACTAACCGTGTGGCTCAGCAAGCGGGCATGACAATTACTTAGTTTGGGCAGCTCGGCCAGCACACGAAAAAGTAGCAAGGGAGCAGCTGAGGCACTTGTCTCCAAGCTTCTTGACTGTGCAACCAACCACCTCCATTCAACGCCAACCCCCGCCGCTGCACCACAGGAGCAGCTGCGTGTGTCCCTCTACCCCCCTTGCACCTTGCAGCCCCACTCCATGCACGCTGCCCCAGGTGACCGTGCACGACTGCACTTGGCCGCTGCTGGCGGTGTCAATGGTGTAGAGGAAGATGGCATTGATGGTCATGCACTGTCCCCTGCGCATCAGCAAGGCAGAGGGCGGGCAGTGCAGGGGGTGGGTGATGGACACAAGTAGGTGCATGCCAGCGTGGGAGCTGCCGGCTTTGGCTGCAGTGCAGCAAGACTGTAAGCAGGCATGTGTCGCCAAAATGGCCAGCGCTGCCTTGCAGAGAGCACTGCATGCATGCACAGCAGCATGCACATCAAACGCGGCCAGCACTGCGAGGCAGCCATACAAGTGTGCATGCATGGGCGCACCCCAGCCACTGTGTGCCTTCTTGCTCATCCTCCAGGGCCAGAGCGGCATTAGAATTGCGCCCCAGTCGGGCGCCCCGGCGAGGCAGCTGCAGGTGGGGGGCAATGGCAGGCAGGTGGGCAGATCGATAGACACCGTGAGGCATGGCGGCCGACTTGGTGCAGCGATGAACGGATAGGCAAGTCAGCTCGCAGCACGGCCACAGAATCTCAAGCCAAGCTCAACAACAGCGATACAACGCTGCAGGTGAGCGGCAGTGCACGCAGGGCGGCTGGCGCACAGTCACACCCACAGGCCAGCAGACCCGCCAGCGCAACAATACAAAAACCTCACCTGCGACATCAGCATCTCAAACTTGTCGCCAAAGAGCTTCCGCAGCAGGCGCCCCGCTCGCCGCCGCTCCTGCTGCTTCTCCCAGTCAAATGTGAAGGGAAAGAGTTCTTCCTCTTCCTCCTCCTCAGCTTCCGCCTCCTCAGCTGCCTCTTCTGCTTGGGAGCTTGCTGCTGGACCCGCCTGTGACGGAGGCTGCTGCCTCTGCTGCTGCGCCTGCTGCGCCTTGCCGCTGGAAGGCTGTTTCTGCTTCTTCTTGCGGCCGGCGCTGCCCGCCCCTGCAGGCGCGCCCTGAGGCTGTGGCTGCTGCTGCTGAGCCGCAGGAGGCTGCTGCTCTTGCTGCCTGGACTGCTGCTGCGCGCCCTGCCGCCCCTGCTGCTCCCCCTGAAGCTCGCTGTCGCCTGGGCCGCCCCATTGCTGCTGCAGCAACGTGGCCGTGGGCGGCAGCAGGGCAAACTGCCGCCGCTGCTCCGCCTGCCAGCGCACCTCTGCTGCCCTCCAATCCTCCTCCTCATTCAACTCCTCCTGTGCCGCTGCTGCCTGTTCAGCCGCCGCCGCACCTTCCTGGGGGTTTCGGGGGTACAAGTCGAACTGCTGCCGTCCTCGCTGCCGGTGCCGTGCCTCATAGTCCAGAAACACCCAGCGGTGCTCCCGCCGCTGCCCCTCAAACTCATAGGGTGCACACTGCACCCCCGCCAGCCGCGGCGGCGGCAGCTGGTCGCCAGGCGCCTCTGCCGCCGCTGCCGCCGCTTCGATTTCGGCGCGAGCTGCCTCAGCAGCGGCGCCGCCCTCTGCTAGGGCCTGCCACAAGCGCTCCTGCCGTTCCAACAAAGCCTCCTCTGCGGCGGCTGCCTCGTCTGCTGCTGCCGCCATCTCAGATTGCTTCGCCGCCTGCTGCTCCCGCTGCCGCTTCAGTATGACGTCTGCCCCTGCCATCAGCACCCCCACCTTGGCATCATCATCTAAAGGCTGCCCCGCCGCTGCTGCCGCCCGCTCAGCTGCCTCCACCATACCGGTCAGCAGCTCGAAATCTGCCCCCCACTGCCGCGCCTGCTCCGCAGCTGCCGACGCCAGCATTGCATCGCAGTCGGCAGCCGAAATGCCAGCCAGTGGGCCACGAGCTGCAGCTGCTGCTGTAGGCTGGGGAGGCGCCTCGCCTGCCTGCCCTGCTGCTGCGTCAGGCCCTGCCGCTGCTGCTGCAGGCTGGGGTGCTGCTGCTCCTGGTGCAGCACCACCTGCTGTGCTGCTGGGCGGCTGTTGCATTCCCCCGTTGAGCACCAGCCATTTGTAAAACCAGGCTGGGTATGGCAGGTTGATGAGGCACTCCACAGTGACGTTCCACACCATGCGCGGCCTGCAGAGGGTGGGACATGGGCGACCAGCCATTTAGGCTGGTCCTACTGTCGGAAGCGGAGATGAGACCACAACCAAGTTCGGTCACGCAGACGCCTGCTGCTGATGCCCAACACCTGCTCATGCAAGCAGCCAGCTGTGACACGGTTCCCAGCTGCCTGCTGTGTCTGGAGAGGCAGTCAACAGCCGCAGCAACTGCCACCAGCATCCCAGCCAACCCAGAACGGCAATCAAGCCAGGGCAGCAAGGGCCGCTGTGAGGTACATGCCACCCTACTCACTCGTAGCGCAGACACCGGCACATGATGGTGGCATTCTCCAGCGTTGCACCAGCGAGGCGCAACTGCAGCACAGGAGGATCACAGCAGGCGTCAGAACGCAGGACCACAGCAGGCGCAGCAGCAGGCGGTGGGAGCAGGGGCCCACGCAGCCATGCAGGTGGCTTGCAACTCCCCGTGATCCCATGTGCATCTGTTTGCTTGCAACGCAAGTAGTTAGGACTGCAAGACCGCCTGCCAATGAGCACTTGCTGTCCAGCTGCATGCGCCCATTGCGACCCATTCCTGATGCACATTACTATTGCACATTCCTCACCCGCTCCAGGTACGCCAGCGCCGCCTCTGCCCCGTCGCACACCAGAAACGGGTCCTCCAGCACAAAGTCCGGGCTGCGACGCGATGGGGTTGCAATACACACATATGTCGAGCACACAGCATAGTGTAGCTAGGAAGTTGGTCTCCCAGCACAAAGTCCGGGCTGCAGACAAATGGATCAGAACAGGCTGGAATATGTAAGCGCTGAGGCACCTGGAACCTGGGTTGCGATGCAGCCAGCAGCCCGGCAGGGCAAGCGAGCCCGCACCTCAGCAGGCCCTTGCTCTGCAGCGCCAGCAGCGGCGCCGCGGGGTCTTGGCTGTCAATGTGTGCCCTGCACGCCACGTGTGGGAATATTTTGTGTGGTGGAAGGTGCTGGCTGTGACGAGCACTTCCACTGCTGGGGCACGGGCTGACCTGCCTTGTGCCACAAGCTGCCTGCCACCAAGGCCTTCTAACCCTCAGCAGGCACGCATGCCGCATGCATGCCGCGCGACCCAAGGGCGCCGGTACGCCTGCTGTGCCTGCTGCGCCTGCTGTGCCTCCCAAGGGCTTGCCTGCGCAGCACGTACGCCACTCGCTCGGCCACCTTGAATTCACGGTCAGCCTCAGGTGGGATGGTGGGCGGCGGGACGCTCTGTGCCACCTCCTCCTGCTGTGTGATGGAGCTCTGCAAGCAAAGGGCATATGAAGGGCGGGGCGGACGGCTGAGAAAGAGCAGGGCTGATGGTACAGGAGCGAGGCCAGTTTCGGCAGCAGGTGAGTGGTGCGGGTGGGATCGAGCTCTCTTTCCTCTCGGCAGCAGCAAGGGTGCAGCGCGCCGCAGGCAGGCAAGCAAACATGCGTGCAGCGGCCCCACCAGACCCACCAGCCCTTGGAACGGGCTGAGCTGCTACTGCTGGCACTCCAGCTTTCTACCAAGGCTTAGTCCCACCAGCACCTCAGCCTGGATTGTGTGCCACTGCCGGTCCAACTCCTTTGCCGTCTCCCAGCCTCGAGCATACGCCGCCGCCAACTCCGGCACCCGGCTGTACTGCACCGCTCGGTGCACCACAAATGCACTGGCGGTGTGCTGCCGTGCGGCTGCCTCAGCGGCAGCGAGCTCCGCCCGCTCCTCGGGAGTCAGTTCTGGGTCGGGCGGTGGCGGCCGGAAGTGCTTGCTGCCCTTCAGGTCGGTGTTAACGTAGTCCACGCTGCCTTGCACGCGGGCAGCAAACTGGTCTCCTGGCTCAGGAGGGCAGGCCCACTATAGCAGGCGAGGGGCAGCAGAGGAGGGTGAACAAGAAGGGCGGAATGGGAAGGGCTGGCATACAGTCAAATGGCAGCACAGCAGGCATGGGCGGGCACGCCAAGCAGCAGAGCAGTTGACAACGGTGCGACGTCAGCAACGGCAACACGAGCAGTTGCAGCAGGCATTGCCCAGCAACCGGGCCACTCACATAATCCTCCGGCACCAGCGGCGGCAGCTCCCCTCCCTCTTCTATGATGCGGGCAATGGCCTCCACCTCCTGGGCTGCAGCAGCCATGCGATATTGGACAGAGCAGTCACGTTCCAATGGTCCACTGCAGCAGTGTAGCTACCACATCTGCTACATAACATCAGCCCCAACCCTGCAAACGCAGCCCAACTGCAGCGCTGCTGCCAAACCAGCCGCCAGCGCTCACCGCTGCCGGCGCCTGTGGCCTCTCCCTCCTCGCCCACAGCAGCCCGCACGGCCTGGGCATGCTTCCGCAGGGTCGGCTGCATACCAGCGTCTCTGATCACTTGCTGCAGCGCAGGCGGCAGGCCTGCCTCCCACGCAGCGGGTGCCAGCTCGCCTGGGCTGGAGGTGCCAGCGGGCGGCGGTATGCTGGTCTCCTCCTGCCCTTGCTGCTGCTGCTGCTGCTGATGATGCTGCTGCTGCTGCTGCTGATGATGCTGCTGCTGCTGCTGCTCTTGCTGCTGCTGGTCAATGAGACCCTGCCCGCCAGCACTGCCGCCGCCCTGCTGCGCTTGCTGCTGCGCCTGCCGCTGCGCCCCTAACGCCTCGAGCACGGCACGCTGCTCCGCCGCCGGCAGGCCCTCCAGCGCCGCCGCCAGCTGTGCAGCCTCTCGCTCCAAGGCCTCCTGCTGGGCTCGTAGCGCCGCCGCACGCCGCAGCAACGCTTGGGGGTCGGCAGCGCTGCCCTGCTGGTCGCCGCTGCCGGCGGCGGCCAGGCAGCGGCGGCGGCGGCGGCAGGGCGGCGGGAGGCGTTTGCAGGCGGCCGGCGTGCGTACCGGCGCCTGCAACTGCACCGCCCTCATGTCGCACAGCGCTACGCGTGGCCAGGCACGGGCAAGCACATGGGCGTGGCAGAAGGGTTGCCTGGCTGCGTTGCTGGCGATCACTCGTTCGATGCGATCCCGCAAGTATTTTGCATGTGGTTGCAAGGCCCGTGGACCGCTCCACTACTGTGCATCTGCGCTGACCTGTCCGCGCGACTGAAACGGGGCAATCTGCTGCTTCGTTCTGCCTCCTCATCCACGCCCGCAGCTGCCAGGCAGGCGGGAGCAGCCCACGGTCGTCGCCAGTGTCAGCACCGTCCTTTGAAGCGGGCGGGGGACTGCTCGGGGGCCGCCGGCCTTCACAAAGTGCGTACAGTTTGCTCACGTTGTCTGCATGTTGTGTGGGAGCCGGCAGGCCCCGCTGTGAGCAGCGTCTTGGAGGGGCGGACACCCCACTTGGCTCCCCCCAGCCCCCACGCCCTCTTTTCCCCTGCTCCAGGATGACCGTGGAGGCGCCTCGCACGCCCATGTCGCAGCAGGAGGAGAGCGTGCTGAAGAAAGTGGTGACGGTGCGCCCGGGGGGACGTCGCCGCCGCCGCCGCCTGTGGGCTTGCGGGCTATGGCAGGGCGCCGGCTGCTGCTCTGGTGGTGCTCCGCTTGCTGCAGTGCAAGAGTAGCAGTAGTAAAGGGCGCACAGCAGGCGCTCGCGATGGCGGCCGCGCCCCGCCTGCGGGAGCTGATTCCCAGTCCCCGCCAGCTTGTTTCGCGGCGGCAGCGCCACTGCAGCAGCGTGACACGCTGTAGCTCTCTTCAAGTGCCTTGCTGCCTCCGCTGCCGGCTGCAGGCCTACACCTATGTGGCGGTGTGGATTGCGCTGTCGGGGGCGGTGATCATGTACAATAAGTACCTGCTGGCCTATCGCGGCTTCCCCTACCCCATCACCCTCACCATGTGGTGCGTCTGCATGCGGCTTGGTTAATTTGTTGTTGCTGGTGTGGAAGCAGCGCCAGCTTGCAGCGACTGCTGGCTGGCAGGGCTGATGGTAGCACTTCCGGCAGTGGTGACCGCCGCTGCGCCGCGCTGCTGTGCTGTGGTGACCAACACTCGGCGTTTCGTTGATTGCTACCCCTGCTCACTCCTTCCTGCATGCTCTCTGCCCTGCAATCACTCGATTCGCAGGCACATGTTCTTCTGTGCTGCGCTGGCCATTGGGCTGGTGAAGAGCGGCAAGGTGCAGGCCATCAGCATGGACCGAGACACCTACGTGCGGTGCGTCCGGAGGGAGGGATTTGGGGGCGTTTACCAGCCTAAGACAGCCCTCCTGCAAGTTGCTGCTGATATGTTTGCATGCCAGGGAGCAGGGGAGCAGTGATCAGGATGCTGGGGGCTGTGGAGGGCGCACAGAAGCCCGCCGCCCCTGACCGCTCGTCTCCCGCCGCTGCCGCATGCCCCCCGCAGAGCCATCGTGCCCATCGGGGCGTGCTACGCCATCACCCTGTGGGTCGGCAACGCGGCGTACCTTTATTTGAGCATAGCCTTCATACAAATGTTGAAAGGTCTGTTGCGGACGGCGTGTGCTGTTGCGGGCGTCGCTCGGTGCAGCCCTATGCCAACTGACGGCCCGATCTCCTGCCTGTCCACTCCCTGTCATAGCTCTCATGCCCGTCGCTGTCTTCACCGTCGGCTGCCTGTTCAAGACCGACAAATTCAACTGGAGCACCATGCTGAACATGGGCCTCGTCACCCTGGGCGTGGCCGTCGCCAGCTACGGTGTGTTGGGCGCGGGAGCAAAAAGGGAGCTGGTTGGCGCAGGGGCAGCAGCTGCTCTCCACATGCCTTGCTCATGTCCTGCGTTCCCAACCCCGCCCCTGCTCTGTTTGTCGACATCATGTTCTGCAGACGAGGCAAACTGCAACACAGCCTGGTCCTGCTTACCGCTGCTGTGTCATCTCCCGCCTTGCGTCGCTCCTGATGCCTTCCTGCTGCCTGCCCCTGCTGCAGGCGAGCTCAACTTCAACATCGTGGGGGTCATGTTCCAGCTGGGCTCCATCTTTAGCGAGTCGATCCGGCTCGTCATGGTGCAGATCCTCCTGCAGGTGTGTGCCTGCTGCTGAGCAAGCATGGTTGCGCGGTGTGGCTGGGTTTGGCCTGGGTTAGCTTGAGTGTGGTTGCGCCGGCTGTTGATCCGCATGTATGCTGCGGGGTGCGCTTATGCCTTGCTGGCATTCTGCCTCAACCCGTCTCCCCTGTTGCCCCCACCTGCCGCAGTCCCGCGGCCTCAAGCTCAACCCGGTGACCACGCTCTACTTTGTGGCCCCCTGCTGCTTCTGCTTCCTGCTGGTAAGCACAGTGATGTGCTGTTTGTTGCTATAAGAATGGCAGAGGAGTGTGTATGCTGCGCTATGGGCTGCGTGTGTGTCCAGTTTGCGTGCTTGCAAGAGGTGCTCGCCTACACCCTGCGCCGCCCCTGCCACCTTCACACAAGTTGCCCTGCTCACAACTGCCCTCACACTCGATTTGCCCCACGCACAGATCCCCTTCTTCGCACTCGAGGCAGGCAAGCTGGCCGCCGACCCAGCTTTGGATCTGAACCCCTTCATCTTCATTACCAACGCGCTGGCGGCCTTCGGTGAGTGCAGCGGGGCAGGCAGCAGGCTGGGTGGCTGTTGCCGCAGCTGCTGCTGCTGCTGCTGCGCAAGCAGCGCCACCAATCCCTCGCACTCCACCACTCCAACCCTCCCCCGCAGGCCTCAACATGGCTGTCTTCCTGCTCATCGGCAAGACGAGCGCGCTGACCATGAACATCGCGGGCGTGGTGAAAGATTGGATGCTCATCGGCCTGTCGGTCTGGATGTTCAAGAGCGCGGTGTCGGGCCTCAACCTGTTTGGGTGAGCTGGCGGGTTGGGGCTGGGCTGCTGTGCAGGGCGTGAGTGCAAGTGTCGGTCGCTGTGTTGTCGCTGCTGCCTCTGCTAGCGTGCGCACGGCCTGCCTATATTGCTAGCCGCCGCCAGTCTCGAGGGGTTGGCTGCGGGAGCGCTGCGCCTGCTGTGCCCGCTGAGCGCCTGCAACAGCCTGCTGAGCTGCCTCGCCTGCCTCACCTCCTGCCCCCTGTGCAGTTACTTCATTGCATTCCTGGCGGTCTGCTGGTGAGCGCAGCAGGGTGGCAGACTGTGCACAGCTGCTAGCTGCATGTCGGTACCAAGCACTAGGCTGCTTGCAAACCTGTGCACTGATGCAGCAGTACCATGCTCACTCGCCCTCCCCTCACCCACACCCTGTCTGCGCAGGTACAACTACCGCAAACTGCAGGCGATGCAGCAGCAGGCGGCGGGCAACCTGCAGCCGGTGAAGAGCGATGCGCAGATGTCGGAGCGAACCCCGCTCAAATCAGTAGATGAGGAGAAGTGAGGCGGCTCGGGAGGGCGGGCATCCCAGCACAAGTGGCTGCAGCGCACCAATTGGGGCAGCTAGCAGCTGCATGCTGCCGCCCGACCAACCTCAGCCGCACCTGTGAGCTTCTGTCCCACACACCCTGACGTTTGACCTGCATTGACTTGCGTTGCTGCTGCCGCTCTGCACAATCTGACTGCTGCCACTTCTTTGCTCGCTGCGTGCACATTTCCCTTTGGTCCATTACATTTTGTTTGCGTGCTGTGTAGCGTGCTTGTGTACAGCAGTTTGTGCTGTTTGCAATAAGAAGGGGCAGGAGAGTGAAGCTGAGTGAATAGACAAGTGCATAGCTGACGATCGTGAAAACAACAGCGAAGAGAGGCTAGCATATCGGTAATGCATGGGAGGGTGGCAGGCAGGCAGATGAGGCAGGGGCAGGCGGGCATACATACTATGCCCGGGCTTACATACTTGGTAAGCACATGAGTGGGCGTTGGGTGTGATCAGGGATGCGGCACAAGCAGATGGTACGGAGGCGGGCTTCGGATTGAAGACGACTGAACACAGGCGGTTGGAGCAAAAGGCAGGTTTGCAGACACGCAAGCATGCATTAAAGGGTGGAGACAGGGGTCGCATTCGTTTGGGATAGAGAGGATGGTACATGGATGAGCACGCTGCGACAGAGTGGCTGGCTGTTGCGCAGATTGGAGCAGGGTGCAGAGATGATGGGTGCATTGAGGGGTGCATGTTCTCGGTGCAAGCTGTGCTTCGCAGCAACACGTGCCGCCGGACACGCAACATGTAGGCAGTGCTGAGGGCTTGGGTGGAACATAAATCGTGGGCATTGGGGAAGAAAGAGGGGAAGAGAGATGGATAGAGAGAGGGCGTCCGTGGGCAAAAGTGGACGGGGGCTCATTAGCGAGCCGGTATTTTGTGGTGGGTCGTTTGGGGAGGCAGCCATGGGCAAGCAAAGCTGCCTCAAGGGGTGGGCACGTGGCGGGGGGCGGTGCCGTGGCGCCGCCGGCTCGGCTTCTGCACCCCGCCGCTGGTGGGGGGTGAGACGCGGGGGATGCTCAGCATGCCGCCCTGCCGCTCTCCCAGCCTGTCGCCGGTACATGGCAGGGCCGGCGAGGCGGCACTGCAGTCGGGTGGTGGTGGGTAGCAAATGGTGTGTTGTTGGTTGTTGCGTGTACAGGCAATCAGCTGGGCGGCTTGCGGTGCTCAAGTTGCCTGCACGTGCAGCGGCAGCAGCCGAACCGTGGCCTCAGCTGCTGGCATGCACAGGCGCCACCCAGCCTGACACACCTCGAGTAGACTCCAGGCAGCAGCGCCACAGCACAGCCCTGCTGCTCTGCCACGCGGCCCCAGCCAGCCAGGTATGCCAGCACATCAGCGCTGCGCGCTTGGGCGCCGGCGGCGGTACCACCGGTGGCAGGTGCAGCTGCGCCTGCTGCGCCCGCTGTGCCGCCGCTGCCCGCTCCAGGGGTTGTGGGGCTGGCGCAAGCGTGGGCGGCTTCCGCCAGCTGCAGCAGCAGCTTCAGGTGGTGGGCCAGGTCGTGGCAAGGGCCGGGCATGGGAGCAGGTGAGCTGCCCGCCGCTGCCGCTGCTGCCGGTGCCGCCGCCGCCGCCGATGCCGCCGCCGCCGCGTGCACAGGGGAGGGCGCAAAGGGCCCAGGGCTGCAGCGGGCCAGCGCCATCTTAGCAAAAGGAGACGCCACAGGTGCTCGCTGCGGGAAGGCCAGGCCAAATGAGGCTGGCACTGGAGCTGCGCTGGCGGGCGGCGAGAGGGCGACGGCCTAGGAAGGGGCAGGAACCTGGCGCTCCTCGGGGGCGGGCGCAGCTCCTGCGAGGCACCGGTAAACGTTTATACCGCGTTAGAGAGCCTCGAGGCGGCACCCCGGCGATGCCAGTGCAGGGCGCGGTGGGAAGGGGCACCCCCGCGAACCCCGCTCACCCGCCAGCTCCGTCTCCTGCTGCATCCCTGACCAGAACAGCTGCATCTGGCTGCCCAGGGATTGCAGGGCGGTCGGCCAGCGCCTCAGGCGGGTGCAGTCGCCCGGCGGTCTGGCCGCGCTGCACGCTGCTCGCTCTGGGGGGTGGCACATGAAGTTGGCGATTGAAGGACAAGGTCAACAAACCCGGTGGAAGAGAGAAATTGTGTCTTAAACAATTCTGGCCCCCTTGCATTTTGCGCCCCTTCAGATTGGTGGATTTTTGCGCCCCTTCAGATTGTTGGGTAGGCTGAGACCATGGGGTATGCAATTGGGGCTTGCACCAAGAGTGGCAGAGGGAGGGAGAGCCTGCCAGGACAATGCAGCCAGCCTGCATAGTCAGTCAGACCTGCTGCCGCATGCGCACCGCACAAAGACACCGCCGGACACGCCAGTACTGACCGGCAGCGACTGTGGGCAATCTGTAACATCATTGATGGATGGATAGAGCGAGCAACGAAGAAGATCGGGGAGCATTCAAAAGGCTTTTCACGAAAGCAATGCGCTGTCAGGCGGGGTCATGTTCACAGGGGGGTGGGGCATGCCCAACAGCCGGCGCGCCGGCGCTGCCAATGTGCAGGCCGCTGCCGCCGGTGGAGAATCCAGCCGCCGCCTCACGCCACCAGGCTGCCCTGGATGTCAATCACGAACCTGCAACAACAGGGCGGCCAGCTGGGTGAAAATCAGGCGCCTCCATCGCAATGGCCTCACTTCAAAAGCAAAGGGGAACCAGTAGAGACTGCACCCAATCCCATTCTATCCATACACAATCAGCCGCGCACCGGTAGTGCACGTCGTTCTTGACCAGGCGCTCCATTGCCGTGTTGACATAGTCAATGTCAATCTTTTCGGTGTCGCACACAATGCCGTGCTGCGCCGCAAAGTCTGCGGGCAGAGGGAAAAGAGGTGCGGCATGTAGTGGCTGGAGCTGCTGCTGCTGCTCTGTGCGGCATGCCAGCGAGCTCCCACAAGGCGCGTAGACCACGCGCCTGCATGGGACACACAACGCAACGCAGCATGGCACAGCGCATGGCACAGTACAGCGCAGCGCAGCGCACCCAGCATCTCCTGCGTCTCCTTGATGCCGCCGATGAGGGAGCCGCCCACGGTCAGGCGCTCTGCACAAGGGCAGTGTGGGGCGGAGCAGGCATCAGGTGGCATCATCGCACGGTGCACAAAAGGTGGCAGCAGCACGCTGTAGCCGCGCCACGATTGGTCAGCCTCACAGCAGCAGCCGTGCGCAGGAGCAGCCCACAAGCAGCCGGCATGCTACACAAGCAGCTCATCGCGACGAAGAAGCAAGCCAGTATCATAGCGACTCACTAAAGACAACAGCGAAGGAGGGCAGCTCAAAGGGCTCGGCGGGCACGCCCACAATCACAAACTTGCCTGCAGGGGAACAACCAAGAGAGGCAAGCACTGGAATGAGCGTGAAAGCATGGGTGGTGTGTGGGCGTGGGTGCAGGTGTGTTGCGGCAGTGTCAGAAGCGCGGCACGCAGGCGCACGCTAACGCCTGCCCAAACTACCTGCAAGGTGCAGGGCGCATGCCATGCAGCCATGGGTCCCAACCCACCGTTGGTCTTCAGCAGGGACAGGCAGGTGACGAGGTCGTGCTTGGCGGCCTGATCCAAACCATAAACCACCCAACACAGCCCCATCCAAAACGCACCGTTTGTCTTCAGGAGGGACAAGTAGGTGACGAGGTCGTGCTTGGCGGACACGGTGTCCACGATGCCGTCCAGCGTGCCGGCCGCCGCCTCCATCTCCTCCTTGTTGCGGCTGCAGTGTTGGGGTTGGTGTGACCAGTAACTGATTGGTGGCACAAACATACCACCACAGTATGAGCTGGGCAGTAGCGCTGCTGCTCTTGACAATCGCCGCCCACCCAGAACATTTAGCTCCCACATTTCAGCTGCGTGCAGCTCGCCACAAACCGCCCACCTAGCACAACAACAACCACCACCCAGCCATGCGCACCTGACCACAAACTTGTCGGCGCCCAGCCGGTTCAGCGCCTCGTCCTTCTTGCTGGGGGAGGTGGAGATGACGGTGACCTGCGGAGCAGCGGGAGGGTGAAATATTGGGAGGTTGATAGCGTGCAAAGCAAGCATGTAAAGTGGAGATGACGGTTTTGACCTGCGCCACAGCTTGGGAGCAAGCAGCGCATGGGGGTTGAGTGCATGCCAGCAAGGGCGAGGGGAACCGCATGCTGACCAGCGACAGCCCGCAACAAGTGGCCACCCTGGATCGCTGGACACGGCAGTCGGCGCCCGCTCAACTCGCAGCCGAAGGCCTTGCCCCACTTGACAGCCGCTGCAGCCCAACGTCAACTGCAGCCACCCCTGCCCGTTCAACCCCCAGCACTGCAACCAAGAATACCCACCTCGCAGCCAAAGGCCTTGCCCCACTTGACAGCCATGTGGCCCAGGCCGCCCAGGCCCACAACACCAATCTTCGTGCCGGGCTTGTCCTGCAGGAATTATGGTATTCGGTAGCAGGTAGCGGGAACTTGCGCATCTCGCTGCCTGTGCTGTACAAGCGTGTGTAGAGGCAGGCCATGCTGGCACGGCACGCCGCCAGTATCGCATGTGCTAGCGACCTAGAAACGCAAGCAGCTAGCAGCTGTGCCTCTCTCACCAGGCCGTAGTAGCGCATGGGGGAGTAAGTGGTGATGCCTGCGGGGCAGAAACAGCAGGGCTGCCGTGTTGAGGGTGCCACAGTGCAGCAGACTGAGGCCATTGCACTGGTACCCTTGACTTGTGCACTGGTCCTATCAAAGCAAGCAATCTGCCATCATGCCACCAAACAAACCACAAGTTTGGTGTGCTGTTCACCTGCGCACAGCAGCGGTGCGGCGCCCTCCAGCGGCAGGCTCTTGGGCACGTGCAGCGCAAAGCTGCGGGGGCATAAGGGTGGGGTATAATGCATGGGCGTGAGGGGCATGTCAGGGGCGGCACACCAGCACAGAGCATGGCTGTGGCAAAGCTGTTGCGCGAGAGCGGATAGCATGGCAAGAAAATCAGACAGCATTCAGGCCTTTACACCTTGTGTACACCACTGTACAACACGCGTGAACAGCAGACGCACCGCTTGTTCACGTAGTGCGTGCTGTAGCCGCCCTGTGCTGCCACAAGCTCTCAACTCAAACTATGCGCACAGCAAATCAAGCAGAAGGCTCACCGCTTGTTCACCACGTAGTGAGTGCTGTAGCCGCCCTGGGTGGCGGTGCCGTCAGGGTAGGCTCCGTTGTACGTGAAGATGCCGCCCTTGCAGCTGCGCAGGGGGACAGGGCAGGGCAGGGCAGAAAAGTCTGAGGATACAGCCGAGAGGAAACGGGCAGCAGATTCGGCGACGATGCATACGCCAACCAATCGCTGCCCCGCGCCAAGCCAAACATCACCCTGCTCCCCACCCTACCCCCGCTCTGCCACTCACTACTGCTCCTCAGACACCGCGCACTGCTCGCACTTGCCGCAGCTGTCGATCAGGCAGCCGATGCCGGCGTGCTCGCCCACCTGGGCAGCAGGGAGGCGGTGGGGAACAGGAGGGTTGGGTGACAGGCAGTGGTTGAAGGGCAGTAGGGCATCTTTTGTATGGCAACAGGGCAACGTTTGCAGGACAGCAGTCAGCGGGCAGCAGGGCAGTTGTGTAACCTCCCGCAGACTGCATTGCTACGGATGCAGCCAACCTTGATTTTACCTTGAAGTCGGTGACATTGGAGCCGACCTCGGTCACGATACCCACAATCTCGTGGCCGGGCACCATGGGGAAGGTGCTGTTGCCTGCAGGCCGGATGACGGGATGTGTCAAGTCGATGCGAACTGGGCGTGGCTTTACAGGCAGGCGCGCAGGCCGGCTTGTGCAAATGCAGAGGAGAATGGGCAGGCAGGCACGTCCAAGACAGCCCTGCACTAGTGCACTCACCCCACTCGTTCTTGATCTGGTGCAGGTCTGCAGCAGGATGCCAGGGTGGCGTGTAGAGTTGTTAACAAAAGCGATGGTGGCAGAAGGCACCAACTCGTGAAGCGCATCCAGGGCATTTGCAACAGCGGGAACCGTTCAAAAAACCCACCGCCTCACCAGAGTGGCAGATGCCGCTGTGCGTGATCTGGATGCGGATGTCATCAGGGCCCACTGCGCATGCAGGCATGGATGGATGGAAGGAGCTTAGAACATGCAGGTCGGGCACGGTGGAAGGAGCTATGAACATGCAGGTGCGCCACAGCACACACGCCAGTGGTGCACACCCGGTGCACTTACAAATTACGCACCGGGGCGGCGCTCAAAGCGGTAGGGGGTCAGCACGCCGGAGGCGTCGCGAGCAGCAAAGCCCAGGCAGTCGCCGGAGCCCACCGCCTGCGGTGAATGAGGGCGAAGCAAGCAGCAAGGCAAGATTAGACAGCGAGCGACAGCAGCGAGCAGCAAAGCGCAGGCAGCTGCGTGATCCTGCGACCCAAGTGAAACACTCACAAGAGCATGAAAGCAAGCAGCAGGCAGCAGGCTGCAGGAGTGCATGCGCTGCGGCTTGCATGCCCGCAGGAACGTGGGCGGCGGCTGGGGTGCGGTGAGCGGGCTGCTGCTTGCCGGCCTGGCTTGGGCGTGGGGCTGCATAAGAGCCCTCGGCACAGTATGCCTCAGCCCACCTGGTGGGTGCAGCCCTTGTGCAGGGCCTCCTTCACAGGGGCGGTGAAGGTTGCCGCATCTGAGAGCAGCGAGGGATGCGCTGGAGGGCAGGGTGAGCTGGCTGAGCAACCAAAAGGCGGCCACCAACAGCTGGGCTTCTTCGTGAGCTTGCATTCGCAACAGCGCAAAGCACGCCATAGGAAAAGGACGGGCATACACGGCATTGCAGCTTCACAACGCAGCGGTGCGTCGAGCATGCAAGGCGGCGGCTGGTGCGCACCGCCAATGGTCGCCGCCTTGTCGGCCGCGCCATACTCCTTCACCAGGTATTCCAGCCGCTGTTGCACACATGAGGAGCGCAAACTGGTGGGACTGTCAATTGCAGCGATGGACGGAAGAAGCTGCGTCGCAAAGGCGGCAGCACTTGGCTTGCCCTGTAACATCAACACAGCACATGGCACCGCCCTGACTACCAGTTTCTTTATATATTACACTGCGTGTTTGGCTTTTCATCCCACCCCATGTGCCCCAAAAGCGGCACGACTTGCCTCGCCGCTGCCGTCGGCCTGGCAGAAAATGGCGTACTCGCGGGGAGCGTCCTTTGCCGGCACCGCCATGGCTGCTGGGTGTGTTATCCTGCAAGCGGGGTGGGCGCGTGGTTAGGAGGGGAAGCTCTCCCAATGGGCAAGCTGGCAGCGGCGCCTTTCGGGCGGCGGCGGCGGCGGCGGCAGCGGGCCCGCCGGCGGCGCTGCCAGCCATGCGCATGTGGATCTCTCCCAACATGCGTCCGCGGAGGCAATTGCCAGGCGGGGAGGCCCAAGCGCTCCCCCCGCCCTGCGGCCCTTGAAGGCACTTCGGCCTGTTGGGCCCGCGCTCTAAAACCGCCTCTGTGCGGGACGATCTGGGGCAGCCATGAAATGCAGCTGCCGGCAGCGCTGCTGGTTGGTGCGGCGCTCGAGGCCGGCGGCGCACCTTGTGTCTTGCTTGGTTTTGCGGTGCCGCAGTCGAGGATGGGAGCAGGAAGTTCGCAGAAGACAGGGGCAGAGCAAGAGCACGTGCTTTGAACCCCCCACGGCCGATCACCTCAACCTGAGGTGGTGTGTATGGGCCCCAACCCACGACGGCGCAAGCTGGCACAGCGTTGATGCACGCACGCTGCGCAAATGGAAGCTGGTCAGGACTGGATGGGGTTGGAGGCATCTGATGGTTTGGAAAGGCGACAGATCCAGCCCATTCCACACCAACCCGTTGGCCGTGCGCCCTCGCACAGCCGTCCTGCAGGCAGAAGCGCATGACTGGCCCACATGCCCTACAGCACGCTGGCCACACCAATCGCCACACACGCTCTGCCTATCGCCGGGTTCAAAAGGATGGCGTTACAGTGGAAAAGGGAGTCAGGGGCAGTGGTAATGAGCCCTGGCGGGCAGCACAAAAGACAAAGACTGGCATAGGTCAAGGGCTTGTGTATTGGGTGGAATACAGGCTGTACGCATCGGAAGCTTGGGGCGCAACATGCACCGCCCAGCGGCCGACTGGGGGTCGTGCGTTGTTGGCAAACGGGGGTGCATGCAGAGGGCATGCGGGTAGTCAATGTGGGTAGGGCACAGTGCTGGGAATAAGCAAGCGCACGGGACCACAAGGCAGTCCCACTGATGGCTCATCACAGGCAGTCACTCTCGCTCTCATTGGCTCTCAAAGCGTAAAACGCAACGTATATCGTTCGTTGGCGCCGCGCTGTGCGCCACGCTTGCCACACACGCGCAGCGTGCGCAGCATGCTCAGCGCGGTCCTGGCGGGAAGGACGGCTGCCTTCCGCTATGGCCGTCCTCGGCACTCAGCAGCTGGGCCAGCGCCTCCAAGCTCTTCGTCCTGCAGGGGAACCGAAAAAGAAGCAAGGGAAAACACAAATCAAGAGAAGAGAGCATGCGGTGGATGAGACATGTGGACTAGAACCACACAGCGCAACGCGGCAGCGCAGAGCGCTGCAGAAGAGGAGCGGCATGGGCAATGTGGATCAGATGGCAAGGCAGCTTGCCCTCGGCCGCTCAGTGCGGGCGGCCAGGCCGGGGCAGGCGCAGTGAAACAGAACAGCCTGCCCGCACAACCTGCATGTGCCAGCCATTTGCCCGACCCACAATCCATCCATCCAGCCATCACACCCACTCTCACCAAAAGTCGACCGGCGTGGCCGAGTCCACCCCCAGCCCCAGGCTTCCCAGCCGGCCCATCAGCTGCTGGCCCACGTCCGGCTGGGCGGCGGCCAGCCCAGGGCCAGCCAACTGCTGGGACGCGCTGAGACCCAGGCTGGCCAGCGGCTGAGAGGGCGCCAGCCCAAGGCTGGCCAGCGGGTGGGCGGGCGGCGGGCCAGCAGGGGCGACGCCCGCGGGTGCGGCGGCAGCGAGCGGGGCGGCGACAGCCTGTGCTGGCGCAGCGGCAGCCAGGGCGCCTCCCAGCGACGCCAACCAGTCCCAGCTGATGGCAGAACTGGGGGCCAGGCCCGCCGCGCCTGGCAAGCCTGCCGCGCCTGCCAGGCCTGCCGCCCCTGCTTGCTCCAGCTGTTCCCGGCTCAGCTTGCGCAGCAGTTCCACCAACAGGGTGGCCTGCTGCTGCTCGTCCACGGCGCGAGCACTCGTGGGCGGCTGCAGCGCGGCAGACAGCGGCAGGCGGCGGCAGCATGTCAGCACATGGTCAGTTGTCTATTGCACAGGGCGCGCAAGAAGTTACGGCGCTTGGCAAACACAGCCATACAGCACCAGGAGCATCACCGCTGTATGTGCTGCACCTTTGGTTGACCAGGGGGTACTCACTCCCTGCAACCCCTCACCCGTGGAACGGATGGCATGGGGTTCACAGGTCGGGACGCCGGCTGCTGTACTGGCTGCTGCTGCGCAGGCTGCTGCCACTGTGGCGGCTGCAGCAGACCAGCTGCCTGCTGTGGCGGCTGTGGCGGCGTCGGCTGCGGCGGCGGCACCCATGCCGGCTGCAATGTCACAGGCTGCTGCGGGGTGGGCAGCGCAAACAGCGGCCCGTGCTGGCTGTTGTTGCTCTCCAGGCTGGGACGCTCTGCTTGGCCTGCATTGCCGCTGCCCTCCGCCCCGCCACCCGCCTCCGAAAGCTTTGCCCGCTTGACAGCGCTGCCCTGCTGCGCTGCAGGCGACAGCGGTTCGCTGCCGCTGCTGGGGTGGGCCCGCTTGCTGGGGCTGCCGCTGGATGCTCCAGAGGCTGCCACAGCAAATGGGTTGGCGGCTGGGCCTGGCAAGCCAGGAGGCAGGGGGCTGGGCTGAACAGGCAGGCCGGGGGCTGTGCCGCTGGCTGGCCCAGCCCGCTGGCCCGCCAGCTGAGCAGCAGCAAACGCCGATGCTGGCGGATGCAGCGCCGCCTGCTGCTGCTGCTGCCGCTGCTGCTGCTGCGATGGCGGCTGGGCCGCTTGCTGCTGCTCCTGCTGCTGCCGCCCCTGCTGCTGCCGCCCCTGCTGCTGCTGTGCCTGCTGCTGTGCCTGCTGCTCGCCCTGCTCCGAAGCGTGCTGCTCCTTGCTTGGCTGCCCAGGCGGCTGCTTCTGCTGCTGCTTGGCTCGAGACCTCCTGGCGCGCCGCTGAGACGGCAGCTGCGGCATGCCTGAGGGCTGCTGCGCCTGCTGCGCCTGCTGCGCGCCCCGCTGGGGCGCCGGCCGCGCCGGCGCCTCTGCAACCGACTGTTCGGGAGTGGGCGCAGCACCTGCCAGATGTGCCAGCCGTGGCACCACAGGCTGCAGCAGGTCTGCTGGAAATGCTCTCTTAAGCTCCTCAAACGACTGCAAATGAGGCGGGCAGCAATGCGACAACGAGGGCCATTGAGTGATGTGCACGAAGTGGAGCCAAGGCCACCAGTCAACGCACAGCAAGCGCTGCACAACGTAGCGCCCAACCTCACCACACAGCACAGCCCACAGCCATTTGTGGTGCAGCAGGGCACAGCGCAGCGCAGCGTGCGCACCTCGAAGCAGTTGCCTCCCAGCTGCAGCACCTCCCAGCCGGGGTGGCCCGGCGAGCGCCAGGCAGCCTCCGCCTGTGCCACCAGCTGCTGCAGCGCGCTGCCCTGCCTGCGCAGCTCCGGAATGTTGGGTCCCAGACGCTGAACAGCCAGAGGCAGCAGCGCGCCGCCATCGATGCGCCGGCACTCCAGCACGGCTGCGGAGAGGCAGGTGAAGTGAGGTTGCAGGCGGTTGCAGCAGTGTGAACATGCGATGGCGGCACAAATAACCGTGCACCATCCTGCCCGCTGTGCTGGCTTCCCTGTCCGTCCTTGCACTGTCAGCAGCATGCGGCAGCTGCACAAGGCTCCTCTCCACCCGGGCTAATGACAACCACCACTGGCAAGGCAAACTGCACCTGTTGGGTCCGCCAGCGTGCACCCGCCCTGCTCGCAAGCATACAGCAGCCCAGCGCCGGTGGGTGCCAGGAACACCCGCAGCGAAGTGTCCGGCTCAACTGCTGTGACCACATGCCCGGCCGCTGTCTCCAGCTGCGCCTTGCTGAGCTTCAGCACCTGGCTAAGGTCCTGCGGGGCGGAGCAGGCAGCAGGCAGTCGGGTTCAGGCACGCACAGGGCAAGTCGGCAGCCATGCTTGCACTGGCACAGCAAGGCGCCGGGCAGCGGTGTGGCTCCGGGGTGTGTGTCGCCGGCAGGCTAGACTGCCGGAGCGGCGCCGGTCTGGAGCAGCGGCGCCACACACACCGCAGGCTCGCTGCAGGCTTCTCAAACAGGCATGCACCGCCAAGAATAGCCGCCCCTGCCGCTCACCGCCGAGTGGCCCTTTGTGGCCTCCAAAAGCTGTGCCAGCTCTCCTACGGTGGTCACGCTGGTCAGCCCGTCTGGCAGCTCCAACTCAACCCCCACCAGCGCGCAGGCGGCTGGGATGTCAAGCAGCCGCCGCACCGTCTCCTTGCCTGCACGCCAGGTGAAATGGGGCAGTCGGGCAGCAAGAAGGCAAGCTGCGCAGCAGCCACAGTGGCTGTGATGAGGCGCCAAGCACACATTGAGCTGTTGCTGGTCAGGGGCATGCAGCCGGCGCACCCTGCCGAAAGCGGCTGCTTGCCCCTTCCAGCCCATCCGGGCACCGATACTGCCGGCGGCGTGCTCTAGCCCCCCGCACCTATGGAGCGGACTTGCGAGACAGGCGACTCCTTCAGCAGCATGCCGCCCATGCCTTCATGGTTTTCGGAGCGGTCCGAGACGACCTGCAAGCAGAAAGAGGGGGGCAGGCAGGATTGGAAGGCAGGCGGTGCGCTGCTAAGCGGCTGCCCACCCATGCCTTCATGTTTTGCTGCCGCCTCTGAGCCGCTGGCGCAGCACAGCCAGCTCCAACAAGCTGGTAGCCATGGGCGTGGGCAAGCCAATACAAAGGCCCGCAAACGCGCCGCAAGGGCATGCATATGCCACAGACAGCTTGGCGGGGCGGGGCACAGAGCAACAACCAGGACAGCAAACAATGCACAGTAGATTGCACTCACATAGAATTCTGGAGACAGCACCGGCGCCACATCCATCGGCTGCCCTTCTGCGTCCACCAGCAGCGCTGCCAGCCGCACGGGGGCGCGCTTGCGCCCCGCCGTTGCACGCTCCGTGCTACAGCTCACGGTCAGGCCCGCCAGCGCTACGCTGCCGTCGCCATCGGACTGCAGGCGGCAGCCCAGGCACGCTTGGGTGAGCATGAGCAACGCAGGCTTGCCAAGCGGCAGCATGCTGCGCCACAGTCACCTGTGTTAGGCTTCCACAGCCATGGCCAGAGTGGCAGGCAACATGCAGATGCAGCTTCTCTCCCTGTGGGCAAGTGAGTTTGCCTACCGCGACCAGCCCAAGGCCACCAACAGGTGTGCGCAGCGGCTCCCTGCCGCACCTGCAGATCGAGCATCAGCGAGCCGTCCTTGCCCGCTTGCGCATCGTTGCAGGACAGCATGGGCTTGCCCTGCACGCAAGCAAAGGAGCGGGGGTGTGGCACTGTGTGAGCTGTTCTGTCACCTGCCCACAGACATCTACGCAAGGGGAACCGCCCTCCAGTGGCCCCTGCTGTGGCGCCACAGCAACCACTCTGCAAACTGGGCTTGCCGACAGCACACACAGCGCCGTGCCGCAGCCGCTGACTCTAAACCCCACCCAGCAGCACCACAGCAGCACCCCGATTCCTGCGGTACACATCAGGACGCACCGCAGGGTCGAATGCTACCACTGAGTCGCGCAGGAGTTTCGCCACCTGGAGGCTGCTTGCTGAGCTGGCGCCCGTCAGCAGCAGCTCCTTTGCGCGCTGCTGCCGCGCCCGCTCGTCCACTAGCAGCACTTGGAGGCGGGCGCCCTGCGCCGCCAGCGCGGCACACTGCCGCGCCGCGGCGGCTCCGCCGCCGCCGCCGTTGCCGTTGCAGCCCAGGGCGACGGTGGCAGGTGCGCCGCAGGGCGCCGCCACTTCTTGTCCCACCACATATTTGGGCCGCAGCTGCGCCGCGCATGTCTTGTGAGGGTTGTTCTTGCACAGCTGGCACGTGAAGTCCGCGCACGCCGAGTGCCTGTACCGCAGCGGGCAGGGAGATTGCTTTGCATTGGTCCGTCGCGCTGCGCAACAACGCAAGCATGTGTTGCATCGTGCTCGGCCAACCCTTGTGCACAGGGGCAGGGCAGCAGCAGCGGTGCAACCTTGGCTGGCAGGGGCAGCGGCACCGGACGGCCTTGCGGCGGGGATTTGGGCCAGGGCTGTGGTCCTGGTCGGGCGCAGCTCCCCGAGCGCGCAGCGACATGTTGCCCTCACCTGCAGGTGTGCTCAAAGTGGAGGCTGCAGCCGTGCAGGGCGAGGGTGGCCTGGCCGGGCGCCGCGGAGGCCACTCCCGCAGAGCCTGCACGGTCCACCCATGTCTGCAGGTCGCCCAGACGCTCTGCTAGGTCCGGACACTCCGACGCAACTCGCTGGAGGACGCCCAGCGCAAAAGCCCTGCAGCAGGGGCTGATTTCGCTGGAACTGCCGCTCATCGCGGATTCATGACGTCGGAGATCGAATGCAAGCGTGCAGTGCGCCGGGAGGGAAGTGGCCGGCCATGCAGGGGCCCGCCCCTGCATCTCAAGCCCCAGCACGAGCAGGGCCTAGCGTGCAAGCGGGGCACGTGCTCCTGCATTCACGCCCTGCAAGCATGTGGACATGATGGATGGGCCATCACTGGCCGGCGACTCCAGATATCAGCAGGTTGGCTCCAGCTTAGCCCGCCCAGGCCTCGCTGCGCACCACTTGCTAGCCTGGCACGATTTGATCGAAGGTCATCAGTCCTTGCCTGGTCGGCATCGGGCCGGGGCCGCGTGCAGCACTGCCCAGTGGCCCGCCGCCCCGCCGATGCCGGCACCACCGGCGCTTGCAGTGGCAGCCACACACTGTGTGCTTATCACTGGAGTCCACACTCCTCCCCCCGAGTCCGACAGCTGCAGCTGGCCAGCGCTGGTTGTATCCAAAACGTCTCACACCGCCTTTCCACACGCTTTACCGCCACCAGCCGCTTTCCCGCCCGCTGCCGCCCTCGCCTGCCGCCGCGATCGGCTCGCCATCCCTGCACCCCGCTGCAGGTGGGGACCCTGGGCAGCGGCGCCTTCTCCACCGTGGTGCGCGCCAGGGACCGGCAAGCTGGTGAAGAGGTGGCAGTGAAGCTGATCAAGCGCGGCAGCCTGGTGAGGCCGCCGGGGCTGGGTTTGGCTGTAAGCTTGCATGTACAAGCGAGGCATTGCGACGGCCGCGTTTGCGCCCTGCAGCCCCGCCCCTCGCTTCATTTTCGACTGTTCCGCTGCCTGCGGCAGGTGGCTGACCGCCGCCTGTATGTGAAGCGGGAGGTGGCTTACCTGGCGGGGCTCAGCAGCCACCCATGCATCGTCAGGGCGCACGAGGCGAGCGCCCCGGTGGCTGAGGGCAGCAGGGATATCGGCTGGAAGGAAGGTCAAGCTTGCAGCGCGCCCAGACCGCACCGCCAGTCACCAGTCACGGACCCTGCTTGCTGCATGGCTCTGTGCTGACGGCATGCCCCGCGCTCACCGTGGTACACCGGCATTGCATGCCCGGCCGGGGCAGCACGCGCAGCAACGTGACCGGCAACGCTGCCCTGCAATCACCTCCTTTTTGTGCTGTTCCCGCCCTTTTGTGCAGGCCTTCCTGACCAGCACCCACCTGTGCATCGCAATGGAGCTAGTTGAGGGTGGCACGCTCTTCAGCTTTGTGCTGGGCCCCGCGGCGCGCGAGCGCCCGCCGCTCAGCGTGGCGGACGCGCGCTGGTGAGCGGTGGCTGGGCTAAAGGAAGAAAACTGCTGGGTGGCGGCTGGGGCATGACCTGCCCCTGGTTGCTGGTAGCTGGCTTGAGGAGGATGCACCGCTGTCAGCACTCCGGCTCAAATGCACGCACCGCTGCTGTGCCCTTGCGCTTCTCTGCTCCGCAGGCTGTTCCAGATGCTGATCATTGGCCTGGACTTCATGCACCGGTGAGGCACAGCACCGCGCAGCATGGCACAGCATGGCACTGCATGGTACGACCACGCATAACGTCGCGGAAAGCGTTGTTGAGGCAGTGCAGGCCTCTGTGCCGCCACAATGCCGCATGCATGCTCCTGCTGCGATTGCCTGCGCTGCAGCCAAGCAAGCCATGTCCCACCCGCGCACCGCTGCTCACACCAACGTGGAGCAGGCGGGTATGGCCAGCTGAGACGTCAAGCTGCTCACACTCATGCGCAGGCGGGGTGGAGAGGCTGACCGGAATGCCAAGCTGTTACAATCCTGTGCCGTTGCAGGCGGGGCGTGGCCAACCGAGACGTCAAGCTGGAGAACTTGCTGATCGACACCACGACTGCTCAGCGCCCGCTGCTCAAAATCTGCGACCTGTCCTACTCCAAGGCAAGCTTGCTGGGGACAAGTTGGTCAGGGCCTGGTCCTTCATGCCCGCAATGAATGGGGCGAATGCTGCCCTTGCTTGGAGAAGGGCGTGGAGAAGGTGCTGCCCTTGCATGGTCGGCCAAGCACCTCTGGGTTGAGTCCCACACACTAGCTCGGTGAGCCACCGACTCCACTGGCTGCTCATCCTCCTTCTCAATGTGTGCTTGCAACCTGTGCAGCACGATGCCGACAGCGCAGCACAGACCATGGTGGGCACGGCCGCCTACCTGGCGCCAGAGGTGGTGCGATGGTCGGAGCACTATGACGCCAAGGTGAGGCGGTCAGGCCAAGCTCATTGGCTTCCACCTTTCTCATCACCAACGCAACACTGCCACTTGAGTGACAGGCATGTTGAGTGTTTGTGGCTGGCGCACGTGCCTCTAGTGCCTGCCTCGCGCACAGCGGGACCAAGGCTTGGCTGTGTGCCTCCCCTCTCACCGACTGTCGCAGCCTCCCCTTCCCCTCCTCCCCCTCCCACCAACCGCCGCAGAAAGTGGATGTGTGGGGCGCCGGAATCGTGCTGTATGCCCTGCTGTACGGCCAGCTACCGTTTGAGCCCTCGAGGCCAGACATCTTTGCTGAGCACGATGAGCGGCGGCGGCCGCCTCCGCCGGGCCGTCAGGTGTGGCTGGGGGTGGGAACACAGATAGTGTGTGTGTGTGTGTGTGTGTGTGTGTGCGCTAGGCCGGCAGTTGCGGGTGGACGATGCATGCAGGGTGGCGGCGTGCTCGGCCTTCCAGCAGGCGTGGCGCATAGGTGGCACCAGCAAACAGTGCGGCAAGCAACGTTCCACTGAGTGCATGTGTATGTGCGTCTTTGCAGGTGGACCCTGGGGCGGAGCAGCTGCTAGCACGCATGCTGGCGCGGCACCCGGCGCAGCGGCCCACCATGCAGCAGGCACGTGCTGCGATGGCCGGATGGTGTTTGGAGGCTCTGGTTGGCGCTCGTGTGCCTGCTGGAAACACCAAACACCACGACCTGCCCCCGTGCTCACCATCAGACACCGGCCTGTCCCATTTTCCCTCTCCTTGCCTCTTCTTTGTGTCGCAGGTTATCGACCACTCCTGGTTCCAAACAGACCTGCCCCCAGGCGCGCTCACCCTGAACGACGAGCTGCTGACCCGCACAGTGGACGACCCAGCCCTGGCTGACAGGTGCGGCTCTTTTGATGATTGTTTGCGCATGTTTCTGCATATTTACTAGGCTAGGCTGCCCCAGCCCTGGCCGACAGCTGTGCTGCCTCGACTGGCTGGGGGGAAGCTGCGCCGCGGCAAGTTGCTGCTTGGCTGCTGGGCTGGGCTCCGCAGGCGTACGGGACAGACTCGCCCCCCAAAGCAGCCACGCCAACCGGCGGGCTGCCACCTCACGCTCTGTCGCCTCCCGTTCTGCCTCTGCCCGTGCCTTGCAGGGTGAGCGCGCTAGTGGATGCAGCGTGCTACTCAGCAGCCGACCACCACCCCCTTGACCGAATGACGGTCAATCTGAGGGCGGGGCTGGCGCCACCCTAATGCGTCACAGCACAAAGCTTCAGCCCGCCCGCCAGCACAGCGGCCCTGCCACGGCAGGCGCACCTCTGGCGGCTCTGCACCGCGCTAGTTTGCAACGTCACGTATCGGCTGCCGCCTGGCAGCCCTTGTCACTGCACTGCTTTTCCGGCTTAGGCACTCGCCTGCAACCCTTCTTTTCTGGCCCAAGGCACCAGCCAGCCCGCCACCTTTCTTTTCCATCCAGTCTGTGCTCTTTTCAGGTGTCTGCTCCGAGGTTTCGGCCCTCCCGCCTCCCTCGTCCTGGTTTCGTTCTATGGCAGACTGCAAATCATACATCCATCCCGCACCCCTGCCCTGCTCCCGTTGTTTTGTGTAGTGCATCCCATCCCCATGCCACATTGTATCCAGCCCACCCGTGCTTGTCACCCCTGCAAAGCCCACCGCCGTTTTTTCCCATCCTACAAAGCCCTTCACCCATGGCTCGTGCCATCCCCTTCCAAGTATCCCCTGCCACTCTTCCTACCGTCCAACCAGACCCCCCCCCTTCCTACTTTCTCTTTCTCAGCAGACCAGCAAGCCCTCTATCCCTCCCTGCACCTCCAAAACTCCAGTGTGCACTGCTGCCGCAACCACACATGCTCATTACAGCGCGTCGCTGTCAAAACAATGAGTACAGAATGGCTGCTGAACAGGTACAGGAAGGGGGAACAAAAGTCTGGCTGCTGCTGCTGCTGTGGCAGGTGCTTGGGACCCCTTTGGCTTTGGTCAGTCCTTGGGTAACATAAGGACAGTTATCAATCAAATATAAATCGGACATGTAGGGCAGACAGGCAAAGTTGGGGAAGGGGGGAGTTGGGGTGAATACTGTAGGGGGAAAATGTAAAGGTCAGTGCAGTCTGTCAGGTCCACCCGCTGGTCTAGTGTCCAGCACCCACTAGCTTGGCCGCGGCGTGCACCGAGCCGTCGCGGGCCGGCCGCTGCTTTCACGTGTGCAGACGGCATTTAGCGGTCTTGGGCCCCTTCACCCTGCAGCAAACGACAAACAGAAAGGGTGTGGTTTGGTGCGCCAAGGCGGTTTGGGAGTAGCGGGCGCGAGGCGCAAGCGGCCGGCGGCTGGGCCGGCGGCAGCGGCGGCGGCGGCGGCGGCGCAGAGCGGCGGCCGACGACTCACGTGTCCCCTTCTTGCGCTCCCAGGGCCACCACCGCCACAGCGGCCATCCGTCGCGGGCCAGGTCGGTCGCCAGCTCGGTGGTGGCCTCGGCGGAGGCCGCCAGCTTCTTGGCCGACGCCGCCAGGTCCAGGGCCGGTGGGATGAAGGGCGACGTAGAGCAGGCCACCTCGTGCACCGCAAACGCAAGCGCAAGCAGCCCCGCCAGGTTCAGCACGGCCGCCAGGAGGTTCTTGTCCGACATCGTGAGCGTGTGGGGCGCGACTGGCGTTCAAATTGCTGCACCCAGGACGGGGGCCAGGAAATGTCCACCGCGCTGCGCAGCGCCGGCGCCGTTGGCACGCTGCGGAGTCGCATGCTTGCGGACAAGGTTCTGTCCATGCATCAACCTAGCCACGCACATCTCGAAGTGACAGCTGCGACATGCTTCAATCGGTAGCGACAGCTCCTGCACAAGCCACCCTGCGCCCAGCCGTCACGTGCGGTGTGGCTGCGTCAGCAGGCCCAGATCTTCGCCAGGTGCACCCACGTCCTCAAACTGCTGTGCCATCAGGTGGACGATTTGGTTAGCTTAGAGGCCTCTGAATTCTCCCTCCTGCCGCATCCGGTGGCTGGCTATCAGTCGGGTTTCAGGGAGCAGCCTGTGCTGGCGCAGGCGCGTCGGCGGGTAAGGGGCAGCGGGTGGCGCTGCAGCGGGTAGCAGGCGGGCAGGCGCCGCCCGGTGCGGCGCTGCCTCCCAGACTTCTGGGGAAGACGTCTGCTCCCTTCGACCGCGCCTGTGCACGTTCAGCTGCTAGTGGGGATCGCCGGGCAAACAGCACGGGTGAGCCTGGGCACCACGAGGGCACTCTCTCCAACGTCACAACACAAGGGTTGTGGGTCCAGCCAGCCCGGTGACACACGGGCTCCAAGCTTTCAGGTTAGGGCTGCTGTGGCTAATGCACACCTCACGTTGTGAGATCTGTATGGCAGCAGCGAGCGCCCCTGGTGTGCCGGGCGAGCACCCAACAGATGCAATGGCTGCTTCGAAGCAGACAGCGCAGAACCCACCTGCACCAGCCGGTCGTCTGTTGTGTCGACGTAGTTGCCATCCGCCAGGCGCAAGAGGCTGGGCGGCGGCCTGCACAGCGGGAGCACCGGGCACAGCAGGCATAGTGTGCAGCGCCTCAGACCAGCAGCGGCGGGGCTACGGGCAGCTAGGCACCGAGGGCAGCGCTGCTGCAAAAAGCAGCAGCAGCAACACAGTGCATCCAGCGGCAGTGGCAGTAGCGGCAGCGACAGCGGCACACGGCAGGGCTTGTGGGTTCCACAGGATGCAAGGTGGGAAAGCAACA
>VFQQ010000746.1_pt1 | contig 56752 bp, 82 predicted proteins | sample 3512341 | NCBI WGS metagenome assembly VFQQ01 (sample SAMN10412373, study PRJNA504923) | tailings metagenome | isolation source: Relicate 2 Philex TSF1 revegetated site | place: Philippines: Tuba, Benguet | collected 2017-08-29 | reverse complement strand
CAGCAGTCAGCGGGCAGGAATCATCAACTGCAGCTCTGCTCACCTCTTCCTCGTCCGAGTCTTCAAACGCGCCGTAGGCCTCCTCTGGGTCCTCCTCATCTGTGAAAAGTTCAGCTTGAATAAGAGTGAATTAGAGAAAATCAATACGCTGCCGCACTCCACCTGCTGTGTGCATGGCGGTGTGCATGGCACACTGGCGCAGCATGACCAGCCAGCTGAATGATGCATCATTGCCTGAAGTGCAGAACATACGGCGCCCTGCAAATATATAGCTAGTCTGTCGTACTAACCTGTGTCGTCCTCCCGCCCCAGCGCCCAGCGCAGCTGCACCAGCTGCTCCGCCGAGCGCCCCGGGATCTCAATGCCTTGTGCGTCCAGGAAGCTGGGAGGGGAACAACAATGAACAGATCAGCAGTTAGCGACTCAATGAGTGCAGACGGTTTCCGACAGCAGGCCGCGGGGGGTAGGAGGCCATGCACAGCCGGCATGGCAGGCACTGCAATGCAGCGGGCACAGCGGCACAGCAAACACAGCAGGCACAGAACACTCACCAGCGGGTATGCGGCAGACACAGCATGCGCAGCAACATGGCAATGCAGCGCACACAGCAGGCACAGCAGGCACAGCGGGCGCAGCGCACTCACCGCCGGATGCTCAGCAGCTTGACCACGTAAGCGTCCTTCTCATCTGCAGTTGCAGAGCATGTGTTGAGTGGGTAAAGCATGTGGTGGAGACCGCAGGTTTTGAAGGCATCCGCAGCTGCGTGATGGCCTGGGGTAGTCTGGATTGCAAGGGCACGTCCAACAGTCCCAGCACGTGCAGCAACACAACCCACCATCATCCTCAAGCTTGCGCATTGTGTGGAGCAGGTAACACAGAACCAAACAGCCCACCGCCATATAGCGCACTTGCATGATGCTGAGAAGGAGCCAGCAACGCTAGTGTACCAATGAAACCCACCGTCATCCTCCAGTGTGCGCATTGTGTGGGGCAGGTCGCCCTCCATCACCACCAGCGCCGCCTGCATCTGCAGCAGCAATAATAATGGACGAAGACATCAAAGTTGAACAGCTGAGACTTTTGTGTGCACATTCGTGCAAATGCGTGCTAGTATGTGTGCTAACGCCGCCTGAATCCGCAATCGCATGAAAAGCCTGCGAGTGCAGCCAGTCAATGCCAATGGGGGCAGTGTTGTTACTAAGCCCAGCTGCAAGCAGCAGCCATCTCAGACAAGCCGACTTGCAGCATTGAGCAGTGGAGCATTCCAATGTGTCTGACTGCGCACCGCTGCGATGTTGGGCTGGCCGGTCTGGGGGTGGAACCAGTGCACCTCTGCAGCAGGGGGAAACGCAGCAGGCTGAACATATCTCCAACAGCTACACATTCAGTCAAGTTGGGCCGCAATTGGCTCGACTCCAGTATGCCGTCCCTGTGTTCCGCACAGCGTGCCGAAACACGGGCATGCACCAGTTTGGACAGCCAAAGCGCCTCACCGCTGAGCTTGGAGAAGGTCTGCGGGTACTTGATCACGCGCGCCTTCAGGGACCTGCATTGGTTGGGAGACCATTCGACATGACATGGTCAGCAAAATGTAGCTAGCGTGAGCGACGCGGCCATCAATCATCAGCACTTAGCGGGTGCTTGGTCACGCGGCGCGCAGGACTTGCAGGCGTTGATGTGGGAAAATGAAATTCCAAAGTGTCATTCGGAAACACGGCAGCATCACCCCACTCAGTGCAGCCTCGCCGCAGTGCCACAGCACAAAGCCAACCCTGCCAGCTGTGCCGCTTTGATGTGGCATGTGACAAGGAGCCACTTACTCGCGACAATCTCTCAATGTATCATTGTCAAACAGTCCAACAGACTGCTAGACTTAGAAAGCATCATACCATCATCATACAAACTCGACTGCTAAAAAACTCGAAGAAGCGCTTCAGTTCGTCGTCCAACCAGGTCCCACAGCTATGCGAAATCAATTCAACCGCATCGAAGCTGAATCAATTTCGCATAAATGTGGGACCTGTTTGAGGACGATGAACTGAAGCGCTACAACAAGTGAGTGATTGTTGGATTGAATTGAGTTGCGTTGAGTTGATTTTGAATAGCTGTGGGACGTGTTTGAGGACGACGAATGCAGCGCTACAACAAGCGAGCGATTGTTTTCTTCAACAATCAAACAATCGCTCACTTGTTGTAGCACTTCAGTTCGTCGTCCTCAAACAGGTCTCACAGCAGGATACATGCACACGTAATCAGCCGAAGTCGACAATCAATCAAGTGATCAATCGATTGCTCACTTATTATAGCGGGCGATTTCGTCGTCCTCAAACAGGTCCCACAGCTGGTAATCACTCAAGTCCATCAAGTCAAATCAATAACCAACTGAAGAATTGATTGACCGCTCACTTATTGTAGCGGGCGATCTCGTCGTCCTCAAAGAGGTCCCACATCCTGTTCTCCGATGGTACCTGCTCCTCTGCTCAAAGATCGGGCAGAAAAACAAAGTCAGGGTGTTGAATTGGACAGCCTGGCCTCTGTTTGCACCTGCTGATGGCACCTGCACCCCTGTGGCAGATGCAGGGCTTAGAAGGAGGGCCAGATGCTTCAGCTGCGGTGGCAGCAGTGGCACGCGGGCCGTCAGCCGCAGTGGCGCCGACAGCGGCGGCAGCAACGCAGCAGTTGCAGCAGCAGCAGCCCCTGCAGCAGCAACTGTAAGCGGCAGTACCGTAGCTTCAGCAGTAGCATTGCAGCACAGGCAGCCTGCAGCTGGAAGCCATGAGAAACCAACTCGGTTTAGCCTGCCGGCCGCTCACCCCAGCTGTCCAGCTCCCGCTGCGCCTGCACATTCGAAGGGGCAACCAAATGGTGCAAGCTGAGCAGGGAGCAAGACGACTGCAGCGCAGTCGCAGCGGCTTTGCATGCACGGCCGCATGCGTATGCTGCTTTGTACGCGGTCAAGTATGGAATAACAGGTGCAGCAGGCACATGCAATTGCACAAAGCAATCAAGGGAGGCAGAAGGTAGAAACGGCCACAGCAGATAGCTTGCAAAAAAACAGCAGTGCAGCTCCCCCCTTGCCTGCGCCAGGTCTGCCGCCACGTACGGCTCGTCTTCGGTGCCGCGCTGCAAGGCCAATATGAAACAAACACAGTTTAGCGTAGTACAGTTTAGTGTACAGGTTACATCCCTGGCCTGCCGCCACGTACGGCTCGTCTTCAGTGCCGCGCTGTAGGGATGGTTAAAACACAGTGCAGGTTGGCTGGGCAAGTGGGGCACATGCCAGATGCACAATTAGCCCTTCATGCGGCGGGGATGAGATGCCAGCCCACACACCTGGTGCAGAAACAGCCACGGCATGCTTGTCATTGAATGTAATACATCACCAGCACCTGGCACAAGTAAACACACTCACCTTCAAACCCTGCCCTCACCGACTGATATTAGTTGCACTGATCAGTTCAGTAGACTTGCAGCTCACCGTCTGCTCCAGCAGCGAGGCCCAGTACGTCACCCGCTCCTCGCACTGCCGCCGCACCTCTGCCCTGCAGGTGTGCAGTCGACCAAGGCTAGGGTGTTAGTTTGAGCGTTGCGCAGCACTGAGGACAGGTGTATTTCTCACTGCTGAGGGCGCTTGGTGCGGTTCAGCCGGCTCAACCGCCCAGCATGCTGTTCGGCCGCGCTGGGGTTGCAGGCCAGCAGTGCAAGGCTGGCTGGCTCGGCGTAACACGCGAGCAGCAGGCTGGATTGCTGGGCGCGCGCAGCCTCACACATGCCACATGGAGAGCGGGTGCAACCTGCAACATGAAACTTCTGCCTCACCGCTTCTCCCGCTTGAACTCCTCAAAGTCGTCGCGGATGCTCTGGCAAGGGGAGTTTGGTTTCGGTGGGAAAGGCACAGCGTTTGCTTCAGTGGGAAAGGCAGAGGTGCGCAGGGAGCACTCACGAGATGTGCATAGCCAGCTGTGGCGCAGGGCAGCCGCACAGAACACGCTGCTGCGCCCAGCAGATTTCTCCTGCAGGGTACAACACAGTATGTACGTTCTTCTCAAGCACCCACCAGGCGCTGCACATCCTCCTCCAGCTCCTCCAGCTCCTCCTCCCTGCAGGCAATGTGTGCATGCATGTGCAGGCGGGCACATGGGTGAGATGGCTGGAATCTGCGGGAAAAAACAGCCGCCGGGCAGACTATAGAGCTGCAGGCAGTGCTAAGGCAGCGCCGGCAGTCCAAGCTGCGCAGACTAATCAGATGAACAAACCAGCAAGGAGTAGCAAGCTAGCTTACGTGAAGATGTCGTCGAATGGGTGCATGATCTGCAAAGGGAGTGGAGGAGGCAAGCAGGTTGCAGGCACGTGACTCACAGCAAGTGCAATGCGGCGGAGCAGCCGTTGAAAGAGTGCTGCAGGCTCATGGGATGCATGCCTGGCATCGCAAATGAGTTGTGCTAAGCTGACGCCTGCTGTGGCTTGCGTCAGCAGCAGCAGGACATCAACCCCCAGCTGCAGAGCAGTGCAGGCATGCAGGCGCAGACACAGCAAAACAGGAACAGTTCAATAATTGAGTTATCAGCCAAGCAGGCCCACCCGGTACGCCTCGCGCTGCTCGCGCGTCCACAGGGCGGGGTCGTCCTGCGCGCTTGCCGCCGTCTCCTCCCACTCCTCCTCCCAGTCTGCAGGCAGGGGGGTGGATTGGCTCACTGCGTGTATGGTGCACCGCAGACTGCGGTGCATGTTTGCAGCCCAGCGCTCTGCAGGTCTGGTAGTTGGCAGCGGGTCAGGAGCAGGCCAGGGACGGCTGACGGCTGATGGGCAGGCAGGGGCAGGCAGGAAGGGCAGGAGGCACCCAGCCGCCAGCAGTCAGGCTGTGGGCTGGCTGTAGCTTGCTGGCTGCAGCTTGCTGGCGGCCTTGCAAACTGCGTGCACCCGCTTGCACACTCACCCTCATACTCTGGAACTTCTGCTGCTGCGCCGCTGCCGCTCGCCTCGCCCGCTGCCGCCGCGCCCACCGCGCCTGCTGCAGCAGTAGCGCCGCCGCCGCCGCCGCGCTGCCGCGGCTTGCCGGCCGCTGCTGCCTTGCCCTTGCCCTTCTTTTTGGCTGCAGTTTCAAGGGTCGGGTTTTGGGTGACAAGGCGTGAGCAGGAACTGCTGAACGAGGGACGAAGCAGATCTGCACATATTCAATGCAGCTGCTGCCCCTCCACTGAGCAACTGTCAAACTGCAGCACAATGGCACGACGCAGTGCCGCACCCTGCTGCACCCCAACCTGCACCTACCGACCGACTAGTGCACTGCATCTCTGCTGCACAAGTTGCATGCACACTGCCCCTCCACCCAACAAACTGCTAACCTGCGGCGCCCATGGCGGGCGGCGGCTTGCCAGCCGCCACGCGCGCGTCAATGGCGTCCAGCTCAGCTTCACTGAACTCGGCAGCATAGGTGGCCAGCGGGAAGTTGAGCATGGCAGCGCTGCGAGGTGCAGATGGGGACGAAGCTGGTTGCAAGGGGCAGTGGGCTGGGTGCATGGCTGGTTTCATGTGTAGTGGGCATATTTGCTGCGCTTAAAAGTAACCTTTGAAGGATTGAAGGATTGAGCACAGAGAGCAGCAGCAGTAAATGCCTGAACAACACAAGTTTACAAAAAGCTAACTGCGACACGCACCGGCCATCGCGGCGGATGACCTTGCGGTCGTAGTCGTGCGCCGCCTCCTCCTCCGTAGCAAAGTTTGCACGTGCATGGCGGTCTGGCAGCCTTACGCCATTCTGCCATGGCTTCGCTGGTTTGGTTTTGTTGAAGGTCACTCCGCGGTACTTGGAGGCGCCCTGCCAGGCATGTGTTGGAGCCGCATTGACTTGTTAACTGCTGTGTCTGCCCCAACATGGGAGGCAACGTCGGATGCCAGGCGGCCAGGGCCTCACTCCCTCCCGCTGCCCACCTTGCGATAGTTTGCATCCTGCTTGGCTGCAGTCATGGCCTTGTTCTTCGTCTTCTGCGTCTCCAAATACTGCACAGAGCATGGAGGAGGGGGCTTCGCCAGGCGTTTGACAGCATTGCGGCTGAACTTGCTGGCATCTCGGCACAGCAGCGGCAAGCCCACACCACCCCTGCACCTCGAACACGTCGCGGTGCTGCGCCAGCGCGTCCTTCACATCTGCCGTCATGCGCTCCGGCAGGTTGTAGTCGGGGTCGTCCTCCAGGAAGAACAGCATGCTGCGGGGCGCAGGTGGGCAAGCGGGTGGCATGGGCGGCAGAGGGAGTTGGGCGGGCAGCACACGGCCCCTGTATAACTCTCATAAATGCACACAAAAGTAAGTGCTCCATTTGCACAAGTCAGGCAAAGGCAGGGCAGGCTAGCTCCCTTGCAGCTCCACCCACCAGTCGAAGGCGTGGGCTGCCTCCTCTGGCGTGGCGTGATAGCCATTGGTCAACTTCATCTCCCTGCTGTTCAATTTATGTCCTCGTTGCGGCCGCCACTTGCCCTGGGCGGGCTTCCAGCTGATGCCCCGAAAGCCGTGAGAGGCCGCCATGGCGCCCGATCACACCGCGGTGGCCATTACAGTCGAAAGGAATGCGATCGGAGGCCTCGGGAGGCTGCCACAGCCCTCGTGCACCGAGCTGCGCGGCACAGCGGCGGCAGGGCAATGCGGCTCCCACATGCCGCTTGCGCCTGATCCATGCGCGCTCGAGTGATACTTACGATCTAGCCGTTCAATTGAGCAACCCACTAGCCCGGAAACGATGCAGGCGGCGCCGGCCCACATTGCCGTGGCGGGCTCGGTGAACGCCGACCTGGTTTTCAGCCTGCAGCGGGTTCCACGAGCCGGCGAGACCCTAGCAGCTCGCGGGCTGGCCGTTCACCCGGGCGGCAAGGTGCGGGCGGCAGGTGCCGCCGCTGCCGCCGCTAGCGCTGCTCATCTTTGCGCCCGCTTGTCCTCCTTAGCTTTGCCCAACTCCGTGCAGGGCGGCAACCAGGCTGCGGCTGCGGCACGGCTGGGCGTCCCCACCAAGCTTGTCGCACAGCTGGGAAACGATGCACAGGCGCACATGTGAGGAGGGAGCCGCTGTTGGTTAGCGGTCAGCGGTTGTGGGCAATGTGTTGCGTTTGGCTTCGTGGCCCAGCGTCGGCATGGCTTTTTATTAATTGGGTCGTGGGGGAGCGATGGATCTACAGCAGGTGACCTGCCAGCATGGCATGGCATGGAGCGCAAGGGAGGTGGCATGGTGCCGGCATGTGGAGAGGCATGGCATGGATATGCGGCGGTGCCCGCTGCTGCACAACTGCCCGCTGCTGCACAGCTTGCTGCATTTCGATTTTGTCCGCCCCAGCAAAACCATGCCTGCAGGCTGCGGGCCGCACTGGACAGCTATGGAGTTGACACGCAGCTGGTGCGGGAGGTGGAGGGGCCCAGCGGCACTGCCGTCATCCTGCTTGAAGAAGACGGTGCGCCTTGTTTGGCTTTTTACGCTTACATGCTTCTTGCTGATAGTTGGCTTGATGTGGCATTTCCCACATGTCCAACGGCACCGCTGCCATCCTGCTGGAGGAAGAAGGTGGACGTCGGTCGTTTGTTACCATGGATGCTGCTCCGTTGCTTGCTTTGTAGCTAGCATGGCATGACAAAATGAGGCCAGCGGCACGGCCGTCATCCTGCTGGAGGAAGGCGGTGCGTTCTTACGTTGGACGGGGCACAGTTTTGTTTGGTCGTCTAATGCTTTGCTACTTGCTCATGTTGCCTGGCATGGCTTGAGACCATCGGCACCGCCGTCATCCTGCTGGAGGAAGACGGTGCGCATTGCTTTTCACGCCACACGTTTACTTTAGCTGTTGGCTTGGCTTGGCATGCAAGGCATGATGCCAGCGGCATGGCCGACATCTCGGTGTGTGTGGAAGGCGCTGGTAGTACTCGCATGCTGCCTGTTTCGATTGCACAGCATTGGTGCGCACTGCTGATGCTGCCATGGTGCGTTGGCGGGCGCGGCATGGCATGGCATGCCATGGCATGGGATATGATGATGGATATGATGATATGACCCACATATCGGCTCACCCATGGCATCGCATGCTGCTCCTTATTCTGCACGAGCATGGCGCTGCATGGCGCGGCATGGCACACTGCGGTATGCTGCTGCATGCTGCTGCACAACCATGCAATGGCATGCTGTGCTGATCTCTGCACTGCCATGGCATGGCATGCCATTGCACGGCATGGCGCTGCGCAGCTTGGTGCCAAGCATGACATGGGGCTCCAGCATGCCGAAAAGTTGTGTGTGGCTGGTCAGGTTGGCATTTGCAGCTTGGCAATGGGCAGCAGTTGTGCATCGCAGCAAAGCTACTGAGCATGGCGTGGCAGATCTGCATGGCATGGAATGCTGTGCCTCCGGTCACCCCGCAGCGTCATGCCTCTGCAGGTCTCACTATGCTGCCGTGCAGCTATGCAGGCCACGGGCCATTGTCCTGCCCGACGGTGCCCATGTAGCCCTAAATGCTTCGCTTCTTTGTTTCTGTTTACCCGCAGGCGACAACCGCAATCATCCTGCACGTCAGCGCCAACACCGCACATGCACCAGCCCATCCGCCCTGACACCCACAATACCAGTCTGTTTGCCCCTTCCACTTGCTCAGGTGACAACCGCATCATTCTGCACGGCGGCGCCAACACCGCTCCCTGGGCGCTGAGCGGCGCCGCCCAGGCAGCCATTTCATCCGCCGGTGCTGTGCTGCTCCAGCGAGAGATTCCCGAAGCCGTCAACACGCAGGTGGCGCAGGTGCGGTTGCAGCGCTGGTAATTGCAGTGCAGATAGTGCAGGTGTGCAGCTCTGGATGGATTTGGTTTGATGGGTTGAAAAAACTCAGCAGGCCAAGGTGACCCACCGCCTGCTGTTCTCATGCTAAAGACATGGCATGCAGCTGGGGCACATGTAGCAGCATGCCAGTGGATGCTGCGCAGCCCAGCTGACCCCCATGCTGCTGCACATGTCGCTTACGCTTCCCTGCAACATCCTGCTCCTCATCACAGCTAGCCCACCCGGCGGGCATGGCAGTCATGCTGGATGCCGGCAGTTCGGTTGATCACTGTGCTGCTACACACTTCGCTTGCAACACCCTCAGCCTGCTGCCCCTCTTCACAGATAGCGCACGCAGCGGGCGTGCCAGTTGTGCTCGATGCAGGCGGCTCCGCTGATCCAATTTGCCCAGACCTGCTGAGCTGCCTCAGCGTGCTGTCCCCCAACGAGACCGAGCTGTCCAACCTCACAGGTGAGGAGTTGTCTCAATTCCGAGTTGGTGAGGGGCGAATGTCATGTGTAGGAGTCTGTTTTAGCTGCAAGCAACACGCTTGATGTGTCATGTCCTGTCTTGTTCTCTGCCCACACAGGCATGCCGACCGAGACTGAGGAGCAGATTGTGGCGGCGGCGCAGCGGCTGCGGGGCCAGGGCGTGGCGTCCGTGCTTGTCAAGCTGGGATCGCGCGGAAGCCTGCTAGTGGGTGAGCACTGCGCAGCTGGGTGTCTGCATTTGGTGCTGGTGCACGCCATGGGCATGGCTGAAGGATGGTCTGGAGGTTGGGTTCGTGCGGCAGCCTGTTGGTGGATAAAAGGAAGTGTGCAGCATGGCATGCATGGCATGGCATGGCACACCATGAGCATCGTGCATGCTGCCGCATGCGGCAGGCAGCTGCGCAGCTGCCTGGATGCACTGCATGGCAGGCGAGGCCTGTGCAGTTGGTGCACAACGCTGGCGTGTTGGCAGGCAGCACTTATCTCAGATGTCTCTTCCTCAGTACATTATTATCTGCAGATGCACGAGCGTGCCTGCCGTTGAAGCCTGCAACTCGTGGACTGATAGAACCTGCTGCTAACAACACCTTTTGTTAGTGAAACTTGTGTTCCCCTGCTGCAGATGCGCAGGGGGAGGTGTGGCGTGAGCCGGCCCGCAAGGTCGAGAGGGTGGTAGACACCACAGGCGCAGGTGTGCTGAGTATTTTTTCATTGTATGGCTCTTTATAGTCAACGTTTAGCTGGCTGTAGGTGACGGAGTTGCATTTGAAAGTGGGACCGCAAGGTGGTCGGAATGGGGCAGCTGCACTGCTCCGTGAGCAGGCAGTGCTGAGTGAAACAATGCTGGTTATAAAACTGCCTTGCAGCAGTGTTGGCAGGATTTGCCTGCAGGGCAAGCCCAGCCAGTGTGCTATGCACCGCCCTGATGGTCTAACATTTCCATGCTCTTCCGATGCAGGCGACTGCTTCACCGCGGCATTCGCTGTGGCAGTGCTTGAAGGCAAGCCGTACCGGGAAGCCATGCGGTTTGCAACTGCGGCGGCCGCGCTGTGCATACAAGTGGAGGGGGCCATGCCTTCGATGCCTAGCAGGCAGCAGGTGGGGATTGATGTTTGATGCACTGAGTACGGTTGAATCTAAGGAGGCTGGTTGGTGCGGCCTAGTTGCGGCTGATAGACATGCCATGCAATCCTTTCCTGCGTCGGCTGGGCAAGGCAAGACTGGCGTGTGTGGTGGCTGCGAGCTGCAGATCGAATAATCCATCATGCCAGCTGGCTGGTGCCGAGCTACCCGCTGCCTCCACAGCCAACATCACAATCCTCACTGGCTCCCGCCCCTCCCTCATGTGCAGGTGGATGCGCAGCTTGCGGCAGCATAGGCCAGCAGCAGCCGTGGCAGCCAGCTATAGCAAGCTGCAGGCATCAAACGTCTGCTGGTTGTGCACCAGGCAGCAATTGGCGGTCCCCACCCTGCTGAATTTCGCAGACCAGCGAGCAGTTTTGCTGTTTCCCTTGTTGTGCGCAACCACCAGTCTCGGTTGCCCTCATGCCACTGTTGAGCGGTGAACTGCACTTGTGCCTGCGCACAGACCACACCACCTGTTATTCCTTCGCACTACCCTGACCAAATGACTCAGCCGACAACCCAATGTCTCTCTCCTGTTGTATCATTGGCTTGGCTCGCATGTAACAAACTATGATGTTGCATACAGTCACACTCAAGCATCCTTGCTGGGCGCAGGCTGCCCTGGCTGCGGTGCGGCTGCCTCTGCTGGTTGTGCCGTACCCTGCTGCTGCGCCCCTGCTGCCGCTCCCTGCTGCTGTGCCTGCGCCGCCGCCCGCTGCTGCATCTGCGCCTGCTGGAAGCGCAGCACATGCGCTGCGACCAGCTCTTCTGCTAGTGCATCCAAAAAGATCTCTGCAGGAGCAGTGAAGGTACACAAATGGGGCGAGTCGACTGTGTGCTGTAAAACGCGCCAGCTTTGCGAAGCCAACAAACCAAATGCTGCAGGTGGTACCCAAGTTTCAGTGCGTAACATGCACGCTGCTGGGTTTCAAAACATGTGATGGAACAGCCTGCTACAGGCAGGGCAGCCGCTCGCCGCACCACACCAACACACAGGTCCTCCAGCACGCAACCCAAACCAAAAACAGAAAACAAAAAAACCGCCCCTCTCACCAGATCCAGTGGGTGCCTTGCCGGCTCGGTCCGGCGCCCAGCCTGCTGCCACCGCTGAGACCGGAAGCATCAGCGGGTGCTGCTCCTCTCCTAGCTCCTGTCCTTGCTGTGCCTGCATCTGCTGCCGCGGTGGCTGTGCTGCCGTTGGGGCAGCACCAGGGCCTGGCACCTGCGGCGCTGCTGCTGATGCCTGCAGGGCACTGGCTGCAAACGAAGCCCCCAGTGCCGCTGCCGATTGCTGCTGCTGGAAAGGCGGCTGCTGCACTGCCGCTGCAGGCTCAGGCACCCACGCCGGTGCCTGAGGCGCTGCCTGCCCTGCCTGCCCTGCCTGCTGCATTTGTTGCTGCTGCTGCTGGGCTGCAAAGGAGCTGCTTCCCTCGTTGTCCTGCCCAGGCACAGGCTTGATGCTGAGCACTCGCTGTGCGACCGGCCTGCATCAGCGGGGGTGCATCGCTTGTTGGAGTTTGGGCCTCGCGCATTAGTACAGTAGACACTGCAGGTTTCAAATTCAACTCTGTTCTAGACAGTCAAACCAGCAGTCCGCACCCCGGGTTCAACAGGTCCCCGCCACCCTGCAGCTATGCAGCCTTGCTGGCAAGCACAAAACCAGCGTGTGCAATGATACAGCAGGCAAAAGCTTCGCACCCCTGGTTGAACAGGCTCCTGCCTCCCTGCAGCTCTGCAGGCAATCACTCGCTCGCAGGCACCAAACCAGCTGTTCATTTTGATTCATATAAAAAGATTCGCACCCGGGGTTGAACAGGTTCATGCCGCCCTGCAGCTCCGCTCGGATCGCGTTCAGCTGGTACATCGTTGCCTGCATCTCCTCGTGCAGCTGCACAGGCAAGGAGGTTGCGGTGAGCAGTTTGGGTTGGGTTGCTGTGAGCACAGGCGCAGCGCCAAAACGAAGCTGGGCCAGCTGGTACATCGTTGCCTGCATCTCCTCGTGCAGCTGCACCGGACAGGGAGGGCCACACGCAGGTTTCCTTCAGCAATCAGAATTGTGCTGAAATGAGACGATTGAACCCGTGCAGAACCGTGCCGTGCGCAAGCAGGGCAGGTCGGATGCAGTACTGTGCAAGCAGCAAGCCAAGGCTCTACAGTGCACACAAACCACTTGCCTTTGTGACCTCCGCCTCCTCTGCAAACTGGAAAAACTTGGCACGGGTGCGGTACAGGAAGCCGGTGGCCTGCCCCGTCAGCCGGCCTGCAGGATAGAAGCACGGGTTCAGAATCAGGCACGAAATCTGATTACCAATGTTGATGGCGGGCCGGTGCTCTGGGCGGCTCGGCCAGGTTTTATGGGCCAGCAGGACTGGTCAGGCGGTGTTCATTACTGCCCAGGATGCGGCCAGAGGGCGTGCAGGCAGGGCAGCTGCATTGGCAGATACTACAACAACCACCGCTGATGCTGACACAGCACCTCGGGCAGTCCGCCCAGCAGGCACCTGCCTCGGGCATTTGAGCATGCAGGCAGCCCACAGCTGAGCACCAGCAGCTGGCCCAACACACAGTTGAAACGTTCAAACCCTGTTTAGAAGCCCAGTGGAGCACAAGAATGCCAGCTTCTGACCGCAGCACCTCTTCAAATCAAAGCACGTTCATCCCGGCTGCCCTCGGGAAAACGCACCCGCTTGGCGCGCCACCCGCGGCAGCTCGTTGGGCCCGAAGATCCAGGCGGCCGCCACGCAAAGCACCACCATCTCGCCGATGCTGAACATGGCTGGCGGGGGGGTTGGCTTCTTCAATAATGCGAGGCTCTGCGGCCTGCGAGGGGAGGGCGCACGACGGTGAGCAGGCGACAGCGGCGGCGGTGGCAGCAGGGCCGGCGGCAACCCTTGGGGGGCTGGCAAGCTGTAAAGTTGGCGGCAGCAAATGCACTCATGCTGCACTGGCATTGGGGCGCGCTGCAGGGGCGGACCTTGCGGCGCGGTGGGGGCGCTGGGCCGCTTGCACGCCTCTCGGCAGTGACCGATCGTTTCCCCAAACGTTTAGAAGGGCCCAGGACCCCCTAGTGAGCCCGTTGGTGACCACCCTGCTGTCCTGCTGCGCTCGCGCATCTAAGTGCCCGCCGCCAGCCCGCGTCCCCAGCAGTCTTCCACACAGCTGTCCCACGCCCCTGCCCTCGTTTCCACCGGCGCCCCACCCCAGCTGCCAGTCTCCCACGCCAGCCGCCGTCCAAACGCCAGCCGCCGCTATGGAGCGCACGCTGTCGCACTCCCTGGCCTCCTGCAGCGGCCTGGTCCGTCCCGCTCGGGGGCTGCAGCGCCTGGCCGCCGCGCCGGCCGCGGTGCGCCGGCCCCGTGCAGCAGCTCCACGCGCGGTCGCGGGCCTCTCCCGCGAGTCCCTGATGCAGCAGCCCAACCTGAACGCCCCCAGCGAAGAGGAGCTGGGCTCCCCGGTGGTGGCGGTGAGTAAACCCGCCCGCCGCCACTTGCCGCCGCCGGCTCGAGCGCTGGCGCGGCGGCACTGCACGCAGTCGGCCCGCAGCCGCTGGCCCCGCACCACAAATTCCGCTGCGCTGGCTCTGCACTACATGCCCGGAAGCTGGGGCCTGGCTCGGCGCCGCGCGCCCGCGGTGCGATGCGTCCTCCCGCTTCCCGCCGTCCACCGCTCGGCGCGCTGACGCGAGCTGTCCGCGCCCGCCTTCCCTCTACCTTCCCTCCCCAGGTGCACTCCCCCGAGGAGTTTGAGGACAAACTGGCGGCCAACAAGGACAAGATGGTGGTGCTGATGTGCAAGGCCACGCACTGCCGCCCCTGCAAGGTGCGCAGGGCAGGGCAGATATGCAGCGGGGGCCCTTTACAAATCGGCCCGCCGCTCGAGCGGCGCGAGCAGCGGGGCATCCAGGGCTGGGTGATCAGACGCCCTGGCCGGCCGGCCCTTTGTTTGTGGTGCCAGCAGGCTGTGGTTGCCTGGCTCGGCTGGCTGGTTTGTGGTGGCAGCAGCTTGGGCGCTGGCACCTGCGGCGGCAGCGCGAGCAGCTGCGGCAGCGGCGGGATGTGCGCCGCCGCCGCCTGCGTGGCAACAGCAGCCTCACAAATTTGTTTGTCCTGCTCCTTCCGCAGCTGTTCTCCAAGACGTATGCGGCGGCGGCTCGGCAGTACAAGGACGGCGTCTTCCTTGAGATCATGGGCGACGAGAGCAAGGCGACGCGGCAGATGATGATCAACTGGTGCGCTTTGGCTGCGTCTTTTCAAACGCATGGGAGTTGTCGATAGCTGAAACTGGCAGACGACGGTTGCTTGGTGCTTGGCAGCCGATAACTTTTGCAGCTGGCTGCAGCGGTTGGCTAACTCGGATGAGTGCCCAAGGTGCTGTGGCTCAGCGCAGCTGTTTCACCAGTTGGTAGCCGGCGACAGCTGCTTTGCAGGCTCTTGCTGATCAGCCCTGCGCGCTTTATCCTTGCACCCCGCAGGAAGGTCAAGGTGACCCCCACCTTCATCGTCTTCCGCAACGGCGAGAAGGTGCACCAGCACGGCGGCATTAACGAGACCAACCTGCACCGGGTGCGTGGGCAGCTGCCTGGTGCCTGGGGTGCATTGCCTGCTGGCCCCAGCTGATTGTTGCCAAAGCTGCCTGCACATCTTCAAGGAATCTTCCAAGTTGCTGGAGCTGGTGTCTGTGCTGACTGCCGCATGCCCTGCTGCGTCCTGCCTGCGTCCCAGCCTCTGCTGCTGATTCACCCTCCCCCCTTCCCTCCCCATCTTTTGCCGCAGTCCATTGCCAAGTTCCTGCAGGAGGGCGAGGCCGGCTTTGGCTCCTTTGTTGAGCCCGAGCTGGGCCAGTAAGCGGCCGCCCAGTCAGCTAGCCAGCCCGGCAGGCAGCCGCCAGCTGCCCGCCGCTCGCCGGCTCCCGCCGGCCAGCTAGCCAGTGGATGCGGCTGTAGCAGCGGCGCTGCCGCTGCGGCAGCAGCAGCTCCCCGCCCGCTCGTTCGGCCCCCCGTGCCGACTGAACTGACTATCCAGTAGTAGAGTAGGCTGCTTCGATTCTCTCAAGGGGCTTCCCCTGCCCGCCCACGCGTGCCCCGCCCAACCAACCCTCCGCTGCTATTGCTGCACCCGCACTGCTATTCTAACGCAGCCGCTGCACAATAGGCCTGCCCCACTCCCCTCCTCGTGGAACCACCCATGACTACCCCACCCCACGCCCTTCTCCCCAACCCACCCCCTCTGCCTCGCCCCCGCGGCGGCCAGCCGGCCGGGCGGCGGCGGTTGCCGTGTGCCGCGCCGAATTGGGCGCAGCCGCCCCCGCCGCCGCTCTACTAGACCCTCCGGCCTGCCGGCCCGCGGGCGGCAGGCACACACGCCATATACACATGCATGCATGCGCGCCGGGCACGCACCGCTCGGACCCTTGGTCCCTTGTCTCGTGTCGAAGCACTACGGTGGCTTGCCGCAAGGCGGGCTTGCCCCCCCCGCCTCTCCCCGTCCCCCCGCACCTGCGGCCTGCCATTTTGTGTCTCGTCTGATTCGTCCCTCTCCCTCCTGGTGCCCCGCCCAGCGGGCGCCGCAGCAGCAACCGCTGCCCAACAGCCTCTTCCCGCCGGTCTGCCCCCGTGCCACGCCCGTTTGCCAACACGTGCGCGCGCCGCCGCCACCCCGCCTTTGCACCCCCGTCGAGCAGGATCCAAACCCGGCCCTCTCCTCCCCTCTTCAGTGGCCCCCAATCCCTTTCTTGCAAATCTCTTCCTCGCAGCACTGACTCGGTTCTTCCCCCCCTCTGGCCGGCTGACTGGCGCACGAGCAGGGCTGTGCAGGACGCTGCTACCACAGTGCGCCCCCGCCACCCCCTCTCCCCACCGCCGCCGCCGTGCCAGCCACCTCAACTGTACCCGCCGCCCAACGCTGCATGTCATTCGGATGAACACTTCATTTTGTTCCGGCCAGTTGTACCAGCTGCCCCGCATGTAAGATATACCGCTAAGTGAAAGCTGCTGAGTGAGGAGGAAGGAAGGCAGAGGAAGAGGCAGGCAGGAGAGGCAGCCGTGGCGGTGGCATGTCGGACGGCGCTGCGACTGCTCCTCAACTGTTTACATGCATTCATTGTGACCAGCATGCGAGGTGCATTCAATCTCAATCACCGGCTCCTGTGTGCTGTGTTGTTGTGCTGTATGCTCAGCATGCTTGCTTGCTCTGGGCCTGCCGCCTGGCGCTGCTGCATCACACCCCCTTGAAGCTGCTGTCTTCAAACGGCTCCTCCAGCCCGCTGGGCTGCTCCGGCACGCGCGCCGCCTCAGCGGGGTCTGCAAGGGAATGAAAAAAAGGGGATCCATAAGTGCCCTGTTTTGTGCTATTCATGTGCACAGCTGGTGCTGCGGCACGCTCACCGCCTCACTGGGGTCTGCGTGGTGTAGGAGCGGCAGTTGGGCACAACGAGCAGATGAGGAACCAGAACTGCAACACAAGTGCCATCAGCACGGGAGCCGCCTTAGAGGGGTCTGCCTCAGCGGGTGGGAGCAACTAAATTGATCGGCTGCAGCATAATTGCAGCTGCGGGTGACTGCAGGTGGGCATGTCGCCACAGTGCATTCGTGTGCACCGGGCATGCACACACAGGCGGCGGCGCTCATCGCAACCAACGCGTTTAGCATGCCGTCGGTGGCAAGCAGGCAAGCAGACCGGCCACTGTTTCAAACTGCAACTGCTCACCAGCGTCCCTGAAGGTGCGCAGGTGGCCGGGGCGCAGCGCCTCCTCTGCGAGCAAAGCAAAGTGCAGCAGCAGGGTCTTGACCCCCCCTCCCGACTGCCAGTCTACCGGTGGTTGGTATTGCCTTGCTCAGAGCTTCAAAGCGGGTGGCTGATCGTCACGCCCACCAACGCCTGCTCCAGCGGCGGTCACAGCCTCCAGCCACCTGGTCCTGGCTGTGCCAATTTTTGCACTTGCGTCCAATCCAAGCCGAACCAAACTAACCAACTGCCACTCCACCAACCCACCCTGGTCATCCCGGTCCTCAATCCCCCCCGCAAACGTCTGCTCCAGCCCCTCCAGTGGAGGCAGCTCCGCACCCGTCTGCTCCGTGCCTGCAGCAGCATTCGATCGGGTAAACGGCGCCCTGGCAGGTCGGGGATGCAGCATTGCGGCCATGGCAGAATTTCAGTGATGCACAGCCTGCCAGACAGGCCACATGCCAGCAGGCATGCCGGCAACTGCCGTGGCGCGCAGCGCAGCAGCTGAGCTGATGCTGAGCACGTGGGCAGAACATGACGGTTGCCACCTGGGAGCCCAGCAGGCACGGCAGCCAATCCTGGCCTGCCCAGCGGCGCACTACACACCCAGCCGGCCATGCAAATGCCTTGGACTGTTCTCAGAGGCAGAACATGTCACTTGAGCTTGCAAGTGCAAGCTTGCTCATGCTGCTTGACTCACCCAGGCCGCCTGCCGCCACCTTGTCTCCTTCGAAAGCAACTGGGCTGCCGGCGGTTGACGCCCGCTCCTCCGGCCCCACGTCCGCCCCTGCATCACAAATGGGCAACATGATAGGGTAATGAAGGGACTTGCCGCTAGACGATGGCATGGTGCAGCATGACCAGCCATCCCACAAACTTCCTCCTGCTCACCGCCAGCAAACAGCCGCTCGCCATGGTCGGAAGCGGGCACCTCATCGCGCCCGGTTCCCTCTGCACAGCAACAGGCCAACGCGGCATGAAGGTCATCCGGAGTCGCATCCATGCCACATTGCCCCTGCCGAGCAGGCGCCTTTGCATGCTTGCATCGCTGCAGGACGTTGTGGCCAAGCATCAAAATGTGAGGAAATGCCCATCCTCAGCAGCAGCCAGCCGCACCTGCGCCGCCGCTCTCGCCGGCAGCGGCAGGGCCCACTGCCTGTGGGCCCTCCTCTGGCGCCGAAGAGATGGGTCCGCCTTCCATTGCGCCTGCAATCCAGTGTGGGTAAGTGCTATGTTTTGGTCGATACATGAGCCGCTGACTGAATTGAGGAGCGCTGACGGCACCAGACTTCCAGCCAGCCGCCGCCGCCGCAGCCGCCTGCCCCACACCAGGCGCGCCTGACACGGCTTGCTTCAGCTTGGTTGCGGCTTCAGCAGCGCCGGCCCCAAGCACGTCCTTGAAGCCCAGGACCGAGAAGGGGGCGGCACCGCTTGGAAGCGGGGAGGGCCCCGCCCTCAGGGCCCGAGCAGCAGCTGCACGCAGCATGGTGACACCTTAGTGAGCTGCTGTGAGCGATGGAAGAGGCAGACGTGCTTGGGTTGGCCATTCAGGTACCCTTTCCTCCTCGCCGCCCCATGCCGCTGGCCCACTGGCGCTGGATCCGTCCCAGCCTGGATCCAAGGTCTGCCTCCGACTTGCATGGCAAAACAACATGATCAAAACGCCGCAAACACAATGCGTTTCAGGAAGCAACGCGTCATGGTGCCGGCGGCAGCCCGAGCGCGGCCCGCAGCTGCGGCATGCCCAGCGCCGCCGCCTGCCTCACCCCCCGCTCCAGCCCCCGGCAGCTGCCCACATCTAGCCTGAACGGCTCTCGTTTCATACTGCTGCTGCTGCCATTTCGGCTGCCGTCACTGCCGCTGCCATTGGTGCTGCTGCTGGGTCCTGCAGCTCCCGCCGCCGCCGCCGCTGCTGCATGGGCGTCCGCCGCCACCAGCAGCCGCCGCACTCCCTCTGTTGTCACAGCCGTGCCTGCCAGTCCTACGGCGTTCAGGCGGGGGCAGCGCGCCAGCGCTGCAGCGGCGGCATCGGTGATGCGGCTGCCGCCCCAGCTCAGGTCGACTGCTTCCAGGGTGGCTCCAAACCTGACAGGTGGTCGAGAGATTGCAGGGAGGTTACTAGGTTGAAGAGTAGGTAGGTAAGACCGAATGTTGTGTTTGCATGGCAAGCACAGGAGTGTGCGGCATGGCACAGCCTCTAACCACTCTAATCGGCACAGGCCCCAAGCAACTCCTCCCACCTGTCAACCAGAAACGCCACTGCTTCGTCGCAGCAGGCGCCGCTGCGTGCCAGCAGGGCATGCTTCAGCGGGGCAGCTGCACAAGCAAGGGAAGGGGGTTGGTAAGTGAGGGCATGGGGACTCTGTGGTAAGTGAACTTTCCTGCCAAATGATCCTGAAAGGCATGCTGGAACTTGGGCAAAGCACCGTAGCGCCATTGCAGCGCTGTAGCAGCATGACGAGCAGCATGAGTCCACTTGGGTGCACCGCCAGGGCCAGGCAGTTGGGCGACAGCCGCTCGCAGGCACCTTGCAATAAGCTCAGAATGCAAGCTTAGCACTGCAGCGGCAGCATGAGCCCACTTGGGTGCACAGCCAGGGCCAGGCAGTTGGGCGACAGCCGCTCGCAGCCGCTGACGTCCAACTCCTCAAGAAGCGATGACTGGGCCAGCAGCCTGCAGATGTGGCGTCATGGAAAGGAGATGGGACAATGGCTGGATTGATGAACAGCAACGGCGGCAGCGGCAGTGGGTGTGTCACAAGCAGGTGTGGCCCTAACCAGCCTCACCGAGTGAGGCAGGTGTCGTTCACGGTTGTGGCCCCCGTGCCCATGCCCGCCAAATCAGGATTTGACTTGGCCGCCACCTGCGTGTCAGTTTGAATGATAGCGCGAGGCAAATTAGCCATGAGCAACTAGCCACGACAGCGCGGTGGTGATTCTGTATGCATGCAGGGCAAAAGGGTGTGCGCCAGCACCAGCTAGACTTGCACAGCACCCCAACACTACCACGTGCATTGCAAGTAACCGTCTGCCACACCTGGCACACGCGCAGGGCGGGGAATGCCGCCACCCTGTCCTGTCCGGCACTGCACACCACACCTACAGCTGAACTGAGTGCAACGGCAGCCACACCTGGCACACGCGCAGGGCGGGGAACGCCGGCGGCGGCGCGCCCTCGGGTAGCGCACTAGGTGTTGCATTCCAGCTCCAGCCCCATGCGCCGCACAGGCCGTTGAGGCATAGCTGCTGCAGCGCGGGGGCGCTGCATGGGAGGGAGAAGGCAGTGGGAGGGACAGGTAAGGCAGGGAGCAGCAGATTGCACAGGTGGGCATTGGTAGGCTGGGCATGGGGTGCAGTAAACTGCACTGCTGTGCCATGCTTGCCATGCTCATTGTTTCAAGGGACACTTGGCCCACCTGTACTGCAGGCGCTCGATGAACAGCAGTTACGCGAACGCCGGTGTGGCTTAATACAAAACACTGCAGCGCAATGCATGCATTTGCCCGCACCTGTACTGCAGGCGCTCGATGAAGAGCACAAAGTCGCTGCGAGCGCCTGCGAATGCGAACAATGGTGGCGCAGCTGTTGTACCAAGAAGAGCCGGAAGACAGCGAGGGAACAGCGGTCCTGTGTAAGCTGGCTGCCAACCATTGCAAGCGTTTCGCTAGCAACTTGTTCCAACAATCCCCGCACGCCAGCAGCCACTTGCTGCCTGTTGCAACCCTCTGCCGGCCGCCCGCCCACCCACCTGCCGACTGCGACAGGTTAAGCACCCGGAGCGCCGCCAGCAGCGGCCGCCCCGCCTCCACGCTTGCCTCCGCTATTGCTCGCAGGCCGTGGTGCGTTAGTAAGGGGCAGCCCTCAACAATGAGCTCCTGCAGACAGAAGGGGAGCGCAGATAGCGCGTGAGGTTGCCAGGAGAGAAGGTAAATTAGGCGCGCAGGTCGTGGTGGGTGAGCAGGGGGCAGCCGTCAACAACCAGCTGCTGCGAAACATAAATCCACAGGTTGAAAAGGGTTGTCAGGAGGAAGGGGCAAGCACGCAGGCCGGGGTGTGTCAGCAGTGGCAGCACAAACCACAGACAGGAACACCACAGGAATTGGACTCAGCCCCCAACACACGAGCTCACCTCCAACACCGGCCCGCCCGGGTTGCGGGCCTGGGTGAACAGCACCTCCCGCACCACGTGGTCCAGGCCGCTCACTTTGGGGCTGACCTGCAGCCTCAGAAATATGCGGGCAGGGCGTTTTGGAGCCAGCTGAGGAAACAGACCAGACAGCAGTCTGTGGAAAGCATGGGGCAGTGCTCGTGCCCAAAACCAGCCTGGCCACTCACCAGAGCGAGCTAGCAAACATGACAGCGCAGATTGGCTCTGCCGACGTATCAACAGCAACCCACCTGAGTGAATGACAAGTCCAGCCGGCGCAGCGGCGTGCTGCTGCCGTCTGCCGCCGCCGGCCGCAGCAGCATGCGGCTGAGCTGCGCAATCAGGCCGCCGTCGCTGAACTGTGTGCAGTGCGCCAGTGAGAGTGATTCCACGTTGGGGCAGTGCTCTGCGATGGTCTGCAATGGTTGGGTTGGGGAGGGCAGAGGAGGCGGACGTGCAGGGATGCCAACGCGGTTCTCAAAAGTCTAGCAGCCGTCCCTGGCACATGAAAATATACATTGACTGCATTGAGCCCCCCCTCCCATCCCAAGCTTGCAGTCTGCCCATCTGCAGCCCCCGGTCGCCCACGCCCGCCACCCCACCCCAACCGGGGTATATCAAATCCAACCCTTCTCCAAACAAGGAGGAATCAACTGCCCACCTGCAGCCCCCGGTCGCCCACGCCCGCCACCCCCGCCAGGCTCAGGCTGCGCAGGCGGTGCCAGCGTGGCGCCGCGCGGGCCAGAGCGGCATCAGTCGGGCGGCAGCGCCGGCCGCGAGCCAGGTCAATGTGTGCCCACAGATCGGGGCAGGCGGCCACTGCGGCGCGCCAGGCGCGGGAGACGCACATGGCTGCAGGGCGGGTGGAAAGATGGGCAGCTTGATGAGGAAAGGTGAGGGAGTATTGAAAGGCTTGGGGTTGAGGCAAAAGCCGTGTGTGCCCATTATGCCGCAGCACTGCCCACAGGCTACTGTGTTGGCATCGGCACAGTGCTGCAACACACCAGGCAGCCACAACACCTGGCACCAGGCAGCTGGCAATCAGACAAGCTCACTGCTTGCTACCGCATCGCACCTGCCGCTGCGGTGGGGATGGCGCCGCCAGCCTCGGGCGCACAGGCTGCCCTCAAAATGAGGCAAAGGACCTCTTCAGGCAAGTGCACCGGCGGCCCCGCCGGAACCCCTGCCATTGCTCCCTCTGCCGCTGCCGCTGCCGCTGCTGCTGAGCCTGCTCCGCCTGCGCTGCTGCCGGCTGCCGTGCCTGCTCTGCCGCTCTGCGGGCTGCGGCTGGCAGCCAGCAGGTTGCGCCTGCGCTGTGCTAGCGGCACATCTTCATCTGCCACCTGCTGCCGCTGCTGCCGGCGCTGCCGCTTGGGCGCAGCCTGCGCTCTGCTGCCGCCGCTGCTGCTGCCTCCAGGCGGGCGGTAGTCTTCGTCGTCGCTGGATCCTGGGAGCTCTATTCCTAGCAGGCCCAGGGCGCGTGGGCGCCGATGCTTGGGCGGCATAGCACGGCGGCGGCGGCGAGCGGCGGCAGCAAGGGTTGTTGCTGGTGGTTGCTGTGCTGCCTTTGGTCTTGTGATTTCGTTAAATACTTCGGACGCCGGTTATAGTGGCATGGGGGCGCCACAGGCGGCGGGGGCAAATTCGACTGGGCGCTGGGGACCAAGACAGGACGCGTGGCCTGCTCCTGTGCAACGATTGGCAGTTGATCGCAATGAATTGGCACGCGCTGGGCCGTTTAGACGATCCACGAGCACCACCCTGCATGAGCCTCGCATGCAACTCGGCCTGCACTCATTTCTTGGGCCCCTGCCGACTCTCAGCTTGTGATCACCCGCTCGCAGCAGCCAGCCACACCGCCCCCCGGCAGCCCGCAGCCCCGAGTCGGTCCACTTCCCCCAGCTCCCTCCAGCTGCGAGCAGCCATGGTGAGCGGCGGGTTGCGGCGGTTCAGCGCTGCACCAGGGTGCTGCCCACGCCCTCAGGAGCGCCCCGGCAGTGCACCGCGCCCATTTGATTTCGAGCCCCGCGTTTTGGGAGCCTCACGGCCCTTCCTGGCGCTCAGCCTCGTTTCACATTCGGCTGGGCATCGTTGCCAACCGACCAGCGCCCCCACCCTGCCCGCCGCCTCAGCCGCCGCGGCACCGCCCGCTGCTGCCCGACTCTCTGCCGCCGCACCCTCCCCTGCCGCTGCAGGCGACCGGCCTGACCGCGCAGACGTACCGCAAGGCGGTGACCACCGCGCGGCGCGACAAGAAGGCGGCGGGCCCCAAGGGCCTGACCGAGGAGCAGAAGCAGGAGATCCGCGAGGCGTTTGACCTGTTTGACACCGACGGCTCCGGCACCATCGACGCCAAGGCAAGAGCCCGAGCATTGTGCAGGCAGCAGGCAGCAGGGGGCCTCCTTGTGCGCGTTGCAGCACTTGCAGAGTGCTGCATGCATGCAGGGCGGGCATGCTGGCACTTGCCGGCTCACATGCCAGCACCCACCTGGCCCCGCCTCACCCATGCTTGCGATGCTCACTTGTTCACTTGTTTGCAGGAGCTCAAGGTGGCCATGCGCGCGCTGGGCTTCGAGCCCAAGAAGGAGGAGATCAAGAAGGTGAGGGTGATTGATTGGTTCTGCAGTATCGAGTGGACAGCACCGCAGCCCTGTGCAGGGCCGTGGGAAGCGCCCGCCGCCCCGCCGCCCCGCACCCACATGCCGTGCCTGCCTGCTGCCCCTCCCACTCGCCTTACCTCTGCCTCTCCAAACCGCCCTTATTTTGCAGATGATCGCGGACATCGACAAGGACGGCTCCGGCACCATCGACTTTGACGAGTTCCTGCAGGTGCGCCTGCGGGCGGCTGATGGGTGCTGCGGATACCACTTTGGTGCTGCAGCATGGATGGGATGGATGCTGCACTTGTGCTGCAGCTGGCTGTGGCGGCTGGCATGCTGCCCTCCAGCCTTCCCTCCTGCATTGAGGCCTCCTCTTTAATCAACCTTACATGCTCCCCGCCTGGCCGCAGATGATGACCGCCAAGATGGGCGAGCGCGACAGCCGCGAGGAGATCATGAAGGCCTTCCGGTGCGCGGGCGCTGATGCGTGTGGTGTGCGGAGTTGGTGATTGCGCTGCTTTCACAGCCTTCTGTGCTGGGTTTGCTGAGCTTCTGATTGTGCGTCCTGCTGATCACTTTTTGAAGCTTGAAGTGATGCTCACGCCGCTCCTCACTGATATTTCCCCTTCCATCCCAGCCTGTTTGACGACGACGAGACGGGCAAGATCTCCTTCAAGAACCTGAAGCGCGTGGCCAAGGAGCTGGGCGAGAACATCACCGACGAGGAGCTGCAGGAGATGATCGACGGTGAGACCTGCAAAACGTGGTTGCCATGGTGGCCTGCGGCAGCGCAGCGGGAATAACCCATGCCTGGGCAGGGCTGCCATGTCGCACGCCTGTATGTTTTCATGGGTCCACCTGCTTTCCAGGCCCTGTTGCGTGCTGGCCTTGGCTCAGAAATCACCCGGGCTGCTCTCTCTCACCCGCAGAGGCGGACCGCGACGGCGACGGCGAGGTCAACGAGGTGCGGCGGGTGCTTTGAATTGAGGGCCACTTGACGCTGGCCGACTTGCTTGTGCCCTGCCTGCACAGTATTCGGCCCAGCACCACTCCCCGAGTGCCAGTGTTTGACCTCACACCTGCTGCTTCACCCCTTTCCAACCCGCAGGAGGAGTTCTTCCGCATCATGCGCGTAAGTTTAAGAAGGATGGAGGAGGGCACGGGGACAGCGGGGCTGTGGCGGTCACCGTTGCATGTGCATGCCCCGTCCGCGCACGGGCCATGCTGACCTTGCCTGCGCTCCCTTCTTTTCTGCTGCAGAAAACCAACCTCTTCTAAGCTTCGACCCAAAGAGGCCGGGCTGCAGCCGCCGCCGCCCAGCCCTGTGACGCCGCCGCCGCAAGGCTGCCGCTGTACCACCCCCTCCTGATCTGTAGCCCTGATTTGTGTAGGCAGCTAGCCCCTGTTTCGTTTCCTTCTGAGCGCTCGTAGGTTCCCCCGCTAGGCAGGCAGCATGACCCTTGACCAAACAACAACAGCCTGACTCCCAATCCCAAGCAGTGCTTGTGTAAGAACTGCTCTACACGCTGCACCACCATGGGGTTCCCCTTACTGCTGCACACACTGGCAGTTGGAGGGCAGGCAGTTGAGCAGACGGTCGGGCCGGGCAATTCACCTACACTCAAGACAGGCCTCGGCTGCTGCACCGCCAGTCTCTGCAGATCTCTTGCTTGCTCCTCCTGCGTGCGCGCATGGTGTATGCCTCTTACACTGGCCATTGAAAGAAGCTTGCTCGGGCAGAGCACATGCTCCAGTCCTGCATTAGCTACTGCAAGACTTGCGTCGGCAGCCGCCGCAGGCTCACATCAGCCGTCCCGCGTACACGGCCCTCGGGTAGCGCTCCCGTAGCTCCTCCCACTGCACCAGCAGGTGTTGATAATTAGGGTGAGACAGCAGCAAAGTGAAAGAGAAGCAAAACTAATGAGCACATGGCGCAAAACAAAAAGATGGCGGGAGTTCAAGAAGCATGCATGACGCATGAATGCATAGCACAGCACAGCTAGACACAGCGCAGCGCAGCAGCGCCACATGTGTGAGCACCTGGACAAAGAAGGCGCGGCCAGGCGGGCGTGGTGCAGCAACAGCATGCATGCTCAGCTGCTGTGCTAAATGCAACTACATCCCAAACACCCACCTGTACGAAGAAGGGCGCAGCCAGGCGGGCGTGGTACAGGATTTGCCCAACAGCTGCTGTGCTCGCAGCAAACCACATCCCAAACACGAACCTGGACACACAAACACAAACCTGTACGAAGAAGGGCGCGGCCAGGCGGGCGTGGTAGAGAATTTTCCCAGACAGCGACAGGCGGTACACCCGGGCGATGCTCTCCACGTACACCACCCGCCCGCGGCACACGCCCAGCAGCCTGCGGTTGAGGGTGTGGGGTATTGTGGGGTACAGGAATGAGTATGGTGCGGTACACATGAGCAATGCTCTCCACGTACACCACCCGCCCGCGGCACACGCCCAGCAGCCTGCGGCGGGAGAGGGGTGGACATGGAGTTCAGGAATGAGCATGGTGCAGGATGACCAACCAGGACTGCGGCGGCACAGCGTGAAAGCTGGCAGACCTCGCTGCAGGTGGCGGACAGTCAGCCAGCTGGCTCAAAGGTGCCGTTCACAGCCCCGCCCACTACCCCTCAACCCCCAGCGCACCGCAGCAGCACGGCGGCGGCGGCGATGGGTATGCAGGTGCCGGGGCCGTTGAGCAGCACGACGTCCGGTCGCTGCTCCAGCACGACAGCCACTGCGGGGGACAAAGGCAGAGCAGGTAAAGCGTTCTGCTGTGGGTGGGATGGCAAGCAAGGCACATCTGCGGAGGCAAACCAGCCACAGCATTGCACCAAAGCAAGCAAGGAATAGAAACTTCCAGAATGTTTGGGCAGCAGACTGCAGCCCCAGCAGGGTAGACCAGTGCTGCCGATCCCCACTGCAGCGCGCACCTGCCGACCAGAGCGCGCGCAGCGTGGTGGGCACGCTGGACAGGAAGCTCTGCCCAACCTCCCGGCTGCGAGGGATCACAACCACGCTGTACTGCTCCTGCTGCTGGGCCGCTGCTGCCGCTGCCGCCATGCGGCGCTTGACAGGGCTCTCAGGCGAGAGCGCCCCCGGCAGCTGCCGGCGGCCGGCCGCCGCCGCCGCCTGCTGCTGGCGGGCCGCCGCCGCGACGCGCGGCGAGCGCCGCACCGCCTGCTGCTGCACTGCCGACTTGGCGGGCGTGGCGGCGCCGCGGCCAGGCGTGCGTTTCTTAGCTGAGCCCGGTGCCTCTTCGTCCGCAAAAGCGGCTGGCGCAGCCGCCGCCTCAAATGCGGCCGCTTTGGCGCCGCTCATGCCATCTGTTGCTGCCACCACGTAGCAGCGGGGGGTGTACACCGACAGATCAAAGCCTTGCAGCAAAGCCATCATTTCTGCGGTGTGGCCGCCTGGTGCAGGGAGGCAACAAGGGTGGCGGAGGCAGGAATGTGTGGTTAGGTGGTGGTGTGAGGCATGTTCGAGCTGCCAGAGGAGGGCAGGCAGGGCAGCGTCCAGCAGGGCAGACAGGGCATGAAGATCAAACCTCACGACAATTCACTGACCGCACACGATTCAACGCAGCAGCAGATGCAGCAGCAGCAGGCAGGCCCTTTGCTTACCCGACCCAAGCACGACCATGGTGCGAACGTTCTGCCTTCCCCGCCGTGCCACCCACTGGGCAATGCCTAGCAGCAGGCGGATGAGCAGCAGCGACAGCAGGACGCCGGTGGCATACGCCGCAAGGTCGTCCATGCTGCAGGAGAAAGGGAGGGAGGGTAGCAGCAGTGCCGTTTGGACGGTGCCTGGGCGGCAGCGGCGGCGAAGGCGGCGGCGAAGGCGGCATGCCCGGCAAGTGTAGGCGCATCGGCTGCTGGATCGGGATGTTGCACACCTGATGGCTGCGATGCTCGAGCCGTGGGCTCCCCAGGGGCCCAGCGAGAGCAGTGCTCAACCGCGAGCAGCAGCTGGGGCACCAGCAGTGTCGGTGCGGCTGTGTCGATTGCAGGGATCAGTTGCCGAGTGTAGTGGCGCATTGCAGGCGTCACATAGGCAAGCCCTGCTGCACTCAAAGCTCGACACGTCTCCCATGTGCACTCGGCCCGCTTGCACGCACTTGCAGCAATTCCTCGATACACCACAAACGTTAACAAATCTCCCAAGCCCGTATCTAGAGCCCCCACGCCTCGCTCGCTGTACCCCTGCCCTGCTCGAGGCTCCCAGCGCCCTCCTCGCCTGCTCACACAATCTCCACTAAACCGACACGCAGCCCCATGTGGGCGGGCGGCGCGCCCACCCTCCCCAGGGCCGACAGCGATGTCGGCGGCAGCGGCCGCCTGCCGGCCCTGGAGCTCGGCAGCCTACGCCTGCAGCTAGAAGGCGGCCAGCGGTTGGGCGGCAGGGTGGCATGGGACCGAGCCAGCGGCCTGTTGGCAGCAGAGCTGCAGGCAGAAGAGGGTGCCAGCACCATCGCGGTTGCCATCCTGGACCCACAGGCGCCCGAGGTGCGAAGCTGTGTATTGGGTTTGCAAGTCGGGGGCCGACGTAGGGTTTGCAAGTCTGCCGCCGCTGTGCTCTGCGTACTGTGCTGTGCAGTTGTACAGTGCAGACCTGTCAACATTCTGCATTCAGCGCACTGACCACCCCTGCCTGCCTGCCTCCCACCCGGCCGTTGCGTGCAGAGCCACTATGTGGCGCATGTGCCTGCCGCTACTCCTGGAGAGCGCCTAGCTGCCCTGCTGTGGTCCCCGCGAGCAGCCCGCCGCATGCTGCTCACAGTCACTGGCAGCGGCAGGGTATACAGCTGGAGCATGGGCAGTGGCAGGGCAGCAGCAGCAGGCGGCAGGAGCGGCGGCAATGGCGGCAATGGCGGCAATGGCGGCAACGGGAACGGCAACAGTGGTGCTAATGGCGGCAGCAGCGGCGGCGACCTTGCAGTGCAATGCATCAACGAGTGGTTTGGCCACCATGCATTTGACCTGCCGCTCTCCCCGGGCAATGGCAGCGCAGCACCAGCGGCCCAGCAGCAGCAGCAGCAGCAGTCCATCCTGTGCTGTCGCTTCTTGGAGCCGCCCTCGGCAGGCTCAGCTTTTGATGCAGACGCTGCACCGCCCTTTCTGGACAGGTGTGTAGGCTTTCCTCAGCAATGAGCACAAGCTGTGGCATAGCTGCTTGGCAGCTGCCCTGCCCTCTGGAACGGTGTTGCCAATCTGCCGGCTGCAGCTGCCGACCCACCAGCCTGCTTGACTCAGTGCTTGCACTGTCAACTTCCCATATCTGTCTCGCAGGCCACTGACGACAAACGAAGTTGTGTCCTACTACCAGCAGCGCGGGCTGGAGCAAGCCTTTGTGTCCCCCGCCGCCGCAGCAGCAGCCAACCAGCAAGCAGAGGCGCAGCCTGGGCTGGCTGGCCTGCACTGGCTGCGCCCCGGCATGCTGTGCCTCGCTGTGGTTACATCAGGTGGAGAGCTGCACCTGACAATCGGCAGCCGGCAGCTGGGCCTGGGCGGCGGCAGCCAGGAGGGTGTAAGCAGTGGCAGCAGCGGCAGCAGCAGCGGCGTTGCGTGGCTGCAGCTGCCGCCCGTTCGGCTGCCGCTGCCGGCCCCGGCTGGCGGCGCCCACCTGCCGCTGCTGGTGCAAGCTGATGTGGTGGCTGCAGCTGGTGGAGATCTGCTTGTGGCAGCTGCCAGCCCAGACCAGCCATTCCTCTTAGAAGTGGCCGGTCCGCCGCCGCAGCTGCTGGCAGCAGTTGCAGGCGGCAGCGCGCAGCAGGCTGCACAGCAGCAGCCGCAGCCCGTGTCGCGCCATGCCCTGCCGCCATCCCTGGCTCAGCCGGGGTCCACCACCCTGCAGCTGACCTTTTTGCCCAGCCCAGCGGTTGGCAGCGGTGGCGCAGGCGCTGCGGTTCAGCTGCTGCTGCTCACCAGCAGTGCCGATGCCGGCACCTCTGTGCTCTTGCTGACCTGCCACAGCGGCGGCAGCACAGGCGGGTGGCGGGTCGAGCCTGGTGCCAGCCGCCGGTTGTGCCCCACCCCACTAGCAGCAGCTGCAGCCTCAGCATCTCCTGATGGCAGCATTGCCGTGCTGCTGCCCGGCATTCAGCTGCTGCTGCACCTGAGCGGGAGCAGCCTGATGCCGCGGCGCGACACGCAGCGCGCGCCCCTGCCGCCCTCAGCGCGCACAGCAGGCACAGCAGGCAGTGCAGCAGGCGCAGCAGCAGGTGCCACACTGGCCGCCTCACCGCACTGCCTGTATGCAGCGGTGGCAGCACCGGGCGCTTCCGCTCTGCTGCTGCTGCCGCTGCTGCCGCAGCCGCGCCAGACGTTTGACGTGGAACACTTTATGCTGAAGATCGGCAAGCGGTGAGCGCAGTTGGAAGTTGATTGACTTTGAAAGGCTGACGAGCAGCATGTGAATTGGACCAGTTGCCAATGAGCTGCAAGCATACAATGATACAATGCCCCGCTGAGTGGCTGTTCAGGCAAACGATTCACAGCAACTTAACAACACTCAGAGCCATCTTCGCTGCCGCACATGGACTTGTCCGCTCTGCAGGTGCTGCCTGGCGATGGCGATGCACAGCGCTCCTGGCGCGTGCTGGGACGTCACCTCTGCCGCGGCCGCCGCCTGCGCCGTTTGGGGCCACCAGCACCTGCAGGCAAGCAGGGTTGGCGCGTTGCTGCGTGCCAAAGCTTGCAACTTGCGCAGCAGCTGTTGGGCTTGAATGGGTTGGGTGCGCAGCTTATCGTCTCTTCAGTGCGGGGCAACCAGCACCTGCAGGCAAGCAGGCTGAACAGGGGCATGCATGTATAACTGCTAGTTGCAAGCACGATGCACATCAAGGCAGGTGCAGCGGCCTGCAACCAAGCGCACTGCTCACTGGTCCCCTCCTGTTGTTTTGCAGCTCACACAGCAGTTGGTGGATGCCGCAGTGCTGGCCACCCGACCGGAAGCCAGGTGCGTTTTTCTCAACCCCTTGCTTGGAACAGTGTCGGCGTTTGCAAGCTGGTTTTGGAGTTGCTTGCCACGCAGTTCTGGCCACCCGGCCGGAGGCCAGGCGCATTGCCTGTTGGCTTGGTTGCCACGTTACGTGGCTGCTCCTGCATGCTGGGTTGCCGCGTCGCGTGCTGTTGCATGCTCAGTTGCTGGCGGGCTGAGCGTCGTGCGCCTGCTGATTTAATGCAGCCTGTTGCTGCCTGCTGTGTTTTCCTTGCAGGGCCCGGCACGTGCTGGCCTGGGGCCGCCCGAAAGCCGCCCTGCTGGCTGCAGCCACGGCTGCGCACCCAGCTGCAGCTGGGGACCACACCGCGGCTGCTGTGCAGTCAGACGCAGCTGCTCGGGACTGGATGGCAGCCGCAGGTGCGGTTGCAATGCCGCTGCTGGCTATGTTTCGTGCTGTGTGCAGGCTTGCAGACACAGCACATGTGCATGCGACGAAACGAGCATTGCCCGGCACGATAATATGTGCATGATGACTGCCCACACCGCACCTACAGCCGAGATTTTGAGGTGCAATGAATCCATCACTTGTTCATCAAAGGTGTTTCTGGTTGTTTGCATAAACCACTCTTTGCCCACATCTGCAGCCGAGATTTTCGAGGTGCGCAAGGTGGATTCTGAGGACTCCAATGACCGGACCCAATGATTCTTTTTTATATAATTCGAATTCAATTCCCATTGCAGCCGAGATTTTCGAGGTGCACAAGGTGGACCGAGCAGCCATCGCCGCCGCAGCCAGCAAGGTGGGTGGGTGGGCTGGGTGGGTGAGGCGATAATGGCAGGTTGGAGCGTTCAACCGCACCGCAAGAATTGTATACACCTTAACCTCTGGAGGTCCTTTCTGACTCGTACAGACATGCGTCATTCTGCCTTGCCGTTGTTGCAGGGCAGCACGGCTCAGTACCAGCTCGAGATGAGGAACGCGCTTCAGAAGGTGGGTTGCGTGTCTTGCAGATAGCCCGTCCACCCTGCTGTAGCGGCGTGCGCTTTCCAATTCTGCAGCGCTCTGGCTCCGCTGCTTGTCCCTTCCCACCCACCCCCCGCTGTAGCTCCCTTGTGCTGTTTCGCACACTTGGCAGATCGGGGTCCAGTTTCGGTGCACCTGCTGTACCCACCCCTGACCTGCACCCCACTCTGCCCATCCTCGCTTTACTTGGACCCACCCTATGCTCTGCCTGCCCTCATCCTCACGCCGGCTGACTCCTGCTTGCGGCCCTGCCCTTCCTCGCAGCTGCTGCCCGTGCGGTACTGGGCCATGTGGGTGTCCGAATTTTCGGTCTTCTTCACGAGGTGCGGAGGGGGGTTGTGTTCTAGCATAATTACGATGCTTGATTCCCCTGATTTGTTGAAGGCTTCCTCAGTTCTGTTGAGATGTGGGTGTCCGAGTTTTCGGTCTTCTTCACGAGGTGCGCTTGATGTGTTTGGGGGAGCTTCTTTCATTCATTAACACGGCTGTTTAAAAGCTTCCATGTGGGTGTCCGAGTTTTCCGTCTTCTTCACACGGTGCCCATGCCCCGATTCTGGACAGCTTTTGAAGCTCGCTTTTGGAGCTCGCATGTGGCCATGTGGTGCGCATGATGCATGCCTTGCTTTCAGCTGCATGTTAACTGGTCCTGTTACCCGCCTGCAGGTGCCTGCTGTACTGGTCCCGCCTCAACCACACCAGGACCGAGGGCGCGGTCCCGGCGGCGGCCCCCGCGGCAGACGAGAGCCACGAGGCCGACTGGCAGGCGCGGTTTTTTCCTCGCAAATTGTTTTTTTCCTCGCAAAGTTGTAGTTGTGTGGGACAACTGATTGCGAAGCATGCCTCAGCCACGAGGCCGACTGGCAGGCGCGTTTGCTGGCTTGCGACCGTGTGGGGGCCCACTTGCGAACCATGCTTCAGCCATGCTGGCCTGCCTAGCCGTTGAACCAGTCCTGATTCGGCTGTGGGTCAGTCCTGCTGGTCAGCTTCTCCCTGCAACCTGGCTGCGTTTGTTCGTCTTGCCCACATTTCAAGTTCTCATCTGGCTGCCACTGCCGCTCCCCTGCAGACGGTCGCGGCCACCCTCGCTTTCGTGGCGGAGCAGAATGCAGGCGCCGACTGCCTGCCCTGCATCCGGCTGCTGTCAGGTGAGGCGATAAATTCGTGGGTGACCAGAAAGGCTGTTTTGTCGCCTTCACTGCAAGCCGCCTTGCTAGACGAGGGTGGCATTGTGGCGGCAAGCATCCCGCGCAAGCATCCCGCAAGGAGCGTGTGCTCCACAGGATGTTGGAAGCCCCGCTCACTCGTGAAGTCCCCATGTCCAGTGCTCTCGCCGGCAACTTATCGGCATTCCTCTTCAACTGCCCACGTGCCCTGCGTGCAGACGGCCAGTTTTACCGCTCCTTTGGGCGAGTGCTGTCGGGCGCCCACCAGGTGAGCCTAATGCTAAACTCTGTCGACCGTCGGGTCTGATTCAGCTGTGGTGGTAGAACTGCATTTTGTTTGCAGACCACCTGACACGCTGGTACAACCAATTGTTTGCAGCTGGCCAAGCTGATCGACTTCATCATGCACTTGCCAATAGCTGCATTCGCTTGACTGATCAGACCTAAAGCTTGTTGTGTGCAGCTGGCCAAGCTCATCGAGCGGCAGCTGGGCAAGAAAGCGGGGGCGATGTCAAACATGATCCAGGTGCTGCGCCATGCTGCGCTGCGCTGCGCTGCGCTGTGCTTATGCTGTGCTTCCACGCTGTGCTGTGCCGTGCTGCGCCTGTTGCTGGCGTATGTTGCGATGTCCTGCGACGCGCTTGCGTAACTCCCACGGCAAACGCAAATACCAGCTGGCCCGAAAGCTCGCTTTTTCACCTAGCACCTCTTTCTCACACGCCACCCTTCTGCCTCTGCCCCGCACTGCGCTACAGCTGAATGTATTGGAGGATGCCATGCGGTAGCTCAACCACTTAAAAGAAAGTCACCCAGCGCTTCTTGATCACGCTCCATTTTTCTGCCCTGCCTCTTACTGCTGCAGCTGAATGTGTTGGAGGATGCCATGCGACTGCTCAACCACTTGAGTGAGTAATGAGGCGGCTGTGAGAGGGCAGGCCGGGCTGTAACACATGCATGTGATGCATGTGCTTCCCCGTGTGCCCTTGCACACAATGGCAGCCAGCATGCATTCTGGCCTCGTGCTCAGGCTTTGGCAGTGGGAGATTGAATCCTTCCTGCTGCCTGCTGCCTTGGTTTGCCCGCCCTGCCGGCAACCGCGGCGCGTCGAATCCGCCCCTCAAGGCTTCCTGTCATCCTCCCCCACCCCCTGCACTGCACAGACGCCGCCTTCAAAGCCAGCGGGGGTGGGGCCCCGGTTGAGGACGGCACTCGCACGCCCGAGGTGGCTGGAGTGGGCTACAGCGGCGCTTGGACGCTTGTGTGCGTCCCGCCCGCGCCGGCCCTCACTTTCCACCAAGTGGGCTCGGCAATAAAGGCGATCAAGGAGCGGCAGGGGGCCGGCAAGAGCCCACTGGTCGAGCGAGTGCGGGAGGTTTGGAGCCAACAGGGCGACATGGGCGGCGGAAAGGACAGCGCAGAAGCGCTACTGGCAACAGCCACCCACCTCTGCCTGCTGCCATCCAAAACCAGCGGCGCCGTGCCAGACCCCCGGCAGGCGATCTGGGGCGCAGCAGCCTCAGCAGGCGCAGCTGCGGCGGCAGCTGCGGCGGCGGCGGCAGCAGGGAGCGGCAGCGGCGTGTCAGCGGCACGGCTCTCAGCGCTGCTGCAGCAGCGCAGCGTGGCGCTGGCTGCAGCGGCGGCAGGGGATGGGCCGGTGGCGGTGCCCCTTCAAGAGGACCCAGCCCTCTGGCCAGAGTGGGGCGACGCAAATGCAAGTTCCGCAGCTGCCGCCTCGCCTGCTGGGGCAGCAGCAGCCAAGCAGGCAGCGGCTCACGCTCACAGGCAGCAGCAGCGCGCCTGGGAGGCAGAGCGCAACGCGGCGCTGGGGCTGCCGCCGGCGCCGCCGCAGGCGGACGACCCAGCTGCCTACATCGGCCGCCTCGACCCGCTCTCAGGTCTGCTGCTGTTGATTTTTCGGTTTTTATTTTGAGGTTTTAGGGCAACCCTAAAACCAAGTCGGCTCGACCCGCTCTCAGGTCTGCTGCTGTTGCGCTGTTGTGTGTTGCATTCCGGTGTTCTCAACTTGTGCCTAGCACCTGGTGGTGTGGTTTGCTTGGCTTGGCTTGCTGTGCAGCCTGCCGGCAGCTGTCCATTTGCTTGCGCACCCACCATGACAACCGGTGCCCTGCAATGCAACTCCGCTCATACACCCCCTGCACCTCCCCTCCCCCCGTCCATCCGCAGGCCGGCTGCTGTCCTGGGAGCACCCGGTCACCTACGCAGCGGCCGACGGCAGCTGCGGCACAGCAGAGCTGCAGCCGCGGTCCCAGCTTCCCATCGGCATGGCAGAAGAGGGCTGGCAGTCGGCGTACGCCTGTGCCGCGCCGATTGGGGGGCAGCCGTGGAAGCGAGTACGAGTGGCTTGAGGGGGCAGCACCTTGATGCACTGAGCGTGTTGAATTCTAGGCTGCTGCATTCCCGCAACTCTGCGCTGTGCATTGTGCCACCTGCCATCCCTGTTTCTCTCTGGTCAGCCTCTTTCCTCCACAGCCTATCCCTGCAAGTGTGGTGCTCTCATTCTCACAACAGGGGCCGCGCAGCGCAGTAGTGTGATTGCGGCAGGTTCGTGCGTTTGGTGTGCCTTTGTGCATCAGAGGGCCGCCTGAGATGGCGACTGGGGGTGGCGATCAGGAAGGAAACGGAAAGCAAAGGAGGGTGGGGGTGAGGGCGCAGAGCGTGGGGCGCTCAAAAACTGCAGTGCGGCGCAGCGTGCGCGGCATAGACGTGGGAGGGTGAGGGGTGGCACAGCGGGGTGCACAGAAGCAAGCCTGTAGAGCGATGGCAAGACCTGAAAGCCTGGGAGGCTTCCGGAATGGACAGGGCAGTACTGACAAGGGCTGGGAAAAAGAAATTAAAGGCCGCGGGCTGTGGCAGGGGCGTGCCGGGCGGGCGCCAGCAGGGCACACAGCTGCGCAGCAGGTGGAGTGTCGGGCAAGCAGCGCCAAACTCGAGTTGAGCACGGGCGAAAAGCAGGTAATGAAAGGGCCATCGGAATGAATTAGGGAACCAAAGGGCAGTGGACGGCGAGGTAAAGTAATATTTCGGGTCAGGCAGGGGGAGAGGGAGCATGCATGCAGGGGAGGCCCCGCGCCCAGCGTTGGGCAGCGCTGCGGCGGAAGGGGAGACAGGCAGGCATCAATGGTTGGGTGCTCATACGTTGGTGCGGCGTGGAGTGCAGCCGGGGCAGCCATGGCCGCGGCGGCGCCTAGCCAGCAGGGCTGATTATGCAGGGCTAGCTAACAATAGCGAGGGTGCGCCGCGGGCGATCGTGGCCACACAAAAAGGGGGGTTGCTGCCAAGGGGGCGGGTCACTGAGGGAAGCCAGCGGCACCGCCGCCAGGCAAGCCTGCTGCCGCAACTGCCGCAGCCAAAGAGGGGGCCAGCAGGGAGGAAATGTCCCCTCCAGTGCCCCCCTGTGTAATAGCCGCCCCAGCTGCCATGGTTGAGGTGGGGAGGAAGAGCGAGGACAGGTGCGGCTGGTGCTGCGGCTGCAGCGTCGGCAGCACGTGCGCCGGCAGCGGCGGCGGTAGCGTCACCGGCAGCAGCACCGGCGGCGGCGACTGCGGCTGCTTGGCCTGCTGCCGCTGCTGCTGCCGGGTGTTTGCCTTGTGCTGCGGCCCCTTGTGCTGCTGCTTCTTGGCAGCAGGGGCAGCCACTGGCTGGGGGGCAGACGCCGCAGGCAGTGCAGCGGGTGGCAGCACCGGCAACGCCGCCGGCAGCGGCAGCGGCGCAGCTGCCGTCATTTGATTATAGAATGACGCTGCTGCTGCAGCTTTGTCAGGTGCCATGGTGGCCGCCGCCTGCATGGCCGCTGCATGCTGCAGCACCGGCGGCAGGCTGTAGAACACAGCTGCGGCTGCGGCCGCGTCCAGCTGGGGCGGTGGCAGCGGCGGCACCGGCAGCGAGGGCTTGCCTGCTGCGCCGGCCTGCTGGTGGCCCGGCTTGGCTAACAGGGCGGGAGGCACACCAAAGAAAGCGGCTGCTGCGGCCGACAGCGCGGGCGGCGGGGTGGGCGGCGGCGCAATGGCTGGTGCAGAGAAGGACTGCAGTGGGATATAAGGGGTGGGGTAGGGGTTGTTAGCTAGCGGCAGACGACAGCACAGTTGAGGCTTGAGCCTTTTCGCATGGCGGGTTTCCCTGATGGCGGCGCATTCTGCATTCTCGTCATTGCAACATTACGCCACCAACAACCTATTCCAGTGGCTTTGAAAGAGGCGGCCCACCCCTCGCACCAAGAACCTTTTCAGTACACCCATCTCAACTGATGGGACCACTCGAACACAATTCTTCCCCACCTGAATGATCTCAAACGCCTTGGAGCAGGCCGACATGACCGCCTCGGTGTTGCAGTTGGCCGCGCGCCCTGCACGGGCTGCCGCGTCCTGTTGGCCTGCCACAAACTGCATGATGTCCTGGACCTGCGGTTTAACAAGAACAACGATGTAATGTTGGTGTAATGGCCTGCTGGGATGATATTCAGCAGCCCAACAAAGTGTGCTATCTTCACAGCACATGCACTGGCTGTATGGTGGCATGTTTGGCGGCACACAGACTCTGTTGGCATGCATACACGAGCGCCATGTCCCTGCCACATCAACCTCTGGGACGCCAACACAAACTGGTGCAACAGCTCAGAAGCACCAGCGCACCTGCTTCACAAAGTTGTCCCGCGCCTCCGAGTAGAACGAGCAGATGGGCTCCAGCAGCGGGCGCGCATTGGCCAGCCCGCTGGCCTGCGTGGCCGCCGCCTGCTCCGCCGCCGTCAGCAGGCGGCTGGGGTTGAGCAGCGGCAGCCAGGGCGGCACGCTGGCACCCGGGCCGCCGCCCGCGGATGCCGCTGCCGCTGCTGCCGCTGCTGCGGCGGCCTCGGCGGCGGCAGGGCCGGCGGGCGGCGCCGCCCCCGCCTGGCCCGCGCGCGGCGCTGGCTGCGCTGCCTGCCCCGCCGGCCGCGGCGGCGGCGGGGGCATGACGGCTGCATTGCCAGATGGCACCTGCCGCTCCTGGGCAGCTGCCTCGGCTGCGCCTGCGCCCGCAGCCTCGACAGCAAGTGCAGTGGCCATGGCTGCTGCAGCTGTGGCGGCAGCCGCCGCGTGCCGGTGCTGCTCCTGCTGCGCATACGCCTGCTGCTGCTTGATGCACGAGGCTGTGTGCTGCGCAGCAAACACGGCGGCGGCGGCGCGCTGCCGCGCCTCTGCCTGCTGCTGGTGGCCGCCCGTGCCTGGGTGGAAACCGCTATCCGCCTGGCTGCTGTTGTCCCCACTGCTCTTGCCGTTGCCGCCGCTGGTGGCATCAACCGACATCTCGCCACGCTTGCGGCCGGCTGCCGTTGTGACCGCCACACCCAGAGCAGCTGCCGCCAGCTGTTCCAGGTTTGAGCCCTCTCCCGAGCCGGTGCCGTTGCGGCCGCCGCTGCCGTCGCCGCCGCTGTTGTCTGGCCCACCGTCGCCATCAGTGGCCTGCATTGCTGCATCCTCAGCTGGGGCAGGCGGCGGCTGCGGCGGCAGCGAGGGCGGCACTGACGCCGGCTGCTGCCCGCCAGACCGCACGCGCTTGCGCCGCCCGCCGCCCGCAGTCAGGCTGCCGCTGCTGGCGCTCTGGCGCATCGTGCCTGAGAGGGTTAGAGTGTGGGGCGGGGAGGCAGCGGTGAGCTCTTGGGGCAGTTGGTGCATTGGTGCATAAGGCTGCACAGCAGGTGGGTGCCGCTTCATGCACCATCCAGCAAGTGCTGCTGAGCAGGTTGCTGGTGAGCCGTGGCTGCTCAGCTGGCACTGCTGCTGAGCTTCTGCTGCTGAGCTGCAACACAGCCTGGAGAATCGGTGCTGTGAACATAATATCCCACCACTTGGATCCATTCCCCACCAAAGCACCCACCAAGCCCACTGGCACCAGCATACAAATTCACGCGCACCGTTGCTGGGCGAGGGTGAGCGGTCGCGCTTGAGCGTGCCCAGCCGGCTGCTGGGTGCTGGCTCCACATGCTCCCTCAGCGGCTCCGGATCCGGCTCCAGCGGCTGCGCTGCATCCATCTGAGCTATGGCAGGGCCGCTGGACGGCACCAGGCTCTCTAGCGAGGCGGCATGGTGCATGGCGGCGGCGGCCGCCGCCTGCGGCGGCGCTGCGGCGCCGTCAGTGCCGCCGCCGCTGCCGCTGGCGGGTGCTGGGCCTCCGGTGGTGGGGCCGGCGGGTGTGGCTGAGCCGCTGGCAGGTGCACCCACATGCGTGCCTGTCGGCTCGTTGGATGCTGGCCGCGGCTTGTGCCTGGGCGGCAGCGGCGGCTGCCCGCCGCCCCCGCTGCTGCTGTTGGGCTGCTGCGACGGCAGCAGCAGGCTGGTGGTGTGGCCGCCCTGCGGCACGTCCAGCAGCATGACGGAGGCGCCTGGCCCGCTGCCATCGTTCGTGCCATCACCGCTGCCGTCGCCGCCGCTGCCGGGGCGGGAGAGCTCTGCTCGCTTGGCCGCCCGCTGCTCCTGCTTGCCTGACAGGTCAGCTAGGCCCTCCCGCAGCCGCTTCAGCGCCACGTGCTGCTGCTGCTGCAGGGTGGGGTGGTGTGTGGGCGGCCCCGCGGGCTGCGCGGGCTGGCCCGTGTCCGCCGCCCCGGCCACCGCTGGTTCGGCGGCAGGGGCGGCGCTCGGCGCGCCCTCCATTCAAGGTCGCTGCGCTGCAGCGGGTTGCTGCACAAGTGCTCTGGTGCTATGCTGCCCACGTTGGCTGCGGAGGGGAAGGAGTGAGGCCGACGTGAGCAAAATCGTAGCGGCTGCGGGGCTGCGGGTGGCAGGCAGGCGGGCAAGGGCGCTTAAAGGCTTCTCGTTAGCACTGCAAGGTAATGTGCAGGCTGCAGCGGGCGGGCGAGCGAGGGGGCGGGCGGCAGCAAAGCTCGCCTGCTGTAGACCGTCCGCAGTGCCTCGCGTTGATGGAATGATATCAGGGATGTTTGAAGGTGAGAATGGTGCGCGTAATACCTCCATCGGAGGCCTGCGCAGAATTTCGGCCGATTTGGCGGGCAGCCTGCTTTGCATCTGATACGGCTGCTGGAAGCGGCGAGAAAAAAAGGAAAATCGCCGCTTCTAAGTCATGGGAGGAATTTTACAGGCATGTGGGGCGCACAGCGGCGCGCGAGCGGCTGCAAGGAGCTGCCGCCCGCCCGCCGCCGTCCCGCCGGTGCCGCAGCGCCGCTCGCCACCCCCAGCGGCTCAATGGCCGAGTGGAGCTGCCATGTGACGTGTGCTGCCACCACATGAATGCTACAATATGGAATGCCGGCATGTGCCTGAGCCGGTTGAGGTAGTGGCCGAGCGCATGGCCACACCCAGCCGAGCGCATGGCCACACCAGGCAACCCTCTGCCATTGTGCATGTTGCGTCCGCTCCAGGGAGGTGTCCCTTCCGCAGCATGATCTGGCTTGTTGTCGCTTCAGCAGCTGGGCAGGGCATGCCTCTCAAGTGGACTGCGCACTTGGCTCGACCGCCAGGTGGTGTGGGCCGCTCGCACCATGTTGGTTGCGGAGCCGGCGCTTTGCACCGTGGGACAGGGCATGCACAGGCGTGCGGCACAGTGGTCAGCTGTAAGAGGTCCCTTGCTTCGGGTGTCCCAACCATGATTCGTGGGATGGCAGCCACACAGCGGCTGGATGTCTGCTGTGTAGAAGGATTCCTTGCCGCCCGCGTGCTGCCGCTCGCCCGCCTGGCGGCGGCGGCAGGGCGGCGTTGTCAGGAAGGCAGCGGCGCAAACCAGCTGGCCACGGGGACTGATCGCGTTCCGATTTGCAGCGCGTCGCACCGACATGGGGCTGTTTGACGCCCTTCCGGCGCCCAAGCGCCCGGCGGAGGGCGAGCCAGAGGCAGCGGCGCAGCGCGACAAGTCAGCACGGATCGCCGATCCCAATGGTGCGCATGTCGGCTTGCAAGCTGCTGGTGCCTGTGCGGAGTTGCTCGGGCAGGCCCCTTGAGCGCTTTGCCGCTGCCCTGTGGCTTGCATCGGAATGCTGCTCACGCCCGACACGGAATGCAGCCGTCGATGAGCGCTGCGCCACCTGCCTTCATCAGCCGCCCCGCCGCTGCCGCCGCTGCTCCTGTCCCCGACACAGCGACCCTCGCCCTGTCTGTGCAGCAGCAGCAGCGGCAGCAGAGCCTTCGGTTGCTGACCTAGATGACCTCGAGGAGGAGGAGCAGCAGCCGGCAGCTGGCGCTGGTGAGGAGCCGGCGGCGGCGGCGGTGCAGCAGCACCAAGGGGCCGAAGATGCGCCGCCGCCGCCGCCGCCCCCGCCAGCAGCGGCAGATGAGGCCTGCGGTCCCAATGACCAGGTACGCTCAGCAGGGAGGTGGCATCGGCTGGTCTGCATGCGTGTTGCAAGTTGCAAGCCAGCATGCTGCAGCTGCTGCCCAGGGCTGCATGGTTCGACATTTCTTGTTCAAGGCAGCTGGTGTCCCAACAACCGCCGGCTGGCTGATGTGCTGTCTTGCTGCCCTGTGCATCCTGCCTGCTTGCAGGCAGCAGCCTCGCTGCGCAAGATTGCGGGGCACATTGGTCACCTCTTGTCCAGTCTCTTCTATTCATGCCGCCGCCTCACCATGGTTTCTTGCAGGTTGCGGCCGCGCTGCGCAAGATTGCGGGGCACATCGGCCACCCCAAGAAGTTTGCCAAGGCCTCGCAGCTGCTGCGGGAGCTGCTGGCGCAGGTGGGGCTATTGCACAGTGTTGCAGCCTGTGAAGTGCGGTGGCTAGCGCAGGTGGGATTGTCTGTGGGACCTGCTGGCGCAGGTGAGGGCAAAGAGCTGCGTAGATGCACACTGACGCAGCTTGTGTTGTACTAAGGCGGTGGGGCACCTAGCTGGCAGCACAGCGCTGCAGCTTCCTTGTTGGAGACAGCACGGCAGCGACGCTGAGCATCCGCGCACTTTTGATGCCACACATCGCCCTGCACATCCCACCCTGTTGAGTCTGTCGTTGCAACCGCCCTCTATCCACAGGGCGCGGTGCAGCAGGCGCATGGGCCGCTGCTTTTCTCGGCCCTCAAAGCTGCGATGCGGGATCCTGCACAGGTGAGAAGTGGAATGCAGCTCGCTGGTGCCCTTGGCATCACTGCTGCTCGCGTGCCAGCTGGCGGGGTGTATGTTTGGGCAGTTGTTGCTGTGGCTCTGTGCGTCAAGCAAAACTGGACCACACGAATCGACGACTGAAAACCACCTCTACTGCAGGCCGCCGACCCGCTGCTTGCCCGTGAGTTCTCCAAACTCTTCACCGCGGCCAGCAAGGTGTCAGACGTGAGTGTGGCACGGCTTGCAATGGCTGATTGCCCTTCGTAGATGTGGGCTGTGGTCGCTGTGAAACAAACCGGGAAACCGCTGCAACATGAATGTCGGTGTTTCTGGGAATAGAATCCGCTTGATGTGCGCGGCATGTGGCCTGCTTGCTGCTGCCTTGATACTGAGATTTTTGCAGACACAGTCCTGCCCTGCTGCAGGTGTTCACCATCCGGGAGAAGAACCAGCTTGATGTGTATGGCACGTGGGCGGTGCTGCGCACCTCGCTGGCAACCACCGACGACTCGTTCGCGTTCAACAAGGTGTGTCTGGATTTGCTGTGCATTGCGTTGTTTGCGTACCCGCGCCTTCAACAAGGTGTGACCTGCCTTGTTTTCGCCTTGTCCTGAGGTGGTGCCACGGCTATAGTGTTGTGAATGCCTCCCCTGTGGCTGAATTCATGCAGGTGGTAGCACAGCTGAAGGCCATGGTTGACCAGCTGCCGGAAGCAACGGAGGAGGACGAGGAGCACCAGCGGCAGCTGCAGGTGCGGTCCACATCTTTTGGACGCAGCAGTTGGCAGCGAATGCGTGTTTGCTTGTGCAGAGATGCGTTTTTGTGTGGTAAACCGAGGAGGACGAGGAGCACCAGCGGCAGCTGCAGGCAGGGGCTGGGTTGGTTGCTTTGGATGGCTCATGCAGTTTAGTGCATGCTTGACGGTGATCATGACGCTTTTGCGCAGGTCAGCAGACCTGGTGTGTGGAGGGTGCCTGCAGGGCCCTCGTCTGCCGTTACATTGCCACTGCCCCTTCCCCCACCCTGCAGGCTACAGCAGGGGCGGCAAACCCGGTTCTCGAAGCATACAATCTTGCTCCTGCCTCATATACTTGACAGATTGTATCACTTGCTGCACCCCCAGCGGGCTTCGGCTGGCGCGGCAGACCCAATTCTCAAAGCATACGGTTGTGCAATGCTTTCGCTATGCACTAAAAAGTCGCATCAATCACCTAGCCTTATGCAGGCATCAGCTGGCGCAGCAGATCCGGTCCTCGAAGCATACGATGCGCGGCTAGCAGAGGCCTCCGGTGCAGCGCAGCAGGCGCAGCAGGCTGCCCCAGCGGCGGCAGCAGCAGATATGGAAGCGGATCCCTTCGGCTTGGATGCACTGCTAGAGCAGCAGGCGGCGGCCGAGGCGGCTGCGGCTGCGCGCAAGCGTCAGGTGAGCTCTGAAGAAGTGGGGCGCAGCGCACAGCAGTCAGTATCCTTGGGTTGTTGCTTCCCTCGCAGCATCCCATACCATGCAGCAGTTTGTCCTGCGGCCTGATTGCGTGTGCCTTTAAAGTCCAACCGAACATACGTGTTCGTGCTTGTGCCTCACTGCAGGCTACCAAGTCGGGCACATGGAGCAGCGGCGAGGTGGTGGTGCATGGATTGCTCTTCTCGTGCAGACTGACCGACTGCAGAATGAACCGCTCTATCATGCAGGCCCCCAAGTCGGCCACTTGGAGCAGCGGCGAGGTGGTGGTGCAGCGGCGGGCCGCCCTGCTGGACTGCTTGGACACCGCAAAGGCCTCTTACCGGTGAGCGAAACTTGTTGGCAAGGGTTGCTGTCTTTGGCTTCCTCGTCTGCCTTGTTCTGATAGGTGGTGCAGTGGCGAACCGCGCCTGCTGGGCTGCTTGGACACAGCCAAAGCCTGGTATCGGCGGGTGCAACTATTTGTGCAACGCTTATTTTTGGCTGGGTTGAAGCCCTGCGGAAACGCCGCGATGCATTGGACGCCTCACAGCGGGATCGGCAGCAGTCCTGATCGCTTTGGGTATCCCGCATTGATTCTGCAGGCACCTGTGGGCGCGCACGTCGGTGGACCTTTTGGTTGAGCACTACCACAGCCACAAGAGCAAGTGAGTGTTTTCATGGCAGCACCTGCCAACGTGCTGCCCACCTAGCGCCATGATTGCTAGCAGGCCTGCGGAGCTTGTGCGCTGCCCAGAGCGTCTGACAATCGATGATCAACCCCCAAATCGCAACTGCTGCAGGTTCACCGCCAGCCAGCGGGGCTCTTCATACCCCCATCGTCGCCATGTGTAGCCACCAACTCCCTACGTAACTGCTGCAGGTTCACCGCCAGCCAGCGGGCGCGGCTCGACGAGCTGATGAGCTTTGTGCGCGACCAGCGCCGCCTGCGCAAGCTGGTGAGGAGTCCACAGAAGGAGCAAGGTGTCTCTGCTTCACCTGCTTTACGCTGCCTCAACATATCTATCTTGTTTCGCCGGCCGTACCAATTTGCAGGGCCCCTCTGCCAAGGAAGTCAACCGAGACACCACCTCATTCGAGCGGGCGCGGGCGGAGTGGTCGCGCACCGATGTTTCCCACCGCGGCAAGGTGCGCACTGCTTTTACATCTTGCACGCTTGCATTCGCCGATTCGCAAATGTGCTTGCAGAGTGGTGGACCGACGTCTCGCACCGCTGCAAGGTGAGCCCCTTGCCGTTTCGCAGCTTGCACACTGACTTGTCCGTTGATGCACCTTCTCCTCCCTGCGGCTGTGTGCCTGTAGCTTGCAGGCTCGCTCTGTGCTGCCTGCTGGCCCGCCTGCCTGCTTCCCTGCCGGCCGCCCATGCCCGCTCGACTTCCCCTCGTTGCCCGACTGCCCTGCCGCAGGTCGGCTCTGGCGGCGACCACCGGGCAGAAAACTGGCTGGGCTGATGCGTGCCATGGTGCTGGACCAGCATACACGCCAGTACGTGCGCTCACACGCGGTTGTTTCAATGGCAGTAGGTTTGGCCTTGTAAAAACGATCCCAACACGCGGGGGTGGCAGTGAAGCGGCAGCGCCGACCAGCGCACCCCAGGTTGGAGTTGAAACGGGCAGCCTTTCTTTTCATTCGTCATGTATCGCATTACAAAGCTTATTAGGCTCAACGTAAGCAGAAGCACACCCTCGCTGATGAGAGCGTGCGCGCCCGTGATCCCAGCTGCCGCATGACACAGCGCTGGCGGCTGGCGGGCGGCGCCAACTCGCCAGAGCCTCGATCGTTTGCCCCCTTCTTCCCAACACTGCACTCAGCTTTGCACTGTGCATGGACCCCTGAAAGCGCCCAGCTTGCGAGCCGGCTCGCCCCTGCGCCAGCTCCCCCCAACCTCCAGGCCGGCACCTGGCTGCTGCAGCCTTGGACCGGCCAGCAGTGCTCCTGGCAGGGGTCTGAGCTCCCTGCAAGATGCCCGGGCAGGGCGATGCCCGCGGCGAGGGCGGATCGGGGGGCTCTCCCCAGCCCCACGAGCAGCAGCAGGCGATGGAGCAGCCCCAGCCACGCCCTGCCGAGGCAGCAGAGGTTGGCGTCGGCCCGCCCAGCGCCGGCAACGGCAGCGGCGCCGCCGCCGTTCTGTCGCCTTTTCAGGCCCGAGCGCTGTGGCCCGCGTCCAGCACTAGCACAACAACCACCAGCGGTAGCAGCGGCGCAGGCAGCCTGCAGCAATGGGCGCAGCTGCCCAGCGTGCAGGAGCAGCGCGCCAGCCCCAGCAGCCCTGCTAGCGGAGGGCCAGGCAGCCCCGACAGCAGCCGCGGCTGCCGCCCGCCGCTGCCGCCGTCGCCCGTGCCGCCGCGCCTGCCGTCTGCGGCGCTGCTGAGCGGAGCAAGCTCTATCAGCATTGCCAGGTGGGTTCTTGTGATGTGTTCATTTGGGGATTGGATGCAAGGCAACCACGTTGATTGGCTGGGAGCTGCACTGCAATCCCTGTAACTGCCCCCTCGCTGCTGCCTCCCAGTTGACCCAACCTGGCACGGTCCGGCTGCGCCCCCCAACTGACCTGGCACAGTGACCCTCCTCCTTTCCACTTCTCCCCATCTCCCCAAACCCGCAGCCCGTTCATGCAGCAGCAGATTTCGACCGCCATCAGCAGCGGCGGCAGCTCACACTGGCGCAGCGGGGCCGGCTTTGGCAACAGCGGCCCGGCGCGCGGCCAAGAGAGCATTCCCGAGGGGGAGGCGGAGGGTGAAAGCCCTGCAGGCAGCCCCAAACAAGCTGCCAGCGCACAGCCGGAAGTGGGCCAGCTTAAGGAGGCAGTGCCGCCGCACCAGGCGCCGCCGCCGCAGCCGCCGCCAGCAGTGCAGCAGCAGCTGCAGGTGCCATCTCAGCCCCAGGCAGCCGACCAGCAGATGCCCTCACAGCCGCAGGCAGCCGGCCAGCAAGCTGCGTCACACCCTCCTGCAGCTGAGCAGGAAGGGCCAACAGCGGCTGCTGGGTCACCCTCAACTCTGAGCAGCTTCCTGGTGGGCAGCCCTCAGCCAGCAGAGCTGCCTCCTGTTGCCACCTCAGCACCTGCTGTGGGCTCAGCAGCGCCAGCTGGCGGCTCCCCCACCAACAGGAGCAGCTTCCTGGTTGCTAGCAGCAAGCCAGCAGAGGCCAGCGGCGGCAGCGGCGGGTCGCCGCCTGTCCCGCGCCGCGGCCGCCGCTCGCGCGAAGCCCCCACCCCCTCAGGGACCGCTTCCGCCGCACCCGGCGTTCGGGCACCCACAGGCGGCAGCGCAGACGTCAGTAGTGCCAGCACCAGCGGCGGCAGTGCAGGCCTGCCGCTGCCCACTGTGGCTGAGCTGGGCATAGCTGCGGCCAACTTGCCCGCTGTGCCCACTGCGCCTGCCCCGCCCGCTGCGCCCGCCGCTTTTGGCGGCACTGGTCAGGCTGGCATGTCCCCGCCAGCCGCGGCGGCAGCTGCACCAGCTGCACCACCGGCAGCGGCGGCTGCACCAGCAGCAGCGCTGCAGCCCCATACCACACCTGCCTTGCCGCCCCAACCGCAGCAGGGCGCAGCACAGCAGTTTGGGCAGCCGGCTCAACTGGCTGCCCCGCCGCCTGCCGCAGCGCAGCACTACATGCAGCCTGCCACCCAGCCATTCCAGCTGCAGCAGCTGGTGCCAGAGCAGCAGATTGCGTCACAGCCAATTATGGTGCAGCAGCAGATGCCTCGAGCACTGCAGCAGCAGCCAGCGCGGCAGCCGCTGAGCCCGCCACCGCCTAGCCACGCCCACCTGCAACCGCAGCGGCTGGCGGCCCCTGCCACCCCGCCACAGCTGCCTCCGGCTGCTGCCGGCCAGCTGCCTCAAGTTGCTGAGGTGCCTCAGCTGGCAGGTGTGGGCTCCCCGGCTGCCTCAATTGTGGGCATTGCAGCCTACGCCGCGGCTCAGCCTCAGCCTGCAGAGCTGTTCATGCCTCAGCAGTCACTACAGGCACAGCAGGCACAGCTGGCACAGCTGGCACAGCTGGCACAGCTGGCACAGCTGGCACAGCACACACCGCAGGCCAGCGCCACAGCGGCGTACCTGCAGCAGCGTCAGCAGCAGCTGGCTGCACTGCAGCAGCAGCACGCAGCCGCCCTGGCTGCTGCTCAGCACCAGCCGATGTGGCAGCAGCAGCAGCAAGCATGGCAACAGCCGGCGGTGCAGCAGCAGCAGCAGCAGCAGCAGCAGCAGCACATGGCTGCGCCTGCAGGCATGCACCCAGCTGCCGCGGCTTTCTTCCAAACCGCCGACCCTGCCACACAATCTGCCATGCTGGCTGCTCTGCAGCACCACCAGGAGCAGCATGCCGCAGCCACAGCCGCAGCGGAGCAGCACCAGCAGGCAACTCAGAGCCAGTTTGAGTCGCAGCAGCAGGAGACCCAGCTGCTTCTGGCTGTGCAGCAGCAGGCGCAGCAGCAAGCGCTGTTTGAAGCACAGCAGGCGGCCGCGGCAGCAGCCAGCGCCGCCGACGAGCGGCAAGCGGGCATGATGGCGGCAGCTCAGCAGGAGCAAGCCATGCTGGCCGCGCTGCACCAGCAGCAGCAGGCTGTGCTGTTGGGAGAGCGGCGGGCGGCGGCTGCCGCTGCTGCCGCAGCTGCAGATGAGCGGCGGGCGGCGGCGCTTACCACACTTCTGTCTCCCCCTGCTGCCAGCCCCAGCCCCACTGCTGCCGGCTACTACGTGCCATCACTACCCGGCCTGCAGATGCTGCCGACAGCCGCCTACTCTGGCGCTACCGTGCCAGCCGGCCACCAGCTGCACTTTGTGGCCTCGCCGCCGCTGTCTCAGCAGCACCCGCAGCAGGCGCAGCATGCACAGCATGCACAGCATGCAGGGCTGATGGTGGCCCCAACAGCTGCCGAGCTGGAGCGCCATTCCTCCCAGGCCCTCTCTGGGTACAGCGAGCTGCAGCAGAGCGGGGGCAACGGCCCCAGAGGCGCCCAGCTGCCCTTTGTGGGTGCTGCCGCCGATCTGTTGCCAGCTGGAGAACCAGCGTTCCGCTACAGCCCGGCACCCACTCGATCCACAGAGGCAGCAGAGGCAGCCGCCGGCCGCGGCACCCCCGGCCACCGGCAGGCGCTCTCAGAGGCGGCGGCCGCTGCAGCAGTGGCAGGAGCAGCCAGCCAGTCGGCATTTGCATTGGCGGCGGCACGTGGGGTGGCGCCCGGCCTGCGGCGCGCCAGGGTGAGCGGCTTGGTTTGGGGTTGAACTTCAGGTGCCCGGGAACGCGGCGCCATGCCATGCGCACTGTTTGGTGTATGCACCTGCTCGCGACTACCTGTGCTTTACAGGCATTGAGCTTGCATCGTTTATGGTCCCTCATCATTCCATTCCCCAACAGATCAAGGCGCTGGTCTCCTCAGGCGGTCAGTTCCGCCACCCCTCTGCTGGGAGGGGCAGCGGCGGCGCCGGCGCGGCCGCTGCTGCACCGCCCGGCAGCTGGCTGTATGAAGGAGGGGAGACCCGGCTGGTGAGTTGGCAGTGAATTGACATGTGGAAGCAGGCTCTTGCTTTGCTCTGTTGCGCGCTGTATGTAGCCGGCATGCTGGAATCTGGCAGCTGGCTGTATGAAGGAGGGGAGACCGGGCGGGTAAGCTGAGCTGGCGGATTTGTTATTAGTTTATTTGACGCTTTTAAGCTGTCAAATTTGGAGAAATTTGTGTGGATCTTGAAGCAGAGACCGCGGCAGCGGTGCAGGGCCAGCAGCTGAACTTTTGTGCCATGCCTGCCTGCCGTTGCTACCCACTGCAACGCACGCCTCCCCTGCCTGCTGTCGTTACCTGCAATGCATGCCTCCCCTGCCTGCTGTCGTTACCCGTGGGCGATGCATATGCCTGCCCTGCCCGCCGCGCTCCCCACCCTGCAGGTGTCCCTTCCTGAGGGCTGTTCGCTCTCCGAGCTGCTTGCTGTGCTGGGCGCCAAGAAACAGCGGGGCGAACCGGCCGCAGGGCTGGTTGGCCTGCTTGCCCCGCTTGCGCCCGCAGCAGCGGCGGCGGCGGCGGCGGCGCAGGGCGGCGGGGCGGCAGGGGCTGGTGCTCCTGGTGGTGCAGCAGCTGTGCCGGCCGGCAGTGTGGCTAGCACATATTGGAGCCCGCTTGCCGGCAGCAGCACCGCTTTGTCCAGCCTGGCCAGCCGGCGGGAGAGCGCAGAGCATGCACAGCACGCACAGCAGGGCCAGCAGCCCCAGCAGGCGGCGGGCGGCGTGGGCGCCGCCGCAGCCACCCGTTCCCCTGCGCCGCCTTCGGCTCAGCCCAGCACTGTGCAAACCAGCTTGCTGGGCGGGGCAGCGGCCGCCATGGCGGCGGCGGCGGGCAGCACTGTCAGCGGGCTGCAAAAGGTGAGGGCTGGGGGTGTGCTACAACTGAGGACGTAGCTGGATTTGGGTCGCCTCATTCATGGACAGTGTACCTTGCTTTCACTGTTCCTGAAGCTGTCCATGCCCCAGCTCAATCATTCAAGGCCGCTGTTTCCATGCAGCTGTGCATCCTGCGCTACCGCCTGCCCTCGGAGCCGGAGCTGCTGGTTGACTTGGTGGATGATGAGGATGTTCGGTGAGCTGTTGGTTTCAATAGGGGAATGTCAAAATCGGGGTAGACAGCAATTCCCTGCCAAAGCAAATGTCGCCTTGTTGGGTGAAGCATTCGACAACCGTGCTTCCCCCCACGTATCCGTCCGCTTGCAGGCTGATGTTCGAAGAGTACCAAGATTGGGTGTCCGAGGGAGGTGCGTGCATGAGCATACCTGAGCAGCAGCAGTGATGCAGACACGCCTACGCCCGTATACCGACACACATGAATCGTCCCGGCAGCCTCTGCTTCTCAGTGCTCTGCTCTGACCGCCATCACCTCCCCACCCACCTATCAACCCACCCACCCCAACCCCCAACCCTGACTCCCACAGCCCTGCTGGGCAGCGTCAGCAGCGGCGGCGCCGCGCGCAGCAAGCTGCACATTTTCGTGGAGTGGCTGCCGCTGCACGCTCTGGGTGGGGAGGAGCGCAGCGCAGCCTCAGGCGAGAAATGTATTTGCAAGTTTCAGTTGCAAGGTTCTGGTGCTCTGCACATCTTTGTGGAGTGGTTGCCGCTGCATGCGCTGGGCAGAGGGGCGCAGCTTGGTCGCAGGCTAAACTGCAATCGACCATTTCCGCCCTCCCTGCAGTTGATTCGGATCTGCGCCCGCCGGCCACCGGCGCCGGCACCCCTTCAGATGATTCGCTGGAGGACCAGGGGCTCTCGCAGCCGCAGCAGCGGCCACGCCTCTCCGATCTCACGTGAGGCTGTGATTACCTTTTGGTGGATTCAGGTTGGTCCTGCTTTTGGCAAGTCGGAGAAGTGCCCCCGCTGCGGCTGGCAATTCATGCTGCGCAACAGGTCTGCATGCACTGTCTAATAACCCGACATGTCACTGCGCGCTTCATCACAGGAGCACCAAAATCGAGGTGATCCCCAGCGGCGACGTGCTGTGCGTGGCGCACCTGGGGTCGGGCACCTTTGGTGAGGCTGATGTTATTTACTGCGAAACAGTTGGCAAACCAGTTGGCAAAGATTGACATTTGGACGTGCTGCGCGTGGCGCACCTCCAGCACTTTTTGTGAGCTGATGCCCAGTGTCACCACTCAATCAGGGTGCCTATTGGAGCTGTAGCTGTGCGGCGCATGCTGCGCCAACGCACAGTCGTGGGCTGAGTGCTGTGGGCGGCAGCACACTGGCAATTCAAGTAGGTGCCTGTCGTAACAGTCAACCAGCCGATTGTCTGGCCTCCACCTGCAGGCGACACGTGGCGCGGCCGCTGGCACGAGAGCGACGTGGCGGTCAAGTGCATGAACCCGCTGCTGGTGAGGTTTTGGAATGAGTTTGTCAGGTGTCGAAGGATTATCGCAACAGCAAACCAATCAATGGCGTGAAAGCGCATGGCAGTCAAGTGCATGAACCCGCTGCTGGTGAGGACGCTGCGATTGACTTTCTGCAGGACCATTCACTGCCCCGGGCCCCTCACATCTGACGGGTGTCAAGCTGCCCTGCACCACCGCACAACTGCAGATTGGGGTGCAGTACGCGAGCCGCCAGGCGTGGATCGACTTTTTGAGGGACGCCAACCAGATGGGCAAGCTGCGGCACCCAAACCTGGGGGAGGTGCGACCAGTTTTGTTTTTGAATTGCAATGTGCGCTGTGCATTCAAGCTGCGTATTCTTCCCATGCATTACGGCGGCTGGCTGCCTGAAAGTTGCGTTTGCTGGGCTGCGCACATCGGGCGAAGGCGGGCTGCATGCTGCCTGCCATGTTCATGTGTGCTACAGCTGCTGTGATTGATGGCCCCTCATCTGATCCTCCGCAGGTGTATGGAGTGGTGCTGCCGCACGACAACGACCCCCGCTTGGCGGCGCCCCGCAGCCGCAGCGAACTGGCTGTCGCCGCCGCCGGGGCGGCTGCTGGGGCAACAACCGCTGCCGCCGCTGCCGGGAAGGCGGCGGGGCAGCAGGCGGCGGGCGCAGAGGGGCAGCAGGCAGGAGGAGTCGAGGCATACACACCTGCTGGGTTTGGCAGCGGTTTTGGCGGACCTGTCGCCCTCCCCACAGCAGCGGCTGTGGCACCTGAGTGCGCCGCGGGCGGGCCGGCTGGCACAGGCACTGCAGGAGTCAGCGGATTTGCGGATGCGGCGGTGCAGCTTGCAAAGCGGGAGTCTGTGCCGGCGCTTGTGGAGGGCATGCTGCCGCAGGTGGGTAGGTGATTGTGGGGGCTGGGATGTGGTGATTGGCAGCAATTTTGTTGCAACTGCAGGCTGCCCCACCATTTTGCTGCCGGCAGCCAACCCACCGTGCCCTTTTTGGGCGCCTTGGCTCACGAACATGCTGCAAACCGCCCTCCCAAACACATGCAGCCGCTGCCGGGGAGCGTGGCCAACCCGCCGGCTTGTCAACCTGTTGTTGCCAACACACTTCCTCACACAATTCCTCCACTTAACATGCAACCGCTGCCAGGCAGCATGGCCAATCCGCCGGCCTATCACCGTGACAAAGGCTTTGTCGCTGATACGTGTCTTTGCACTGCTACCCCGATACCCGCAGCCGCTGCCAGGCAGCGTGGCCAACCCGCCCGCCATCGTCATGGAGTATGTGGCGGGGAAGAGCCTGGGGTGAGATTTCTGCAACGCCGTTTGCAGCAGCTGTGGCACTGCAAGTGATTGCACCGGCGTCTCACTGTCTGAGTCCAATTACTACTCAGTTAACTTTGCCCCACCAAAATCTGGGACGTATGTGCACATATGTGGTGGACATGAGCCTGGGGCAGAATGTGCGGTGTGCATTCGCTTCTGGCGGTAGCCAGCCAGCCTCTCCTGACCCGCCTACCCTCTGCTTCTTTGCCCATTCACATCTGCTGCAGGTCTGCCATCGCGGGGCGCTGGGAAATGGTGGGCAGCAAGCTGGCCCGAGTGGTGTACGCGCTGGACACCGCAAAGGTGGGCTTGGGCTATAGCCGCTCACAACGGTTGAGCGGCGTGGGGCCTCGCTGCGGTTTTTGGCAGCCAACTGCGGTCGGTCGCCACCCAGGGCATCGCTCAATGTATTCGAGGACTGAACCCTCTGCCGGTGTCTCTGCCCTGCCCTGCCAGGCGGTCTCCTACCTGCACTCCCGCAAAGTGGCGCATTTGGACTTGAAGTCGGGGTGCGCTTATGCCTCCTGTACCTTCAGCTCATGCTGCTGCTGTAGCACGTTGTTACTCCTCACGTTTTTGTGCGCATGCAGTGTGGCGTGAGCATCGCCCCTGCATGGCTCCCACCTCATGTATGCACCCGCCTCATTTGCTGTTCCTCCAAGCATTGATGCAGCAACGTGCTGCTGGGCTGGCGCGACCGCCGCCCCACAGCAAAGGTGGTGGGCTACGGCCTGACAGGGCGCAAGGCAAGTTATTTCTCTCGCACCGCTGTTTGGGTGCGCTGCAAAGCCAGGAATGCATAGGCTGGGGTTGTGGGGTACGGCCTCACCGGGCGCAAGGCAAGTGCCGCTGCTTGTTTCAAAGCACTGATCGTAGAATGGAGGCACTCGAGCAGCTGTGGCAGTGCCAGCGTGCGGAATTTGAAGCGACAGCCAGTGCGCCCCACTTGCTGCAGGTGTCCACAGTTCGCTCGGCAGCGGCCGGCATCACGGCCGAGACGATGCTACCCTGGGCTGCAGGCATTAGTTTGGTGAACTTTTGTTGTTTCTGCCTGACCTGCCAAACCCTTGCAGGTTTCTATGGTCCGCTCGGCAGCCGCTGGTATCACCGCCGCCACGATGCTGCCGTGGGTAGCGCCTGAGGTGCTTCGCACGCCCGAGCTGGTTACTGGCAAGGTAGGTCTTTCTGCACTGGTGTTGTGGAATGTGCTTGCAAAAGGTTATATGTTGCTCGGGTGGCTGCTGCAGTGCTTCGCACGCACGAGCTGGTCACTGGGAAGGTGTGTGCCACTGCATATGACTCATACAGTCAAGTGGCATGATCGTCAGGATCATTACTGCCATTGTCCCTAACTGTCGCCGTGTCAGCCGTCGCCGGTACAGGTCTAGCAGCGGTGGTGGGCGACCCGGCATTGCCGGGCCGCCCTGCTTAGCCTGCAGCTGGGTGTGTGCACGCTGCTTTATGCCATCACAAAAACAAAGGCATGCGCGCACACCCTTTCTCCCACCCGCAGGCGGGTGCCTCCTCGTTTCACCAGCCGTGTACACTGCACTTTTGCAGCTATGCACAGGTGGGCACCCACAAGCTTCCAGTTGTTTTTCCAACCGCAGGCGGATGCCTTCTCGTGTGCCGACTCTTTACGTACTTGCACATGCGCGCAGTTCGGTTTTCAGCCCGCACAACATACAAGGTTATTGTACTGCCCCCGCAGGCGGACGCCTACTCGCTTGACTGCCGTGCGCACTGCGCTTGCAATGGGCGCAGGATAGGATGCACACATTAACCCAATCGATTCAGTTTTTAGCTGCAGGCGGACGCGTACTCGTTCGCGGTGATGATGTGGGAGCTGTGGGCCATGAAGCGGGTGGGTGGCCTTTTTTTGTTCATCTACGCTGGGATGCTTGTTACCAGGCTAACCAGCGGCGTCGTGCAGCAGTGTGGGAGCTGTGGGCCATGAAGCGGGTGGGTGCTGCTTTGACTAAAGTTCAATCAAAATTCATGTGTGATGTTTTCGGATGAGATGAGAAGCTGTGTTGAGGCGCGGCGACGGTGTGGGAGCTGTGGGCCATGAAGCAGGTGGGTGGCTGTGAGTGTGTCAGAGTTCAATCATGTTGCGTTCGTGGTTCTTTGTCGCGAGGGCAGACGCTAGGCCAAAAGCTGTGTCGAGTTGCCCTGATGTGGTGGAAGCGGCAGGCCGGACCAGGCGCTTCGCACACCTGAGCTGGTCACCGTACCTGCACTTCGTCCTGCGCTTGGCGCTCACAGCTGAACCAGTCCTGCCGTCAAAACCGCTCGCCTGCTGCAGCCGTACGAGGGGCAGGACATGGCGGCCATCCTGGCACGCGTGCAGTCTGGTGAGGCCGTGCCGCATGCATGGCACGTGCCTTGTTACGCCCTGCTTAGTGTGTATCACTGGTCACCCAGACCCACAGCATTCTTGCTTTCTGCCGCTGCCCTGCAGGCGAGGTTGTGCGCCCGCCGCTGCCTGCGGGCTTCACTCAGAGCTGCTCGCCTGATTGCTTCCAAGAGGAGGAAAATGATTGTTATCTGTTGGGGCCCCTGCAGGCGAGGTTGTACGCCCGCCGCTGCCGGGCAGCGAGGGCGAGCCGGAGGCAGAGGAGCCGGGTGGGTAATCCATGTTACAATAGGCATGACTGGCTGCCTGCCTGCATCTTGCTGCTGTTGGAACAGCATGCCTGGCAGAACTGCTTGAGCGCTGCAGGGAATCGGAACACACAGGTCCCTCCATGCACCCATGCTCACCCACTTTCCTGCAGGCCCCGGCTGGCGCGAGCTGCTGGAGCGGTGCTGGGCGGAGGATCCCGAGCAGCGCCCCGACTTCGGGTGCGTTCGTTGTGCTTTTGCAGTACTGGTTGGGTTTTCCTGACCTGAAATATCAGCATGGAGAGTATTCTGAGCAGCGCCCCGACTTTGGGTGCGCGAGCTAGAGGTGGCACATTTGGATTGCTTGCGTGCCCAAGGGTTGTTTGATGGCACACAAGCTGCACGGGGGGGGGGGGGGGTGTGAGAGTTGCCTGGGACAAGCATGTGGATGCGGATTTGCCCTGTTGCCGAAAGTACTGTTTTTTACCCCATCCCTGCAGTGTGATTGAGGAAGAGCTGCGCGGCATCGCCCGCGAAGTGAAGCGGCAGCAGGCGCCCCGCCGCCCCGCCATCCCCCTGCCCCGCTCTGGCTCCCGCCCCGGACTGCCGCTGCGCCGGCGCGACAGCGGCGGCGGTGGAGGGGCGGGCAACCACGGCCGCCCGGGAGGCGGCCTTCTGCGGCAGGGCAGCGGCGGCTTGGCGCGGCAGGGCAGCCACGGGCTGGCGGCACTGGGTGGCAGCGGCATGGGGGCGCCGGCAGGGCTGGGGCTGCTGGCGGCCGCGGCCATGCAGCGCCCGGTGAGCAGCGAATCAATGGAAGGCGCAGCGGAGGGGCGGGCGTGGCAGGCGCAGCAGGCGCAGCGGGGGCAGCTGCCCAATGGAGTGGGCCAGGGCGGGGAGTGAGGCGGCGCGTCAGCAGCAGTGCAAGCAACACAGCACGGCACAGCGTGTTGGCATGCACCCAAGCAGCTGCTAGGCAGCGCAGCACAGTTCAACAGCGCGTCCTGTTGGTGGGCGGCCCCAGCAGGCGGCACAGCGCAGTGCAGCACAGCGCAGCGGCGGCTGGCGCCAGCAGCACAGGCTGGCTGACACGGCTTGCAAATCTCTCCGGCTAGCCTGGTTGCCTTCCAGGCGTTCAGGATGGCACAAAATGTACCAGTTGAAACAAACCACGCGCAAAACCAAATGCACCCCTTTTCAACATGTTTTGCCACTTCATTCCATATGCACCCTTTGGTGTGTCTGCACTTGTTTGTGGTCGTCTGGTAGCGCCTTGGGACTGCAAGGTGGCTACGGGCAGGCATCCGACATATGCAGCAGCAGTCGATGCCAGAGGGATGTTGGGCACAGCACCACACCATGGGCAGCAGCACAGAACATGCCCAGTGCATGCTGTTGGCGGGCCTCATGGCAGCCCTCAATTCCCGGCAAATTTGGGCGTTGATGTTACAGGGAAAAAGGCCGCAGCAAGGGTGTGG
>VFQQ010000745.1_pt1 | contig 56789 bp, 96 predicted proteins | sample 3512341 | NCBI WGS metagenome assembly VFQQ01 (sample SAMN10412373, study PRJNA504923) | tailings metagenome | isolation source: Relicate 2 Philex TSF1 revegetated site | place: Philippines: Tuba, Benguet | collected 2017-08-29 | reverse complement strand
TGCTGCCCGGCCTCCGACTGGGTGCGGCAGCGCACGGCTGCTTGCTACCGGGCCGTGCAGGACTACCGCCTGCAGTTGATTGCTCAGGTGGGTCACAGGCGCAACCAGTGCTGCAAGTGCGGGCTGCAAATGGTCACCTGCCTGTGCACTTGCACTCCTGGCTGCCTGCCGCATGCGGTTGCCTTGTTCACCTGCTATGCCCTGCCCCGCCCCATCCGCAGCTGGCGGAGCAGCTGGCTGCAGATGAGTCTGGGCAACCGCATGCCAGTGCAGTGCAGCCCACCCTGCGCCTCAATCTGCCCGAGGCGCTGCAGCAGCAGCCCCCGTGGCTGGACCTGTGCAGTTGGTGTGCCAACCGCCTGCAGAAGGTGGGCGCGGTGGGGAGGGCATTGCGCCAAATGTTGTGAGCTGGCCAGTCGCATGTCGGTTGCTGATCCTGGACTGCGCAGCTGGGCAGCGGGCGACTTGTAGCGGGCTGGCAGTGCTGTGGGCCTGCAGTGCCCCCGCCTTGCATGCCGCTAGTTAGGGAATGCAAGCTGCCGCAACTGCTGCCTGTTTGCCTCCCTGCCCCTGCCTTGCAGAATGAACTGATTGAAGAGTCATGCAGGGTGCATGCCAAGCATTCCAGGCAAGATCCCCCAGCGGACGGCGTGGAGGGCGCGCCTGCCGCCGCTGCTGCAAGCCGGGGGGAGGCAGGGGCCACAGCGGCAGCTGCAGACATGCCTGCACGGGAGGCCCAGCAGCAGCAGCAGCAGCAGCAGCAGCAGCAGTGTGGTGGCGCCTGAGATGCGGGCAGCACAGACGGTGCACCAATCACGCCTTCTGGGCAGCCTGGTTAGCCGCCGCCGCGGCAGCCTGGGTGCTCAGACCCAGAGCAGGAGCAGCGGATGCAGCAGATGAGCGGCAGCCACCCGTGCAAACCGAGGCGCCAGCGCAGCTGCGGCAGCACCCCGAACATACGGACAACCGCAGAAAACAGGCAAGCGTGGGGCACAGCTCTGCATGGCCAGGTCCCTCAGCTTGAGCCGCCGGCACCAGGGCGCACCCTGCATGCATGGCCACGGCGGCTGTGCAGGCGCTCAGAAACCCTGGACTCCCTGCCTGTTCCCCTGCTCCAGGCCGCAAGTGGAACCAAGCCATTTGGATTCGGGACTGCCCAGAGCTGCTGGCGCTCTCGTGGAGCCGCGCCGTGGGCGCAGACAGCCTGGCGCTGCTTCCCGGCGTGCCATCTGCCCCCTCCTTGGAGAAGCTGGAAATCTTGCAAGCCACCCCGCAGTGAGTGGGAGGAGTGTGGCCTTCAGCGGGGACTGCAGGTCTCTGCCTGGCAACCTGAGAAGGCACACTGCAATGCAGGCAGCCCCATTCGCAGGCCTCACTCATGGCTGCATCTGGCCTCGCCTGTGCAGGGAGCTGGGACCCAGCAACGTGCTGCTGGGCACAGCGACAGTGAGAAGTTTGCAGCAGAGCGGGCATTGCAGAAGAAGTGGCCTGCACGTTCGCTCACCTGCGCGCCTCAATCCCGCAAGCAAATTGCTTCGGCACAAGCCATGTTTGCTGCTGGACTAGGCCGCCGTCCCTCCCATGCACCTTGCTGCCCTTGCCTCGCGCTTTTCGGGCAGGAAACGAATGTTACAGCGCATGCATTTCCAAATTTGTGGCAGTAATGCAAAGCAGATGGAGCACAGACGGCACAAAGCGCAGCAGCTGGCCAGTTTGTCGCTGGAGCGCCGCCAGTGATGGGGATTTCACAAGCCAGGAGCCGCACGCAGCTAGGCTTGGTCGCGTTTTCACCAGCCTGACGCAGAAACGCACTTCAAACGCTGGCAAAGCAGCCCAGGCCGCTGTGCGCGTGCGCTACCGACGGTGCAGGCTGATCTGCTCTGCGCTTCAGTCTTGTCCTCCGCTGATGGCCCTCACACCAGCTCCGGCCAGCGGCACTTGAACATGACTGCACAGCATGGACGCAGTGGAAGTAGGCCGTCTGTTCATCCACCGGGGCATCTGTCATGTGCTGAGCTGGCGCTCGGCACGCTGGGCACGCCCCCCTGCCTACGACGTGCATGCAGTTTGCAGCTGCTCAAACGCCCGTCTGCTTGCCGCTCAAGGATGCAGGCTGACCGCACAGCCCCTCCACACGCACTCTGGGGCAGCTCCCGGGCCTGCTCCGGTGTGTAGCAGCGGCCCTCCGGCTCCATGGGAGAGGTGCACAGCGCGCCTGCATGAGCAGCAGTGAGGGCAATTTGCAAAGGGGGTGGAAGACGAGTGTCAAGTGTGGAGCGTCGCTGTCAATCCGTTGGCGCCGCTGTAAGAAACCCGGTGGGCAACCAGCACAAACATCCCCAGCACACATCCGTTCCGCGCACATTCGTTGGTGTGGGACTGCACAGCAGCGGGGAAAGAGAAGGGAGCCAACAAGATGGGGAGGGGGCGTGTCTGAAATTCTAGCTTGCACTGGGTGCCCCTTTGCGCCAGCATGTCTTAATGCATTCCTTCGCTCAGCAGCGGCCAGTATGCTTACCTGGCACTCGTTGGCGTCAAACGTGTCGCACGGCACAGGCACACCGCCCGACCGGAGGGCAGGGCCGGCCTCAGCCGCAGCGCCGGCGACGTTGTTGTGAGCATGTGCGCACTCGAAAACCATGGGTGCCAGCTTTTCGGCCACGTTCTTGGGCACGCAAATCTTGAAGCCGTCCAGCCGGGTGCAGATGTAGCAGCGATTGGGGCACTGTGCGGCAGCATAGGCCTCGCACACAGGGGCAGCAGCCACGCCCGCCGGCAACGCAAGCTCCGCATCAGTGGCGGGGGTGCGGGCGGCACATGCCATGCTGACCTGGAGGTTGAACAATGTGAGTTTGCGGGGTTTGTGCGAGCAGGGAGGGCCATGCAGGATCAAGAAAGCGCAGCATGCAACTTGAAGGGCGGGCGATGCCGGCGGCCGTGCGGCGGCAGGGCGGCGGGGACTGGCGGCTGTCGGGAGCTCATCGCGAGATACCTTTGAACTTCACACCCTCCTCTGTACCCAATGCGCACCAGTCCGGCCAAGATGAGCAGCGCCGAGCGATGCATGACGGCTCGTGGGGGACAAGACGGCACCCGGGCTGATCTTGCACTTTGCGCAGTCCCAGACTCTTTAGATGGCTCAATCACAGCATGAAATTGATTCCGTGACCGACGCGCCGGAATGTAATTGCACGCACAGCCACCTCCAGCCCGCCGCGCACAGCGCACCCGTGCCAGCGCTAGCGCAGGCGCTAGCGGCGGGCATGAGATGGCATCTGTGAGGAGCTAGCCCATGCAAGGCACTACGTAGAGTGGATACAGGGTTGTTAGGGTTGTTTCAACACAGCAGTCAGTCTGGCGTCGCTATAGGGCATCTGACAGCCTGGAACATTGTCCTGACAACAAGTGCACAGCCTCTGAGCTGCCGCTGCCGCCGGCGCCGGCGCCATCGCATGAGGAATTGAACAGCCACAGCACCGCCTCAGTGGTGTTGGCAGGGAACTTGCGAGCTGCAAGGAAGAAAAAGCTTGAAGGTGGTCAGGTAGGTGAGGGGGTCATAAAACGCATGCTATGCACTGTATCAGCAGGCAGCCCGAATAGACCAGACCATACTCTCGTGTGCGTCCTGCCTCCAAGCCCGCACCTGTGAGGTAGCAGGCGCCCGGCATGGCTTGGAAGGGCCCCGCGGCCGCTGCAGCATCCCTCAGGCGGCTGCATGCAACTTGCGGGTCTGCGGGCAGCTGCCTGGCGTCTACAAACAGACGCTGGGCGGCTGGCGCGCAGGTGGGTGGCAGGGCAGGTGTTTCATGGGGCAAGGGAGCCACCGCTGTGCTGTTGCAAGCAATCATCAACATTGTCTATTGCACAGCTCTGCGACGCACGGTCGAGGGAAGGCAAACCAGTGCAGGCTGCCTGGCGGGCAGCGGCACACAAGCCCCACCTGCATGCGCCGCGCTGCTGTTGCACAGGGCGGGGTCGCGCAGGTGCTGCACCAGGGCAGGCGACACTTCCTCCGGCCTGCAGGATGTGGGAGTGCCAAGCCGAGCTGAACAGAGTTCAGGATGCTGCAAGGCATGCATCTGCATGCATTCGCCGCTTGCCACCCAAGGCCGTTGGACGGTGAACAGGAGTGAGAACAGGAGTGAAAAACCACTCTCAGTGTTCCTGTGAGTACGAGCCTCCTCTGCATCTGCTTACATGAAGGACTTTGGATGGGGCCCGCCCTGGCTCCAGTCCTGGGCGGCCATGCCCCACGTGCTGCACTCGGTCTCTGTCTGACGCCCCAGGATGGCGAGCAGGGTGGCGAAGTAGTGCTCGTCTGCAAAACACATTGGACGGTGAGGATGTGCGGAGGGTGAGGCTTGCAACAGTGGCTGGTAACTCAGCACCCAGAAACGGAGCTGGAGGGGGCAGTTACTACAAAAGGTGCAGCATGGCAAGGCAATCCAGGGCCAGGCGCAAACCGCCTGGCGTCACAGGCTGTAGCAGCCACGGCGCATGCTAACAGCTCTCACCTCCCACGCAGTCGCGGTAAAAGTTGCGGCGGGCGCTCCAGCCTTGCCAGCAGTGGCGCTCAAAGCTGCCGGGTGACAGGGGTGAGGTTGTGGCTGTGAGCAGCGGCACACATTTCGCTTGCTGCTTGTGATGTGGGTGCATTTGTCCGCCAGCCGGTGCTAGCTCAAACAGTCCAATGCCGCCTGGAAAGCAGCCGCATGCATCCGCCGGTTGCGCATCTGCCCAAGATCCCCACTTGCCAGCGGTAGACGGCTGTGTCTTCCAGCACCGCGGCCACGTGCTCTCGAGTCATCATAAAGAACTGGCTGCTTTTGCGCCAGGAGTTGGGGCTGACGTCGCACGTCTGGGGGGCGTCCGGGAGAGTGGAGCAACGGTGTTGCACGGGTGAGTGAATCGCGACATGCTAGGGGAATGCGCCCGCTGCCGACACGTTGGCAGGCTTGGCGCAATCGACCGCCGCCGATTCCCCAGGCAAGGCAGCAGCCCCGGGTCAACCAATGGCTTGCTGGCAAAGCAGGGTGCCAGCGCGCACCCCCATCTCCAGGCTCCAGCGGTACGCGCTTGTCCACGGCTGGGAGCACGCCTTGATGCGCGACTTGCTCTCACTCATCAGCTGCGCAAGGCCACAGGGAGGGAACACAATTGAGTGGCGCTGCCGCGTCGCCAAGCGACAGCACCGGCATCGCATGCCTCAAACTGCATACGCTGAGCAGAGTGCAGGTTCCGCACCGGTTGCAAGAAAGCACGCTTATCCAGGCAAGGCCTGCCCACCTGCTGGTACAGGGTGAGCGGGTCGTAGAGCGGTATGTCGCTCTCGCTCACCAGCACAAAGCTGCAGGGGGAATGGGGCGGGAGGGCGGATGTGTGGCAGGTGCTCGCACCTCTAGCTTTGCGGCTTGGTTCCGCCCCAAGTCACATGCCCCTGCCCATTTGCCCGATATACTGAGCCTTCCCATTGGTCAGGACCCCACCCGCCCCTCTAGCACAGCGATCCAGCCCTCTCGTCTTCTACCCTCACCGCTGGTTCAGCGGGTCCTTGAACGCTTCCCACAGCAGGCTGCGGGTGGCTTCAACCAGAGACATGTCGCCCCAGGCAGTCGCGATGCGGCGCGAGATGAGGCTGCCCTCCCACAAGCTGCCGGCTGGATAGACTGTGGGCGGTGGGCGCAGGGAGCGGCAACAGGAGTGGCCAGACTCAGCATGGAAGGCAGCCAGGCGAGAATAGCTGTGACCCTTCAGCTGCCTACCTCGTGGTTTCTGTTTGTACACTGCACTTTGACGCAAGCATATCTTGATCCGGCTGCTCACCTGGGAATGAGGGCGGCGCATGCACGTACACGCCGAACAGATGCTGCGCTTTCATCACAGCCGCCGCCTGCTGCTCGGGTGTCACAGCCGTCCCACCAGCAGCTGCCGGCAGGCTGTCCTCCTCAAGCTTCCTGTCTGCGCCTTTGCCACCTGCCAAGGCTGCCGCGCTGCTCAACGGCGGCAGCTGGGCAGTGCAAGCCCGCCGCAGGGCCTGATACTGCTCGGGGCTTGCGGAGCATGCTGCTGCCTGCCGTGGGCGCACAGTGGGGGAGAAATGGTGAGGTCAGCAAGAAAACGGCGCAACACAAGCCTCAACGAGTCCAGCATTGAGTCCACAGGGGATGCACACAACCAGCTGCCCTCGGCCTCGCCACTGGCACCAGCCTTGCCAAGCCTCCCAGCTTTCAATCCCACCCCGCTTACCAGCGTGCTGTGGATTGGCAGCATGCCAGCAGCCGAGGCAAACCACAGGCGCCACATCTCTTCGTGATGCATTGGGCCTCGAGTCAAGAACAGCAGGGCAACCTTGGGCGCTCCCAGGGCCTGTGTAAGGTGCAGGGGGAGGCAGGGGTTGATCGAGCAGGGACGCTGAGAAGCCATCAGACCGCAGCCAGCCGGCTGAGCAGGGCGGCAGGCAGGCCATCAGGCAACACATCAGTGGGGGCTTTAAATTTGCTAATTTGAGTGGCCGGCAGATGCTCGGCTTGGCGGTGCACCCAAATCGTCTGCCCACCTGAGCACAGCTGACGTTGCTTGCAGCCTCAACGATGGGCAGCGGTAGCTCAGCCGGGGGTGGCTGTCCGTCTGGCCGCTCCTCCCAAGCCCAAGAGACAGCTGGTCTGCTGGCATTCCCAGCTGAAGCTGCTGCCTGGCTTGCGATGCTGCCTGTGATCCCTGCCGCCTTGCTTGCCGTGCTGCTTGCTGTCCCTGCTGCCTTGCTCTTGCCGCTGCCCAGCACTACTGTCTTGTTAGAGCTGCCGCTGCCGCTAGCCGTCTCGTTGGCGCCGGCGGCGCTGCCGGATGTGCGAGGGGCTGGTGCGGCCTCCTGCTGCAGCTGCACCGCCACAATGGGCTCGCTGGCTAGGCTGCGTTGATCACCGCCGCCACGCCGCCAAGCGCAGAGCAGTGATTGTGAGTTCCAAGCCGCCTTCACCACACAAACGGCCAGCAGGGCGAGCAGCAGGAGCCGCGCCGGGCGGCGCGCGAGGCGCTGCTGCACCGGCGGCCTGGCAGCGCCGCCAGCCGTCGGCAGCAGCGGCATGGCGGCTTGGGGTGTTTGTGCGAGGCTTCAGGCGTGCAGCAAGTGCGCGCCGGCGCTCTGCAGCGTGGGGCAGCGCAGGAAGTTTGGTGGGCACGGCTTGAGCGGGCGAGTGCAAAACTAAGCGCACCCTTGCCTCCACCTGCTTGCTCGCACCTAGCTGGAGGTTGCAGCAGCGTCAAGTGAAGCTGCTCGGCGGGGCGGGCATCTGCGTGCCTCCTCAGGGCGCTTTCTGGGGCCAGAAATAGCTCGAGTAGCAGTGCAAAGCAACCAGCCACTCAAAGTGCCAGGACCGGCCAGGCTTTCTGTGCAGAAATTTCTGGGACCGGCAGCGGCCGTCCTGCGTGCCGCGCACAGCGGCAGCTCTCCTGCTCAGCAAGATCTCAGGGCAGCATCATTTACAAGGGGTGGCCGCCACAGAGGCAGGGAAAGTCCTATCGATACAAGTTGCGATGGGGAGTGGCAGTTGGGTGGCGCCCAGTGGCTGGTGCGGCAGCACAAACAAGCGGGGAGCGGGCCGGCAAGTCGAAGACAGCAGGGTGTGAAGCGCAATCAACAAAATCAGCAGGAAGGGACAGAGGCGTACGGCCCGCCGTGCGGTGCCGTGGCCAGAAGCAGTGAGAGGGAGGCTGGCGCAGCAATGCCTGCGCCGGCCAGTGGGCCACCCACAAACAAGGGGCGGGCCGTCAGTCCGAGAGTTGCACCAAGGGTGGTCGAAGCAGGGAAGGGCGGAGGAGGGAGAAGCTTGCGGGGTTGAGGCACACTGCACACACACCACCCGGCACCCACAGGGAAGGTGGCAGGTGAGTGGGTGCTGTGCGGTGCCCAGCGCCCATGTGGAAAAGGGGACAAGAGAAGGCAGGCCGTCTGGCTCATTCGTCGTCGCTGTCGCCGGCGTGGTAGGCCGCTGCGCCGTCGCGCTTCTGCTTCAGCATGCGCTGCGCCGCCTGTGAGGGCAGGGCAGTGGGGACAAGAAGAGTTGCAGCAGGGCTTGAGAGTTGTCGTGGAACAGTGGTGCACGAGCTAGAGTTAGAGCTGGACAGCGGCAGCAGCAGCATGCGGCAGCAGCGGCGGCAGCGTTCGACCCAGGCCGCACCTGGCGCCGCCCGTCTGAGCGCAGCAGCTGCACCAGCTCGTCCTGGGAGCACTGCTGCAGAAAGGCCATGTCGCTCTCGTACTCTGCAGGTGGAGCAGACGTGGCAGAGTGAGCATGCAGCAGCGGCCCAGGGAAGCACAACGACAGGGAGAGTTCTGAAGAAGGATCCACAGGCTGTGTGCTCTTGCAGCTGGCCACTCGGAATCACAGCTCACGCGCCCACAGCAAGGCTGAAATCATGGCAACCACAGCAGGCGCAGCGGGGAGCGCACCCGAGGGGTCGAAGTTGGTGATGCCGCCCTTGACGCCCGCCGCGTTGTGCAGCTCGCACCACAGCATCATCTTGTCGTAGGCGCGGGCCGCCTGCGCAGCGGGAGGTAGTAGCAGGAGCGGTTGAGGTGAGGAAGATGGCTAAATGAGGCGCGAGGGCAACAGGCCAGCGGGTAACACCACCCAACCAGAATGCTCCGGCAGCCACATGCTTCCAACAATGGTGGGAGCGCGCAAATGGCACAGAAGCAGCAGCAGGGGGGCTGGCAGCACCCACCTCCTCCTCGTGGTCGAAGCAGCCCAGCGAGGTCGGCTTGCCATTGCGCCTGCAGGGGAAGATGGGCACCGGCTGTATTGGCAACAGCCCAGGTGTGCAACACAGTGTGCTGTTGTGCTGCAGGCCGCCTCTGGCACCGCAACCAGAGGGGAGCCGCCACCAATCATCACTGTTTCCTGCCCCCATCAGTTCACCCCCGCCCACCTGAACTGCGCCTCCCAGCGGCGCGTGGGGAAGGTCTGGTGCACGCCGCGGTACTTGGATGTGAAGGTGCGCCCGCCCGGCTTGCTCTTGTTGGCCTTTGTCACCTTGCCCACCGTGCGCACTCCAGCTGGGCGCTCTGGTGCGCCGCTGCCGCCGCCGGTGGGGAGCGCCGGCACCAGCGGCACCACTCCGCCCTGGCCGCCGGCTGGCACCATGGGCGGCAGGCCAGGCAGGCCGGGCAGCCCGGCTGGCAGTGCGCCGGCCACCACCGCTGCTGCTGCCGCTGCCGCCTGGGGGTCTGTGGGGACCCCCAGCGGCGCCACTTGCGAGGTGGGCACAAAGGTGGATGGGTGCAGGCCGGCCGCAGGGTAGGCTGCCAGCAGGTCGCTGTCTTTCCGCTTGCGCAGCTCATCCCAGTCCGCAACCTGGAGGCGGAGAGAGGGAGCAGCAATAGGGCTGTGAGGTTGGCATAGCACCAAGCCAGATGCAATCTGGCCGCCAGAAACGCACGGCCGACCGAGCCCCAAGGCTGGGCAGCGGAGCAAGCGTGGATCGGAGTCGAAGCGCAGAGGGAAGCAGCAAGTGGGTGCTGGGCGCCACCAACGCTCGTGTGCAGGCAACTCACACAGCCTTTCAGGATCCAAACGTTTTGGCAGCTGGCCTTTTGTCTTCTGCTGACCAACAGCCGCAAATCTGGCACCACCGCCTCTTTCAAATCACGGCCCCACAGCATATTGCAGCAAAAGAAGTCGGCCGCACCTGCGCCCCCGCCGTGGGGTCTGGCTCCCCCGGCGCCCGCCGCTTGCATATGTCTGGTATTGCGCCGCACGACTCTGCTAGGCTGCGCAGCTGGGCCTGCACCGGCAGAATTGGGAGGAAGGAGAGATGTGCTGAGCCGGCGCGAGGCAAGGGTTGTCCGGCGCGGCCGAGGCCCGAGGGCGGGGGCGCCGGCAGCGGGCCGCCGCTCACCACAAGGTCCGCCCGCACCGCCGCGCTCGATATCCTGCGTCCCGACGTCGGGATGGGCGGCCTGCGGGGGTTGGAAGGGTGGGAGAGGGTCAGCACAGGGCGCGGAGGGGAGCGCCGCGGCGCAGCGCGAGGTTGGCCGCCTAGGCTCCGCCTGCTGCCTCACCCGCTTTGCTGCTGCGTCGCCGCGGGCGGCTGCGCCGCGTCTTGCTGCGCCACGGCCGACATGGCCGCGATGGTGAGCCGAGCGCGCCTCCTACGGGCTGTGCACCGCTCCTGGGAGACAATTGGGCGACCCAAATCGCGGGGGCAAGTGCAGCTGCGCAGCCGTGTCGCAAGCTTGCGCAAGCTGGGCCGAGCTGCTCGCTCATGTCAGCCCGCTGCAGGCGAACAGATTCAGGCAGCCCGGCTCCTGGGCGCTCTCAATTCCCTCCCGGCAGGCTGCGTCTTACAGCCGAGGTGCGGCCCCTGCGGGGCGGCCGCCCGCGGCCGGGTTGGCGGCGGAAGCGAGGGCAGGGCCCCGCCCGCGACATACAGAATAGCAAGGTAGAGGCCATAAAAGGGCGGCGTAGAACATGTCAGAGGCGACAAAAAGGGAAGGGAGGCGGGCAGCGGTACAAGTCAGGAGGTAAGGAAAGCAAGCAGGTCAAGAGGCGAGCAAACGGCAGCGCGGCGCGCCGGGAGAGCGAGCACAACACAACTGGTTGGGAGGCAGGCGAGGGGTGCAGGATTCCCACGCAGGCCAGCCGGTGGGGAAGCCGACTTACACGGCAGCAGAGGCTGCGCGGCCGGCCGCCTCGCGCTTGATCTGTGCTGCGTTCATGCCCTGGCCGCGGAAGGCGCGATACACGAGCCTGCGGGTGCGGTACGGAGGAAGGTGTATGGGTGGGCGGCCAACAGGGGCAGTAGTTTGAACCTTGGAGCCAGCAGTACTCGCAGGCCGAGAGAGCAGGAGCAGGGCGCGTGTTCACACACCAGGACAGCAGCCGCGCGCCCAAGCTGTGCACAGCCCTGATCTGCAAAGCACCCCAGCCAGCCTCACTTGTACACCCAGAGGGACCAGAGGCTCTCCAGGGTCCAGAAGCCGGCGCCGATGAAGTACACGATGCCCACCTGGAGGGATCGAATCCGAGTGTAGCATTGTAAGCAGCATATGGACCAGCAGGCAGGAAGAGGGCGCATGTAATGAACCGGCCAGCTGAGCCTTGGAAGGCCAAGGGCCGGCAGGCAGCAGTGCATGCACCTCCGCAGCCGTCCTTCAGCCCCAGTTCTGTGGCTCGTCAGCTCCCCTTCGGTTCCCGCAGCTAGCAAGCAGCAGTGCCAGCTCACCCCCGTGTTGTCGGACAGGCGGTTGATGGCGGAGATGAAGCCGGTGTGGCTCTTCTCGCCCAGGAAGGGCGGGCCTGCAGGGAGGGAGGAGAGGGGCAAAGGGGGGAAGTGGGTCGCAACGAGTCCATACTTGCGCCACATGGGCGATACGGCTCGACCAGCCAAGGACGGCAGCACACTTCCCACCCCATCACGTTCCCGACCATCAGGCGAGGGTGCTGCACTGACGGCACATTGCAACATGCATGCAGCAGGACGGCAGGGCAGCTGCAGCTGCCACGGCTCACCCACGGCGCTCCAGATGGAGAAGACGAGGTTGGCGAAGAAACCGGCGAAGAAGATGGCGTAGCCAAAGGCGCTGTCCTTGATGGCCGCGTTGTACAGCCGCGCGTACCTGCGGGATGCAAGGGCAGCGGCTGGGTTAGTGAGCGCAGTGGCGAGCAGCTGGCGGGCGGCACCTGGCAACCACGGCTAGCCCCTTTCCGCCGTCCTGCTCCCAGCATGGGTGGGGCCACCAACCCTGTGACACCCGCTATGTGCTTTGCCCAGCCCGGAGCGCCCCACAGCCAGCAGGCTGCTCACCAGAGGATGTATGCGCCCGGCAATGACACTGCCTGCGCATATCACCCTAGCAGGAGCGCCTTGATGAATCGAATGAGGGCTCACCAGAGGATGTATGCGCCCGGCACGCCGCCCACGAACCAGATGGCACTCCACAGCCAGGCCGACACCTGAAGAGGGGCAGCGGCACAGCGAAAGGAGCGGTTCACAACATAATCAGGGCCCAGCCCTGGCAATGCACTTGCAGGGGGGGGGGTGCAGCAAGCGCAGCCACCAATACAGTGGATCGCCTGCTTCAAAGGCGTACTCCCTGCAGCCTGCTCTGTGAGATTGTGAGAGCAGCTGACACAGCTGGCGCAGCAGCCCCCCGAAGCACACCTGCGAGCCGTCGCTGATGAGCAGCGCCGAGCCGCCGATGAAGTTCCAGAACAGGCAGATGATGAGGCCCTGCGGAGCGGAGCGGGGGTTGCAGGGTGCGGGGTGTGCGCTGCGGGCCGCTGAATATGACACAGCTCAGCAATGCTCCGCCATAGCAAGGGCGGTGAGGATCAGCACGTGCTGCACAGCACCAGCTTCCACAAATGCACCCCCAGCCTGCAGCTGTGCGAATGATATTCACGCAATAGTCTTCGGCCCCAAGCGCACCAGGTACGCCCAGTAGGCGCGCCGCACGGGGATCTGGGACTGGGCGGGGATCTCGCCTGCAATGACAGGCAGCGTGGCAGGTAGGCAGGTCAGCGGAGGGCGAATGACCATGGGGCAGGTCGCAAAGTCAGCGGGAGTGCCGGGCTTTGTTGGATGCCACACACATCCCGGAATGCACTCAACTAACATGCCAACACAGCAGGAAAGCAGACCACCACTGCGGTGACCTCTGCCGCCCACCCACCCGCGATGTCGTGGTGCACCACGGGGCAGAAGCGCGGCCAGTTCTTGGTGCTCTTGGCCCCTGGGTTGTTGCGGATCTCCAGCTCCAGCCGCCGCAGCTCCGCCTCGCGCCGGTTCAGCTCCGCCTGCATCGAGAGTGCACAAGTTGCACACACCGTCATGCTAGGGGAGCTAACAGCCGCCACTTTCAGCCGCAGCTCCGCCTCGCGCCGGATCAGCTCCGCCTGCGAGTCATGTGCAAAGAAAGAGCATTGATTTCAACTCCAAAGTGCATGCACGGGCTGCGGATCCCAGTTTCACCGCTACAGCTCCATCCTCCGAACAGGCTGCATCAATCGATCCAGACTCAGAACTGCATTGGGTGGCGGTCTGGCTCTGCCGCCGGTGCGGCTGGCCGCTCAGGCACAAGGCACCCCGGTGACAGTCAATGGCAGCTAGCAAACGATAGACGCTGGCTGCTCCGGGTTGCGATACTGAGGACAGGGTGGTACGTTCACATGACCCATTCAAAAGCAGGTGCGCCGTGCCGCACGCATGGGCACAGTAACCACACGGTCCTCTCAGCAAGCCCTCTTCAAAACATACCGCCCCTCTCAAACCAGCAGCAGTTCACCCACCTCGCGGCGGGCCAGGTCTGCTTCCCGCTTGCTGCCCGCCTTGCCGCTGGCGCCACTGCTGGCAGCCGGCACCTCTGCTGCCGCCGGCGCAGTGTAGGCATCGCCGCCCCAGGCGCCGCCGCTGTTGCTGCCCCACGCGCCGCCCGCCGCCGGCACGGTGCCATTGGCCTGCACAGCGGGTGGTGTGTGTGCACTTGTATTAACGTGGTTGTGGTTTTCCGGCAAGTGCCTGCCAGCAAAGAACCTGCGGCAGGCGCACAGCGGCAGCTGGGCGGCGGCGGCGCAGGCGCGCGTCGGGTGGGCCGCCGGCGCAAACTCCAGCGAACCGCAGGCGTCTGGGCCGCCCGCCAAAGCCTTGCGCTGGTGTGCGGGGCTGCTGCAACCGGCTGCAGCGGGCAGGGGCGCCGCAGCGCTGCAGCGCGGAGGGCAGCTGGGCCCCGAGGCTGGGCACGCCCCTCACGTTGTTGGCAAACGGATTATCGTTGGCCCAGGGGTTGTCTGCCGCCATCGTTGCTGCCCTGCCTGCCCGCGGCGCTCAACTCCCTGTTCTGCTGTCGCTGGGGGCAGCTGCTGGCGGGGTTGGTGGGTACAACTGGGCTGTGCAGCACTGCCAGACTGGTTTGCAGCGGGGGAGATGGGCTGGGAGCTGAGCCTCTGTGGCGCCGCCGCCCATTTGGTTGACTTGAGCTGGGCCACGCTTTCAAGCCTGATCGGCGTTTGCCCCTGCATCCAGCGGCATCATCCTGCAGCGTGAGCCCGCGTGCAAGGCCTCCCGGCTCCTCGCCTCCTGCCGCCGTCCGAGGTCCCCTCTGCCCGGCACCCAGCAGCCCTGGCGCAGCCCCCGCCCGCCCCCTGGACCGCCAAGTATGAGGTGGCCGGGCTGAGCAGCGCGGAGTGCCCGGTGCTGAGTTTCGCCGGGCGCGACGCCGAGACCGCCGCCGATGCCGCCGCCGTGGCGGCTGCCGAAGCACGCGAGCTCGCAGCCCGGCCCGCAGCCACCAGGACCGCACAGCTGGCGCTGTATGAGAGGGTCGACGTGCCCTCCTTCCCGCTGCGGGACGGCACCCGCATCCCCGCCGTGGGCCTCGGCACATGTGAGTGGCGGCCAAGGGGGAGCTGCCGTGGGAGGGGAGCGGGCAAACAGCCCATGCGCTTGGCGGTTGTTGTGTGCCGTCTCTGCCTGCCCTGGTTGTGACTCAGTCTGCAAGCAGGCACATTCCACACATTGCCTGCTATGCCACGTGCAGGGAAGGCGGCCCCCGGCGAGGTGCGGCAGGCGGTGCATGTCGCGCTGCAGGCGGGCTACCGACACATCGACTGCGCCTCTGTGTGTGAGCGTATGAATGGCAATGAGGCTGCAGCCGAACGGTTATAGTGGCTGCAGATCTGCTGCACTACGCTACTCGCTGTGATGATGGCGGGAAGTTCGCTTGCCGATTTGGTTCTGCTCCAACCTCAATTTGCAGACCAGAACGAGGAGGAGGTGGGGGATGCTCTCGACCACGTGCTGCGCAACGGGCTGGTGCCTCGGCAGGAGCTGTACATCTGCTCCAAAGTCTGGTGCGTGCGGCTCCTGGTGTTCCGGCAGGGTAGCTGCCTGGTCGCATGCCACAGCTGGGTCGTGTCATGGGTAGGTGTTGGCAAAATTTACACCGCTCATGAGCAGCATATTGTGCACCGCTTATCAGAGGCTCACCTGGCAATGTTTGGCTGCAGGAACACCGATCACTCGGCTGCACGCGTGCGCCAGGCCTGCCTCAAGTCGCTCAAGGCAAGCCGCCATGCCGGAGTACTGCTGAGCAGCAGGCGCGGCAGCCAATCACCACTGCCTTTCTGCCAGAACTGCTAGAAACTGTGGTGGCCCCTTTTACGCTGCTGCTCCTTTCGCTCCGCTTCAGGCGCTGAAGCTGGACTATCTCGACTTGTATCTAATTCACTGGCCGGTGACCGGCAATGTTGGGCCCGAGGTGAAGCCATCCATCAAGGAGACGTGGCAGGTGGGCAGGGGAGTGGTTGGCGAGGGCTTGGGGTGCTGGGTGTGCCAAAGCCGTGAGCCATCTCTTCATCCTGCCACACGTGCTTGTGACGACACGGCTGCCGGTGCTTGGTCATCCACTGCAAAGATTGGGGAGGCTGGTGCTTGAGAGCTCTTACAGATCGCTGTTTGCAGACACCTGGTTGTGCCCGTCCATTCCACTTGCCGCAGGCCATGGAGGGGCTGGTGCGCGAAGGCCTAGTGCGCACCATCGGCACGTCCAACTTTGGCGCCAAGAAGCTGGCTGACATCCTGAGCTATGCACAAATCCCGCCAGCGGTGTGCCAGGTGGGCGGTGTCTGGCTGACATGTGTGGCAGGCGACTGTCCTGCTGGCGTCGAGATGTCAATCGCCTGCCTCCCACACTCCCCTGTTCCTGCAGGTGGAGGTGCACCCTTACCACCGCAACGAGCGGCTGCTGGCCTTCTGCGCACAGAACAACATCCACGTCACGGCCTATGCACCGCTTGGATCTCCAGACTCCGCCTCCATCTTCCCCCGCAAGAAGCCGCTGGTGCTGATGGAGGACGCCACAGTCAAGGCAAGTGCTGGATACGTTACGCAACATGCTGTTGGCTTTTGGCTGTCTGGGTAGATGTAGCACCTTTGTGCGTACCCTACCTGCCCGCTGCCACCACTTTACCGTCCCTGTACTGCCACTGGCGCCCCTGCTGCTGTTCTGCCGCTACAATTATCTCAGCGCCTGCCGCCCCATGCTGCACAGGCTGTGGCGGCGCGCAGCGGCAAGAACGTGGGCCAGGTGCTGGTGCGCTGGGCGCTGCAGCACGGCACATCGGTCATCCCCAAGTCAACCTCCCCCGCCCGCATCCGGTGAGCTGCTGGTGAAATGGCAGCACTTTCGACGTAGTGTAAACAAGGACGCAATGTGTGCAGTCTGCGGAGGGGTGAGCTTATCTGGACAAAGGGCTCTACCCCAGGCCCTGTGCCAATCCCAACATGACAAGCTGGTTTGCGACACGACACCCCTTGCAGCGGCAACCTTGCTGTGCTGGACTGGGAGCTGTCCCCCGAGGACTATGCCGCCCTCAGCTCGCTGCCTTTCCAGCAGCGCATGGTCAACGGAGCCATGTGGCTGGTGAGCAGGGCTGCACAGCAGTTTAGACTTGGTGCGTAGCGTGCACGCGTGGGGTTGTGGCCACATGTATGCAGCGCAAGCGCCTGTGCCACAAGCTACGACAGAGCCCAGACTGCATCTTTCTTACTAACTTCTGCTCGAGCTCCTCCCCTGCCGCAGAACCCCAAGGGCCCCTACCGAACCATGGAGGAGCTTTGGGACGAGCCAGAGGAGGAGGAGTGACGCATGCAAGCCCTGCATCCGCATAGGGCTTTGCTGGCTACCATTGCACGTAACCACCGTGTCTCGAGGCTGCCTGGTGCAGCCAGGCTGCCTCCACCACGACCATTTTGTCTCGGCGCCTCCCGAACCACCAGTTGTTACATTCCTGAAACAGAGCGAGCAGTGCGACGCATTGCAAAGCGGATAGCAAGGAAGTTGCGAAGAGCAGTGATGGGTGGGAGCACGTTGGGAGTGATGGTGAATTGGAGCAGGGCTGTGGCCAGGGGGGTGGACTGAAATGAGATTGCCAGCAAGCGGTCAATGGAGCAAGTACAGTGTGGGTCAGCATGGCAGCAATCAGCACACTCAAAGTCAGGACGCGATTGGCGTGTGTGTGCACTCAGTCGAGCGGCGGCAGGCCGGCGGCCTCGCGCCGGTTCCACCGGCCAACGAGCGCCGAGGCCAGCATGGTCTGCAGCAGGTGAGCCAGCACACAGGGCAGCACCGCAAAGCCGACACCTGGCCCCAGCACGCTGGACAGCTGGGTAATCACGGCCACGGCCACTGGGATCGTCTTCATCGATGACGCAAGCACCACCGCCTTGCGGATGGCCAGCTGCTGTGCAGGGTCCGCGTTGAACCGCACCAGCCGTGTGACCGCCAGGTTTGCAGCCAGCAGCAGGGCGTGAAGGCCCACCGCGGAAGCGGCCGCCGACACCACCATGCCGGGGCTGAGCGGCAGGCCCGCGGCACTGGCCTTGCTGGCTTGCATCCAGGGCACCGTGCACAGGCAGGCGCCCGACAGGTAGTTGAGCAGCTTGCGGTGGTCGCGCTTCCAGAACTGCGCGCCTGCAGCAGCGGGGGCAGGAAGTTAAGGACAGGGTTGGTTGGGCAAGGCCGGCCGGCTGGCGGGGAGGCACTGTAGGGCAAAGTGTCAAGCGAGCAGACAGCAGCCAGCAATGCCATGGTTGCTGCCTGCCAACCGCGCTGGCCCACACACAGGCTGCCGGCCAACTGCCGGCCAGCTGCTCCTTAAGCCGCCTAACTGCTGCCCACCTGGCACCAGCGCCTGGGTGGCTGCGCCCGCCATCAGGGGCAGCAGCACTGCTGTGACCAGATTGCGGAACAGCTCCATGGCGTTGAAGCTGGTCAGCCCTGCTGCGCTGCCCAGCACCAGCGACAGCATGACCGGGATGGTGAACACCTGCGGTGGCGACAGGAGAGCAGGCAAGGTGCGATCAGCTTGCCACTTGCTGTTCAGCTTGAGCAAGGCAGCAGGATGCAACAGTGTGCACATGGGCAGGGCTGGAACGAGCGGCATGCAACCCTTATCACACAAATGCCGCACAAATCCACGTGCAGCACCCACCGCCAGCGTGTTGGACGCGATGGTCAGCAGCAGTGCAACCGCGGTGTTGCCGCCCGACGCCGTTGTGAGCATGACATTGGCGGACAGAGTGGTGGGCATGCAGCAGAAGATAGCCAGCCCCAGCGCAACCTCTGGCGGCTGCAGAGGCAGCCGCACAATGGCCAGCGCGAGCAGCGGGGTGAGCAGCAGCACGGTGGTGAGGCCGTAGGCCACGGCCACCGTGCTGCGCAGCGCCGCAAGGCTCTCGCCGCGCTGCAGCAGCAGGCCAGAAATGAAGAAAATGCCGATGGTGGCGGCTGGGCCGGCGCCCGCTGCCGCAGCTGCCGTTCCCGCTGCCGGCAAGCACCAGCTGCGGCAGATGGGTGCGCAGTGTGCGGGGTCAGAAAGGGCGCAAAGCTGGGCAAGGGGTGCATGGAAGCGGCTGTGCCGTGGAGGCATGATGCACGGCACATGGCAGCCCACCAACTCACCCCAGGACCACAGAGGTCAGCAGGCCGCAGGGCAGGTAGTTGGTGGCCAAGAAGGTGCCAATCCGCTGCAGCAGCGAGGGCTGGGCCGGCTCGCTGCCGGCCGCTGCCGCTACAGTTGGCGTGGCGGCGGCGGCGGCAGCGACGGCCAGGCGGCGGGCGGGCGGCCTGGGCCTGCAAGCGCCATGCCCTGGCACCCAACTGTGCGATGCGTGCGTGCCCGGCCCGCGGGAGGGCTGGAGAGAGGCACGCGGAGGTGCCCTCGGGGTGGCGGTCGCAGCCGCCCACAGCGCCAGCATCGTGGTCTGTGGCAGCGATCGAGAAAATGCGCCGCGACGGATCGGACTGGAGCTCTCGCTTTGCCAGTGTCCGAGCTGGCAAGGAGATGTGGGCAGCCAGCACATGCAGGGAACGGCTGCTGGCGAGCCCCTCTTCCGCCAGCCCAGTCTTTGACCTCAGTCCGCCCGCTTGGCACCGCTTGTGTGGAAGCAGCAGCAGCCCAGCACCATGGCCCTCGCCGCCTGCACCGCTACCCGCGCCTTCACGGCCCCCGCCAAGCTGGCGACCCGCTCCCGCCGCACTGTGGCCGTCCAGGTGCGCCGGGGCTCCCGAGGGCGACCGGCGCCGCCGCCGCTGCCGCCAGCGCTACCGCCCGAAGCGGCTTTGGCACATTGATCGTAGGACAGCAACGCATATTCAACACCAGCCGATAGCAACGGTGGCAGAGGATCCATCGAGCAAGCAGCAGCACGGGATGCTCGATCGCGCAGCGCACTCAGCGGCAGCGCCTGGCCGCTTCAAAGACCAGGCCCTACTTGTGCCGCTGGTGCAGCGCCCTGCTCACTTCGCTGCATGCTCACTTGCTGCTTCTACGCACTGCTGCTATCTTACGCAGGCGAGCCGCGTGTCTGTGGACTCCTTCAGCAAGGACGACGTGATTGTGTCGCCCTCCATCCTGAGGTGCGGGCGAACCGCACCGAGGGCGGCCGTGCACAAGGAGGGGCATGCACTGCCGCTCACGGCTCCTCAGCTTCTCCGGGCACCGTGGCACTTGTTGTTGGCTTTCCCTTGTTGCGCTGCATCTTAACCTAATGCCGCGCTTGTGCACCACCTGTCCCCTCCCTGCCCACGTGCTGTGACTTGGCGCCACCGCTCACCTGCCTTGCACCGCCACCCGTTTACCCCTCCCTTCCATGCAGCGCCAACTTCTCCAAGCTGGGCGAGCAGGTGCAGGCGATTGACAAGGCGGGCTGCGACTGGATCCACGTGGACGTCATGGACGGCCGCTTTGTGCCCAACATCACCATCGGCCCCCTGGTGCGCTTGTTATTGTGAAATGAATCAGTCAAGTGGCGTGCTATGTTGCAGGTGGTCCAACATCACCATCGGCCCCTGGTGCGCGCAATCAAAGTGGATTAAAAATCAGTATGCTGGGTGGGGGGCTGGGCCCAACATCACCATCGGCCCCCTGGTGCGCTCAGCTGCAAAGAGTGCATTGCAGAGGGTTGCTAAGCTTGATGACATCTCGGGCTCTGGCTGTTGCGGCAGCCTTGGGGCCGGGTTGTGACACAATCGTTGCGGCGTTCAGCGCTGCTCAGCTTTATTTGTTGCAGGTTGTAGCAAGTGTCCAAATTGCCCACCGTTCCTGCCTTGCCTTTTTGGTCGGTGGATGCGGCGCGTGACCCACAAGCTGTCGAGCACCCTGCATTTGCTATGCACTGAACCCACCGCACCTCGCGTGCTCCTCTCTGCACAGGTGGTGGACGCGCTGCGCCCCGTGACCGACAAGCCGCCGAGCACGCTGCCGTCAGCGCTCTCAGCAAGCCATTAACTTGAAACCAGTCTTCTTGCTCCACAGGTGGTGGATGCGCTGCGCCCCGTGACCGACAAGCCGCTGGACTGCCACCTCATGATTGTGGAGCCGGAGCTGCGCGTCGCCGACTTCGCCAAGGTGCGGGGCATTGCTTTCGTTTGTGAACACTGTGCACTGCACTGGACGCAAAGTAGGAGCGGCGCGTCGCCGACTTTGCCAAGGTGAATTTTGTTGCTGCGCCGAGCACACCCCTCTGCTGCGGAGTTCTGCAGTTCTGCCTTGTGTTGTCTTGCTGTTGGCTTGCCGGCGCGTTCTGGCACCATCTCTACGCACCACCAGCCCACCTGTCGATCACACACCGTTGCTCTGCCGCCTCCTCCCGTCTTCCCGAGCAGGCGGGCGCCGACATCATCTCCATCCACGCCGAGCCGAGCGCCACCATCCACCTGGACCGCATTGTCAACCAGGTGAGCTGAACAGAACTCCCTCAACTCAGTGCTGCTTCAGGGTTTGCGGTCTGATCTCAGCTGAGCGCTGCATTCACCTGCCCGCCTTGTCAACCAGGCGAGCTGAACAGCGCTGGTTTGGATTGTGTGGTGCTGTCTCAAGGCTGCCTGCTGAGCTCGGCGCTGTGAGGCATTGCCTGTTGTGCAGTAACCATTGTGCAGTCACCAGGACCTGGGAGGCTCCCAGTCTACAAGACTTGCAGCCCTGTATTGTCGATCGTTGTGCTTGCAACTCGGCCGCGTTGTCATTCTTCTGCCCCGCTGTTGTCCTTGGCACAGATCAAGGACCTGGGCTGCAAGGCGGGCGTGGTGCTGAACCCCGCCACGCCGCTGGAGCAGATTGAGTGAGTGGGCTGGAGGACAGAGGGACATTAGGCAGCTGCTTGCAGCACTTGATGGCTCTGGTGCAATCCATATGTTGGGCTTGCTACTCGCCAGATGCATCTGCACAGCACGCATGATAGAATTGACCACTTACCCTTGGTCCTCCACCGCGTGCCATTCCCTTCCCATGCAACAGGTACGTGCTGCCCATTGTGGACCTGGTGCTCATCATGTCCGTCAACCCCGGCTTCGGCGGCCAGAAGTTCATCGAGAGCCAGGTGCGGGGCGGAGCGCAGTGTGAAGAGCAGGCGCCAGCCAGCCAGGGCAGTTTGAAGAGCAGGCGCCAGCCAGCCAGGGCAGTTTGAAGAGCAGGCGCCAGCTGCTGGCGCCTCTGAGCCATCATGCAGCTGCAAGTGTGGTCATGGGTCTCCCCATGCATGTGCTGTGGTCATGCGCATCTCCCCCTCTTGAACGGCTAGCCGTATGTAAAGCTGTGCACCCCCTCACCATGCCCTCGCAACTTTTCGTCTGCAGGTGGGCAAGATCCAGCGGCTCAAGAACATGTGCCTGTAGTTTGTATTCTGTGCAGCATGTGCTTCACTCGTGTGCATTCCCTTGCTCGTCTGCTGCAGGTGGGCAAGATCCAGCGGCTGAAGAACATGTGCCTGGAGAAGGGCTGCAACCCCTGGATCGAGGTGGACGGCGGCGTGACGCCCGAGAACGCGTACAAGGCGAGAGTGGAAGGGGGCAACAGGGGTGTAGGCAAGGCGTGTCCCATACTCCTGCTGTCCCTTTTCAACGGGCGCCCCTCAGCCAGGGCATGCTGCCCAGCCTCGCCTGGGCACTGATGGCGGCTGCTCCCGCCCCCGCTTGCATGTGACGCCTGCCGCTGCTCGCCCCCTCCATGTGCTGCAGGTGATTGAGGCGGGCGCCAACGCCATTGTGAGCGGCAGCGGCGTGTTCGGCGCCAAGGTGAGACAGCGGGCTTGGGAGTGGCGGGCAGGTGTTTCGTCGTTTGCATCACAATTTGCATTGCAGCGCGCAGCTTATGTCTGCAGCCGCCTGGTGCCTGAATGCTGCCGGATCCCAATGCTGCTGCGCACTGTCCTGCACACCCTTCTGCTGCCCTGCCGGGCCCGCCAGCCTCAATACCCGCCCGCGCTCCGACCTTGCAACTTGCCTTCTGCGTGCCAACATCCTCTGACGTCATTTTCTGAACCGCAGGACTACGCGGCGGCCATCAAGGGCATCAAGGAGAGCAAGCGCCCTGCCGCTGTGCACGCTTAAGCGGCCAGCCATGTAAGCCGTCTGCGTGCGGATGACGTGCGCCGGTGCCTGCCTGTCCGGCAGCATTAGACCCGCCCTCCGCCTGCCCGCATGTCATGGCCCGTCCCCTGTGTTATGGGCCGCCAGCGGGGCTGCTGCGCTGCCTTGCAGCCCCGCCGCGAGGCCCCTGGATCTGCTTGCGATTTGATTTCCCGCTTTCGTGTCCGTTTTGCTGCGCTCAGAAACGCCTGCCCCATCCCCGCATCCCGCCGTATTCTTTCCGTGCCTTATTCCGCCGGTGCCCTGCTCGGAAGCGTCTGTGCGCCGTAGCCAGGTTTTGTAAGTGCCAAACTCAAAAGAAGCAGTAGCGATGCAGATGTGTCCCGTCGGCGCACCGCTGACGCCCGCGCTCAGTGTGCACTGACCAGCGTGCTCCCATGGCAACGTCCTCATCTCCTGTTGGAGACCATTCTCTCCAATGCACGTGGCCCCGGAGTGGGCCTGATGGGATCCTACATGAAGTTGCAGGCCGAGGGGGCGCAAGGTCCATGCTGCTGAGTCGGCACGAGCGCCATCAGTATCCTCAGCCAGCTGGCACTCCGGAGGCCATATAAGCCCTCCCGCGCGCCTGCAACAGGTAATTGAGCTCCTAAACGACAACAGCAGCAGGCTCAGCGGGCCTCAGGTGCAGAGCGGTGAGCAAGCGGCCGCTGCGGGAGGTGGTGTCCCGACGCAGCTTTGTGTTCAAGCGGCGTGGGGTCTACCCCCTTTCATCGGCGCCAGGGCGCTGCAATTCAGCGGTGGAGGGCCCGAGCACGTGCGGAAACACGCCAGCCCCCCTCCCGCCTGCTGCCTTCTCACACCCGCTGGCTGTGTACCCCTCCCACGCGCAGATCTCACGCCCCGCAATATGCCTCGGGCTGCCGCAGCGCCCCCTCGGGCCGCCGCTGCTCTGCTGCTCATGGTGGCCGCGCTCACCCCCGTCGCCCTCGGCTGCTCCTCGTTTCTGGTGAACTGCCCCGACGCGGATGGTGCAGTGGTGACTGTCCGCACGCTGGACTTCTCCTCTGACCTGACGGCGTACACGGTGAGCAGCGCCACGGGCTCTCAGCCTGCCACCGGCGGGCATCCTGCCGAGCGGCCACACAGGAACCGCTGCGGCGCACGCCGTCCATTTGTTCCTGCCATCGCATCTAGATCTTGCATCTGCCAAACTTATTTGATACCTCGCCCAGCCCTCCTGAGCCACCACCAACTTGGTCGAGCCTCTGTTCTCTGCCCCCGCCATGCTGCACAGAACATCACCCTCTTCCCCAAGGCGCTCGAGTTTGAAGGGCTGTCCATTCAGGAGGGCCAGGCGCCGCCCAAGTGGCAGTTTAACCACACCTTTGTCGCTTCCACAATTGGCGCCACGCTCGAGCTGGATGGCCCCGCCACTCCGTGAGCCGCCAGGCTGCTCTGCTGTCTAGCCTTTTGCACGGGAAACACCCAAATTGGCAGCACGGGTGGGGTGTCGGCGGCCTCCGGGCGCAGGCGCATTGGCTGACTGGGCCGACAAAGTTTGTGCTGTGCTGCACATGTGCCAGTTGAACAGGCTGCAAAGCAACGCTTGCCGCATCCACCCACCATCTCTATCCCCGCAGGTGGGACGGCATGAACGACGCAGGCCTGGCCGTCGGCTGGCTGTGGCAGAGCAACGTGACCTTCCACAACAGGTTCGTGCTAGGGCGGGCGGTGGGGAGGGTCGCCAGTGCACGCATCCAGCTGTGAGCCGTGCTGAGCGCTGTGCTCGTGTGCAGATGCCATAAGACGACGCTGCAGCTGGCAGGCGCCCACTAGTGACCCAGTGCGCGCTGCCCGCATGCATGTATAGCAACCCTCTTGCTCCCGCACCTCCCTCCTGACCTAGCTACGCTTGCCTGCCTGCCTCCCTGTCTTTTCTGCTCAGGTACAACGCCTCCGGCCCCTCTGAGGCGATTGTTATCACGGATGTGCCCTACTACATCCTGGGCAAGTTTTCAACCGTGCAGGAGGTGAGCGCTGTGCACCGGGCTGCTCTCCCCCAGTGCAGGAGGCTCAGGACTGTGAAGGGTGCCATGCAGGACGGGATGGGGCGGGCGGCCGCGCATGCGCACGGTGCCGCCAGTGTAGCTTCGAGGTGCCTGTGCTCGCCCTGCTGTGTGCACATCACGGGCTGCTGGCAACATCAGCCATATGCTAGATGGAGCACGCTGACTTGGCAAAATGCACTACCCTGCTCCCCTGCAGGTCCGTGAGTGGCTGAACCCCGACGAGCTGCAGATCGTCACCAAGGCGAGGTTCCCCTTCCTCTCAGCAAGGATGCCGGACCGGCACTGCCTGGTCGTCTGCCAAGCAGCCCTCGACACCCGCTGCCAACACGGCTGCAGATGCATGTGCACAGCGGCCTGCAGATGCATGTGCACCCTCACCAATGCTTTGTGCCGCTCCCCCGCCGCCCTGCAGTTCAACCACCCCAAGGTGCGCGAGATGCTGACCACCGTTTTCTCTTCCGACCCCGATATCCTCAAGTAAGTGTGGCTGTGGCTTTTAGAACCGGAGGCACCTCCGGTTGGGCTTCGCTTACGGTTGTGAGTTGTTGAGTGATAGGTGTGGGTGCGCAACGCGGGGCTTGATATTTGGCGACACCAGCAGCTCTCCACGCCACAGCTGTCCAACTGCGTCTGCACTGGCTGATTGTTTTGCACTGGCTGAATTTTCCTGCAGGCCCGACGACGACGGCACGCTGTTTGTGGGCCTGCACCTGCACATCACCGACGCCCTGGGTGACGGCCTGCTGCTGGAGGCCACGCGCGACGGCGGCTGGGCCACTTATGACACCCGTGAGCATACTGGGCACTTTCTTTTTGCTGCTGGAAGGAATTAAGGTTCAGGAGGGCTGTCACTTGGGCTGGATGTGATGCAAGCATTTGCGACAGGTTGCTTTGAGCCAACACGCTCGCTCTCCCACCCAGCAAGCGTTTGCAGCTGTGCCCTCTTTGCCACCGTTGTGTTGCAAAGCCCGGGCGCCGACTCAACCATCCAATCTTCCCACCCTCCCACCCTGCAGCCGTGCTGACCAACGAGCCCTCCTTCCCCGACATGCAAGCGTGGATGGCGGCCTACAAGAAGTACGACTTCAACAGCGTGCCCGGCATCGCAAACGCACCCGCTGTGCCTTGGGTGAAGCCCGAGCTCATTCCCTTCAACTCCGCCAACGATGCCAAGGACACCGGCTACTTCGGCAGCCAGGTCAGCAAAGCAGCACGATGGAGTTGCAGCGCCACTGGTCCTGCGCATGTTGCTGGGCCCCCAGCTGTCTTGACCGCTCCCCTCCCCAACACCGCCCGCCTGACCGCTCCCCTCCCACCGTCGCCGTCCCGCCCCTTCCCTCTGCCGCAGTCGCGCTTCCTGCGCCTGTCCATGCAGAGCGAGAACTGCAGCAGCTGGGCCTGGTGAGCCTCCAACTGCTCCTGCTGCTGGGTGTGTCGGAGGCGTGCTGTGGTAGCTGGGGCATTCCGTGTGTACAGACTTGCTGAAGGCAGCCGGTTTGATCCTCCCGCACCAGAGGGCGCCCTAACCTGGTCTGCCCCAATCACCCTGCCCCTCGACCCCTGCCATCCTACAGGCCCAACGCCACCTGGTCTCCCAACGGCGCCTCCGGCGGCGGCGACCCTCAGGACCTGGCCCTCAAGCGCGCCCAGAACTGGCTGGGCTCTGTGGCGGTGCCCGTGGGCGTGCTGGGCCAGAAGAGCCCCACCGCCATTCTGTACGCCACGCAGCTGGCCTTCCTGAAGGACCAGACGGGCGCGGTCTACTACTACAACTCTCCCACCAACAACGGTGCGTGCATTGGGTGGGATGGGGTAGCTGCTGCCCACGCCGGACGGCACAGGGTCGCACCTGACATGTTGCCCGCAGGATAGTCATCATCCCAAGCGCCGCTGGTCTCCGCCTGCTCCTGCCAATCTCACTTGCATGCTCAGACATGCTGCAGACAAATGAAACTTCGCTCCCATCCATCCGACTTCATGCAGGCTGGCTGAAGATCGATGTGGGTGCCCTGTCCGACGCCCGGGAGGGCACTTGGTTCCCAGTGGCTGCCGCCGCCCCTGCGATCCCTTTCGCAACCGATGTCACCGGGGGCGCTGCCTCCATCTGAGCAGCCAGTGCACTAAGCTGAGCACCGGACGCTCTGATGCGCCAGGCTATGTTCAGCAAGATTACCACCCAGGCCTCAACAGTACCATGGCTGCCTGCCAAGGAGCTGGCACCCTCCCCTACCATCAGTATGCTTTGTTCTGCACATGCCGCCAGTCCTGCGGCACATTGCCCACTGGCCCCTTTGCTGACGCCCCATTCTGTGCCCATCCCCCCATTATTCCGTCTGAACCTTCATCCCGAACCGTAGCGTCAAGCCCTTGAACGACAGCCGTCTGTGCCCTCTCCCTTTTGCATGATTGTGCACCATTTTGAACAGCCTCCCGAACCGAGTGTTGCTTTTATCGCTGCCACCGCTTGCTGCAGCTGCCATGTAAACTTTGCTAAGACCGCATGCCTGGTGTTTTCCTCTTTGTGATTTTGGTCGTGTAACCAATGCGATTCAGTTACAACACATACAGTCAACTCAGGTAGAAGTACAGCTGCCGCGGCTAGCTGGCGGGAAGCATGATGCGACGCTATCGCCGGCCGCGCCCCCTGCCGCCGCCGCCCCTGCCGCCACCACCCCTGCCACCGCCACCCCTGCCACTGCTGCTCCTGCCTCCACCGCCGCCCCTGCCGCCGCCGCCACTGCGGCCGCCGCCGCCACGCCCCCCGCCGCCACTCCTGCCGCCGCCGCCGCCCCTGCCGCCGCCGCCGCGCCCGCCCCGGCCGCCCCGGCCGCCCTTGCCGTCTGGCGCATACCGCGGCGTGAATGTGAGCTCTTTGCTGCCTCCGCTGCGTGCCGCCGCATTTGCAGCCTCGCCCACCGTCGCCGCGCGCTGCCCCAGCGGCTGCGCCTTTTCCGCCGCAAACGACTTGCGCTGCATGAAGGCCGCCGCAGCCGCCTCGTCCTTAGCTGCATACATGCGCGGCTCCCGACCAGACAGCCCCGCATCGTCGCTGCTGCGCAGCCGCTTGTCGCGGTGTGCTGTGCTGCGCCGCCGTGCCGCCGCCTCCTCTTCCTCACTCTCATCCTCCTCGCCGCTGCTGCCGCCTGCTGCATTTCCATCGTCATCATCGGCCTCCAGCGATTCAAAGTGCTCGGCAAGCAGCTTGCGCTCCTTGGCTGGGTCTGCAAGGTGGATGAGGGAAGGTGGCAAGGACACTGGTCAGAATGGCAAGCTAGCCACCCAGGTGCAGGCTCGATACACAGTGGAGCTCGCCTGCTCACAGCCGCAGGCAACACACGGGCACTGAACATGCAGTAGCAAGAGAAACATGCACATGAGGAGGCAATTGGAACTTGGAGGGGCACTAAACTGCGGCAACTAAACGAAAGCATCCCGCAGCGCCCGCCCGCGCACCCGTGTTGGGGTGCAGAAGCTTCCACTCCGAGCTGTGCTCGTCAATGGCAAACTCGGGGTCCTCAAACATGACCTTGAAGCGGTCGTCCTGCACAAATGTAAATGGAAGAAGTTCCAGTCAGCTGGGTTGTCTCATAACGCCCCATCGCCGCGCCTGTGAGCGCCAAGCCGGCCTGCAACCTTGGCTCAGGCCCGCTGCCTCAGCACTGCCTCACCAGCCAGCCCATCCCATCCCAGCCATCAGCGCCCATCCAGCCCATCCCTGATGATCATCCCCCGCCACTCGCCTCCAGCAGGGTGGGCTGGCCGGTGGCTGCCGCCTTCTTCTTCTTCTTGCCGCCCTCCTCTCCAGTGTCCAGGCCCGCCTGCTCAGCTAGGATGCGCGCCGCTGCCTGCGCGTTGACCTGCACATGAGCGGAGTTGAAATGGGCAAAGGTGAGCAGCTCGATGACTGGGGAAACACATGCATGGGTCGCAGCAGCTCCAACCCTGATAGCAACACGGTTCACTTGCAAAGCACCCACCTTGGGCAGCTTCTTGACCAGGGAGATGCGCGACCGCCGCTCCTCATCCAGCTTCTGCTGCACCCGCTTCTGGCGGTACGCGTCGTACGCAAACGGATCTGCGGGGCGGGCAGCACAACAGGTGGGTTTGCAGACTGCTCCATAGAAGGGCTGGTCTTTGGTTTGCCATGCAGCCAGTCATCAAGTCAGCACGAAAAAGGGACCCATGCCCCTTGCCGCACAATCCAGGAACCCACCTGCGATTGCCTTGGCCTTGCCATACAGCCGGTTGTCGATGAAGAAGCCGTGCATGTAGGCGCGCAGCAGGGGGGTGCCCACCAGGTGCGTGAGGCCCAGCTTCTCCTGTACAAGAACGCGTGGGAGGGTAGGGTGGCAAAGCGTGAGGAACAACATGAGTGGCGGTGCGCACAACGGGCCCTAGGCACGCTTCACACAAGATATAGGCAAGCGCAAGCGGTGGCAGAGCAAGCAGCAGCAGCATAGATGTCCGGCTGCGGCAAGCGGGCCGTCCTCCCTGCAGCGGATTCCAAACACCAGCACGCAGTGACAAGAGCTCGTCCGCTGACAACAGGCGTCTTTGGCAACGCACCAGGTCGGCACGCGTGACAAAGCGGTAGTCGTCGTAAACAGTTGGGTTGACCTTCTCCTCCAGCTCTTCTGTCAGGCTCTCCAGGAAGGAGCACCACTTGGGGGCGGGGCCCAGGCCCGGCACAAAGTAGGCGCGCATGCGGGCTGCGGCGCGGGGGTGGTTACACGAACGAGCAGGCTATGAGTGCACATGCAGCGCACAGACGCACGCACGCTGCAATGAACCGGTGGGAACACAACCAAGCAACCGTGAGTGGCAGCAGCATTTCAACCTCAATGCACAGGTGCATGCGGGCGCTGGTGCCAAGCCGCTCAGCCCTGCGCCAAGCTGCCCACTCAGAACCTCAGCAGGCCCAGCAGTGCATCTCTTCTGTCTGCGCTTAAATGCCAAACGCTGCCTCACCCGAGTCGCAGCCGACCATGATGAGCCCGGAGCGCGGCCAGATGCACACATCGTTGATATCTGCATCCCCTGGCTCGATATTTGTGAAGCCCTCGCCGCTGTCCGCCTCCCACACCTGTGCATTTGGGGGCAGGGCGGAAGGCCGTAAGAACACGTGCACTGGAAGGGCAACATGTGTCGGTGAAGGGCTGGGGTGCAGTTGCAGTGCGTTCAGCGCTGTGCGCCCACCCATGACTGCCCATTGCATCGCCACTTGTGCAACCCCACGCTGCTAGCGTTGCAACCGCCATGAAGGCTATATTCGCGTCGACAGCGCGAAATCCGCTGCTGCTCGCACCTTGATGATGTGTCGGTCCGAGGAGATGACGTGCTGCCCCGCCCGCCCGTTGATGGAGGAGTGGAACTTGATGTCCACGATCTTGGAGTCGTACATGTGGTCCTTCACCACCATGGGCCGCTGCAATTAGCGTAGGGTTGCATGCAGGGTGCGCAGGAAGTGAGCAAGAGCAGTGCATACTGCCACAACTTTGGAGTCAGTCGTACATGTGGACGTTGGCCACCATGGGGCACTGCAGAACGGGGAGCAACGGAAGGGTGGGAGGGTTCAGCAAGCTGGTACTGAAAAGTGCATGCAAGTGTAAAGGGGAGCCACCACGCAAAACGCAGCCCCATGCTGGCATGCAGAATGGACCAGGCGGTGAGCTGAGCACTGCAAAGCGGTGCACCCACCTGGGAGCGTAGGTCGAAGAGCGCGACCAGCCCGTTGCCCGTGCCCACCGCCATGTGCATGCCGCTGTCGTCAAACCGCAGCGCGGTCAGCGGCTGGCCACGTGCCCCCGCCGCCGCCGCCGCATCTAGCCAGCCAAGGGAGTCGCGCTGCCGCAGATCAAAGCACTCCAGAGCTCCGTCCTCTCCCGCACAGGCCAGCAGGCCGTGTGCAGGGGAGATGCCGCAGGCATTTACGGCGGGGGAGCGGGATTGCAGGGGCGCCAGGAACCGGCCCTCTGCCAGGTTCAGGCGGTAGACCTGGAGGAAGGAAAGAAAGGCCGAGATGAGAAGGTGAGTGAACGTGCTGTGAGGTGTCGGTGGGGGACGTTGAGGGGCATGCATGGCAACACGCACGCCATGCAGGACAAGCAGCAGCTCGGCAGGAACAGGCAGGCGGCTGCCGCAGCAGCGCAGGCCGGCCACTGCAAACATCACAGCAGCGCCCAGCAGCACACAGCGCTACACCCTGGGCGCCTGCCAGCAGCAGTTTCTCACCACCAAGCAGCAGCTCAGACCGCACAGCAGCACACAGCCCTGCACCCTGGGTGCCTGCAAGCCACCTCACCTCGGGCGCCGAGGCCGCCACCAGCAGCTCGGCTGAGAAGGGGCAGTAGGCCAGGTCCCGCCCAAACTTGGGCACCCGCGTCTTGTAGTAGGCGCCAAAGCGGGCGTGGAAGCACACGCTGCAGTCCAAAGGGTGGGAAAACAGGGCAGGCGGGCATTCGGATGGGATGTTGGATATCGAGGGTGTCATGTAGGTGCCGCCGGCGTCCAGGGCCCTTAGCCGCAGCACTCAACGGGCGGGCACCGAAGCAGCAGTCACCCCGGTGCATTGCCTGAGTTGCACAGCTGGCTAAACACAATCGAGTTGCCCGCACCTGCGGTCGGCGCACAGGAACACGGCTTTGGAGTAGTCCTCCGACAGGATTTGAAAGTCCACGATTTCGGCGTCCAGGTGGCGGTCAAACTTCATGGACAGCTGGCTGACGTCGTAGCACCGCATCTGCGGCGGGGCGGGCGAGCAATAATCAGCTGTCTACGCCAGCGGCGGCGCCGCGGCAGCAGCGATGCAGGGACGGACAACATGAGCAGCAGCAGCAGCGGCGCGGCGGCAGCAGGGGTGGCATGAGAGCGGTCCCCAGCAGCAACGGCGTAGCAGCGTAATGCTCGCACGTAGGGCAGCAGCTGCAGCTGCACGCAACCGGCAGCCCTAGCAAACTGCTGCAGCAGACTTGAGGCGGGTGGTAGCCCTAGGCGGATATCATTCCAGCATCTCACCTGGGGCGGGTGGTAGCCCGATGCAAAGATGTACTGGCCGTCGGGCGTGACCTTGATGCGCTGGCAGCCCGCCGGGAACTCAAAGTCCTGCGGCAGGAAAGCTAAGCAAGCAACATTTCAGGCCTTTGCAACTTACCGAGCGCGACTCATGCAGGGGCTGCAATGCAGACGCTGAAAGCAGGCAAGCGTCCACGAGCAGCCGTCCACAGTTCAGCAGCAGCCACTCCCTTTCACCGCCGCACCTGGATGAGCTCGATGCGGCGCCGGTACTCCTCATCCTTCCGCAGCGCCTTCTTCTTCTTGTCGCTCAGCCAGGCAGGGATGTTCTTGCCCCCCGAGACAGTGTACACCTGCAGCAAGGGTGGCAGCAAGGGTGAGGTGCGGCCGGCGGCGGCAGGCGGCGGCGGCGGCACCGGCAGTGGCAAAGCGCGGCGGCAGCGCCTCAGCAACTGGAAAACGTCTGCACTAGCACGCTGCTTGCCCCCGAAAAGCTGCTAAGGGCCGGGGAGGGCCGGAAACCGGCGCCGCCGAGCGAAATGGCCCGCATGGCCCGCGCACCTTGACGCCATCGGGCGCGCTGACTTTGAGAGCCATTGACGACGCTCTGGGCAGCCGCCCCGCCCCGTCCGGCGCCGCCGCCCACTGCTCGCCGCCACGCCTGTTGTCGGCTGCGCCTGGCGCACTGCTGAGTTGATGGTGTGGCTGTGGAGAGCGCGTTACATATTAAAGCGGCCGCATGCGGCTTCCTTCCTTCCTGCCGCTGCCGCCGCCACAGCAGGGCGCCGCGACCTGGCCGCGACAGCCTTGGGTTGTGTATTGATGCCGCACGCGCTTCAGATGCATGTGATGCATGCAACCACATCTGGCTGCACAACAAAGTCACTGTCGAGCCGCCCTTTGGTGTCCCGCCAAGGCCGCACACAGCGGCACACGGTGGGTTGACAGCGGTGCGCAGTGTTCCAGGTTGAACCCGGCTAGCGTTTGAGCGGAACAGCACCCTATCCGACTATGACATGCTGTGTTAAATCCGTCCTGTCACGCTGGCTTAAGTTGCCTGCACAACCGTGCATGTTGTGGCAGGAGGCGATGTGTCTGTACCGTCTTCACGTGCCTGCCCGAGGGCGACCACTTCAGCCCAGCCAGCTGCCGTTTGCAGGGCCGCCGCTTTGTGGGCTCGCAGCTCACAGGCACGGCTGCGCTGAGCCATCCGGCTGCCCGGCCCACCAACAAAGCAAGCCACTCCGCCCAACCCTTCCACGCCGCACCAGGTCCCGCGCTGGGCCGCTGCGCCCCTGCGCCGGCGCGCCGGCGCACTGCCATTGCTCAGCGCCTGCGTTCTCCACGCTGTCAAGAAGTTTATCTGTTGACCTGTGGTGACCTGCTGCATGCACCACAGCCCTGTTTCGCGGCAAGTATGGACGCTCGCGCGGCCCACGCGGCGCTGTGCACCGCTGCCCCCACGAGCGCAGCAGCTGCACCGGGATGTCCGGTTCAGCTGCCAGGAAACGACGGCCAGCCCTCCTGCCCCACGGTGGCCAGCGGCGGCGGCGGCGACGGCAGTGGCAGCCGGGAGATGGGGCACACATCCTCATCTGCTCCTCAGACTGGGCAGCTGGGCCTCAACTGGCGGTCCCTGCAGCGGCAGCAGCAGCCGGAACAGCAGGCGGCCCGGCAGCAGCAGCAGGCCAGCCAGGGGTGGGGCACGGGCGACCTGATGCGGCATGTTGAGCAGGCAACCTGCCTGTTTGTTCTAGGCGTGCAGACGGTGCTGTGGGCCCGCACAGCCTCAGTGCTGACCCCCCGCGGCCACGTACACCAGTTGGCACAGGTGGCGCTGCAGGCGGGATGCCTGGTGCTGGCGCTGTGCCTGCCGAGGGAGGCATGGTGCCGCTACCGGTGAGCATGTGTGGCGCTCATCGGCTGGGGCTGTTAAAAATGCACCAGTCGAACGGCTTAGGTGTAGCTTGTGCATGCACGCCATGTGCTGCGACATTGGAATTCTCATTCGCAGGCTTACCATGCCCTGCCAATGTGCAGGGGCTGGCTGATCACCATGTTTCGCATCGGTAACGCGATTGTGCCCAGCCACCGCTCCACAAAGGCGAGTCGAGGGCCGGTTGGCTAACTGCTGCAACCTATTAGCCTCTGCTCAGCTCTGCTTGAACATCATCATATGACGGCAGAAGCAGCTTTGCAGAAAGTTGTTACGCTTCTCTCCTGGGCTGCTTCTGCTGCAGGAGGGCACCGCAGTGCTGCTGGAGTATGCAGCCACGCCGCGCTGGAGCGGCGCCCTGCAGGACTGCTTTCGTGTGGCAATAGGCGAGGCGGGCATGCAAGGTGTGAGCTTTGCTGGACCAGAAGGCAGCTGCCGTGCAACACATTGCAGTGTGAGGCAATTCGACTGCACTGCACCCCGGTAGGCATCAACATGCTGCGACCTTTCACCGCCAGCACACCGTTCCACCCATGGATGTGCAGGTTCGCGCGTGCTGCTGGTCGCGGTGGTGGGCAGCATTCTGCACCAGCCGCCGCTGGCCGTCCTACTTCAGCAGTGCGCCATCATGGCGCTGGTTGCCAACAACAGCGGTTACTGTAAGTGAGGTTCTGCAGAATTGGGCCCAAGTTGGGAGGCTTGGCTGCTGAAGACTGAATCAAAATCAATGTCATGTTTACTGCCCGCCGGCATTGCAGGCGCCAGCCCGCTGCTGTCCGACCCGCTGACGCAGCGGCGCCTGAATGTGCTGGCTGGGTGGCTGGACACCTCCCTCTTCATGCCGCTGGCGACATACAGCGTGCACAATGACAGCGGTGGGTGCTGCTGCTACCAAGCAGGTGCACAGGAAGTGAGGTGCAGCCGGCCAGTGGCTTGCAGTGTGGGCAACGGGGCAAGGCTTTCTGAAGCGTGGCTCTTCCCCGCGCAGGAACCGTGCACACACCTGCACTCCCCTGGCTGTTGCATCCTTTGCTGTGCAGGCGGCCAAGAGCTGACTTGCAGGGCAGCCATGACCATGCTGCAGCTGGCTGTCGGAATCCTGCTGCCGGCGCTGCTTTCGGCAATCTGGGTCCAGCAGCGAGACGGCGAGGACGAAGAGCAGCAGCAGCGGCGGCGGCGGCATGTGCGGTGGGCCCCGGAGCGCGTGGCAGCAGCATTGCACTGGCTGTGGGAACGCGTGAACACTGCTGTACATGAGACATTTGCAGGCGCGGAGGTGCCATCCATTCACCGCACTGTGCTCGCGTGGATGCTGCTCGCGCATTGCTGGCTTGCAGCCAAGGTGCTGGTGGCCTAACGCTTGTTAGTTGTGAACTTTACACTTTTTCTAACAACTCGATTTTGCCCAGCCCTTGAATGACTGTCCACTTGCTCACACAAATTAAGTTAGTAATCTTTTGCTATTCATTGAGAGCAGACCCAGGTTGACACACGAACAGCAGCAGCAACCTCCACCGAGCCTCGAGAACCAGGATGAAGAGAATATATGAGGAGGTGCCTGATTGACAGGCCTTTGCAGCCAGGGCCTGCCCCCGCCTCATGGGGCGTCTTGACTGCTCAGTGCAAAGCACATCTCAATAGTGCAGACGCTCATGCAATAGCCGCAGAGGGCGCAGTAGCTTGTGCCGTTGGGGCATCTCGGCTTGTCCAGAAAGAGTGCCACGCCACCAGAGGCGCTCGTGACCTCTGCAGCGTAGTAGGGGTACGATTGGCGCATGGGGCGTGCCAATTAGTAGGCCGACGCCACCCAGACAATTGCAGAGGCGCAGATGCAGCAGCAGCAAAGGGAGCTGGCTGGCACTCGACTCCTAGCTGGAAGCGGCAGGTGACCCCACATGCTCCCATGCATGCGCGCCTGCCCTCACCCAGCTCGGTTTGTTGTGGTTGGTGGCGTCCCCAAACTCGTGCTCCACAGGAAGGGGCTGGGCAGTGTAGGTCAGCACCCCCGCAGCCACATCGAACGAACCAGCCGCCAGCTCCACAAGTGCCGCCACGTCCTCGCCTGCAGCACCTTTGCAGGGGCCGAGTGCGCGGGGCTGCCTTAGGAAACCATGCGGCCATCAGGTCCATTCAAGTGGAAGCACTGCCTGGCACAAGCAGGCCAGAGCACAACACATCGGCTAGTACAGGCGGGCTGCCGGCTGCTTGCGCCACCGGCTCAGCACCGCAGCAGCGCTGCACCAGCACTTACCGTCTTGTGGGTACACCAGGGCGGCATTGACTGGGTCTTCAGGCGTGGGCTTCAGCGCCGCAATGACCCGAGCGGTGGGCGACAGGTCTGCCCGGTGTGCCGGACGGTTGGTGAACACGGCTGTCTTTGGGCTGGCGCCGCTGATCTGCGACAGGAGGGTGCAGGATCAAAGTGGAGCCACTGCATTGGCAGCGCGCTAAGAGCAGGCGGCGCTTGACAAGGCGGCGCTGCCATGGACCAAACTCTGGGCAGCAAGAACAGCCTGCAGGCGGGCGGGTGCACAGCTGAAGAAACCACACCAGTAGCTGGCTCGCCTTGATGGTGTACAGGTCTCCTCCATCTGCCTGGGTCACATCCACCGCCTGTCCAGTCTGAACAAGCAGCAACATCGGCACTTCCTCGGCGGTCTGTGGGAGGGAGTAGCGCTGTTGAGCCGCGATGTCAACCTTCAACAATAGCATCCCACTCTCCACTGGCTAGAACCACTCCAGCTGTGGCGGACATCCAATGATTGCTGCTGTCCGCCAAGAAGCATGCCTGCACTTGCCATGGCCACCGCTGCAAGCAGTGCCACCACGGCGGCGGCAGTGACGACTCGAGCAGCACGCATCCTGCGCAGAGGGGAAGCTTGGGGTGCAGGCTTGGCCGCTGGGCACCATGCCCCCAGCAGCTGGTTGGTGAGAGCACTGCTCTGAGTGGGAGAGTTGGCAGTGGGAGTGAGCCCGCTGCGCAGGGGGAAGTGCAGGTGCCGCGCTACGGCGGCGGCGCTCGGGCTGGAGAGGCAGCACCTGCGCAGGTGCGGCATGCTGCGCTGGCCTATGCAGAGCTTGCGGGTCAGCTGAAGGCGGCCAGGGAAGCCTCTTGTCGGCTTTGGGAAAAGCCCGACACCCGCGGCCCGGCACAAGGACCGGCTCGCCTGAGGCCCTTGAACTTTGGGTGGGTGTCGGAGTATGCAAGCAGAGAGAGGAGAAGTGTAACGGGCTGGGTTTGAGCCGGGGAGCTCAGCAGGCACCGCCGCGCTGCCGCAGCCACCAGCCTGCCGCATCGTTGCTTGCTTGTTTCATAAAGAGGAGCGTGCACGCCGTGCTGGAGCAAGCAATGCTGCTGATCACAATCCAGACAAGCAGGCTGGCTGGGCTGGAACACTGCTGCTGGCCTTTGTCGGGTGCATGAGCAAGCAGGCGGCTGGCAACTTTGCTTTCGGGCTTTTAAATGTTACACGGTGGAAAACATCGCCTCTTTCGGCAGGCATGGTCATCTAGGATCAGTCAGCTAAGAAGCACAAGCCAGCGCTCTCGAAAGTTGGAGTGGCAACGAGCGATGGGAAACGACAGAACAACGGCGTGCACAAGAGTGTCGGTAGGGAGAAGAGCGGGCAGATGGCAGGCGGGCAGGCAGCGAGAGAGGCCCCAGCATCAATCATCAACCAGCCCGGCGTAGCTGATCACAGCGCCTTTCAGTTCCTCCTCGTATGAGCTGGACGTGTCCTTGAGCCAGCAGCAAGGGTTCCCGTCACACTTGTCGCTGGTGCCGATCCACGCCCAGCCGTTGCAGCCGCCCCAGTTCTGGCAGGCCACGCAGCACTCCTCCCAGGTCTGCACGGTCCGGGGGCCGTCCAGCACAGTGCCTCCCATCAGGCCCAGATCGTACAGGGGGCCGGGCATGGTGCAGCTGTTGCCACTGCTGCTGGCGGCGCTGCTGCTGCTGCCGCTGTTGCTGCCGCCGCTGCTGTCGCCGCTGCTGCTGCCGCCGCTATCAGTTGAGCTGGAGGTGTCGCTGGCAGACGGCACAGTGGGAGACCGGCATCCGACTGGGTCGTCAAACAGCGTTTTGGTGACGGACGGGCCGAGACTCAGCACCTCCCAGCCAACGGTGGCCTGCAGCGTGCCTTGCCCGGGGCTCCAGTAGCACCACGACTTGCAACCGAGGCGGCTGTCGAGGGCCGCCAACTGGCACAGCTTGTTGTCTGCTGGGTCGAGCAGCTGCACGTCGCCGTAAAACTCGGCGTACAAGTTGGCAATCTTCCAGCCGAGCTGCATGCGGCCGCCCGCGGAAACCTGGCCCTGCAGCGGCCGCCATGAGCCTGCCACCTCTGCGCACAAGGCGCCCTGCTAGGGACGGAAGGCAGAGGCACCAGGCACCGACATTAGCTGGTGGAGCCTGTTTGCGGCCCACGACTGACCGTCGCAAGCCCAGGGACTAAGCATCATGAAGGAGCGCATGGCTAATGAGGGCGGGGCAGCTGCTTGGGGCTCTGGCCCTCTGACCCAGCCCGTTGAGAGACAAGCTTACCTTCCACCCAAACCCGGCGAGCAGGTCCGTGAGGCCGAGCAAGTCGAGGCACAGGCTGATCTGGCCGCCTATGGATGAATCGTGGATGTTGCCGGAGGTATCGGCGTCTGCCAGAGCAGATAGTGTTATGGAGTTGCACCCCGTGGAGGTGCACACCTCGCCGGTCTGCTGGTCGCCAGGCAGGGTGGGATCATAGTTGGCGCTGACTGCGTATGCGCAGCCCTGCAAAGCAAGGAGCCCAGAAGGGGACGAGGGCCACACAGGGAAATTTTAAAGCGCAGCCTGGTGGGTTGGGGCCCAGGGGCGGCACATGCATTGCCCATCAGCTGACCAATCGGCAGGTGCCTCCCCCGGGGTCAGGCGTTGTTTGGGCAGCGCGGGAGCGCACCTTGACCTCGCCATAGACCTTGCCAACAGTTGGAATGCTGACGGAGCAGCGAGCGTTGGCGCAGGCACCGTCCGTTGCGGCAAAGCTGAAGAGGCCAGTCAGGAGGTCGCACGAGATGCGGGGGGATCCGGAGCCACGGAGGCGCCGGCCTGGGTGCGCCAGGGCAGCGGCGGACGGCTGCTGGGAGCGCGTTACTGCCGCCTGCAGTGACCCCAGTGCGTCCATCAGCCAAAGGTGCAGCAGCGCATCGCAGTGTGGCCAAGGTAGCGCGCCGTCGCAGTAGCAGCTTGTGACCTGGCGAGGCAGGGAGAGAGGAAGGGGAGAAGCATAAGCAGCACGCATAATGAGGTGCAGCCCAGCAGCGGTATGCGGCACGATGTGGCTGGCATTCAACCCCCGCCCTCCCACCCACCTCTGCTGACACATTGCCGCGCAGCGCGTCGGTGCACCGCTCAGTTCGGTTGAAGGGCGGCGCATCGAGCACGTCGGCAAGCGTGTCGTTGGCAGCGGCAGCCGCCTGCAGCGCCCGTGCATTTGCCGGGCTGGCCAGGAATGCCACCAGCTCATCCAGTGTGTCGCTGTCCATCACCGCCGTGCTGTTGACCTTCAGCTCGGTGCCAACGTCCATCATGCGCGCCGACATTGGCTGCGTGGCAGGCGCGGCCAGGCGCGCCTGCAATGCGTCCGCAGTGGGTTGGGCGGCAGGGGCGGTGCTGCCCACCCCAGCCACCAGAGCGGCAGCCGTCTTCAGAGCCGCTGCAGGGTCTGCAGCGGTGACTACATACCAGCCGGCTGCCCCTGCAGAGATGATAGAAAGATAACAGTTGGCAAGTGACAGGCATCTGTGGCCATGCCAGGATGCATGCGTGCTGTTGCGGCAATCAATGCATGATGCAACGCGGCCATGGCATGCATGGCATCGGGTGGCCTGCCTGGCTCACCCTGCACCACAATTGCCAGAGACAACAGCGCAGCCGCCCAGGTGGCCAGTTGAACCATATTGTGGAAGAGCGCAGGCCTGCAGGTTGAAAGGGAAGGGCAGTGCTCGGCGCTCAGCATGCGCCTGCTCGGCGATGGCCGGCGAGCGACGGCCGGGCCCGCAAACGGCGCCATCGGGCACACCCCGCCGCTGCTGACTTCATGTATGTTGCCTGAGCACTTGATGAGGGGGTGGGACTGGGCGGGGAGGCACGCAGATGGTCGCAGGGAGGGCGGGACTTTGGCGGGTGAGTCCGCTCGTGGCGCTCCGGCGGAAGAAAAATAGGTCTAAACGTGCTCCCCGGGGTTAATTCAGCGCCGAACAGCTGCCGAACTCACCGCCGCAGGTGTAGTGCGTGTTGCTGCCCCCTCGAGCTGAGTCTCGGCGAGCCCTTGGCTGCAGCTAGGCTTGGCTGCACCAGCCTCACTATAAAGACAAGATGGCAAGAGCTAGCTTGGACGGGATGGCTCGATGGACGGGATGCTGCACATGCATGCAGCCGTCTTGCCAATGCAGGCATGATGAGAAGGGCATGTGCAATGCGTGATGTGGCTCATGCATGCACACCGGGGTGGAGGCCGGAGCAGCTCGCTGTCTGCCGCCACCGCCCCTGGTCTCTTTCTAGAAAGAGATCTCCAGCGCAGAGATGTTACATCCCGATGCCTTCGCACCGCCACGTCATGTTGCACTCAGCCGGTGCTTAATGCTCACCCCTGCTGCTCAGCTCGGCTTCCATGACAACCGCCGCCGCCTACTGCTTCTGCTGCTGCATTGGACGGCGATCAAGGCCGCCAACTGTGCGTAGCGCTGCCAGCCGCTGCCGCGCTCAGGGCTGCCAGCCGCTACCGTGCTAGGGCTGCTAGCCCTGCCGCGCGTTGCGCTGCCAACTGCGCTCAGGGCTGCCAGCCCGAGAAGCCGGTGGCCCGGTCGTGCAGGTCCTGGCTGTAGCTCCCATCCATCAGCTCCACGCCGCTCAGCTGCAGCATGGGCAGGCGGTGCGAAATGGAAGGAATGGATGGGCGATGGCATGCATCCAAGCAGCGGCCGAGACGGAGTGTGAGGCGCTGGCTAGGCAGCCGCAAAGCAGCACATACCAGCAACCACACGCTGCCATGCAAGACGTCCCTGCATTCAGCTTAGCATGCACAGCAGGCACAGCGTGCGCACCTCGCCCAGCAGCACGCCCGCATGGATGGCTGCTCCAAGGGCGACAGCCTCGGCTGGGTCAACAGTCATGCGCGGCTGCACCCCTGCAGGAGCACCAGAGTTGCAAAGGAGCACAGGTTGTGGGGAGGATGGGGCGCTGGTGAGCTGCAATTTTAGCTTGTGAGGTGATCACAGCATGCAGCTGCAAGAGAAGGGTGCTCAGCGCACCCCACCATCCCCCCTCCACCCTGCACCCCTGCTCACCTGTGCAGCGTGCCACAAACTGCTGCACGCTGGGCAGCCGCGTGAGCTGCCCCACCAGGGCCACCTGCGTGATGCGCCGCGGCGGCGGCGCCCACCTGTCCTGCTGCTGCTGCTGGCTGCTGCCGCTGGCTTCGCTGCCGCTGCCGCTGGCGCTGCCCTGGGGCCGCCCAGGCACAGCGTCCGAGGGTCGCACTGCCCACTCAATGAACAGTGCCTCTCCCAGAGCTTCCAGCACGTTTGCCATGCGCTGGAACAGCTCGCTGGTGAGCTGCTCAAACTGCTGGCGGGACAGCGCCAGGCTGGCGCCACCTGGCAGTGCCACCTCGGCGCTGTCCGCCCGAGACAGCGCCACCTTGGCAGCTTCAGCCGCCTCCAGGGCCCAGCCGTGGGGCTGACCCTCGTGCACGAAGCGTGCACCACGGTCGGGCGCTGCCACACCATGTGTTGCACACTCTGCCTCCAACCAATCTGCCAGGCGGGCATCGAAATCGTTGCCGCCCAAGTTGGCATCGCCCGCTGTGCCCAGCACCTCCATGATGCCCTCAAAGGCCTGCAGCACGCTGCATGGTTGCAATGCCAGGGGGGCAAGCACAAGGAACGGCTGGTGAGGGTGAGAGAGGCAGTTTGTGCGACTCAGCGTGCGAGATGCACTCTGGCACAGTGCTGACGGAACAGCTGCATGCTTGGCTGTCACACAAACAGCAAGCCTGCCTGCCCTCAACAGAAATTTCCCCGTCTGCCCCATCAGGACTGGACCATCTGCCCCCCTGCCTCATGCACACCTGACGTCAAAGGTGCCGCCACCCACATCCACCACCAGCACCGTGTCGCCATCAGTGCCGCCGTTGATGCCATAGGCTAGTGCCGCGGCCACTGGCTCCTGCAGCGACATGCAATGCTCGGCATTGCTGAGGAACGTGCAAGCTGCAAACCGGTCAGCTAACTGCTGCTAGCCCACAGCAACAGGCGCAAGCCCTACAAAACAAAGCGTACCCAGCGATCAGCGCACCTGCAGCAGCTGCACGGTGGCAATGCCGGCCTGCTGCGCTGCTGCGTGCGTAGCACCCTGCTGCGCCTGGTTGAAGTGAGCCGGCACGGTGACCACCTGTGGCAGGCAAAGGGTGATGACGTCTAATGATGTGCACCTGCCAAGCAGGGTGCATGGTGAGCAAGGCATGCAAGGGGCGGCAAGCTGCAGCAGAGGCGCCGGCCCCGACAGCGGCAGCAGCAGCGGGCGGCACATGTTGGGCAGGCAGGCAAGCGTGCGAACAGCAGGCTCACCGCTCCGGTCACCGGCTCCCCCAGGGCCGCCTCCGCCTGCTTCTTCAGGTGTTCCAGCACAAAGGAGGAGAGCTCCTCGGGGGACAGCATGTCGTCCAGGACGGGGCTGCAAGGTGGGAAGCACGGCCAGGAACAGGGGGTCTGTCGTTGATGTGGCAGCGAGCGCTCCAGCTGAACATGCACCTTGAGGTGTGCAGGCAGCAGGAGCAAGCCTGCCAGCATGGGGACGAACATGCATGCCCCCATGCAAGTGAGGCACCCTCCAACCACCTGTACACGAGCGCTTCTCCGCGGTCGCCCTCGCCCACAGCATAGGTCAGCCGTGCCACATCGTCTGCCACATCATCCAGCCTGCGAAGCAATGTCGGCAGGGCATAAGGACCGCTCAGTGGCATGTGCATCCGCACCATCAACGGCTGGCGCAGTTGCGGTTGCGGTCTCCGCTTGCGTGCACTCACTTCTTGCCAATCAGGCGCTTGAAGGAGTGGAAGCAGTCGGCCGGGTTGACCCTCAGCTGCTGCGGCTGCGCGGTGTCCTGGGAGGCAGGGCGCGCCGGCTGGCAGCGAGGCACCGGGTCCAGCGCCTCCTGCCCCACCAGCATGCTGCCATTGTCCTGCGTATGAATGCATGAGGGTTGAGAAAGCTGGCGTTCTGAGGGTGTTCTAGGGTAGGAGTTGCAGAGCGGCGGCGGCGGCGGGCGGGCGAGCGGCACCAGCCATCGCTGTGCGGCATGGCACCATCTCACCTGCGTGAATGAGACGACCGATGGCACGGACGAGTTGCCGTCGGTGGCTGGCAGCACGCGGGCCTGGCCATCGCTCACGACCGCGACACAGCTGTTAGAAGTGCCCAGGTCGATGCCCACCACCGCCCTGGCAATCTGCAATGCGGAGGGCCGCTGCGCTGGCTGGGCGGGCCTGGCGGTCGGCGCCGCCCACCGCCCAGCCGCCCGCACTGTGGCCGCCTGGCTTGCACAGGCCATGAGTGTGGACAGGCTATCAAGGTGAATAATGAGTGATGAGATTTGTGAGCAAGTACAGAACATACTCAGGGTCATGCATGCGCCCAGCGGCTGGCGGCGATCACGGCAGGCGCAGCACGCAGCGCATGCGAACAAGGCAGCAGTGTGGAGGATGAGAGCAGAAAGAACTTGCAGCAGTTTAGAACAGCACGAGATCAGTATGTTTAGCAGGACAGTTTTGCATAGGCATAAAGGGCCTCCAGGTGGATTGCCTCGTCACTCTGGTCGCCTGTGGGTGCTGGTGCCGCTGCCGCTCCGCCGCAGCGCCCACCGTTGCTGCTCATGCCGCCGCCAGCACCCAGCTCGACTGGTCGCGGCACGCGCCAGTGCAGCTGCTCTGTGGCAAGGCGTGGGGTGTCCAGATCACCCTCCGGGTCAGGGCTCCCATCCAGCGAGCTGCGCCTGCTGCTGCGCCCGCTGCTGCTGCTGCTGCCGCCACCACTGCTCCCGCCCACCGCCTGCGCTGGGCCTGCCTGTCGCGGCAGCTGGGCAGTCAGGCGGGTGGCCAGCCAGGCCAGCAGGTTGTTGGTCCGGCTGGCGGGGCTGGGCCGCCCCGAGTGCAGCAGGGCGGTGACGATTGCGGCGGCGCAGACGGCAGCCAGCGCTGCGGGTCGGCTGGCCAGCAGTGCCACAAGGCCGCTCATTGTGGGGCGGCCGGTGAGAGCCTGTGAGGAGGGCATTAGGAGGGCACTAGGAGGGCAGAAGGGTGGGCGGCAGAGCGGTTGGCAGCAAGCGCTGCGCGGCAGACGGGTGGCGGGCAGGGCGGCGGCGGCGGCAAGTGAAGCTAGGCGAGTCGTCTGCTGCTCACTGCAGCTCCAGCGCCACCTACCAAGTGCCCAAGCGGCCAGGGAGACGGCACCCGGCCTTCCCTTCGGCTCAGCGCTCCCCTTTGTTGAGCTGCCGCTCTTCTGGCGCACCTGGCTTGTGAAGAGGCGTCTGAGCACACTGGGGAAGCCCGCCAACGACCAACGAAAGCAGAGCCAACCACTCCTGCCGCACTTGAATCTCACCGCCACCCATGCGGCGCTCAACCGCCTCCATGCTGCCGCCCCTGTGCTTGCCACCACTCTGCTTGGCTTTGCGGTTTGAATTACAGCGCGCCCATGGCAGGCAGCTGGCAGAGGGCCCACCGGGGCAAGTATGAAATCGAGCGGAGACGTGGCGGCATGTACCGAGTAGTGCTGTGAAGCGTGCTAAAGCGTGGCTCAAAGCGGGAACATGGGAACACAAACAATGCGTGTGCTTGGGACATCGTGTGCAGCATCGGGGGAAGCTCATTCGCTGTGCGAGGGAGACAAGCGTCAGTGCGAAACGCGACAGCGGCGGCGGCGGCAGCGGGCGTCAGCCCGCTGTGCGCGGCGCGCCGCCGCCGCCCCGGGCCCGGACGAAGCAGCGCAAGGCGGTGGGGGCGCCGCCCATGCGGAGCAGGGCCGGCAAAGGAGTGCCAGCTTAGTCGACCTCCTCGACGGTGGGGCCGGCGGCGGGGCCGCCGCCGGGCATGCCGCCCATGTCGGGCATGCCGCCGGGCGCGCCGCCGCCCTGCTGGTACAGCTTGGCAAACAGGGGGGAGGCCACCTCCTCCAGCTCCTTGCGCTTGGCCTCAAACTCCTCCTCCTCGGCCAGCTGCGACAACACGGTAGAGAAGGGGAAGAGATTGAAGGTGAGAGGGGGAGGGTGGGAAAGGTGGTGGGGCGGGACAGTCCGAGGCGGAGGCACGGCGGGTGCACCCACCAACACCAAAACCCGGCCATTTACTTCTCTTCACCCAGCGCCCAAATTTCACCTGGTTGGCATCCAGCCACTCAAGCGTCTCCTTGACCAGATTCTCGAGCTTAGACTTATCAGCCTCATCAATTTTGTCCGCCACGTTGCTGTCCTGCAGCGTGTTGCGCACGCTGCGCGGGGAGGGAGCCAGGGGGCGGGGCGGGGCATGTCGGGGCATGTCGGGCATGGGAGCTGGTTCACAGCTCGGGGGCTCAGCTGCGAGTTCACGTCAGCACGTAAGCTCATCAACAAAACAAAGCTGCCACCACAATGGCAAGCCGCCCACCTGAAGGCGTAGTTCTCCAGGGCGTTCTTGGCCCACCTTGCTTGCAGCCTCCACCACAACACGCAACCACCCCTCTTCCTTTCTTGATACTAATTTTAGATACACTTTATTCACCTGAAGGCGTAGTTCTCCAGGGAGTTCTTGGCCTCCACCTTGCGCCGCGCCGCCTCGTCCTCCGCCTTGTACTTCTCCGCGTCCTGCACCATGCGCTCAATGTCCTCCTTGCTGCGGGGCACAAGGGGCAGAGGGGAGAGCAGGAGGGTGGGAACATGGGGTGAGCTGGGTGGGTCTGAGCCTGGGCAGAGCGCAGGGAAGCGGGGGTTGCAGAAAGCAAAAAGCAAGGCCACAGACGGCGTGCTTGCTGGCGCGTTGCCACTGCCGCTGGGTTCCGCCGCACTTGGCTCCACTATTCTTGCGCACCTGAGGCGGCCCTTGTCGTTGGTGATGGTGATCTTGTTCTTCTTGCCCGTGGTGCGGTCCTCGGCAGTCACGTTCAGGATGCCTGCGGGGCGGCAGCAGGTGCGGGGGGCGGGCAGGCAGGTGTTAGCACAGGGGGTCACTTAGCGAAGGGGGTAACTTGGCACAAGGGCGGGAAGGCAGGCAGCACACGCGCAGGGCAGCTCCTGGCCGCCGGACGCAGCGCATGTGCAAACAGGCGGCACGCTCAGGTGCATAATCCAAGCCCAGCTGCACGCACCGTTGGCATCGATGTCGAATGCGACGTTGATCTGGGGGATGCCGCGGGGCGCGGGCGGGATGCCCGTCAGCTCAAACTTGCCCAGCAGGTTGTTGTGGCGCGTCTGCGCGCGCTCACCCTCGTACACCTGCGGGGGTGGTGATAAGGGGAGGGAGGGGATGTAGGTTGGTTGGTGGTGGTGGGAGCTAGGAGGATTGGGTTGTGTTGGGTTTGCAGGCACCAGCGCGCTTGCCCACGTGTGCACCAGCCTTGGCTGGTTCGTCCACAGGGCAACTGCAGCATTCAATAGCCATCCACAACCCATTCGCTCAGCATGCCAGGACGTGCCGCAACGCACCTGGATGAGCACGGCGGGCTGGTTGTCGGAGTAGGTGGAGAACACCTGCTCCTTCTTGGTGGGCACTGTGGTGTTGCGGGGGATGAGCACAGTCATCACGCCGCCCGCCGTCTCCAGGCCCAGGCTGCAACAAAGTGAGCAGGGAGGTAGGGAATGAGGAGGGGGAGCGCAGGGACGGGTTGGGAGAGAGCAGGGGCTGCCTATAATCACACCAAGTAGCACCTGGCACAGCGCGGTCACATCCAGCAGCACGGCAAGCATCCAGCGCCCCCAGTGCCCATTCCCCAGCCTCTTGATCAGCAGCATCGTGCGGCCGCACCTCAGGGGGGTCACATCCAGCAGCAGCAGGTCCTGCACGTGCTCGTGCGTCTCGCCAGTCAGGATGGCGGCCTGCAAGGCAAACAACAGAAATAACAATCAGTGTGGAGACTTGATAAGGATGAGTATGATCACAAGCAAGGAACAAGGCGGCCGGATTTGGCGCTGCATGCACCGCTCCCGACGCCGCAAAGTGGGGAGCCTCTTGACTGAGCGGCGCGAAACAGTACAATACAATCTGCCCGCGCGCACCTGCACAGCGGCACCATAGGCCACCGCCTCATCGGGGTTGATGGACTTGCACAGCTCCTTGCCGTTGAAGAAGTCCTGCAGCAGCTGCTGCACCTTGGGGATACGGGTGGAGCCGCCCACCTGCGGGAGGGGAGGGAGCGAGTTGATGGGGCGGAGGTTAGGTGGGCAGTCAGCTTTGCCATGCGGGGGCCTCGCCAGTCCCACTTGCTTTCAGCTTGCTGGTGCAGGCTGCTGCTGAGCAATGCACGCAAACTCAGGACAAGCCGCCACACGGCACATACTTAGCCGCCCAACAATGCATAGCCACCAAACAAACGCCGCTTGTGCCTCACCAGCACCACGTCGTTCACGGAGCCCTTGTCCATCTTGGCGTCGGTCAGCACGCGCTCCTGCAGGAACGAGGTGGGTGGGATCAGTGAGCAACAGATGTGACAGCGAGGGGCGGAGCCCCGCGGTGTTGTCTGTCTGCTGCCTGGCTGGGTTCGGCTGGGCAGCAAAGACAGCACCCACACCGGCTCCAACATCACGGCTCCATGCACTTGCAGAGCAGCTCCTTTCAACCGCAGGCAATCAACAGTTCAACATGCAGCAGCCTGGGTACGCACCACGGGCTCCATGCACTTGCGGAACAGGTCCATGTTCAGCTCCTCGAAGCGGGCGCGGGTGATGGAGGTGTAGAAGTCGACGCCCTCGTACAGCGAGTCAATCTCGATGGACGCCTGCAGAAGGAGCGGAAACGGAGCCAGGGTTCACAGGTGAGGCTCGCCACCAAAGATGCAACCGCCGGTTCAAGCACCGCCCCGTAGGTGCGGCCATGGGCACGCTACTGATATCTCTACAGTAATCGCCCCATGCAAGTCAGCCAATGCAACCACCAAGCCCACACCAGCTCAAGCACCAAGCGCGCACCTGGGTGGAGGAGGACAGGGTGCGCTTGGCGCGCTCACAGGCGGTGCGCAGGCGGCGCACGGCGCGCGCGTTGCCGGTGATGTCCTTCTTGTACTTGCGCTTGAACTCCTGCGGGGAAGGTGTGATCCGAAGCAATCAGGACGAGTGTGGTGGTTGGCAAATGGGCAGGGCAGGGGCGCGCGACAGAAACGACAGGACAGTGCGCATGGACAGCAGGCCGCGATACCCAGGCAGTCGGTCAGTGTTGAAAGCCACCCTGCAGGCCGATTCTCAAGCAACTGCACCCCACCCCCGCCCCGGCACGCACCTGGGTGAAGTGCGACACCAGGCGGTTGTCAAAGTCCTCACCACCCAGATGGGTGTCACCAGCGGTGGCCTTCACCTGCAGGTGGGCGGACAGCGGCGGGGGAGGAGGAGGAGGGTGTGAGAGCACGAGTGCACTGGCTCAGTGCCCGCTGATGTGCAGGTCATATGCTGACACGCTGGCTGCAGCAGGGCCCAGCACAGCGTGTGTGGCACGGCACAGCATGAGCAGCACCGCGTGCGCACCTCGAAGATGCCCTCATCGATGGACAGCAGGGACACATCAAAGGTGCCGCCGCCCAGATCTGCGTGTGGCGGCAGGCAGTTGGTAGGCAGGTAAGCAGCTGCGCAGCCTAAGCAGCAGGGGGCATGCACAGCGGAGGGCCACACGCTGCTGCGCGTTCGATGGTTGCTCCCAAACCCATTGCGCTGCCGTGGCAACCACCAAGCAGCTGCTGCTGTTACCAGCCTCCCCAGCGCACCGAAGATGAGCACGTTGTGCTCCTGGTGCTTGGCGCCCTTGGTCTTCTTGTCCAGGCCATAGGCAATGGCGGCCGCGGTGGGCTCGTTGATGATGCGCAGCACCTCCAGGCCCGCAATGGCGCCCGCGTCCTGCAGGCAAGTGGGGAGGCGCACGATGCAGTGCGGGTGAGCCATCTGGGCGCTGGGAAGCAAACGGTGCAGCGCAGCTAGCAGCGCAGTGACCAGTATCTGCAAGCGACAGCTGGCAGCTCGCCACAGCAGGCACGCGTGCGTCCTGCCCCAAAGGTCCTCCCTCCCCTCACCTTGGTGGCCTGGCGCTGGGAGTCGTTGAAGTAGGCGGGCACAGTCACCACAGCCTTCTTCACGGGCTTGCCCAGGTAGCTGCAGGGCAGTGTTAGGAGGACAGGCAGCATCGCGTCAACATGACTGACGGGTGTCGTCAGGCTGAACCAGCAAACATGAGTGTTGCGCTGCGCCGGCACGGCGGCTCTTCACACAGCAGCCAGCTGCCCGCCAGCAGCCAGTTGGCGAGGACTGGTACCCGCAGTGCAAAGCAGGGAAGACAAACCAGGACGAAACTCACGTCTCGGCCACCTCCTTCATCTTGCTGAGCACCATGGAAGAGATCTCCTCCGCGCTGAACTGCTTGGCCTCGCCCTTGAACTCAACTGCAGGCGGGCGGGCGGGAGCGCGGGGTTGATAAGTCAGACATGTCAGGAATTTCATACTCGCAGCACAGCAAAGCAAGCACGGCGCAGCACAGCGCAGCACAGAAGTGCGAACAAGCTGGCCACACAGAGGGCTGCTACCTCCAGCTGCCTCCGCCGCCGCCGCTGCTGCTGCTGCGTTGCTGCTACCGCAACAGTTGCTCACCCTCGATCATGGGCTTGTCGCCGGGGCCGGCCACCACCTTGAAGGGGAAGTGGGACATGTCGTCCTGCAGGCATGTGGCAATGATCACAAGGGGGCAGGTTCAGAGAGCTGGGCGGAAACGGGAGCAGAATGCAGCGGCGCAGAGCGGAGGGGGCGATTGCCGCTCGCACACAGAACTGTGGGCCCAGAGCAGCAGCTGTTATGAGCCACCCACAAACTCTCGTGAAGCTTCAAAAATGCAAGCCCAGTCGGGCCCCCCTGCCGTACCTTGACGGCGGGGTCGGAGAAGCGGCGGCCGATGAGGCGCTTGGCGTCGAACACGGTGTTGGTGGGGTTCATGGCCACCTGGTTCTTGGCGGCATCGCCGATCAGGCGCTCAGTGTCGGTGAAGGCAACATAGGAGGGGGTGGTGCGGTTGCCCTGCTCGTTGGGGATGATCTCCACGCGGTCGTGCTGCCACACGCCCACGCAGCTGCGGATGAATTGAGCGTGGGAGGCGGCGGGCAGGCAGGTGAGGCGCGGCCATCGAGGACAGCAGGGGCAGGCAGGGGCAGACATGTATGCTGCATCGCCAAACAAAGCATCTGCATCAGAATAGGTGCCTGCGGTGCTAGTCTCCGGAAGCAGCACAGCCCGACCCAGCTGCCCGACCCCTGCAGTGCGGCACTGCACGCTGCCTCCCACTTGATGGCACGTGGGCCAACACACCTGTAGGTCGTGCCCAGATCAATGCCCACTGCCGACGTCATGGCTGCTGCTGTTAGCTAGCTGCAGGGAACAGGAAAAGGCAAGCGCTGGGTGGTCGAGCAACGATTTCGGTATAAAATTGGACAGCGCGGCAGCACAGCCCGCCAGCCACCAATTGGGGGCCGCAGTGATACAGCACAAGCTTGCAAACCCAGCCAGCTGGTAAACTGCGCTGCTGCGCTGCTGCTGCTGCACAAAGTCAACCGAAACAGCGCTGCCGCGACCCACCTGCAAGCACTAGAAGTAGCTACGGTACGTGCCTGCAGCAGGAGAGGGGGCGCAGCAGCATGCGGGCTCAGCAGACGCGATTTGACATGCAGGCACGCTGATTTCTGGCACCGGCAGGCATGGGAAGGCCAACGGCGGGCCCCGCCGGGAGGTGAAGCCCAATGGCCAGCCCCCGGGCGGCGGCTGCACCGGCAGCGGCGCCTTCCGGCGCCCGCCTGCCCGCCGGCCTGCGCCAGGCCGCCGATGCCGCGTGCGGCGGCATGCCTGCACGCCTGCAGCCTGCCAGCGCTCGGGGCCGCGGCCAGCGGCTCCTGCGTGCAGTCGCTGATGGGCCGCCAAATGCTGATGCCGCCCCCGCACTCGCCTCTGTACGCTGGAAGTCCAGTGGAACTGTGCGTGTGCTGATCCACCAGGGGGCGCGCTGGAGGAAGAGGCAGAGGCGGGCGCAGTCCTTCTAGAAGCCAGCCATGCCGCGCTTGACACGTGATGACAGGCTTCATTGAGTCCACCAGTGAACAGCTTGCAAGGCACCACAGGGGCTTGCCCAGTCTGCACCGACTCACCTCGGGCGCTAGGCCCCTCCGCCGCAGGCACCGGTGGGATGGTCGGCTGGCCGGCGGTGGCTTCTCCTAGCATTATTCATGTGATCGGAAGGCAGCCCAGCCACTTGCAGCCACCAGAGGTCCAGTGGCGAATCAGACCCTGTTGTAAGCGGCTGTTTGAACAGACTAAAGAACAAAAGCATTTGTGAAATATTGAGGAGTATTAAAACTTGCTTCTGGAAATCCTCCAAAATTTTAAATCTTTAATTTAATCCACAGCAGGGGGAGCAGCAGCTGGTGGCGCTGACGGCCAGGGCGCTGCTGGCCTCGCTCGGCGTGTCGCCTGACGCTGCACCGCCAGCGCCGCCGCAGCCGGCGCCAGCGCCAGCCTTTCCCCTGGCTGCTGGTCCTTCGGGCGGTCTGCCGCCCATACCACGCACCCTTAGTGAGCTGGCGTCCGGGATTGAAGGCCTGATCGCCCAGTACGGGAGCGGCGCCAGCAGTGCCACAGCAGGCAGCGGCGGCCTTGGGGGCGGCGGCAGCGGCACTGCACCGGCGCTTGCGCCTCCAGCCGAGGCAGCACCTGCAGCCCAGCCACTATGGCAACCAGTTGGCTCGGCCCCAGGGCCGCTGCCGAGCCAGCCTGCAGACTTGCAGCTGCTGCTGCAGGTGCTGGCTGCATCGCCGCAGGGCCCGCCGGCAGCGGCGCCAACGGCTGGGGAGCTAGCACCCACCGTTCGGCCGGCTGCCCTCCTTACACCGCAGCCGCAGCTGCGAGGCGCACCTCCCATGCAGCCGGCTACAGCGCTCTCACCCAGGGCACCGGAACGGAGTAGGCCACCCGAGCAGCCGCAGCAGCGAGCAGCGGTGGAGCCACCGGCGGCCGGCGTGGCGGCAGCCCGCGCAGCTCAGGCTCCGCTTGTGGCGCTGCAGCAGCACTTGGAGGCGCTGGATCAGGAGGGTGCGTGGAGGCTGTTGTATAAGATCAACAGGGAACACGGTTGAAGGCAGAATGTTGGGCAGCCGTGGCTCTTCAGAGTATGCATCCAGCCGCCGCATACTCCTGGCTTTGGTTCAGCCGAAGGCAGCTTCCATTCGTTCACTTGGATGATTGGGCGTGATTCAAATTTTGCACATGCTTGCCTTCTGCTGCTGCCCCGCAGTTGCACAGGGCATGGCCACGCTGCAGCAGGTTCAGAACGACGTGGCGCAGCACCAAGCCAACCACCAGCGGCAGATTCAGTTGCTGCACACCTGGGGCAGGTGGGAGACTTGGCCAGTGGCGCAGCTGCCGTGCAAAGCACGGGCGTCATGTGGGCATGAGGCTGCAGTGGCCTGCGGACCTCTTGATCAAAACCTGCTGTAACTGATTGCCCCATTGCCGCCGACACTCTGCCCTGTTGCCTGTAGCAAGGTCAACATGTGCACGCAGCAGTTGCAGCAGGCGTGGAAGGAGCTGGTGAGTAGGTGCCGGCAGAGTGCCAGCTGCATGCAGGGCAAGGCAATCATGCCGTGTGGTTGTTGCAATATCAGCAGTCTGAGCGACTCCGCCACGAGTTTGGTGGTCAGCTGTGCGCCTTCCATGCTCGGCTTGCCCCATGATTGCAGGTTGCTGCCATGCAGCATGCTGTGGGCGACCTTCACACGCGAGTGGAGCAGCAGGGTGAACTGCTGGCAGAGCTGCAGGCGCAGATGCAGCAGGCGCAGCAGGCACAGCAGGAGCAGCAGCAGCAGCGGGAGCAGCAGCAGCAGCGGGAGGCCAGCGCCGTAGCCGGGGCTGCCGACGCCCTGACGCAGCAGCGGGTGCAGCACCTGACGGCGCAGCTGGACGGGGAGCGGCAGCAGCGGCAGCGCTTGGAAGGTGCGCCAGCTGGCAGGGTGTGGGGTCGTGGGGCAGCTGCACATATCACATCAGCCATGCTTGTGTGCATTGCGAGGGAGGTTTGAACGGGCGCCGCATCTGCTAAGCTAGCTTCCTTGGCAATTACCGCATGTCTTTCCTTCGTCTCTCTCCCTGTGCAGGCGAGCTGGCGGAGGTGCGGCAGCAGGTGCAGCAGGTGCTTGCCGGCCAGGCAGCAGAAGCGGCGGCGGCGGCAGAAGCGGCGGCAGCAGCAGACCCGGGCAGCCCGCCTGCGCCGCCTGGGACCCGGCCCTCTGCGACCTTCTGAATTTTCAACCTTGCTGACGCAGCGCTATGGCGCTGCGGCATCATCTATCCCTGGCATTAGAGCACATTGCTGCCTTGGCGGTTTTGCATGACCGAGTTTTCCAATGCCTGTTCACATTCCCCTGCCCAATGCCTGACGACACAGCTTCCTTTCTCTCTCAGTGCATCTCCTTGCCTTGCACAGCCGGTGGGGTGATTCTGTTTGTTGTGCGTTGCCCTGTCAATGGCTCCCCTGGCATTCAAGCTGAGATGCAAATCCAGCCTGCAGCGGGCCAAGTGAGCGCTCCGCAGCGCAGCAGGCAATGTGCACTGAGAGTCTGATGCAATATTGCTGATGCAGCTTGCTGCGGCTGCCTTCTTTGGGTCTGAAGATTGGGCAAGCAGACTCCAAGCCTGCAGTCCAAAGTTGCTCAGTCAACCATCCAGACGTGCCGCAGGCCGCCGTCCAAGGCGGCCCCAGCAAGTCGTTGCTTCCCAGCGGGTCTGTGCTTTGGAGCAGGTGAGCAGTTTTGCTCTGGGAGGCCGCTCGAGCCTCCCCGGCTGCACAGCTGCCGCCATCGCTGCCGCCCCCGCCGCAGCCGACATGCGCACCTTCCGGTCACCTGCTGCCTCCACCCATCCAGCCACACCGCACCGCGTGCCCAACAGGTAGCAGCCATGCTCAAGGGCCAGGCTGTGCTGGTAGTGGGTGCGTCGCGCGGCATTGGCGCCGCTGTTGCCGAGCGCTGCGCCCGAGAGGGCGCCGCCCTGCTGCTGGCCGCCCGCTCGCTCGACAAGCTGCAGGAGGTAAATCGGTGGTTGTTGCTGCTGGGAAAATGGTTGGCTGTCCGTGCTCAACTGCTTCGGGTCGAGCATACTGCTGCCTAGTGCCACCAGCCCCTCGAAGCGCCACTGCCCGCTTGGCAGGTGGCCGAGCGCTGCCGTGGTGCCGGCGCTGTCTCCTGCGACGCGCTGCGCTGCGACGTGGCAGATGGCGCTTCGATCGATTCGCTCAGCCAGGAGGTGCACAAGCGGCACCCGGATGGGCTGGACGCCCTCATGATTGTGTCTGGAGTGGCGACTGAGAAGCAGGACATCCTTACAGGTGCGGTGCAGTGCTAAGCAGTTGATCTCCAGCTGCGTGGCTGGACTGGGTGCACAAGAGCGGTTGTGTAGGCGTGGATGGGTGGGTGGCTTCCTGGTGCAGTGGCATCATCCGGCCCAAACCCAAACACCTGCACTCACGCCCTGCCTGCCCGCCACCTCACCCAACCGGCAGGCGATCCAGATGAGTGGGAGTCCATGCTGGCCATCAACACGCTTGCACCCATGCGCCTCACCCGCGCGTTCGCGCCCGCCATGGCCAAGCGGGGCCGTGGCGCCATTGTGACGGTCGGCTCGCTGGCCGGCACGTTTGCCTCGGCGGGCTCTGCACCTTATGCCTCCAGCAAGTGGGGCGTGCGCGGCTGGGTGCTGTCCACGTACGAGGTGAGGAAGGCGGAGTTGTGAGCAGCCTGCAATGCAGGCTGGGGGAATAAGATGTGCATTCTGGCTGCTTGCACCTGCGTGTCTCAGCCGAATCGCACATTGAAATGCATTGCGGCTCAGCGGCATACTCAAGCCTGCCCATGCATGCGCACGAGCTCAGGAAGCACGGCATCAAAACCATGGTGCGCTCCACAGTGCCCGGATGTGCAACGAGTAGGGCTGCTGGCAGCTCGTGGAGCTGCTGCTGTTGCGGCTGCCTTGCTCCGTGATTCCCACACAGGAGGCACCCTCATTGCTTCGCCAGCCCCCAGCGCACGTCTGCGCTCCCCATTGATGGGCGCAATCACCCGCAAATGCAGGTCATCGAGCCCGGCTTTGTGGCAACAGACATGGTCATTCACAAAGAGCGCCTGGCGCCGGACAGGATGATTAAGCCTGAGGACGTTGCAGAGGCGGCGCTGCTGCCGCTGCACCTGGGGCCAACTGCCACACCGGTAGAGCTGACGCTCAAGTGCGTGCTGAGGCCGTACAAGGGCGCAGCATGAGCGGCATTTGTGCCGCTGTAGAGGGCCAAGGCATGAGCGGCAGGCGGCGGTGCCGCTCCAACCAACCCTGATTTGCCGAGCTGATTAGTTTGCAACGCCAAACGAGCGCCCTTGAAGTGGACACCTGCACGGCTCTCTCTGATCGGTGTGAACGTTCTTACGGCATCGCCTACGACCGGCAGAAAGGCCAGGAGCAAGGCGTTAGCGCCTCCAAAAGGAGCAATAGTCAAAGCATGCACGCCGCGCCAGGCGCCGCCGCTGCCGGCGCCGCCGTCGCGGCTCAGCGCCTACTACAGCGGGGGCGCCGCTTCCACTGCTGCTGCCGGGGCTGCCGCCCATGCCGGCTGGTTGGCGGCCATGGCACTGGCCGGCGGCATGGGCAGCACGCCGGGCCACAGACCCAGCCCGCCCGCCAGGGTGGGCGGGGGCGCCGCTGCTGTGGCTGCCGCCGGGGCTGTCGCCCATGCCGGCTGGTTGGTGGCCATGGCACCGGCGGCCCACAGGCCGGGCAGCACGCCGAGCCACAGACCCAGCCCGCCCGCCAGGGTGGGCGGGGGCGCCGCTGCTGTGGCTGCCGCCGGGGCTGCATCCGTGCCTTGCTCGTCGGACAGCAAGATGTCGAGCACCGTGTTGCCTGACATCTGCAGATACACAGTGTCGCCCTGCCGCGGCTTCGCGGCTTCCACAAGCTCCTGCCAGCCCGGGCCTTTGATATTATACTGGTAGCGACCCTGTGGGGAACAAAGGTGGAACATGAACAACAGTGCCTCCGCTGTTGGGCGCAACGCTGTTGCACTTGAGAGGGCGGCGCGAGGGCTCCTGCGCTAAGAGAGCGCAACTGAACAGCTGGGGTGCCCATTGTCACGCAATGCATGCGTGACCACCCGCTTATGTCGCACCGTCGGCTGGCGCTTCCGCCTGAGCGTGCAGGTGTATAGCGCGCTGCCATACTGCAGGCTGAATGGCTTGTCCACCAGGCTCTGCCGGGGAAAGGGGGGCGGTACACATAAATAAATGAGGACGCAATGTGGTGTCGGCGACTGTGGGCATGCACATGGACCTTTCTCATCGCCTTGTAACGCATTGTGATGCATGGGTGATGCACCAGTCTGTTTGACAGAACTTTATCCGGCTTGTCTGTTGGCAGCTCACCAGCATGTGGTCTTCCGCAAATTCGAAGGGAATGGTGAGCGTGTACGGCTTTTCAACCGCGGTCCTTGGCAGAATCTGCGGCATGGCATGTGTTGGGAGCGGGAAGAACGGCAGAGTGAGCAAGCCTGATCCCACTCGTTGCAAATCCGCCAATCAATAGCCCGCCAAATGATGCAGGACAGTTCTAAAACATCAGTAGACATGGCACCCAGATGCACAGTATTTAAAAACCACGTTGGCACCGCACCTTGGCGATGATGCCCTTGCGGCGACGCTCTGCTGCCGCCGCCGCCGCCGCCTGCTCCAGCTTGCGCTTCCTGCTGCGTTCCAACGCTGCCGCCAGCTGCACAGTGGGAGCAGTTCGGGCACACTAAGGCAACCGTGTAGGGGTGACTCTGATGTAGGGCCATTCCTGCTTGTCTCCTGGGCCTGGAAGCCGGGCAGCGTGCCTCACAGGTCGGCAAACTTGCTGTAGTCAGCACGGTCTATTCCAAGGACACCGACAGTAAGGGCAGCTGGGACAGGACACCCAGCGACACGCTGTTCGGAAATGGCCCTGCCTGTCCCTGCTGCCGCCACACCTGGGGGGCGGTCCACTCCTCGCCTAGCCCATCCAACGGCTTCTTGCCCTGGGCCACGATGCTGGCGCGGCCTGCAGGCGGGGCAGGGCCAGGGAGACTGCCGCCACGGGCGCCGTCGTGGGCGGCAGAGC